>Ga0080013_1000440_pt1 | contig 59014 bp, 50 predicted proteins | sample ETNvirenome_6_85_FD_69236 | JGI IMG/M metagenome (GOLD analysis project Ga0080013, IMG submission 69236) | Marine viral communities from the Pacific Ocean - ETNP_6_85 (SPADES assembly) (version 2) | ecosystem: Environmental > Aquatic > Marine > Oceanic | place: Pacific Ocean | collected 2013-06-19 | reverse complement strand
TTAGGTTTTATATGGTCTTGAAGGAATTTATATTGGTGAATTTCCTGAACTAATAGAACGAGATATTCAAGCGATGCTCAAAGATGGAGCAATTTATCTGTCTTCTTATAAAGAACACCCAGAAGTAACAGAAGAAATTATTGTTAAAGATATTGTGCATGAATTGGCCCACTTAGTAGAAGACAATTATCAATTTGAAATTTATGGTGATAATTCTATAGAAAAAGAATATGTAGGAAAGAAAAAAAGATTAGTTGAATTACTGAGAGCAAACGGAATCTCATTTCATGGCATGGGAAATTTATTTTTTTCTGAAGACAAAGTGGATGAGTTAGACGATTTTTTATTTAAAGAATTAGAATATGACAATCTCTCATCTTTAACTCCGGGCCTATTTCTTTCTCCATATTCAGTTACTTCTATTCGGGAATATTTTGCTAATGGTTTTGAGGAATATATTAATGGAGATTTATACTATTTAAAAGAAATAAGTCCAGCATTATATAATAAATTGGAATCATTTTTGGAGTTTTAAAAATTATGAAATTTGTAATTACAAAAGAAGAAAACATAGTTATTGTTACAGTAGAATTACCTCGTTTGGTAAGAAATAAAGAAACTGGTCTTGATACCAATCGAACTATATTGAGGGAAAACCATGTTAGAGATTATTTAAGAAAAGAGAGTGTTGCAGCCGGAAATTGCATACAAAAAAGTAATTTAGATAATATGGGGGATATTCTTATGGCAGTTTGGAAATTTGAAGCTCCACAAGAAAAAAAGGTTGACAAGCCACCCAAACCTGTGGTATCATCAAATAGGACTAAAAAAAGAACTAGAAAACGTTCAAAGTCCAAAGATGAGTAAAAATGCCACACGTATCATTTAGTGCTTTAAAGAATTGGGATTTTTGCCCATTTTATCATAAGCTTACATATATCGATAGAATTAAGCTTTTCAAGGGAAATGTTTATACAGCGTTTGGAACAGCACTTCATGAAACGTGTGAAAAGCTGACATTAAACGAGTCTAGTGAATATGAAAAAGTCTTTAAACAATCGTTTAAAGATGAGCTTCAAAAATTAAGCAATATCCCAGAAGAACATGCTTCGATGATTAGGGACATGAAAGTACAAGGTATTGAACTTGCATCAATGATTTTGGAGGCTCTTAAAATTAAATTCCCAGGATATAAAGTTGTTTCAGCAGAAGAAGAAATCTTTGAACCAATTATAGATTCTCCTGGTGAATATGATTATAAAGGTTTTTTGGATTTAGTAATTAAAACTTCAGATGGAAAATATCACATCATTGATTGGAAATCTTGTTCTTGGGGTTGGGATATTAAAAGAAAAACAGAAAGAATGACAACTTATCAGTTGACTTTTTATAAAAATTTCTTTTGTGCAAAGCACAATATTGATCCTAAAAACGTAGAAACATATTTTGGCCTCTTAAAGAGAACAGCCAAAAAAGATAAGATTGAAATCTTTCGAGTCTCCAGCGGACCAAGAAAAATTAAAAATGCATTAAACATTTTAAATAAGGCGGTGTATAATATCCATAATAATAACCACCCCAAAAATCGTTTAAAATGTGAAAAATGCGAATTTAATAGAACTGAGTGGTGTCCGTAGGAGAATATAAAGTGACAGAACAAGTTGTGGATTTAGAATTCAAACCACAAGACGAACAAAAAAAGATTAAAATCTTAACAATTTCCGATCATCCTTTATCCCCATCTGGTGTGGGTAGTCAAACAAAATATTTTATTGGAGAAATGCTCAAGACTGGGAAATTCCAATTTGTTAGCATCGGCGGTGCAATTAAGCACGACAATTATAAGCCTATGAAACTGGAAGAATTCGGAGATGATTGGGTAATTTATCCTATGGATGGTTATGGTAACGCCGATATAGTTCGTTCAATGATTCGAACGCAGAAACCAGATATTTTATGGTTTATGACAGACCCTCGTTTTTTTCCGTGGTTGTGGGAAATGGAAAACGAAATTCGTTCTTTGTGCCCTATGATTTATTATCATGTTTGGGACAATTACCCTTATCCTGTTTTTAACAAGGTGTGGTATGATTCTACTGATGTGGTGGTTACAATTTCTAAATTAACTTCAGACATTGTACAAACTGTATCACCAGGTGTAGAAGAACATTATTTGCCACATGCAATTCCGACTCAAGTTTTTAAAAAACATGATAGAAGCAATGTTGATCATTTTCGCAAGGAACATTTCGGATTCGATAAGGATCATTTTTTAATATTCTGGAACAATAGAAACGCAAGAAGAAAGCAGAGTGGTTCTTTAATATTTTGGTTTAATGACTTCCTCAAAAAATTACAGAAAAAGCACAAAGGCGCTAAAGCCACTTTGTTAATGCATACGGAACCAAAAGATCCAAATGGGCAAGATTTATATGCTATTATGAATAATTTAGGTTTGGTGGATAAAGAAGTTTTAATTTCCACTCAAAAAGTAGATCTTCCCAATTTAGCGACGATTTACAATGCAGCTGATGTTACAATTGGTGTATCCGATGCGGAAGGTTTTGGTTTGGCAACATTTGAATCAATGGCGTGTGAAACTCCTATTATTGCCACGATGACCGGAGGACTCCAAGAACAAGTTACTTTTATTGAAGAAGTAACAGAAGAAATGATGTTAAAGCGTAATTCCAAATGTAAACCTATTACAGAATATGAACACGGTATTGGTTTGGAACCAACATCGAAGGCGATTATCGGATCTCAGGAAGTTCCTTTTATTTATGAAGATAGGCTTTCCGGGGAACAAGTTTCAGATGCTCTTTTAATGATGTATGAATATGGGCCGGAAAAACGAGCACAACTTGGAAAAGCAGGTGCAGAACATGTTGAAAAAAATTATAATTTTGAAAATTTTAGTAAACGATGGGAAAAAGTGTTATTGGATACATATGAAAAACATGGTTCTTGGAAAAATCGAAAAAATCATAAATCATGGGAGTTGTATGCAGTATGAAAAAAGTTATAGTTAAAGGTCCGGGCCTAAGTCAAAGTGGGTATGGTGAACATACTCGTTTTCTTTTACGCTCATTAAGAAGTAGACCAGATTTATTTGATGTATATTTTGTTAATATTAATTGGGGTCAAACTGGATGGATTTATGAAGACACCGAAGAACGACGTTGGATGGATTTTTTGTTAGGAAAAACTATGCAACATGGTCAACAAGGTGGCCAATGGGATATTTCTCTTCAAGTTACTATTCCAAATGAATGGGAACTTATGGCTCCTATTAATATTGGTGTAACAGCTGGAATTGAAACCACTAAAATAGCACCCGTATGGGTTGAAAAATCTTTACCTATGGATAAGATTATTGTGGTTTCTGAACATTCTAAATATGGATTTGTTAATACTGAATATCCTGCCAATAATAATGCGACGGGTGAAGATTTCATGGCGAAAGTTACATGCCCCATTGAAGTTGTAGGTTATCCCGTTAAAAATATAACACCACAGAATATTAATTTAAATTTAAAATATGATTTTAATTTTCTTACGGTGGGAACTTGGATTGTTCGTAAAAATCTTGAAAACACCATTAAGTGGTTTGTAGAGGAATTTTATGAACAAGAAGTTGGTCTTATTGTTAAAACTTCCTTAGCAAAAAACTGTTTGCGCGACAGGGAAGCTTGTAATGGACGTTTAAAAGAACTTCTTAAGGAATATAAAGGTCGAAAATGTGAAGTTTATCTTTTACATGGTGATATGAGCGAAGAAGAAATGACCGGCTTGTATCAGCATCCAAAAGTAAAGGGAATGGTGAATATTTCTCATGGTGAAGGCTTTGGCTTGCCTCTTTTTGAAGCAGCTTATAATGGTTTACCGATAATTGCCCCAAATTGGGGAGGGCAAGTAGATTTTCTTCATATGCCAGTTAAGGATAAAAAAGGAAAAGTCAAAAATAAAGCTATGTTTATGGAAGTGGCTTATGATATTAAACCAATTCAAGACTCCGCCCATTGGGAAGGTGTTATCCAAAAGGATTCAATGTGGTGCTTTCCAAAAGAATGGAATTTCAAAAAAAGCGTGAGAATGTTTCAGAAGAATTACGGAACGGCAAAATCACAAGCCAAAAAATTACAAAAATGGGTAATTGAAAATTTTGAAGAATCTATTCAATATCAAAAGTTTTGTGATTTAATTTACAAACCCACTAAAGAAGAAGAAGAATGGAATTCGACCCTAAACGAAATTCAGATTTTGTAAAGTGTGTTTTTGTTTGTGACTTTTATAAAAGTGATTTAGATAATAAAGGCGGAGCAGAAAACAATGATTCTGTCTTAATATCTTTATTGGAAAAACATGGTTTTGAAATAGAAAAAAAGTATTCAAAAGAAGTTTCACCTGTTTTTATAGAAGCAAATAAAGATAAAAAATTTATTATTGGGAATTTTGTTCAATTATCGGAGGAATCGAAGTCTTCGTTTGCTGATAAACAATATATTATTTATGAACATGATCACAAATACCTCAAAACCCGAGATCCTTCTCGCTTTCCCAATTTTTTGGCTCCCAAAGATCAGATAATTAATAGGGATTTTTATAAAAATTCTAAATGTGTTATTTGTTTAAGCAATAGTCAAGCCAATAGTGTTAAAAATAATTTAGAAATATCTAATGTAGAGAGCATTGGATGTAGTTTGTGGTCACAAGAAAAATTAAATTTTATTTTTGAAATTGCGGACACCACTAAGGAAAAGGATTTTTGCGTTGTAAATTCTAAGAATGTAGTCAAAGGAACGAAGATGGCAATTGATTTTTGCAGACGTGGCGACTATTCGTTTGATTTGATTGAATCCAACAACGAAAAAGAATTCTTAAAAACATTGGCCTCTTATAAGACTTTGGTTTATATCCCCACAGTATTGGAGTCTTTATGTCGGTTGGTAGTGGAAGCAAAAATGCTTAATTGTGGGGTTATAACTAAAACTCAACTTTTGGGGGCTGCATCACAGCCTTGGTGGGGTTTAAATGGTAAAGAACTGATTGGTGCCATTCGAGCACAACAAGATATTGCTTTTAATATTTTTTTGAAGCATCTTTTAAATTAAAAAAAAATAATAAGTTTGATATAATATAAATATGAAATTTTTAATAACTGGTATTACTGGTTTCGTAGGCCCTCATTTAGCTAATCTTTTACATTGTCATGGTCATGAGATATATGGATTAGTTCGGTGCAGTAATGGACGTGAAAATGATATTCGGGATGTTGTTTCTGATGAAGTTTTTAATGAGATTAATTTCCTTTATGGAGATTTAATAAATTATAGAAATCTGAATGAGATATTTCGAAACAATCAGTTTGATGGGGTTTTTCACTTAGCTGCTCAATCTCATCCACCTACAAGTTTTATAGATCCATTGGGAACATTTGAAAACAATATTATGGGATCTGCAAATTTGATCCAAGTTATTGGGGATCATCAAGATAAGTGTAGATTGATGTTTTGTTCTACGTCTGAAGTTTATGGAAATGTTGGAAAAGACGGGAGAAAAATAACTGTTAAGGATACATTATTACCAGCAAATCCATATGGTGCTTCAAAAGCCGCTACAGATTTGTATCTTCAAGAGCGAATGATTAATGGCGAGATTGATGGTTTTATTACCCGAGCTTTTTCACACACTGGTCCAAGGCGCGGTAAAAACTTTTCTATTTCATCTGATGCTTTTCAAATAGCACGAATGATGAAAGGGATGCAGGAAAAAACTTTGTTAGTCGGAAATTTAAAATCTGTACGAGTGGTTATAGACGTAAGAGATACTGTAAGTGCTTATTATTTAGGTATGATACAGGACGATTGTAGCGGAAAAGTTTTTAATGTTTGTGGCGACATTCCACATAAGATGCAATTTTTTACAGATAAATTAATTGAACTGAGTAATCTTTCTGAGGTAAAGCAACAAATAAATCCTGCGTTTTATAGACCTATTGATATTCATTATCAACATGGTGATTCTTCAGATCTTACAACACTTACAGGATGGAAATCAGAAATTTCTATTGAACAAACTTTAGATGATCTTTTAAAATATTGGTGTGATAAAATAAATTAATTTATTGTATGATAAGAGTGTTTACAAATGGTTGTTTTGATATTCTCCATCGCGGACATTTAGAATTGTTTAAATATGCTAAAAGTTTGGGAGATGAATTTATTATCGGAATTGATTCGGATGCCAAAGTAAAATTTGATAAAGGATCTAACAGACCTTACAATAAACTTGAAGATAGGGTAAAAATGCTTGAATCTTTGCGATATGTGGATAAGGTTTACACTTTTAGCAATACTTTTGGGCTCGAAATGCTTGTTAAGGAAATCTCCCCAGATATTATGATTATTGGTTCCGATTGGCGTGGAAAAAAAGTAATTGGTGAACAATATGCAAAGGAGTTAAGATTTTTTGAAAGAATTGATGGATATTCAACAACTCAAATACTTGAAAATTCTTCTAATAGGTGATTCCTGTATTGATCGATATCATTATGGTTCTTGTGACCGAATGAGTCCAGAAGCTCCTGTTCCAATTTTTAAAGTTTTGAAAACAGAAAAGAAGGGCGGTATGGCCCTTAATGTGAAATCAAATTTTGAGGGATTAGGCGCAGAAGTTATCCTTCTTACGAATGAAAAAGAAATAGTTAAAGCTCGCCATATTGATAATAAATCTCGTCAGCATCTTTTGCGCGTTGATTGGGGCGAAGAAAAAAAAGTAAAACCACTCAGCAATGAAAGTATAGAGGCAATTGATTTTGATTCATACGATAGTATTGTAATCTCGGATTATAATAAAGGTTTGTTAAACACGCAAATTATAAAACAAATCTTATCTAAAGCAAGAAAAAAAATAATTTTTGTAGATAGCAAAAAGAAAGATTTATCTTGTTACGAAAATTGTATCTTAAAAATTAATCAAAAAGAAAATGAACAAGTCACTAAATTTCCTGCAAATTTTGAATTAATTGTGACATTGGGTGAAGATGGGGTCTTATATCGCGGCGAGACTTTTACCACCAAAAAAGTTGAAATTTTTGATGTTTGTGGAGCAGGGGATACATTTTTGTCGGCTTTAGTGTGCGCTTATCTCACGACGAACAATATGGAGTGTTCAATTGAATTCGCTAATTATTGCAGTGGTATTGTAGTTCAAAAATTTGGAACTTATGCAATAAAAAAGGAGGATATTAATGATTTATGTTTTTGATATAGATGGTACAATCTGTAACAACACTTATGGGGATTATGATAATGCTGAACCGTTTCGCGAAAGAATTGAAAAAAATAATAGACTTTATGAAGAAGGCCACACGATAATATATCAGACTGCTCGCGGGATGGGAAGAACAAATAATAATGTTATTAAAGCTTACAAATTGTTTTATGAATATACTCGTGTTCAACTTGATGAATGGGGTATAAAATATCATGATTTATTTATGGGAAAACCAAACGCCGATATTTATGTAGACGATAAAGGAATTAAAGATGCAAAATTCTATACCAATTAAATTTGTTCCCAAAGGTTGGGGTTTTGAAAAGTGGATTGTTAATTGTGAACAATATTGTGGAAAACTTTTATATTTTGTAAAGGATAAACGGTGTTCGTGGCATTATCATAAGTTGAAGGATGAGGTATTCTATATTCAGTCGGGTAAGATTCTTTTAAAATTTTCGGACAATGATGATATACTAGAAGCTGAAGAAGTGGTTTTAAATGCTGGAGATAATTTTCATGTTTATACCGGCTTGAGACATCAGATGCTAGCACTAGAAGATACAGAATTATTTGAGTTTTCAACGAAACATTTTGATGAAGACAGCATTCGAATTATAAAGGGTGATTAAATGAAAAGAGTTTTAATAACTGGTGCCAATCGGGGTCTTGGTTTGGAATTATGTAAGGTCTTCACGTCTTCTGGGTGTGTTGTTTTTCCTCATTATAGAACTAAAAAACAAAATAAATTGGCCCTGGTGGGCGACATTACTACAGCGGATTTTTATGATAAACTCGAAACATTTTTAATAAAAAATGATATTGATATTTTTATTAATAACGCGGCCATCTATCAACCTAAAAAATTTTTGAGTTATAGCCCTCAAGAAGTTGTTGAATTTTTAAATACAAATTTGGTTTCTCAAATTTTAATGCTTCAGCGTGTATATAAAATTTTTAAGGAAAAAAATAATGGGATGATTGCAAATATTAATTCATTGGCAGGACGTAATCCTGCTCCTTTGGAAACATTATATTGTGCCGGAAAATACGGATTAAGAGGTTTCTCGGAATCTCTTCAAATTGAATCTATAGGAACAGATATTAAAATAATGGATTTTTACCCAGGCTCAATGCAAACTGATATGTGTAAAAATAAAAATGAATTTGAGAGTTTAATAAATCCATTAGAAGCAGCGCAGACTATATGTCATCTTATGTTGGAAAAAAGGTCTACTGTGTTGCCTACAGAAATAATATTAAGAAAATTTAAATCACAAAAGGAAGAATAGATGAGAGCTGCTATTTTAGAAAAATTAAACTCTCCCCTTACCGTTCGCGAAGTAGAATTAACTGAATTAAAAGTTGGGCAAGTTTTAGTAAAAGTTTTAGTAAGTGGTTTATGCGGTTCACAATTGCATGAAATTTGCGGACATAAAGGGAATGCTAAATTTCTTCCTCATTTAATGGGTCATGAAGGGTGTGGAATTGTAGAACAAATCGGACCCGGCGTTACTACAGTTAAAATTGGTGATAAAGTAGTAATGCATTGGCGCATTGGGGAAGGAATTGAGGCACCATTTCCAGAATATATCTTGGATGGTCAAAAGATAAGCAGCGGCAAAGTTACCACTCTAAGTGAATATTCTATTGTTTCGGAAAATCGCTTGACATCAGTTCCTAGTGATACTCCTGATGAATTGTGTGCCCTTCTAGGTTGTAGTCTTACAACTGCTTTGGGTATTATTGACAATGAAACAGATTTAAAATTTGGAGAAAGTGTAGCGATTGTAGGTTGCGGAGGCATTGGTCTTAATTTAATTCAAGGAGCTGTTTTACGGGGTGCATTTCCCATTATAGGTATTGATACAGCGGAATTCAAAAGGGAAAAGTCACTAAGTATTGGAGCAACTTTTTTCTTAAATCCTTTAAAGGAGAATTTAAAATTATCGAATATTGATGTTGTCATAGACACCACAGGCAATGTTTCGATAATTGGTGAAATGACTAAATATTTATCACCAAATGGTAGAATGATACTTGTGAGCCCACCATCTCCGAATAAATTTTTGAATATACCAAATGTCGTTAATTTATTTGGAGGCAAAGGAAAAATTATTAAAGCTACTCAAGGCGGTAAAACGAATCCAACAGAGGATATCCCCAGATACATTAAAATGAGCAACGCTGGTATTTTAGATATTAAGAGTGTTATCACTCATATATTTGAATTGTCAGATATCAATAAAGCTTTTGACGTTTTGCGGAGTGGACAAGCTGGCAGAGTTATGATAAGAATAAAAGAAGATGTTAAATAAAAGATCTAAATATATTCGTCGAGAGACTATTAAATTATCAAAAGCCAATGGTGGCTATCATTATGGTGGCTGCTTTTCAGCTGTGGAACTTCTTGTTTCTTTATACGATCATGTTTTACAAGATAACGATAAATTTATTTTAAGTAAAGGACATGCATGTTGGCCATATTATGTGCTCTTGAGAGAAAAGGGATACGAACCAAAATTGCAAGGTCATCCTTCCTTAGATGAAAAAAATGGTATTCATTATACGACTGGGAGTGAAGGTCATGGCTTCCCCGCAGCAATTGGAATGGCACTGGCTCGAAAAATTAAGAAAGAGGCTGGAAAAATTTATGTTATAATGGGAGATGGCGAATGTCAAGAAGGAACTACTTGGGAATCTCTTTTATTGGCTGCTCATCACAAACTCGATAATCTTGTAATAATGGTGGACTGGAATGGAATTCAAGGTTCTGGCTTTGTTAAAGATATTTTAAATATTCCACATATGGACAAAGTAGCAGAAATATTGGGATGGTATGTTTCTCAGATTGATGGACATGCTTATGATGAAATTTTATCAGCACTTGAACAACATGAAACCGGCAAACCACGTTTGATAATCGCTAATACGGTTAAGGGCAAAGGTGTGAGTTATATGGAAAATCAGCCTCCATATCACGCCAAATGGCCTTCTCCTGAAGAAGAAAAACAGGCTTTTGAAGAATTAGGAGATGATGAAGAATGAGAAGGGCTTTTGGAAAAACTATTGTTAGATTAGCCGAGAAAGATGACAGAATTATTTTAATATCTGGCGATGTAGAGCAGGCGATGGAAGAATTTAAAGAGCGATGGCCCGAACGTTATTTAAATGCTGGTTTGTGTGAACAATCAATGATTAGTATGGCTGCTGGGATGGCTCTTGAAGGTTTAAGACCTGTTGTTTATTCAATTACACCTTTTTTAATTGAAAGGCCCTTTGAACAAATTAAAATTGGAATTGACGAACAACGCCTACCAGTAATACTTGTTGGTCAAGCAGATTATCCCACACATGGCCCGACTCATCGCCCATTAAATGCAGAAGGTCTTGTTGCTCTCTTTAAGAATACGATGGGGTATTTTCCTCGAAACCAACAAGAAACCGAAAAAGCGATGATTGATGCATATTTGATGGAAGAACCAGCAATTATTTGTATTAAAAAAGATGGATTGCCTTTTTTGTAAAAAATGAATAAGAAAGAGTTTATATTATACCAAAGTTGGGGAGGATTAGGAGATAATTTACAGTTTTCTACGCTTCCCGACTTATGTAATGAGAACAATTTTCGATTTTCGATTTCAGAATATAATGTTTATCGCAATGAAGAAATAAGAAAACTTGTTTGGGAACAAAACCCATTTGTTAAAAATATTGAGTCAGAATTACAATACAATTGGGGCCAGTTTGCTCCTGATACTGATGGGTATGCACACTATGACACTAATCGTCACCGCCCTAATACTAGAAATACAATTGAGTGGAACGAAGCAAGGATGGGGTTTGCTCCAAAAAATTCTGTTCCTAAGATATATTATGAACCACAGATTATAGATGATTTAAAAGATTATTTGATTGTGGATATGGGAGCAGCTACAATTTCTAAACGTAAGTTACATGATTTATCTAATTTGCTAGAAAGATTAAAAAAAATACTAAGCAACGAGAAAAAGGTTTTTTTCTTGGAAAGTCCTTATATTGTTTCTCCGTTTAAAATTGAGTCTTATAATAAATTAAAAGTAAAAGACATTTTTCATTATTGTGATATTATAAAAAGTTGTAAAGAATTTGTATGTTTGTATAGCGGTAGCTCCGTTTTATCTTCCGCTATTAGGGAACAAGGAATAACATGTTTATTTACCGTGGGCGAGAATTATAAGAAGGATATAAATAACGGAATGTCTTACCTTTTCCCTAATGTTAAATATATTTTACCGGATAATACTATTCTTAACGAGATGGACATATGGAGATTTTAGGGCGAAAGATAAAATGAATTATGAAGAAATATTATTGAAAATAAAAAACAAAGAACCTTTTGCATTTTCTAGATGGGGTGATGGCGAATGGCTTAATATAAGAAAAGCTCCAGGCCAAAACTGTGATGGAAACATTTATTACCACGATCTGGGCGATGAACTTAAGAAAATTGTTAGTGTAAAGCAGGATTATTATCTTGGAGCACAAGATTACAAAAAATTTAATCTTTTTTCAGATGTAGAAAATTACCAAAATCAAGATTGGCTTGATGCCGATGTTTTTCACAAAGCAAGCATGAATGGTGAATTGGATAATTTAATAGATACCTTAAAAGAAATTGAAGTTGCTTATATAGGAAACATATCTTTAAAGGAATTGAGCTTTATAGATACTTTTGTTTCAATACCTTATAAAAATGTGTGGAAATTTAGAGAGAAGGTCGTGGAATTGATAAAAAGTACAATCTCGGATCATCATAAAACATATCTTTTTTCAGCAGGCATGGCAACTAATGTATTCATACATGAATTGTGGAATTACAATAAACAAAACACTTATATTGATGTAGGCAGCATCTTTGATCCATACGTGGGAAGAAATACTAGAAGTTATCACAAAAATTTAAATATAAGCAAGTAAAGTGATAAAATAAGTATATGATAACTTTTTTAAGATTCGGGCATCACGGGAGATTGGGCAATATTCTTTATCAATATGCTTTTTTGCGCTCTGCATCTTTAGCTTCGGGCCAAGAATTGATTTTACCAGACGATATAGATAATAGAGAATGGCACAGTCAGAAATGTTTATTGAACAGCTTTAATGTTTCATATACTAAAGAGAATTACAATGAAATATTAAAAAAAGTTAAATTTACGGCTGAAGAAAAAACCGAGCATTATTTCAATTTCATTGATCATTATTTAAAATCAATTGATGGAATAAATTATTACGGATATTTTCAAAATTATTTATATTTTAAAAAATTTGAAGAACAAGTTTTAAAAGAGTTGACGTTCAAAGAAGAACTCGAAGCGAAAAGTCTGGAATTGCTTAAAGAAGTGAAGAAGAATTTTAAAGGATATAAAATTGTGTCAATTCAAATACGTCGAGGAGATCGCATGAATATGGACGTACACAATTCATTAAATTTATTTGGACCAGATGGGACTTTAACCAAAGATTGTCGATACAGAAAATATATTGATTCTTGTATTTCTAAAATAAGTGGAAAAAAAGTTTTTATGATTTCAACTGGTGGTTCTAGGGATGGCCAAGATCAAACTGATGTTGAGTGGTGCCGCCAAAACTTTAAAGACTATAATTATATTTTACCCCCCACAACAAGTGATATTGAAGATTTTGCTTTGATGTCAAAGTGTGATGCCAATATAATAGGGATTGCAACTTCTTTTGGGTGGTGGGCTGGACTATTAAATGAAGATAGAAATCCAGTATTTTGCACGGATCTATTAAATGATTTTACAAAAAGAGAAGCACCACCAGGATTTTTACCAGAAAAATTTATAAAAGTTAGTATATGAAATGCGAGTTTAAAGGAGACAAGTAGGTGACGAGGAAGATATTAGTATGTGAGGCATACGATGTAATTGGTAGCAAATCAACTAAAAAATTAAAAAGGGAGTTTCTATAATGAAGTATATGATTTTAGGCCACACAGGGTTTGTGGGAAAAAATCTCAAGCAATATTTATCGAGTTTAGGGCATGAAGTAGTAGCGTCATCGCGCAATGAGTGCGACTTGCGAGATTATGAAAGTTTGAGTAATTTTATTAAAACTAACCCTAATATTGATGCCATTTTCAATTGTGCAGCAAATGTGGGTAGTGTTCATTATGTCACCGCAAAAGCAGCTGATGTAATAGCAGACAATACACTTATGGCGTTGAATTTATACAAAGCAGTGTTAGAACACGCACCAGAAACCACAATCCTTAATCCTTTGTCTAATTGTTGTTATGCTGATGGTAATACTATTCAACAAGAGGAAAATTGGTTAAAGGGAGAAGTGCATCAATCAGTATTTTCGTTTGGTAATTTTAAGAGAGTATTATATTATATTTCTAGGTGTTATAATATGCAATACAATATTAAAAGTATTAATTTAATGTTTCCGGGGATATATGGACCAGGCGATAGTACAGATCCAAATAAGGTCCACGCCCTCAATGGAATGATAATTCGTATGCTTGATGCTGTTAAAAATTGTGACGATCAGTTTGAAATTTGGGGAACAGGAAAACCAATTAGAGAGTGGATTTATATCGAAGATGTGTGTAAGATTATGTTACAATCACTAAACTTGAGCAAGACGGTTATTGAACCTATCAATATAGCACAAGGCAACGGTTTTTCAATTGCAGAAACGGCTGGGTGTATTGCAAATTCTATTGAATATTCTGGAGACTTGGTTTTTAATACACAGTATCAAGATGGCGCTGCCATAAAAATTTTAGGTAATGAGAATTTTGTAAAAGTTTTTGAAGGATACAATTTTTATGATCACCAGGAAGGAATAACCCAAACTGTTAAATATTATAAGGAAGTTTTATGACGAGCAAACAAGATTATGAAATAGGAAAAGAAATCCGTTGTTGGGGAGTGTGTATTCCTGATAATGCTGCTGAAGAAGTTTCTAAAACTTTAGAATCCACATGGATTAATACGGGAAAAAAAGAAAAGGAATTTAGAAAAAAAATCTGTGATCGTTTTCAAGCCCCTTATTCGATTGCTTGTACTAGTGGAACGACTGCTTTAAAGATTGCACTCAAAGCTCTTGGCGTAGGTCCAGACGACGAGGTGATTAGCACTCCTTTCACATTTATTGCAACTAATACAACTATTCTAGAAGTAGGAGCAACACCTGTATTTGCAGATATTCAATATGATACGCTTAATATAGATCCAAAAAGTGTAGAGGAAAAAATTACCAATAAAACAAAGGCCATCATGTGTGTACATTATGCAGGCAACCCTGTTGATCTGGATGAATTGAGGGAAATAGCCAATAAATATGATTTACCCATTATTGAAGATAGTGCTCACGCAATGGCTTCTGAGTATAAAGGAAAACCTATTGGTTCTACAGGCGATGTTGCGACCTTTTCCTTTCAGTGTGTAAAGATTGTAACATGTGGTGATGGCGGCGTTGTAACTACTACGAATGAAAATATCTATAAGAAATTAAAAAAACAAGCATGGTATGGAATTGATCGGGATACTAAAAAAATGAGTATTTTAGATCCATTACCTGCTCATCCCGATGGATTAGGTTTTAAGGCAAATATGAATGACATTACTGCGACTTTGGCATGTGTTGCTATAGATTATTTAGATATTCCCTTAACCCGCAGGAAACACATAGGCGAGTTTTATCGTGAATCCTTGTCATCTCTAAATAAGATGAAATTATTAAACTATAAAAAAGAATGGACCCCCAATTATCAAATTTTTCCGGTTCATGTTGAGGAAAGGCAAAAGTTTGCTGAATTTATGCTTGAAAGAGGAATTCAAGTTAACATCAATAATAGAAGAAATGATGTTTATGAAATTTTCGGGGGCATCTGTGATTTACCTAATTTAAAAAAGGCAGATGAAGACGTAATTTTAATTCCTATTCATAATGATTTAACTGATGAAGACGTTCAAAGAATTGTTGGTACAATAAAGGAATATGATGAGTTATGAAAATCCTAATTGGTCATACAGGTTTTGTGGGATCAAATATATTGGCGCAAACCGAGTTCGATAATTGCTACAATTCTAAAAATATTGAAGAAATTCGCAATAAAAAAGCGGAATTGATAGTTTGTGCGGGTGTTTCCGGTACAAAATGGAAAGCAAATAAATATCCTCAAGAGGACTGTGAACAAATCCTTAGACTAATCAATAATTTAGAAAAGGTTAAATTCAAAAAGCTCGTTTTAATATCTACTATTGCAGTTTATGATAATCCTGTGGAAAATGCATATGGAAGAAACAGGTTGTTTTTAGAGACTTATATACAAACCAAATATCCCAACTCTCTGATAGTTCGTTTGCCAGCGTTGTTTGGTGACGGTATTAAAAAAAATCCTATATACGATTTATTAAACAAACAACATCAATATTTGCCCAATTTTCAAAGTAAATTTCAGTATTATTATTTGGGAAATATCTGGAAAGATATTACTGTTGGGCTTAACAATGATTTAAAAATTTTAAATATTACTTCAGAACCTATAGTATTTTGTGATATACTGAAGTTATTCAGCAAGAGGGTCGTGCGAAGCTCTAATAATTTGGTGGTTGAAGAAAATATGAAATCTGTTCATTCACAGTTTTGGGGCAAGCATGGAGATTACCTCTATGATTCTAACGAAGTGATCGATGAACTTCGAGGGTTTATAAAAAAATATGATTCTGTTTAAGAAAATGGAGGAATATTATTCGTTCTATTTGTCTCTACATCAGCACCCTAAGTGCAGATTATTACACTTTGTGGGGCAATGGATAACGCTTGGAATTGTGGTTGCGGCTTTTAAATATAGTTTGTGGTTGTTTTTAGTGGCCCCTTTTATTATTTATCCTTTTGCGTGGTCAGGACATATTTTATTTGAAAAAAATCGACCTCTTGCATGGGAAGGATTAAATGATTGGGGCGTTACGACTTTGAAGGCTAAAGTGTGTGATTGGTTAATGTTTATGGATATTTTAAAGGGGAAATTAAAGATATGGTAAAAAAAAGAATTTTAGTTACAGGAGGCGCGGGATATGTGGGAACTTCTTTATTACCAAAATTATTAGATGAGGGTCATGAAGTTACAGTCTTTGATAATTTAATGCATGGGGGCAATCAACTTCTTGTTTTTTTTCGAAATAAGAATTTTAATTTTATAAAAGGTGATGTAAGGATTAAGAACGATTTAAAAGAAGCTGTAAAAAATAAGGACATTATTATTCATTTGGCTGCTATTGTTGGTTTTCCAGCTTGTCAAAATAATCCTGAATTAGCAAGACACGTTAATGTAGGGGGAACTCAAAACCTTATAGAAGTAACCAATCCAGAACAGGTTATATTATATGGCTCTACAGGTAGTAATTATGGAAAAGTAACTGAGATTTGTACTGAAGAAACCCCTTTAAACCCTTTAAGTTTATACGGCGAAACTAAAACAAGGGCCGAGAATCTTTTACTTGAACGTGGAAATGTGGTAGCGTATAGATTTGCCACAGCTTTTGGCGTTTCCCCGCGTCTTAGGTTAGATTTATTAATAAATGATTTTACAAACAAGTGTTTACGGGATGGATATTTGGTGGTTTATGAAAAGAATTTTATGAGAACTTTTATCCACGTTTCAGATATGGGAGAATCTTTTAAGTTTGCCATTAATAATATGGATAAGATGATAAACAAAGTTTATAATGTGGGAGACAGTTCTATGAATTATAGTAAAGAAGCAATATGTCAAATGATAGCGAAAAAAACAGGCGCATTTATTCATTTTGAAGAAATTGGTGAAGATGCCGACAAAAGAAATTATATTGTGAGTTACGATAAGATTAGCGATTTAGGATTCAAAACAACCATAGGGGTAGAAGAAGGGATTGATGAAATTATCAAAGTCTTGAAAGTGGTAGATTTTAGGAACCCATATATAAACAAGAGGCCAAATTATGAAATCTAAATTATCAAATAAAAAGGCAAAATAGCATATGATATATTATAGTGTTCCATTTGATGCTAATAAAAATATAGGCTTTTATTATAATAAGTTTATGGAAGTTTTGCCAAACGGCGATGATTGGGCTGTTTTTGTTGATTCCGATACGATGTTTACCACTTCTAATTTTGGTTTGCTTGTAGAAGAAGCCATAGAAAAATATCAAGACGCGGCTGCTTTTACCTGTTTTACCAATAGAGTCGGTTGTATGTGGCAAATAGCGCCTGGTGTTGATAAAATAACGAACGATATGTCTTATCATCGGGATTTTGGGTTAAAATTGAAAAATCGATACGGATCCAAGTGTGTTCAAATTCCAACAAATGCCCCGTGGATGAGTGGCATGTTTTTGGCTGTTAAAAAATCGGCTTGGAAAAATTGCGGGGGATTTGTTGAAAAGGGAATGTTAGGGGTGGATAATTGGTTTCATCAAAAGTTAAACGAAACAAAACAAAAATTTTATTTAATCAAAGGCTTATACATATATCATTGGTATCGAAACAATAATACCGAAGGGAAATCTCATCTTTTATGAAAAATTATAAATTATTTAACAATAAATTTTATTTTGATGATAGAGGTTATTTTTTTGAATCTTTTCCTAGGGCTATCAATGAAGAACTTGAAGAAGTATTTTGCCAAGATAATATTTCTTTTTCGAGGCCGGGCGTAGCGCGTGGGTTACATTATCAGTGGGACGAACCAATGGGTAAACTCATTCGCGCCGTTACTGGAAAAATTATAGATTATATTGTGGATATTAGATATGGCTCTCCTGATTATGGTAAATATTGGAAATTTGAATTATCTGAAGAAAATGGAAATGTGTTGTGGGTTCCACCGGGCTACGCTCATGGTTTTGAGGCACTTGAAGACTCGCACGTAATGTATAAGTGTAGCGCATATTATAATAAAGAATGTGAAGCAGGAATTAATTTTTTCGACGATCAAATAGGTATCGTTCCTTCTGCAAGCGATACATATATTGTAATGAGCCAAAAGGACTGGGACGCAAAAACATTGGAAGAATATTCTCAAAATCCTAAATTTTTTTATGAAGGGGACATATGAAATTTATAGTTACGGGCGGACGCGGTTTTATTGGTTCTCATTTTGTGGAAGAAGCCTTAAAAAGAGATATTAGTGTTGTTGATATAGACAATATGGGATACGCTTCCAGCCGAACGTTGCCTTGGGATAATAATAAAAATTATACACTTATTGAAGAAGATATTTCTGAAATAAAGCATCTTCCGAGTTGTGATATAGTTGTTAATTTTGCTGCCGAAAGCCATGTTGATAATTCAATTCGAGATACAAGTCCTTTTATAAAAAGTAATATTTTGGGGGTTCATAACCTGTTAGAACTTATCAGAGGAAAACCAGAATACGACCGCCCTTTGTTTTTGCAAGTTAGTACAGATGAAGTATATGGAGATTGTTTAGAGGGGTCTTTTGTTGAAGAAGACCGATTAACTCCATCGAATCCCTATTCTGCTTCTAAAGCCGCCGCCGAGATGTTGGTTTTATCGTATTATAGAACTTATGGGCTGGACTATATTATAACTCGGAGTGCAAACAATTATGGTGAGCGTCAATATGAAGAAAAATTGATTCCCAAATGCTTGAGTTCGTTGAAAAACAATAAACAAATTCCAGTTCATGGAGATGGTTCTTATGTACGAGATTGGACCTATGTTAAAGATAATATAAGAGCAATATTCTATATTATTGAAAGTGGAGTTTGCAACGAAACTTATAATGTTGCAGCTGAAAACCAAATGACTAATCTTGAAGTTGTAGATACAATTTTAAAATGGAATGAAAAAGATCAAACATCAATTAAATTTGTTGAAAATAGATGGGGACAAGATTTGCGCTATTCTATTAGTTCTAAAAAAATAAGAAAACTTGGTTGGAACCCTCAATATCCTAAAGGAATATATAAATGGTTTTAAAAAAAATATTTCTCACTGGAGGGTCTGGAACGCTTGGTGGTGAATTAATAAAAATTTCTAAAGCTCACGATGTAGAGTTTATAACTCCATCATCTAAATTTTGTAATATTTGTAATCCTTATCAAATCAAGAATCATATAATGAGTTCTGGGTGTGACATTGTTGTTCATTCTGCTGCAATAACTAATGTAAGAGCAACAGAAAATGATCCTTCTCGTGCTTGGGAAGTGAATGTATTAGGAACCTTGAATGTATTGAAAAGTTGTAAGGATTTGGGGAAAAAGCTTATTTATATTTCCACTGATTATGTATTTGATGGCGAAAAAGGAAACTATGCAATTGACGACCCAATTAATCCATTATCAAAGTATGCTAAAACAAAAGCAGCTGGTGAGTTGCTTGTTAGAACTTATGAAAATAGTTTAGTCATTAGAACAAGTTTTTTTGGTTATGAATTTCCTTATGAAGAGGCGATTGTGGATCAATGGACCTCTAAAAATTATGTTGATATTATTGCACCGAAAGTTATGGATGCTATAGTCAGTAATGCAATAGGAATTGTACATGTGGGGAGCGAACGTAGATCTATCTATGATATAGCAAAAGAACGTTGTACAAGTGTGATTAAAATTAGTCGTTGTAATGTTAATGGTCCGATTCCGAAGGATACAAGTTTCACTTATTAAACAAGAAGTGATATAATAATTATATGTCTGAACTTAAAGAAAAAATCAAGTTGAGTGTTTTAGTAACAGGAGGCGCTGGGTTTGTTGGTTCTAATTTAATTGCAGAGTTAGTAAAAGATAAATCATTAAAGATTCATTCTTTGGACAATTATTTTACAGGAAAAGAAGAAAATCACATAGAAGGTGCCTTATACATTAAAGGAGATTGTCAGGAGATTAATTCCTGTATTGATTTTATTCCAGACGTTATTTTTCATTTTGGAGAATATTCCCGTGTATCTACTAGTTTTGAAGATTTAAAAAAAGTTTGGGATTATAATATAAAAGGCACCCATAAAGTGGTAGAATTCTGTAGGAAACATAAGTGTAAATTAATTTATTCGGCTTCGAGTACAAAGTTTGCAGATAATGGAAATAACAAAAACGAATCTCCATATGCATTTTTTAAATCACAGAATACCGATTTAATTAAAAATTATAATAAATGGTTTAATTTGGATTATGCGATTTGTTATTTTTATAATGTATATGGAAGTCGCCAAATTAAGACTGGTAAATATGCGACTGTAATAGGAATTTTTGAAGAACAATATAAGAATAATCAACCTCTTACTGTTGTAAAACCCGGTTATCAAACCAGAGATTTTACTCATATTGAAGATATAATAAGGGGTCTTGTTTTGCTTATGAAAAGAGGTTCAGGCGATGGATATTGTTTTGGTACGGGAAAAAGCTATCAAATGCTAGAGGTGGCCAATTTATTTTCGGATAACTTTACTTTGATTGATTCAAGAGTTGGTGAGAGGTTTGAATCTTTTATTGATTTAAGAAAATCATATGAACTTGGCTGGAAGCCAAAAAATAATTTAGAAAATTATATAAAAAATTTTAAGGAGAATTTAAAATGAAATTATCAAATCAAGCAATCGGTGCAATTATGATGGCGTTGCAAAAAGGCATCATGGAGCAATCCGATATTACCGAAATACTTCAGGGGTTTGAAGTAGTGGAATCTGATGATGGGCTTATGGTAGAAAATCCACCAATTGTGGAGTCACTACTTGCTGAAGACGATGAACCTCATCAAGCCGATTCCACACTCGATTAAGAAGAATAAATGCCCAAATATGTTTATTATTGTAAAAAATGTGAAGGAGAATTTGAAGTACGACATTCTTTAAAAGAAACTGTTCAAATTTGTCAACTTTGTGAAACAGCAAATGAGATAATGCGCAGACCTTCCACTATTTTTTTAAGTAAAAAAAACAACAATATAACAACAAAAAACAAGGTTGGAAGCGTTGTAAAAGAAACAATCGAATCGGCCAGAGAAGACCTACGAATCGAGCAAGATCGTTTAACAAAGAGAGAATATGATAATGAATGAATGGATTATTGGTGGGGCAATTTTATTGGGGCTTTCTATAATATTAAATATATTTCTGGTGATGTATATTCGCCGTGAGATTGTGAGAGTTTTTGTTATTTCAGAAACAGCTTCAGAAATTTTTACTCGCCTGGACTCATTTAGAGAACACCTTAACACTGTATATGAAACGCCCACTTTTTATGGCGATGAAACCTTAAGTGGTTTATTGGAACACACCAAAGCTTTATATGATTATTTATATGAGTATAGAGAACTCCATTCTTTTACACAGCCTGATTTAGTAGAACAACTGGAAGCGGCCTCATTAGAATTACAGGAAAAATATGACCATCAAGAAACGCAAGCGGAAGAAAAAGAATAATTATTTTACCAAATTTCATGAAGATGCGATTCTGGAGTATATTGACTCAGAAGATAATAAGCATCGAAATGATTTATATAAGAATATAATTCAACCAGTTTTCACAGAAATGATCAATAAGATTGTTTTTACTTATAAATTTACAAATCTTCCGAACGTTGAAAGTCTTAAAGGTGAGTGTGAGATGCATCTTGTAACAATTTTAAGTAATTTTGATCCGTCCAAAGGTTCTAAAGCCTTTTCTTATTTTAGTGTTATAACAAAAAATTGGTTTATTGCTAAAGTTAAAAAAACTGCCATACAACTTAAACGTGAGGCTGCTTATGATGAGATTTCAAAGCAAGTGGAAATGGATAAGCTTTCGATCTATAACACATATGATAGTGATCGTGAGAAGAAAGAGTTTATGGAATATTTATGGCTTGAAATCCAAAGATGGGAAAAACAAAATCTTAAAGAAAACGAAAGGAAAATTTTAGAAGCTATCAAAATCTTATTTACTGACGCTGATACAATTGAAATTTTTAATAAAAAAGCTATTTACTTGTACATAAGAGAAATTACAAATTTAAATACAAAGCAAGTTTTAAATAGTTTGAATAAGTTTAGATTTGAGTATGCTAATTTTAAGAAAAAATGGAACGAGTAAAAAAAGATTTTGAAACACTGGCCGAAGAAGCAATAGACAATATCCGAGCAGATCGCGATCAAACAAAAGAGCTGCTGAAAGATTTGGTTAAGTATCTTTCGACCGACGAACACCGACACAAAGAAGTTGGCATAATTGCTGCTAAATATGTTGAAACCCTTCAACGCTCCAACGAACAACTTGTAAAAATTGCTGCTTTGCAAAAGAAAGGCGAATCAGCAGACACAGATTTATCTCAGCAAGAAAGAGATGAAATCTTTAAACAATTAAACAATGAGGTAAAATAATGGCAAGCAAAGCACAAAAAATTATTAGTGGTGATTATAATCTTTTTCCATCCAATGCTGAAAGGTTTCCGTCTGCTTTTCTAGAAAATTCGGATACCTTCGTTGAACGTTGGGCTTATCTTGTAAGGAAAAGTTATCAAGTTTCTGGAGAAGACGCAAGCAAACCAATACCGGGTATTGTACTTGCTGTAACAAAAAATGGTAAAATTACTCCTTCTGGTCCACGAGATCGAATTAATTCTATTTCATCAGTTGAAACTGAAACTTGTTTGAAAATGTGGGTTCATACAGCTATGGATGCATCTTTGTCCGTACCTGAAAATTTTATAAATCCCGGTAAACAAACTGCCCTTATTTATGAACACTTTATCTTTGAAGCTCAAGATGAAAAAATAGATAAAATTGTACCAAAGCCGGGTGATATTGTTCAAGTTATTCATCCGTGGGCTTGGGGATTCACTAATTCAGTTGGACTATATTTGGGAAAACTTGCACCCGGTGAAGCTCCAACATTTGACAAAGCTTCTAATAAATTTAAGAATAAAAATTCTCGGGTAAAAAATGTCCCTTGAAAATTAAGGTAATGTTAAAACAATGACTTTCAAAAAAGCATTTACAGTCTTTGGCCTTAGTGAAGAAGCTAAAGAAGCTTTCGATAAAAAGAGCCAAAAAGACACTAAATTTATGAAAGGTATTGGGGGCGATCCCTTATTCGAGCCTGTACCGTCATATATTCAAACTTCAACTGAAGTGGTGGTAAAAAATGAGAATAATGCTTGGATTGTTTTAGGACGGGATCGACCAAAGGGTCGTATGAGTGGTTATGGCGGACGAGGTGATACACAAGCAGCCTCTATTGATATTGTGGTAGGACGAATGGGTTCATCAGCCATCTCACATACTGGCGATAATCAAAAAGTGTGGACCGATCCTGATTTTAAAAAAGATGCTGCTCGCATCTATATGAGTCAAAAAACAGATATTGATGCCAATTTTAATTTAGCAGCAGGCAGCGTCGGCACCGCAATTGAGGTCAATGCTGATGAGTCTGATATAGTAGATAATCCTAATATTCCACCGCCGTCTTCTTTTAATCCTGAACCTAGATCTGGAATTGCTTTGAAAGCTGATGGTGTGCGTTTAATTGCTCGCCAAGGAATTAAATTAGTTACTGGAATTGATTCGATTAATTCTCAAGGTGGAACAATCCGCAGCGTTGCTGGAATTGATTTGATCGCAGCCAATGATGATACTGATCTTCAACCCTTTGTTAAAGGATCAAATATGCGTGATGCCATGGTGAGGTTGGTGGATCATGTTGATAGTTTGGCGGGAATTGTTGATACTTTGTTGATGCATCAAATGTCATTCAACGAAGCTGTTACAAATCATTTTCATCACTCTCCTTTCTGGGGTCAAATGACAACAATTTCTCCATCAGTTCAGTCGGCGGGAGTTAAAACAATGATAGATCACTTGAGTCAAACAAAACGCTCTGTAGCAATGATTAAAACCAATTTAAGAACTTTTCAATTAACTTATTTGGATGAGCTGGGCAAAAAATATATTAATAGTAGGTTTAATCACGTAAATTAGTTATGCCAATTGATATTAAAAAAGATATTAAGCCCCTGCTTCAGCCCGATTGGACAAGAATGGACGGCTCACAGCCCTTTTTCCAACAGGCTAGTGGAAGTCTTCTTGATCGATATTCTATAACGGTTATAACAGAGGCAACAACTACGGATGGAAGTAATCAAGTTCTTGATTCTATTAAAACCGCTGCTGTACCGACTGGCTTTACTAATATATTAGAATTTTATGAAAAATTAAACGATCCAACCGACTCAAAGAGCTTTGCTGCTTTTGCTGAAGATTGGTATATTTCAGAACGTCCTAGGTCTAAAATAAAGGTGTTGGTATCGATTCCAAGTGGAATTGTTGATGACTTGCCGGAAGCTCCTGCACCCACGACACTTCCGATTCCTTGGGCAGAAATATATTTTAATACTGCTGATTTTCAAGAAAAAGTTGATGGAATTGTAACACTTTTAAAAAAATACAATGCTAATATTAAAAAATTTCGTGGGAAGGTTCATGGCTTAGAACTTGTGGAAGAAATTGAGAATTTTGCAAATTCTATTATTGCGGTTTCGGGCCTTATGCAAGCTAATGGTTATACTTATGGCTCTGATCGTTCTGATTTGTTGATTTTTGGAATTGATTCGGATTATAAATTTTTATATGGTCAAATAAATGATGATTCCGGGTGTGGGTTTCAAACTTTATATAAAGATTTTCCAAAGTTTCAAAAAACTTCTGTAGCTACTAATAAAAGAACGGTTAATTTCTTACGAAAACTGGATGACTTGTATCAAATTCATTTTAAGAATGAAAATATTCCCATGCAAACTTTTTTTGATGCTTTTGTATTAAATCCTCCAACATTTGATTTTTCTGAGATTCCGCGTCAATCGATTGATGATGAAACTACTCCCGTTGATGCAAAACAAAAGATAGGGGAAGACAACTCAAACCCACAAAAAACTACATTAGAGCTTGAGTCTTTTGTGGCTTGGAATAGTTCTCCCGAACAAAGAGCAAACGCTCAAGAAGTTCTCGACACAACAGCTAATTTTATTGGAGATACAATGATGAATGGGTTACAAACTGTAACTGATTCTATTACGCTTGGAACGGGTTTTATGACACGAAATCCAGGCAATTATTTATCAGATGGTATTTTTAAAAGATTATTAAACAAAATTCCTTTGCAGCAACTGATTCAGGCTGCATTAGAATGTCTTGGTTTTCCAGGTTTTGAATTTCTTAATATGGCGAAGGGTTTTTTGAATCAAGCTAATAGTTTTCTCGATAATATAGCAGCTTTATTAAATAAACAAATTCCCACTATTCAAATTCCTGATAATTTTCCAATTGCCGATTACATGAAAGATTTGGGGGTAAAAATCTTGTGGGGCATTTTGGAAGCTGTTGTGGGCGTTTTAATACAAATGCTTATTGAACTTCTCATGCAATTATTGGATGCTTGTAATGAGTGTGCTTTGGCAAATGAAGCTGAAGGGCGATCAAGGTTTGATGGAATGAACTTTGGGGGGATGAATATAGGCGATTCTTTGCTTAAAGGTCTTGTTGTTGGAACTGTAGGAGAAATTGGCTCAACAATGATGAGAGAATCAGGAGCCAATCAAATAGAAACAGAACTTTTGGGTGAAACTAAAAGGTGGGCTAAAGATCCATTGAAGGGGCCTTATTTGGATTTAACGGGAGATCCAGTTCAGATCAGCGAAGGCATGACTCCTGAAGAAATGGAAGAAAAAGTTAAAAATGCCAAAACAGAGGTTGTTGAGTATTTGAATGTTTCGTCTGAAGTTTTAACACCTGGTGAGATGGGAAATATGATGTTAGGGTGCGGTTCAGGAACCGAAGCTCTTGATGCTGTCACAAATTTGCTTGAAAACTTTCCAAACTTAAAATGGGCTATATGTCCAGACGGCGAATGTTCCCACAATGTGACTCGTAAATTATGGGAAGATCTTGGAAAAATATTGGGTGCTAATTCTGTTTTAGCAGCTGTAAAAGAAGTTACTGACGCAATGCCAGAATCTATCAAGTGCTTGTGTGATGCTGATGATATTGCGCTTAGGAAACAACTATTAGAAAATAAAGGTTTGTCAAATGACCAAATTACGGATCAAATTACCAAATCTATGGATCGTAGAAAACAAAGGCTTGAAGATCTTGCAAAGATGCTAGAGAAGGGCAACCCATTAGAAGGCATGGTTCCCTCCATTTATTGTACAATTGTTTATCATGACGAAAACAATAACGAAGTTCCCAGTGAAAAAGTAATGCCACATCCAGCAGATTCAAAAGCATTTCTTTCAAAAGAAACTGGTGAGCCTGTCACTAGACAAATTAAACAAGGTTTATTGGACAAAGATCATCCAACGCTTATTCATATGATGAATAAAGTTCTTGATACAATTTATGATAGTATTGCAATGGCATTTAATGAAAACTTAGATGGTTTTATTCCAACTCTCACCAAAGAGACATATACCACTAGACCAATCCCCCGCACCCAAACAGTAGTATATTCAGATGGGACATCCGAGCTTGTTTTAAATCCTGAATGGACAAAATTAGTTAAAGACTCTCAATTAAACTATTCTTATGGAGCATTACCGGCCAACGCTTCTGTACCCGGAACTAACCTTATTAGAGATTTTGGAGAAGAAGGTGGCTTCATTGGTATTGGCGGAAGCATGGCCGAAAATGTAACGAATGGTGTGTATGGTGAACCTGGAGATCCTGATCATGGTGATCCTTTGCTGGACTGGGGCGATGGAGTTCTCACCATACGTGAGCGCATGGCCGCAGGTCAAATGCAAACAGGCCAAACTCAACCAACCGCTGAACAAGAGGCGGCTTGGGAACTTGCGATGACAGCCAGCAGTTTTTATGTTACTAAGGGAGGCCGCAAACGCCCCCTCGAATATGGTACTCAAGAAGAACAAGATGCTACTCCGTGGAAGGGTCGGATGGCTGATTACACCCGATTATATGGATATTCCCCCATTCCTGTTAATTTGAAGGAAAAGGGTCCAACAAAATTTGCACCAGGCTTGCAAGAAGCATATGAAAAAATGTGTAAGGATACCTCGTTATTTAGTATATCTGATAGTGAGACTAGACAAGTCTATGGTGGATTCGCTGCATATCATCTTTATAATTTTAAAATTGATCAAAATCTTTTTGAGGCAGCTCAAATTGGTGATGTTGCTGCTGCGGTACTCGGCGCTAATAATGCCGCTGCATCTGCGCCCGTGCCAACACCTCCTACTGGTATTGATAGTGCCGATTTTACTCAAGGCATGAATTTGATCACAGAAGCTTTTAGAAATCTTATGGAATCAACATATGATATTACTTATACCATTCCTTTCGGCGCAGCAGCTCAAACGCATTTTGGAGAGGAAGCGTATGCTACTACTATTGTGCTTACCCCTCCACCTGTGGCCGGATCGGTTGGGAAGCCTCCATTTATTCTTTATCAAAAGGTCGAGAAAGAGGAATTAAGTGAACCCATTAAAGAAGCTCTTATCCGAAACGTCGTTGGTGAGCGTTTAGCTTATCACTGGTCACGTCCTGAGATACGACAAGAACAAGAGTGGGTGACGTGGACTGGTGAGGCTTTAACAACCGGACCAGAAGTTTGGCGACAAAATCAACACCTGTCCGACTCGCGTACAATTTGTAGAGCAGTTGGTCAATCAGATTGCACACACGGTCTTCCCGCCAAATTTGTCCGCGACGGGGTCTTATATGGTATTGTTGGCCTTGCCGACTTGCACAATTTCAAACAATATCTCAAAGACCACGACTATTACGATAAACTTTGGCGAGAAATGTATTGTAAATTTACAAGAATGATTGCGCGTTCTCCATTTATGGACTTAAAAACTCTAAATACTCTTGATCTGATTCCCATGAATAAAATGGGTCAAGATCCAAATTGTGATCCAGACGCAAGTTTATTGGATTTTGAAATCATAAAGCAGAGGATTAAAGATGAATATGGTTTGATTCAATGTATTGAATCATGCTTTCCTAATGTAGATGGTTTAGGCACCAACAAAGATAAACCTTTTGAAAAAGCAAATCTTGGTGGGGCTGTATTATTAACAGTTCGAACATATGTTTTGGAAGTTCTGTTAAGATCAATTTTTGTTTTTTATTATTTCCGTTTTTCGGATCCAGAAAGTATAGATACTTTACTAATTTCATATATCTCAGCCCTTCTTCAAAAGGATGTTGCTGAAAAACAATTTATAAATGAATTTAAGATTGAAGCTCTTGAGCTTTATAATAGAAATGCGGAGAACATAGGAAGACCTGAGACTGATGATCTTGAAGTAGTATTGAGATATTTTATTCGTTATCAGATATTTGGGGTTTCTAATCGGCTTTCCAAAACTGTTGGATCAATAGGTGATATTTCATTAGATTCTTATTTGCTTGACGATCAAAGTCCCACTAATCCTGCTTGGATTCCTGGATATAATGTACCAGAAGATATTAATGGATATAGAGGAAGATCAAATGGAGAAGTAATCACCTTAAAGACAGATGGCCCAAGTGGTGGTGGTAGTGTTGTAGAGGATCCTGTTCCCTTAGATAGAGTAATGGCCTTGGTTGGTGATGGAAATCTTTCAAGACAAACAATCCAGAAATTTGATTGGAATCAACCAGTTTCAATTCCACACAATCTTCCTGTGGGAGTTTTGTTAAGATCATATTTTAGCAAAGATCCAAATAACTCTAATACCAGCGTCCATCGACCGAAGGATATTTGGTCAATGGAGGCACCTCGCGAATACGATTGGAATCGTGCAAGTGATACCCGATATTTGACCACTGAGTGGGGATGGATAACGGGAAATGAGTCTTTATCTCCAAGCAAACAATCATACCCTGTGGCTGCTACAGGCATTTGGTTTGGTGAACGAGAAGAAGCAATTTTTAGAGCTTCTGGATTGTTGGGCACCACAACGGACCCCTGGGCTTTTACATATACTTGGAATGGAACTCAAAGTCCCCGTGCTCATCCAGAAAATCCTAATATTCCTGATTATAGAGATCCAAATAATACGTGGGATGCGGCTGGGCAATTGTTGACTGGCGATTATATTGCTTATGATTACGGTGTTTCACATCAAGAGCAACTCGCGATGGAACTTCTCCTACCAATGCTCGCAGCCGGTCTTGCTTCGCCACATTACACCATGCAGTCTGGTCTTCCACACCCGGCTATAATTAGGAATATGAATACACTAGAAACTGAAAGGATAATTGAATTTATAGCGCCGAATACGAAAAATTGTGCTGCCGGTGATGCTAATTGTTATTATTATCCCGGTAAGGTTCTTAAAGATTTAACAAAGAATTGGGGCGGAGGAACTATGTCCCACACTTGGGCCTACGATGAGATGGCTGACCGAATTCATAGACCTTCTCATACTTTCAAGACAAATCAGGTTTGGGATCGTAGGACTTGGAATTGGACTGGTGAAGAAATACCTCGATGGATTAAAGAAGGCTGGGGAGTACCTATAAGTCCAGATGGTGGCTGGGTTCCGACGCCGTTCGCACAAACAGGCGGCTCAGGTTTCTTTTCAAATAACGGCGGAAGTATAAATAATGGAATGTATACAGACGAACCTTGGTATCCTTTGGCTGACCCGAGTGCGGGACCACCACCACTAACCAGCACTGGCGGCGGTATCACCCAGCCCCCTGGAGCCCACGACCGATTAAGATGGATCACTATTGATGGCGTGATAATCGGACCTTGGAAGCCCTTTGCTTCCCAGGGCAACAGCACGACCGATGTTGCATGGAAATTAATAGATCCGCGACAGCGATACGATGAGGGAGGTCAGCTTGTCGGCGGAAGTGAAACTAATTACAATGATTATAACAATGGCGGCTATGGAGATGCTTTTTATCCACCACAAAGTCCAAACCCAGTCACGCTTGCTTCAACTGGAATCACAGTCGGCATCGAGTTCGATAATCCTGCGTTTTTTGGAATCGGCGGTGCCATCACAGACAGAAATGTTAATTCTCACTATTCCGATCTTTATTTACGAGCAAAAAATTTGCTTTTAGAAGGTATGCCCTATTTAAGTCTTTTAGATTTTGATATACTATCAATTAAGCAGATTGTCGAGTGGGAAAAAGCCTATGTAATCAAAGAACGAAATGTTTCGCCAAATGTCCTCGAAGCCTATGATCGATGGCTTGGTTATATTGACACCATAATTGATAATCTTAAACGTGCAAAGCCTGGTCGCCAAGAAATGGCATCATTCTTTTTAGATGAAGTTCGACGCAGAGGAATCGCTCGTGAAGAACCAACTGACGTTCAAGTTGGTCCTGATTTCGCAAACGGATCTTATATTCAAGAATTCTATTTGCGTGTAAAAGAATTGCCCTATCAGGGAATGCCTGCCGATGATATAACTTTTTTTAGAGAATCGAATTATCCTACAGGAGATCCCCTTTTTCAACAAGGAGGCATCCCAGGCACCGAAGCATCTGCTGGTGGCGTGAATCAATATTTAGCGAGCGTGTATAATCAATCAGACACGCAGTTTAGAATAGATATTGATCAAGCAAAGTGGAAAAATTCTAATTATGTTGATAAAGGTGGAAGAACTGAGTTCTTAAAAGATATTGTTAATATAGAAGCTTTTCAAACTTATATTGATTCACGGTTTGCAACGGACGGAGAACTTGAGCCACACGCGAAATGGATTGCAGACAATGCTGGATGCACACCAGAAATGTTAACAACAGCATTAATTCAAAACTTACCCATATTTGAAGAATGTGGAGAAGAAATGGCCGCAACTTTGGGTGTGGCACTTGAGCCAGATCGGAGTCACTTTACGCTAGGAGACTTTTTTGAAAGTATTCATTTGGGAGTAAGAATTTCCTATGTCTCTGCGATGGAACCTTGTGAACCTGGTGCGCCAATTAGTGTTGGGGAATCCACGACTACCTCTGATGGAACTCAAGGAACGCAACAAAACATTGGTCTTTATATTGGTGAAGATTGTTGGCGTTATCAACCTCACGATCCAGTAAAATTATTTTATAAAGAGGTGATTCAAAAGACAGGCATGGCACATGAACCATTTAAGGATTTTCACATGACTTCTGATTTTATTGAGCCCTCTATCTATGAAAAAGCGTATTATGTACCTAATGGACCTGGTTGCCTTGCTCATGTAGTGCCAATAGTGTGTTCGGAAATTCCAATTGATATGTCAACATCAATGCGTGATGTAAGGCAAAGATATCCGTATAATTTCGATTTCGGAGGTACAGGAAGTCGAACATTTTTCGCACACCAATATTCTAGGAATAGAAACGCCCTTCGCAACCAGTTATTGGGAACAGATGAATATAAAGCACTTTTTCAATATCTTTTCCCGGTTTCTCGAATGTTGTCATTGAACAATATATATGGCTCTGAATACTTACGCTCCTATAAGGGGATAAACGAGTTGTTTGATCCAACAAAGATGCGTCTTAAGGACTTATTTTTTAATCTTTATAATAGTGGCAACTATGAAGCTGATTGTGGACCTAGCAATTTAGACTTACAACTTGGGGCAATGAACGGTATTCCTGGCGCAGCATTGGCTGCTACTTTAGGTCTCATGATCGCGAAAACGGTTGTATTAATTTTTAAGGGTTTTGTGGAAGCTTTTGATATTAATATTGCAGTTTCTAAATTAATCCGTGATTCTATTCATTTAGTAAATGCGTTAATTGCACAAGGGCAAATTATGGCAAATCAATCGCGCCAGTTGGCCCACGCTGCGGGAGAAGCAGCCGATGATCTGAAAAATATTGGTAAATCGTGTACTACAGATGACGATGCAATGCCACCTGATGATTGGTTTGACCCGATTGATGAAAATTTCATACCAGAACCTCAAATAATGTATATTTCTTTGGCACTTTTACCAATAACTTTGTTACCATTGTTATGGCCTGGTTTGCCAATTACTCCCTTTGGTGTTGCATATTGGGGCATGGATTGGCGACCAGAACCCAATTGGTTGAGTTCAATGCCACCCGCAGATTGGCTTGACAAACTATTTAATAAAGATGCAGGGATAAGCACATCACCACAAGAAGGTCTGGTGTCCTGTCCTACTGCTATTGATATAGGTTTACCACCTGTGGGAGAAGGTGATACTTAAAGGAGGATATGATAAATGGCTGGCATAACACCGCGACTTCCGCTTACAGTGGATGGAAAGCACGGAATCGCACTTATAACAGATTATAAAAGTCTGGTTAAACAAAATTTAAAAAATTTGTTGTTCACTATTCCTGGTGAACGAGTGATGGATACAAACTTTGGAATTGGATTAAAAAGATTTTTGTTTGAAATGGACAATCCAGGTTTGCATGGTCGGCTCGCGGGAAGAATTAGACAACAAGTGAAAACATATCTTTCATATGTTGCAATTGATGATATTATTTTTAATTCTGCTGCGACTGATCCAGGTATGGATCCAAATTTTCTTAGTGTGGCTATTAAATATACAATAATCCCATTAGAGGACGTGGACAAAATAGAACTAACTTTACCCGTAGACTAATTATTTGATAAAGAGAGGAACTTTAATTGGGCTCACAAAAACAATATCCCCTTATTGACTATACATCAAGAGATTTTAATTCTATTCGCGAAGATTTATTAGCTTACGCCAAACGTTATTATCCCCATACTTTTAAAGATTTTAGTGAAGCTGGCTTCGGATCTTTAATGGTAGATACAACAGCTTATATTGGTGATGTTTTATCATTTTATTTAGATTATAGTGTTAATGAGTCTTTCCTTGATACTGCCATTGAATATGAAAATATTATTAAATTAGGCCGTCAAATGGGTTATCGCTTTAACCCAAGTGCGGCGTCCGCTGGAGAAGCCACATTTTATATTATCATCCCAGCAGCCGCAGGGACAGGCCCAGACACAGATTATATGCCTATTTTACAAAGAGGCACATCATTATCTTCTCTTGATGGCATTGGCCTCACTTTGGTTGAAGATGTTAATTTTGCTAATCCTGCTAATGAAATTGTGGTTGCAACAGTCAATAGTGACACAGGTGTTCCCACCACTTTTGCAATTAGGGCTAAAGGACAAGTTGTTTCCGGCAAATTAAATCGAGAAGAAGTTGTTGTTGGAAAATTTGAAAAATTTCTTAAAATACAATTAAATGGAAATAACATTACTGAAATTGTGTCCGTGTTTGATTCTGAGGGCAATCAATATTTTGAAGTTGATTATTTATCGCAGGACACAATTTATAAAGCCACTCTTAATCGTGGTGATAATAGCACTATTACACAAAACACTTTAAGACCTTTTGTTGTTCCTCGTCGATTTGTCACTGAAAGAACTCAAACAGACGTTTTTCTTCAATTTGGTTTTGGAACCAAAGATACAACCTTGGCAACAGATTCTTTAGTTGATCCAAGCAAAGTTGTTTTAAAAGTTCATGGAAAAGATTATGTTTCCGATGCAACTATTGATCCTGGTAATTTCTTGAAAACAGATAAATTTGGAGTAGCTCCCTCTAATACAACTTTGTCAATTACATATCGTGTAAATGATTCAGATAATGTTAATATTGCCGCCAATGCTTTATCACGGGTCGAGGCTCCCATTTGGGATTTTGAAGAATTAGGTTCACTCAATTCTGCTACTCTTACTACGGTTATTGAGTCTCTTGAAGTAACCAACGAAGAACCCATTACAGGAGATGTCACATTACCCACCACTGATGAATTAAAGACCAGAATCTATAATGTTTTCTCATCTCAAAATCGCGCTGTTACTGCGGAAGATTATAGAAGTTTGTGTTATGCAATGCCTTCACAGTTTGGAGCAATTAAACGAGTCAATATCGTTCGGGATTCGAGTTCATTGCGGAGGAATCTCAATCTTTATATAATTTCGGAAGCAGACGATGGCACATTAATTGACACTAATACTGTTATAAAACAAAACTTAAAACAATGGTTGAGCCAGGGTAAAATGATTAGCGACACACTCGACATTTTGGACGCCAAAATTGTTAATATTGGGATTGAATTTACGGCAATTGCTGGTTTGGAGTCTAATAAATTTGATGTTTTAAGTAGTGCTATATCTCAATTAAGTGATTATTATAATAGAAAATTTGAGATTGGTCAACCCTTTTATGTTTCTGACATTTATAGTCGCCTTAATAAATTGAAAGGGATTATTGATGTAACACAGGTTAAGATTGTTCAAAAAAGTGGAACAAACTATTCAAGCGAATCTCTTGATATTAATTTATTATATTCTGCTGATGGTAGTTATATAAATTGTCCTCAAAATGTGGTTTTTGAGATAAAATATCCCGATACAGATATTAAAGGAACAATTAAATAATGTCTTTAAAAAGATATACAGCCATAAGTGACAATACTATCACAAATGCTTTTGAGAGAAACCTAACAACTCGCGGAACTGGCAGCAATATGGGTTTGGCCGATTCTTTAGAAATTTTTTCTATATATGGTCAAGCTACTAGTTCTTCTTATGAATTAAGTCGAGTTTTAACCAAATTTCCTGTTCTCACCAGTGACGCTACTTCAAGTATTCAAGCAGACAGAACAGCTGGGTCAATCCCAGCTAGTGGTAGTGTTGATTTTTATTTAAGGCTTTACAATGTAAAACATACAGCAACGCTTCCACGTAATTTTACACTAGTAGTTTCCCCTGTTTCTCAATCTTGGCAAGAAGGTCAAGGTTTAGATATGGAAGATTATTCAAACTTAACTTATGATGGTACTGGCTCAAACTGGATTAATGCTTCTGCTCACACTGTTTGGGTAACAGGAGCGGCCTCACCCATAACGGTAACAGGTGGTAGTTATTTAAGACCTTCGTGGAACGGTGCATCTGGAAGTTCTGGTGGAGTTCGAACGTATCCTACCACTTATGATGAATTTAATTTCAGTCAATCATTTGGAGAAAAAGGAACCAGCGATCTAGAAGTTAAAATTACAGGTCTTGTAGAGAAATGGATTTCGGGAGATTATTCCAATTATGGTGTAGGTATTATGTTATCCCAAAGCCAAGAAACTGGCTCTCATTCATATTATACCAAAAAGTTTTCTGCAAGAAGTAGCGAGTATTTCTTTTCTCGTCCAGTTATTGAAGCTCGATGGAATTCAACTAGAAAAGATCAGCGTGGTAGTTTCTATGTTTCTAGCTCTAATTTAAGTTCAGCAGATAATTTAAACACCATTTACTTATACAATTATGTGCGAGGACAGCCCAAAGATATTGCCAATCTTGGAACTCTCAATCGAATCTATGTTAATGTTTACACTTCTGCAAGTGGTGGCGAATTAATTTCTGCCGCCCCCAATAACCCCATTACGGGAGGATATGTAGCTACTGGTATTTACAGTGCTTCTTTTGCACTTGACACAAGTGCAAGTTTGGTTTACGATAGGTGGTTTTCAGGCTCATCAGGATCCGCTATAACAACGGCTGGTACTAAGATTTATCATACGGGCTCGTTTATACCAAAGAAATTTAATTCTTCTAATATATATTCAATCCCACGCTATGTGACGACTATTACTAATTTAGAACCTGAATATTACAATGGGGGAACGACTAGGCTTCGGCTCTTTACTCGCTTAAAAGATTGGAGCCCAACTATTTACACAGTAGCATCTAAGGAAATTCAAAATAATATTATCGAAGATGCTTATTTTAAAATTTTTAGGATGATTGATGAAAAGGATGTTATCTCATATGGGACTGGTAGTTTAAATCATACACGACTTTCATATGATGTGACTGGGAGTTATTTTGATTTAGATATGAAAATGCTCGAAACTGGTTATGCTTATGGAATCAAGTTTGTATATTATATAAACGGAGCCTATCAAGAACAACCTGAAACTTTTAAATTTCGTGTAATAGAGTGAAACCATGTCTAATATTAAAGATCTTTTTAGCGGCAAAAAATCTGAAAAACTTTTAGAAAATGCAACTCAGCGTTCAGTCGGCTCATCGGTTGAATCTCCGGATTATTTAAGGGCCAATGTTAAAGATAAACATAGAGTCATTCCATATGTTGATTTTTCGTCCGCATCAAATTTTGCCATATATGGTTCCGCAGAAAAGTATTATGAAGATGCTTACAATTATATTTTAAACGAATATCCGTATGATGGTTCATTAAGAGAAAAAATAGATTGGAGTTTGTCTGGAAGTTATCTAGATCGATATATTTTTGAGAATAATTATCCTCGCACTACTGGCTATATTAATTTTGGACAATCTTATAATTTTAGTTCTCAACAAAGCCAAGGATATGATTCAGCTACAACTAATGAGTGGATTTATTTTAAAGGAAACAATGTAAATTCTTCCCTCAACGCCCAGATTAATCCTGAACTTACTTTACAGTTTGATAATTTAAATATTTATAATACGGCTAGCCAAGGCTTATCCAATCTTGAGTTGGAAGGAAGCGGAGGTATTTCTACTGAATTTTGGTTTAAAAAGGAAAGTTTTGATAAAGATTCTGAATCAAGACGCCAAGTTGTTTTAGATATATGGAACAGTGGAACTTTTGGAACAGCTGGTTATGGACGATTTCGTGTAGAAATATCTGGTACTGAAGGCAATGTTGTTAACCCTAATTTTCATGTAGAATTATTATCGGGAAGTTCTGGATTCTCATCGACCACCACCAGTGGTGATGTGCCAACTGTTGTTTTAAGTGGCAGCACCCTTACGGGATCATGGAATCACTTTGCATTAACTTTTGTAAATACGGGCAGTCAAATGACTGGGCGTTTGTATACTAATGGAGCCCTTTCTTATACATACACTGGAGGAACCACTATTGGAACTGTTACAGGATCGATGATAGGACAAATTGGTTCTCTTATAGCTCCTGTATCTGGTGGTTCCGAGGAGCAAGGATATGGCAAATTATCAGCTTCTTTGGATGAGTTTAGGTTTTGGAAGACAAGAAGAAATGCAACTCAAATTGGCCAACATTGGTTTACTCAAGTTGGTGGCGGAACAAACACAGATCTTACATTAGCCCTCTCAGCATCTACCAAATATAGTTATGAAAATCCTGCTGATTTGGGAGTTTATTATAAATTTAATGAAGGAATCATAAATACTTCAAGTATTAATAATAAAGACGCTGTTGTAATTGATTATGCAGGACGTGTTACAAACGGCGCTTGGGCCGGATATTCTCTCGCTTCTCGTAATACTGGTTCTGCAATCGTTTCGGCTTCTGCTGCTAGTTTTGAATTTGCAGATCCTATTTTATATTCAACTCATCCGTTAGTTTCATCTTCTTTAAACGAGAAGAAAAACGTAGGAAAATTATATGATGCTACAAATAACTCATCCATGTTTGATTCGTTGCCGAATTGGATTACTTCTAATGATGGAAACACGGGAAAAGGTGCTTTAAAAAATCTCACTCAAATAATGTCGAGTTATTTTGATACGCTTTATTTACAAACTCAGGCAATTCCTGGTCTAAAAAATAAAGATTATATTAGTGGTAGTAATAAGCCATTTCCGTTTACTAACAGATTTATCGATTCTTCGGGATTTTTAACATCTGAAATTTTTTCTAAAGCAACTGATTTAGAATATTTGGACGCCAGAAATAATAAAAAATTATTCATTCAAAAAATCAATGAACTTAAAAATTTAATATATCAAAACGTTTATAATAATTTAGTTTATGTTTATAAGACCAAAGGAACAATGAAATCCTTTAAAAATCTTATAAGGTGCTTTGGTGTTGATGATGAGTTGATCAATATTAGATTATATGGTGATGAAGTCACTTACAAGATATTAAATAACTATAGAACTGCTACTATAAAAAAGCGATATGTAAACTTTTATGATCCATCTAATTTTGATGCAGTTGTTTTTCAACAAACAGCAAGTGGAAATTCTTATAGTCGTGGATATATCAGTTCAAGTGCAGAAGTACAATATCGTGGCAACACTTATGAATTAGAAACATTTTTTCCACCGGATAAGGAGAAAGGAACTTCAGCTTATTTTAATGCGTCTTTTGCAACAGCATCAATCTTTGGCTGTCATACTTCGGGAACAGCAGGGGCAACTACCTGGGGATCTCCTGATTATGGAAATTTTCAAGTTTCTTCTATTCGACCCGATAACCGAAGAAACGCTGCGTACTTTCATTTAACCAGTGTAGGTGATGCTGCGGTAATTCCTTCACTTACCAGTTCAGTTTTTCAGGATGTTTATGATGAAACTCGCTGGAATTTTGCTGTTAGAATTAAACCCAAAAAATATCCTTTAGCTGCTGGCGTGAGTGGAAGTGATAATGGACAATATGATGTTGAATTTTCTGGTTATAATTATGTTCTTGATGTGTTAAACAATAGTTTTAATGTTACGGCTTCCTTGGCAGCATCTGACGCGCAAAACTTTTTAAAAGCCGAGAAAAGATTTTTTGTAGGAGCCCATAAAACAAACACAACAGGCTCAACTTTACAACAAAGTAATGTTAAAGCATCTTCATTAAGAGTGTGGTTGGATTATCTTACAAGTAGTGTTCTTCAAGCACACGCTAAAGATATTACAAATTTTGGTTCTGCAAATCCGTATAGAGATGCATATATTACTGAATCTGGGTCTGCCCAATTAGGTAATAAAGAAGTTAAAAGTATACCACAATTGGAAACATTAATTTTAAATTGGGATTTTGAAACTGTAACCAGTTCTGATGCCGGTGGCAATTTTACTGTGCAAGATGTATCTATTGCTTCATCGGGTAGTAATGACTATACGGGGAGATGGGGTTGGCTCGGACCCATTGGCCAATATCAACATACAGGATATGGTTATGGTTTCCCAGCAAGCTCAACTGGTTCGATTGATCGTCGATATGTTTCTACTCTTTTGCAAGAACCACCTGAAGTTATTAATAGTTCTGACATGATCTCTCTTATTGATAAAGAACAGAATAGTTTGTTTTCTAAAGATTCTCGTCCAGAACAATATTTCTTTGCTTTTGAAAAGAGCATGTATAATATCATAACCAAAGAAATACTTGATATTTTCGCGACAATTGTTGATTTTAATAATCTTATTGGTGAGCCAGTAAACCGTTATCGTGCAGAATATAAGAATATGCAAAAATTGCGTCAGCTTTATTTTGAGAGAGTTCAGAATACAATTGATCTTGATAAGTTTGTTGAATATTTTAAATGGCTTGACTCAGCTTTGTCTGTAATGCTCCAGCAACTTGTGCCTGGTTCTGCTAGATTTTCTGAAAATCTTCGCACAATGGTTGAAAGTCATGTACTTGAACGAAATAAATATCACACAAGATTTCCAACTTTGGATAACAAAACCCCGGAAATTGAGGCGGGAGCTGGCGGCGCGGGTGGAACCGCTGATAAATGGGGCAAAGGCGGCGACGTAGCTGTGGCTGCATACGATGGACTGGGCGACTCTTACGGCGGCGACGGCGGTGGAAGTGCTCCTCTGGAAAGATCCCCGCAGTCTACCAGCGCTTCATTCGCATGGTGGCATTTTCGAGCAGATCGCAGTAATTCGAATATTACTTCTGGCGATTCAACAATTGATAGCCAAAGAAATACCTATAGAAATCAAAGTTGGTTTAAAAATGATTCAACTGGAAAAACTCTTGCAGTTTCAAGAAAGTCTACCACGGCGTCCTCCGGAAAGTTTGCGACAACAACAACGTACAAGGGCAAGACTTATGAAGTAAATAATTCAATAAAAGTTGCAAGATTAAGAATCAATGAATCACCAATAATTCATGGTGGTACAAATTTTCCAAGAGCTAAAACAGTTGAATACACACATACTGCACTTAAATTTGGTTCAAATGATCGCTTGGATATTTCGGCGTCTAGTATTCCTGCGGAATCTGAAAGAATCAAAGCCGCTAGATTGGTGCTACCTAGTTTTAAATATAGTTTAGAGGCCAAAGTTACCAATACTGGTGATCCTTCTGGTTATACAAGTGGCAAAAGCGAAATATTTGCTCCTTTTAATTTATTTAGTTCTTCAGTTACAACTGGTTATGTTGCTGATGTTGCATCCGGGTTTAGAGCCAAAACAGAAATTGATAATTATCACGATGACATTTATGGAGATGATAAAGGAAATCCGGCCCAAGGCCCATTTACTGAAAGGCATGTTGGCGGTCGTCAACATCGCCACATAGACGTTAACACCTCATCTGCCACTACAACGCTTACAAGGCCAGAAGCTTGGAATTTATCTTTAGATTCCAATGTTTTAACTATTTCACAACGTACTGTTCATCAACCTCGTGCAACCATGATTCGCGATGCTTACGCAAAACGCCCATTAAATATCGCTAATCTCAAATGGGGAACATCATCAGCAGTTGCAGGCAATTATAGATTCGGTTATCAGATTTTTCAAACGTCTGGTCGCAGATTAAACAATAGATTCTTTGTTGCGAATAGCGGATTTGCTCCTACCGCATCTGATACCGGCATTTTTAGTGGTGCGATTGATTATGCCCTTCCAAGATTTGATTTAACAGGAACCAATCAATCTATTTTTGTGGAAAGATTTAATGCTCCTGGTGGGCCAGAAGTTAGTTCGCGTGGTTGTATGGATGTTAATGCGGAAGAATATTCTGTTTATAATGAATTAAACAATAGAAATTTGATAGTTCGCACAGCTTTAGACAGTTGGTTAACTGAACATTGCGGCCAATTTGGAATTGATCCCACGGGAAGTCCAGGCGACGGCACAACTCCAGCAGACCACCGCGTTAATCAATTGTCATATGGCGGTGTGATAGCAGCATATTACAAGGTCAATCGCAATCCAAGAATTATTCCTGCATTAACAGATGGTTATGAAGGTGCGCCAACTTGTAGTATTCTTTATGATAATTGGTATGTTCAGCATCCAATTCCACAAAGCGATTTTCAATATGCGTGGATAACTGCGTCTGTTTCAAAATCTGCTTGTGATCCTTTGGGGCACATCGGCGCACATGATTGGGCCGGAATCGTTCCATTTTCGGTTCCTTCTGGTATAACCTCAATAACACAATCAGTTATTCCGTTTATTAGTGCTAGTTTAACGGGCACATTAGGAATCGATGTAGATTTTGTTGGATTAAATACATTAATTTATGAACCCTTTACTTCTTCAACAAATATTTTAGGTTATCCATTAGACACTCCTTTATCCGCTTATCGAGGGCAAGTTGCTTTATTACCAGATAATGCTGGTGTACAGCTTAATTCTTTAAACCTTCATCGTAATGGACCTTATCAGTATCCATCATGGAAACAAATAAGAGCCGACCAACACCCAATTGCTCGACATCAAAGAAGTAATAATGTGTTGTCAGTCATGTCACCATTCAATGCCTCTAAAGATGCGATAGAATATTCAGAATATGTAGGTCAAAAGGTGGTTATACTTACTTATCTTAATACTCGCAGAGACAGTTTTAAGAATTTTGTTGAACCACCAGTTACTTTCAAATATCGCCCTCTTAGAAGTAATTTATCGAATGTAGATCTACAGCATTCTTATGGAAACAACAAGTGTCTTTGGACTCAGCGCGGGCTTCCATTAAATGATCCAAATGCAAAATCAATTGCTGAATTTCTTAATGGAGTAAACTATAAAACAGATGCTCAAATTTATGATAAGTTAAATAATGTTTCTGCATATCAAGCAACTTTTAAAAGTTTAACATATCCTGAAGTGATTTATCCTCGCGGAGCAAACACAGGACTTGCAAGAACTCGTGCCAGAACACAATATGCAGAAACTGCTTCGGTAAATAATGCATTTCCCCCAACTGCTTCGCTATCTCTTGGAAGTAACGGAATTGATCGTGGGCCACTTTATAGGCGAACTTTGTGGAGAGATGCGGATTATAACCGAAATAGATATGGAGCGCCGTGGACCGCTTGTACCGTAGGTGGCGAAGGGGATGAATGTAGTGATATTCCTTTTACTGGTTTTACAACCACAATCTCTAATTCACTAGGTAATCAGGATGGCCATGCGAGAAGCGTTTGGTGCTTTGGAAAAGAACCATTAGTGTGGCAACCGGCATCTGCATCTACGCTCGATTGTGAATTACGGCTTTCAGGTGCATCTTCGTATGCTGATAATGTCGGCCAAGACACTGGCGAACTTAATTCAGCTAATATTCTTAAATTGGGTGGAATGGCTGGTACAATTATTTCTGGAACTGAATGTGCGAAACTGCCTTTTTATAACACCCCATCGGCGTCAGCTTATTATTATTGGCTGCCACATCAAGGAAGATCTCAGTATGGTTGGTCCGGGTCGGGGCCTATGTATCCGAGCGTAACAGGGACTTATACAACTAATCTTTGTAAAGGATTAAAATGGACAGCTGCTGTTGATTCGGGAAAGAATCCTTGGTTTGATTCTTATGCAGCATATTCAGAGGATATTCGGGGTCTTTCTAAAGCATGGACAATTTTGCCCGAGTTTCGTATTTCGGATCAGATGGCTTATTATGTGGAAAGTAAGGGCGGCAATTTCCGCTCAAAGAATGATAAATTTTTATTATTGAATGGTGCAAATATTACACAGAGCGCAGATGTTGAAGACGCCGATCCAAACAATCCTGCTATACGAAATTTTGATCGCAACTTCTTTAAAGAATATTCATTTTCAGATTTTCAAAAATATTTTGGAACCTTTTCAATGGACAATAAATTAGACGGAATAACTTTAAAATGTAATGCAGTTAAAAAATTATTGCCCTATAAAGGGTTTTATCCAGCCGATAGAACAACTCAATTAGTGAGTTTGTTTTCTGGTGCTCTGGCTCAATATATTACAGGTGGAGCATATATAGGTGCTGACGAGGGTTATGTCCCTGCCGACCCCGTAGTTAACATCAACAAGGCTGTTGAAAAACAAATGTCTTTGCAAGCTGCGTTGCAACCCTGGTTTGCTCCCGGTATCTTATATAACACCATTAAGTCTGGGATAGCTGTCGATTGGCCCGGTTATACGGGCTCTTTTGAGCTGATGTATAACAACGCCTATAGGAACGTCACCGATAGCGGTGCAAGTTGGCGATTCCAACCGTCTGAAAATGCTATAAGCGGAAGCCCAAATGCTAGATTTGATTTTACGAGTCTTTTGAACCCCCTTGAAAGTATGCCAATTTCGAGTTCAGATTGCGAGGGGATTGGAGGGTGCCATGAAATAATGTTCTTACAACCCTCTTATAATGGACCTATCGCTGACTGGGGCGGAGTTGCAACACGGTATGGAATGAATACACCACGCTATCCTTATGCCGAAATTAGGAATCCTAGACCTGCAAATTCTGTAATGGATTTATATTCTAGTGCAATGCACAATTATTTGGCAGAAATTCCAAATTTCTTTTTAAAGAATAACGGATTGCAATATGTTGAAACCGTTCCTCAAGCTCAAATAGAAATTTTAAAAGATAAAGTATATGTGATGGATGTTTTTATCGAAAAATTTGATGCAGATCCAAACAATCAACTCGTTATGCTTGAAGACTATTATAATGGGTATGTTTCGGGGACAGTAATTAGAAATACGTGGGGAACTTCGCCCTCTGGATATCCTATTACGGCATCTTGGAATGGAAAATATTTTGGCCCTCCATTCCAAGTTGGCGAAAACAATATGAGCGCCTCTTTTCCGGTTGATTCAGCTTATGGTGCTGGTGCTTGGCCCGGTGCTGTTAATGCTGATCCTGCTTATGCTCCGGTTGCTCCGCCTTATTTTTATGGAAAAGCTCATGCTAGATTAATTTATACTGGCACTTTAGAAGACCAGGGACTTGTTCAGGCTGGTGAAGGTCCAAATTTCAAAAAAATATTTGCCAATATGACGATGAGCTTTAAATCAGGTGATGATCGGCGTAGAGATGCTTGGCTTAAATATGGAAAGTTTGCTGATGGGACGTTTAATTTCACCAGAGCCCCAGCCTATGCTGCGATGATGGATGTTACCGCATCTCTTAATATACTGGGAATAAGAGTCGATCAGTCCGATTCAACTGGTCGAAGTGATCGTTGGGTGATTGCGCCTCATATGGAAACTCCGGTTTTAGATTTTTCATCTTCGCAAACTCCCGAACCTGGTTATGGGAGAGGGATGTGGAGCGGTTATGGAGAAATCCCAATAAACAATAAGGGTATTTATTTTGGAGTTGAACGTTCACCAAACGTATTTTTAAATCGCCAAGATGTGGAAGATATGACACACTGGTTTAGAAGTGTTTCAGATCCAAGACGCATCCATCAACAGGGTGGTCGAATGGGCCGCAGGAAAAAAGTTGGTGAAATGGCAGAGAAAAAATCAATTTCGGAAGCAATTGTTGCGATTCCTTTTTATGTGGGTACACCATATAGAAGAAAATCCGAATATGCAAGTCTTACAACCAAACCAATTATGGGTAAGAGATTTTTCTCTTTGGGAACTTCCAAAAGTGCTGCACGTCAAATGTACGACTTGCAAAAATATGGTAAAGCCACAACTGGTAATGCTATTCCATTAACATGGCCAGATATTACTGAAACAGGCCGAGATGTTCCCAATCCTCTTGCCACGAAATTAGGATTAACCAAGGCTATTGAAACTACTTCGATCAGTGATTTATCGTCGAAATTAAATAATTATGTTCTTCCACCAGAACTTGATTTTGATAAATATTCATCGGGACGAATTGCTATTGAACCTTTTGTAATGTATATAATGGAATTTCATCATGAACTTTCTCAACAAGACTTGACTGATATATGGCAAGGATTAATGCCTCAAATATCAACCACAGCAGAATTAGATGAATCTATTGTAAAACATCCAAAGGCAAAATGGGAATTTTTTGGAGATAAAGAACTTCCTTCCTCGGAAGATATAAGATGGATGATATTTAAGGTAAAGAAAAGAGCAGATGTAAACTATTGGGCATTAACACCATCATCAGAAGCGGGTGTAGGTGCAAGTAAGCGTACTAATCCACTTGGCCTTGATTATAGTTACAACTGGCCATATGATTATTTTTCTTTAGTGGAATTGGCTCAAGTCCAAACGGAAGGAAAGTTTATAAAAAAAGCTGAAATATCTACTGAGGCAACACAAGAAGAAACCGAAGATTATGGTGATCAGGGAGAATATAGTGAAAAAGATAGCCAAATAGGAGGAAAATATTAATGAAATTTCTTAATAAACAAGAGCAGGTTATAGACATTCAGATGACACCATATGGCAAATATTTGACTTCTATAGGAAAATTTAAGCCAGTTTATTACGCTTTTTTTGATGATGGCATCTTATATGATTCCAACTATGCTTATGGTCCTCAATCTCAAAATGATATTCAAAAACGTATAAAAACAGATACGCCTCAATTAGAGGGGCAATATAATTTTCGAGGAGTAGAATCAGAAGTTAGAAAGGCAAACACATTTATTCGTTCCCAACATGAATGGGAATCAAGATATTTTATAGATCGCACTTTAAGACCACCTGATACACTAACTGATACACAATATGCTCTTCAAAGTATAATTGGAACTTCTGATCTTAATTCCATTTATGCACCAGCATGGGATGTTAAATTATTAATAGGTACAGTTAGTAGTTCAGCCAGAACAACCTCATGGACAAAAGAACTAACTGGAAGTGTTATTAATATTCCTCAAGTTAATGTTTCTGATCTTTTATATCAAACAACAATAAAGCAAGTTTTACCAAATCAAATTATTGAAGACAGAGATTCAGAAATTTATGGAAGCAATGACGATGGAATGTTTGGGGAATATATTGATGTTTTTTCTTACCAGGAAGGTTTATTATTAGATATTGGGGAAGAAAATGTAGAATTTGAAAAAGAGGGGTATGAAATCGAGGTTTATGAAATTCAAGAAGAAAAAATTGCATGGGATCCAAAATATCCTCGGATTGCAGCAAGAGGTGGAACTCGCGAAAATTTGATTCCTCTTTATTTTATTAAATATCCTGAAAGAATTAAAGATGGAATATTATTGGATCAAGAGTCTTATATAGAGGAGCTTGAAGGTTTTGAATCAGAAGATTTTGAATTGGATCCAAGTTATGTAGAGTATTTTCTTGAAATTGATGTAGATAATGAAATTGATAAAGATGTTTTGTGTAAACTTGCATCTGATCAAACTTTGGGTATTTATTCAACACGCTTTTTGGATTGTGAAGAAGCCGATAAAAAGAGAGAAATTGATGCACGTAATATTTATAGTACAGATATAAGCGAAGAAGATCTTAAGGACTGTTAATGCCAGCAATTGCACTAAAACCAGAACAAGTAATAGGGGAGTTTTTGCCTATTGTTTATATTAGTAAAATTACTCTTAGAAATAATGGAGATGAAAACCTCGCAGTTGATTTGGCTTTGACAATTAAAGATATTACCGGGGCCGTTGGAGGATCTAAATGGTTTCCTGGTGGTAAACAGTCTGGTGAAGCATTAAGAAAATATATTAAAATTAATATTGTTCAAACTACTACGGACGCAGAAACGCAAAGATGGTCCGCTTTAATAAATAGCCCTTCGATTGCGAAGATAAATGTTGATAGATTGCCCGTGGGTTCGGGAACTACTGGTAAACAACTTGGTTTGATAGATTTTGATAATAATCAAATTATGGCACAACAGTTTATAGAATATAATAGTGGTGGGAGTTCTTTCATAAACGTAAGTAAAGTAATCACTTGCCAAAGCGGTGGAGAGATACCAGCCCCACCAGCCGATCCTCGGTCCTTGGCTTATTTTGTATGGTCTAGTTTTGATTTTGAAACCATGGCTCGTGATTCAGGAACTCCCTCTCGTTTTTGGGGTTCTTTGCCAGTTGGAAAAATGAATTCGGATATTGTGTTTCGAAATGGGGAATTAGTATCAGAAGGTTATGTTTTTTATGTAGCCTCAAAATCTTCAGACGGAAAATTAACTAAAACCAATACAGTGTGGAGTGGCGATGTTCATTATATGGATGCTGTAATAGATGGCGTAACTGTTAAACAGCCGATGGGCGGCAAAGAACACAATCCCAACGCGACTGATTGGCATCGACAACCGTGGCTTATTCGCGAAAGTGTTCCTTATAGAAAAGTAGAAGATTTCCGCGTTTTGAATCGTATTGACAAATTAAATCTTGATTTTTCAAGTTTAGAGAATGAATTATTGCAAGCAATATCAAAAGGCTCAAACAGTGTTATAAAAGATACTAAATTTTCTTATTTTACTGATATATTTTTGTCTCGTGATCAAAATAATAATTGTAGATTCTTTTTTGGAATCGATTTACCAAAAATGGTAAGAGAAAATTCTCCATATTCAAATATTTTTGCAGTAAATAACTCGCAAAATCCCGCTTGGCTTGGAAAAGCATTGGAAAAGATTCGTATTCTTTCAGTAAAAATTTATCGTAAACGCACCGTTGGAAGTTCTGAGGTTGGAACTAGTCCATATTATTATTCCGGAGATCATCATTTTGATCCGGTTCCAAAATTGAGAAAATTTGATGATGGATTAAGTAGAGCAAGTCGAAATTTACCAACTCATCGCACAACTTACGATCCTTCGGAAGAATTTATAATATGTGCGGGCGAAGTTAAATCTGCAACAGCGGGATACGAATTTAAATCTTATTCTGAAGATGGAGTTTCAGAAATTATGTTATTATCTTCTGGCCTGAGTCCCTCTGCATTGGGGAATGTCGCCGCTGGTAGTAGCCAAATGCTTTTTTTCACTGGTACTGATGCGCGAATGTCAGAGAATACAGATGGATATTATCAATATAAAATTGAAATAGAAATACAAGATAGTGTCGTGGATTATTTAATTGAAAAACGATCAGAGCTTTTGGCAGCTAGACAAAGATTACAAGAATATTATTCAATTGCCACTTCAACTGGTAGTTCTCGTCGATCTCGTAACGAAACAAATCCACACATTGATTGGGTTGGAGAAGGAGAGGATATCGATGTGATTACTCAAAGGAATTTTTTCGATCCTACCACTAATAGGTTTACTGGTGCATTCCAGAGCAGCGGTGCCAGTAGTCCAGGTTCATCTTTGCGCATGACTGATATAAGCAAATACATAAACATATTAAAAATGTTTGTAAATTTAACCGATGAAGCACAAATTCTTATAATGCTAAAAAATTATATTAGGCCATCCACTGGTAATCCTCAAGGCATTATGGCTGTTTTAAATCTTTATGAAACATTAATTTCTTTTCTAAATCGGGCGATTGGACTTCAAAAAGAGAAGCCATCAGCACCACCAGACGACGATGCCAATATAACTGGTCAATATAATTCTAATTTTAAAGGTGTAGATCCGGGAACCGCAGGACTCTCTATTAATACTTTCAAATTGGAACATACTTTTGAAGATTATTTTGATGCCAATTTACCAAGAAATACAGGTTTTGATTTTATTGGGGCTGGGTATAATAATCCGGCAGCTAATCCAAAAATTCCTTCATTACCAGGTTTACGAGTGATTGATTTCAATACATTTGAAAATCATATTGTGGCGAAAGAATTAACAAAAGTATTTAATTCTCCTACGAGTCGCATTCAACTTAGAACTCTTGAAACTAAAAAAAATATTTTCCCTGGGACTTCATTACAAGATACGGATTTCACTTTTTTAACTCCTGCTGTTGTTTATCCTGGGCCTGGTTTGGATCCATTAGCTATGGTTGGTGATGGTACAACTGCGCCTCCAAATATAAACTCTCGTGATTTTATGAATATGACTGTTGGTACAGTTGGGAGCACAACTGTCACTGCTTTAGTTACTACAGGTTCACTTGAAGAAAAACTGGCAGATTTTCTTTCGTATAATTATAATTTGACTGCTGTTCCTGTTCCTGAGCCGCGCATTGAACTTAATGATCCTGGTATGCAACCAGGAGAAAATTTTAGCACTGTACAAAATGCCGACTATAATAAAGGCTCAAATGCTCAAACAGTAGAAAATCAAAAAGCGTTTGATGTCTTTTGGGATCTAGTATCCGCTGGAGTTGTAAGTGCCGGTGGTCGTGGTGGAGTAACATTACCTGAAGGATCTAATCAAAAAAGTATAGATTATTATAATGCTGCGAATTCTAATGGTTTTTATGATGATTTTATTGAACCAATTATGGCCGCATTGAGGGCTGGTGCCGCAACGGGCGATCCCGAAGTGGAAATTGCAAAAGTCGTGCGCTTGTTGCCAAATCCTATTAAAGCATTAATTAGGTATAATGATGAACAGAATTTGTTATCAACCAATTATACTGTCGGCGCTGGTGCTTTGAACCCAGAAATAGACACTTTCTTGGCTAGCAATCCTTTTAATAATGCCGCGCATAGTTCTAAAGCACGAATATTGTTTGAAACAATCGGACAAATTGAATATTTGGCTGAATTTGGTAATACAGAATATGTCACGACTCAAGATGAAAATTCTGTTATAATTGCGGAAAAGTCGTCACGTCTTCTCAGATGGGCTCCTTTAGATCGAGAAGTTGTACGAACTACGGCTGCGTCAGCCTTGGTCCGTCCTTTGTTGTGTCGGATAAGGTCGTGGAAAAATGGTGTTTTAAAAATAGGAAGACAGGAAGGAAATGATTTGCCAACATATGAGGAATATTTCTTGTTAAAACAAGGAAACTCAAGTATGACTGTAAATATGCGAGCACCAGAGCCCGATGGAAATGTTGCTCCTCAACCGAGTAATAATGCTGATAGTGTTATCAGTGGTGAAAATGGCGCTGGCGCAACAGGAGTGATGACGGATTATATAATGAATAATTGGGATGCTCTGGAGATAATAAAAAATGCAAATGTAAGTACGGCAGCTCAAAAAATTTCTGATTCGATGACTGATGTTGGAGGGAATGGTTACTAATGGCTATCCCTATTATTCCAATGACAAACATTTTTAATGCTACTTCGTTTGGCCCTAAGATTGCTTCACACCCGGTTCGTCCTGGTGGCGGAGAGTTTGAATATGCGCCTTCCGAACCGATTGATTTCATGAGATATCGCATGGGTCGAGTTTGGTCTAAAAACACAGTCGTAGGAGGATCATTGGGGGAGCTTTCTGGAGAGTGGTCAAGGATGCCCCTTCGGTATCGTGGAAGTAGCCGAGGCCAGCCAAACCCAGGAGAGGGTGTAAATCCTCTAGACGGAAGTGAAGCTTATAAGATCGATTACGCTTATGCTGGTCCTGACCCCACTCGGGACTCCTTTCCATTTTTATGGAAAGAAACACAAATGATTACTTATGGCGATGTTCTTTTCGATGCCGGAAATCTGCCTCCGCCTCAATTGAATAATTTTAATAAGTGGTTATATGCCCTTGATCCTGAAAGTCAAAACGCAGCATTTTATCCACAAAACGGTGCTTTGCCAACAGGACCAAACGGGATTATTTCAACATTCTCAATGCTTACCGAAAGCAATGGTGACGCAAGACACTTTCGGGATTATGTATATACTTATATAACCCCACTTAATTCCAAAGAAATTGATGGATATCCGGCGTCCTTCGTAGCCCTCGAAGCACAAGTTACTCCATCTTATAATTTTTATATTCAGACTTATGAATCGATTTTATCTGCTTCGCAAGATCCCACAAAAAATCCTCCCGAGAGCATATTGCCAAGTTTATATTCGTTTTTAACTGTTATGGGTAATGACGATCCAACGACACAAGGAATCCAACAAACAGCGGGAAATCAGCAAGTGGATACCATCTTTGAAAGGCACATTACCTTGGATAATTTAATCCAAGATACTCGTATAGCAACCACTGTTACATATGATCTAGGAGGATTGTATCATCGTGACCCCAATAACATTCAGACCCAGGGCGTACACAATATTTCTAAAGGACAGTATTTTGATAAATATGCTTATGCGTTTGATGGCAGCGTATCTACACCAGATCCAATATGGAGAAGAGATCTGGGGACGGGATTTTCTTTGGCTGACAGATTTAAACACCAAATTATACCCACAACTGAAATTGAAACATTTTCAACTTTTAATCCAATTGCTAATAGGTTTCCAATGTATTGCGAAGTTAACTTCTCTATTCAAACAGCATTGCAAAATCCATTTAAAGGGCAATATGCAAACGAACCTGGGATTGTTCAAGCTTTTACTGAAACTGGAATTGCCGGAGTACACGAAACTGCGGTCGATATGATTCCATTATTTATAAAAGAGGTGGTCGATTCAGAAGCTCAATATCGGACGAGTCGAAACTTGAACACTGTGTTCCCGGAAGCAACTTTAATGGATTTTAATTTTTTATCTACTCGGGGATTACCTTTTTCGGGATCTGCTTTTGTTGAAGGAGAAGACTCCAGTATTCAGGGAAAATTAAAATGTTGGGATTTGTGGCCTTGGTTGAATCGGCAACTTCTAGAGCCAGATTTGGACCTTGTTTTTTCCGAACCATATTCAGGTGTATTTTTAGGACAGTACAATTATGATGTCTATGAAGCCATCACGACACCTGTGGCTTTATTGACGCGACTTGAAGAATTGAAAGCGAGGCTCCACAAAATCGCAACCCAACAAACGCGCACATGGAAAGAGTTGGTTGACGTGGATCTCCGTCGCCCCACCGCATATCATGAAACATTATTTTATAAAGTAGAAAAATGGGGAGTTAGATCCGATGGCACTCTCATGGGTGATGAAAATGATGAACCTTTGCAAAATTTTTATTTTCCAAATTCTACCCATTTAACCAAACATCATTTCACCGATACACAAGTTAAGTATGGAAAAAAATATATTTATCGAATCTATGCTTTTGAGGTAGTAGTTGGTACTGAATATTGGTATCAATTGGATCAAGCCCCTTTTTCCGGCAACGCAGCAATTGGTACAGATATAACCACAACTCAAGCTCGTATTTGTATTATTACGGCTCCGTCATACCAATTGGTTCAAGTTCCTTATTATCAGCAAGAAACTGTTATGATGGATAGTCCTCCGGTTTGGCCCGATGTTGATGTTATTACATACAGAAATGTGAAAAATCAAATCGCATTTTGGCTTACAGGTAATGGAGGCGACTATACTATAGTGCCTAAGCTAATTCAACCTGGTGATGAAGAAGTGATGGATAAAATTCGAATAGCCCAAGAATTAAATAGCACAGAACCTGTTCGTTTTAAGAGTGATGATCAAGCTCGATTTTTTGAAGTGTTTAGGTTAGATAAAAAACCCAAAAAATATTCTGATTTTGAGGGCGCTAAGATAGCTCATATTGATACCAAAATTAATATTAATCAGAAATGTCAATTTTCTACTAGTGGTGAATGGATCGATAAAGATATTGAACCAAATATAAAATATTATTATACATTCAGAACCCTTGATAATCATAATCACTTTTCTAATCCCACTCCAATTTATGAATTAGAAATGGTCTATGATGGTTATGCGCCCTTTTTATTAAGAAAGGTATATGATTTAGATGAAAATGCTCCACCACCACAAAAACCTGTTAAAAAATTTACGAAGTATATTTATATTAAACCGGCAGTGGCACAAAGAGTGGTTAATGAAATCGCGTCGAAGATGCAAGATTCCGATGGCAACAAAAGACCGACTGTGGATGTTCTTGGCGGTTTAACCGAATTGCAAAACCTGGATGCAACAGGTGATTGGATTAAACTTGGGGTGAGAGATCAGACCTTATGGGACAAGGCAATGAAAATTAGAGTAATTTCTAAGAAAACGGGCAAAAAGATTGATTTGAATATTAAATTTACAAAAAAGTACACAGAATTTGAAGATGATGGTAATAATAATTTATGTTAGAAACTCAAAAAACAAACTATTTATTTGAAGATAGGAGAAATTTATGGCATTTTTAGACAATAGTGGTGACATTATTTTGGATGCGGTCTTAACAGATACAGGCCGCTATCGACTAGCACAAGGAAATGGGTCTTTCAAGATAGCAAAATTTGCACTTGGAGATGACGAAATTAATTATAGTGCTTACAATAAAAATAATCCAAGCGGAAGCGCATATTATGATTTAGAAATTCTCCAAACTCCCATATTAGAAGCATTTACTAATAATACTTCTACGATGAAATCAAAATTATTAACAATACCACGAACAAATTTATTATATTTGCCGGTAATTTTAATGAATGATGCTAATATCAATTCAGCCCCATCGGGAAGTTCTGAACTTCACTTGGTGTGTGTTGATGAAGATACAGTTGGGCGAAAAGGGCTAGAAGGGTTTCTTGTACAAGCTACTGGAATGGGCGGTCCCGGATCACTGAACGTAATGGTAAAAGGATTTTTAAATGGCTTTCAAGCCGGAAGTGGTGTTGGAGCACAACAATATATTCAATGTGATCAAGGTCTTAATACAAATGAGATCTCTGCCAAAGCTGCACTTGACTCAGATTTATATGAAACTCAATATATAGTTGAAATGGACAATAGACTTGGTGCAATTGTACCAATGGCTGGCCAAGGAGCTAACCAATATAATGTGGCTGGTGTCGGAGGAGTTGTCACAGCAGGCACGTTCGCTGGGACAGCAAAAGTATCTTTTGTGGACGACGATAATATTGCAAGTTATTATTTTTCTCTGGCTAGCGATGCCGGAATGATATCTGATTTGGCTTCGACACCAAACCAAAGTCGAGTTATAACTGGTCCTCAAGGAACCACAATACAATTTAGGGTCCAAGCAAGTACCGAATTACAAACAAGCACATATTTATTTGAAAAATTAGGTTCAACCACTTCTATAACGAAACCTTCTGGTGCAAGTCAAAGTGTGCGATATATCGATTCTGTCATTAAAGTAACTGGAGCTACAACTGGATATAGTATTAATCTTTTAGTTAGATATATCAAAAGCATAATTTAATAAGCTAGTAATTATAAGGAACAAACAATGGCAACAACTTTCAAAACATTTCTTAACAACGATATAACATCAACCAAAACATTATTGCACGAAGCAATTCCTATTACTGGGGCCATCGCTTCGGGCACATATAATAAAGGCGGAGCCACAACTGATACTTATGGTGGCACTAATATTAAAAATTATGCTGCGGGGATGTTTCAAAGTGTTTACGATTATCCTTATTTGAGTTCTTCAGCTAATCATATATTTGATTTAACAGTCGGATATCCATCTGGATCCGTTTTAAGTGGGACCGCTGCAACCACAGTTCAACAAGCCAAAAAAATTAATTTGTATAATCAAATGGCTCAAGTGTTGGTTGGATATGATAGTACCGGCAGTATTAGAGATTTTGATGAAGACGGCAATATTGTTGCTGGTGGCAAAAAATTAAAAGAATGTGTTTTCATTAATTTTGCACGACTTTTAACCAAAGACGAAATTAAAAAAGGTTCGTTTACACTTAAAATTGGAACTGGCTCTTATGCTACTCCATTTGAAGACGGTTCAGGCGGCGATGGTATTTTGACAATTAAAGATAGTAATGCGGCAAATAATTATCGAGTGAATTCTCCTGCTGGAGAATATGCTATTTTGTCGGCTACCGCAGGATATAATAAAGAATTTTCAGTGGCTCCTGCCTGTGGTTTAATTTTTTATCAAGCAGGAATTGCTGTCCTTAGCAGTTCGATTTTCCAAAGTGGAACTCACGCCGCTGGTGTGCCAACTGGACGAGGGATTCTTTCATCTTCGGATGTGCCTTATACTTCAACCAATGCATATTTTACAGCGTCATTAACAGGATCGGCCATTAGTGCTTCTTGTAACTATTTTAGAAACCGACTGTACGATATAAGTTTTAACAATACAACAGAATTAAATTCAACAATTCATTTTTGTCGTGTTAATCATAATGATTTTAACTACAGTTCTAATCCAACATATTTAAGTGCAAGCAAGATTCGTGTAAAAAACAATCCCAAGGATGCACCAATTTCATATTTTACGACTGTTGGACTTTATTCTTCAGACAATGAACTATTGGCAGTCGCAAAATTATCAGAACCTCTTAAAAAAGATCCAACAAATGAAATGACAGTTCGTGTCAGGCTTGATTATTAATCACAAACTAATTACAGGTAGATATGCCTCTCCATAAGTTTGATCAAAACGATATTTTTTATAATAGGATTAAAACCCATCCTCAAATAAATTTTATTATTTATGATACACATATTTATTACAATAATAAGCCGAGAGATTCTGGTAGTTTTGTAGATAATGCCGGAATGGTCCCTACAGGCTACATCAATTTATACGAGTTAAATATTGACAGAAAAGCAACAAACTTAATTTATCCTTATGTTGTAAAAGAGGGTAGCTTAGATGCTTTTAAGACAGTCACTGCCCAGGAATTTGCGGCGGATTGGCCAGCTGGAGGTATAATACAAGGAAGTTATCCCATGTCAGCAAGTTTGTCATCGGATTATTATGCCCTTGATGGTCCTCTAAATGCGGCAGGCCAGGTTTATAGACCACGAATTTCTGCACTTAGAACAGCACTTAGTGCTTCTTTAGTCTTAAGTCCTGCGTATTCTTATAGTTCAAGTCTTGGAGATAAAAGCACACAAGAATTCCGTTTGGTGAGTATCCCTTCTATTTTTTATGGTTCATCAATTCAAAAAGGAAGCGTATCTTGTAAATTTTATGTTTCCGGCACACTCATTGGCGAATTAAGAGATAATGTACATAATGGCGAGTTGAAGCAAGTGTCATCAAGCACAGACGGCGCAACTACAACTGATAGCGGATCTGTTGCTGGTGTGGTTTTATATGATGAAGGTTTTCTTATTTTAACTGGAAGCTGGCCATTATCACCTCACACCGAAGATTATTACGGAGGAGGAGCCGACAACCCTCGTTGGATAGATTTTTCAACCACTGGTTCAGGAATTCCATCATCTAGTTTTGCTCTAAACTTTAGTGGCACAAATTATGTTCCAACATTAACAATGCTGGCACAAGCTCCCATTTCGAATGTTAATTATTCTAACAATCTAACTGCCATTGAATATAATGCTCCTTTGAATGTTACGGCTTCAAGCGGATCTTCAGAATATATCGAATATCCCAAAAAGCCAATTAAGAATATTGTATCAGGTACATGGAGTGATCCTGAACCTGCTTTCAAAAGAACAGTTTATATAAATTATATTGGACTTTATGACGAACAAAGAAATCTTATTGGAATTGCAAAAATGGCAAATCCGGTAAGAAAAAGAGATACAGACGATTTTACATTTAAATTAAAACTAGATTTTTGATATAATAACAATCTATTTATGGTAATGGAAAAAGAACTTAAAAATTGGCGAAAATTCTTAATGGAAAAAGAGAAACCTTCTCATGACCGATATGAGGCTAATTTATATTTATCTATTGATCAATCTAAACCAATTGATCGAACAGAAATTATGAATGAGATGAGGGCTATTCCAGAAGTTACAACTGTTTATCGTGAAAGGGAAATTTCTACTTCTCCTCAAACTTTTGTGGGAGAATATATTCTTCGTTTCATTCTTCCTTCTCGCACTGACGCCAACCATTATTATAATCGCGAATTAAAACCACGACTCAACTCTATTAAGGGATTAAAAATCCAACGAGATCTTGGTTATGAAAAAATTGGTGATTAATGATTCTTGGCCTTGATATTTCTACATCAATAACTGGTTATTCTATCATTGATTGTGATGGAACTATAGTTCAAGTTGGAAGTTGGGATTTACGAAACAAAAACCACTTTCCAGATTTTTATTCAAAAGTTATACATTGCAAAGAAATGTTGAAAGATATTTCTTATTGTTATGAAATTCAAAATATATTTATTGAGCCTGCCTTGAATATGTTTATGATGGGTAAGTCTTCATCCCACACAATTTCAACATTAATTAAGTTTAATGGAATTCTTTCTTGGCTTTGCTATGAAGAATTTAAAATCCAACCTGAATATATTCCAGCAATTTCAGCTAGAAAGAAATGCGGGATTACCATTAAACGCGGACAAAAAGCTAAAGAAATTGTTATGAAGTTTTTCCTTGACAATGAACCCGATTTTGTAGTAGAATATACTAAGCATGGAAATCCAAAACCTCAATATTATGATCAAGCTGATGCGCTTGTTATGGCAAGAGCAGGCTTAACATGTCTGAAAGAAAACTCAGGATCATAAAGGATTTTCTTGGTTCTTATTATAAATCAAAAGATGAGTTACTTTTTCATTGCCCAAAGTGCAACCATCATAGAAAAAAGCTTTCTTTAAACTTCGACAAGAATGTTTTTAAATGTTGGGTTTGTGATTATGTCGGCAAAGATATTGGCCGATTAGTTTATTCTCATGGAAGTCCCGAAAACAAAAGCCAATGGAAAATCATCGCTGGTATCGTAGATTTTTCGGAAGTTGATAAAGCTGAAGAAATAGTTGAAGTTTCATTACCAGAAGAATTCATAACTTTAACAGGCAAAGAAATAAATCCTTTATCAATTCCTGCGCGGCAATATCTTATGTCTCGCGGATTAACAAGAGATGACATTGTTTGGTGGAAAATGGGATATTGTCCAGATGGAGAATATAAACAAAGAATTATTATTCCGTCTTTTGATATGAAGGGAAACATTAATTATTTTATTGCTCGCTCATATACATCGGGTGAATGGCAGAAGTATAAGAATCCACCAGCGGAAAAGGATTTTATCTTTAACGAATTGTATCTCGATTGGAACAAAGATATCACAATTGTTGAAGGCGTGTTCGATGCAATCGTGGCCGGGAACGCCATTCCTTTGCTTGGCTCTACATTACGTGAAAATAGCTATATTTTTCAAAAGATTGTGGACAACTGTGATAAAGTGTATATCGCCTTGGATGCAGATGCAAAAGGAAAAGAGTTTAAAATAAGCGAACTATTTAGGTCATATGGCGTGGATGTTTACAGGGTTGATACTTCGGGGTTTGGAGACATTGGAGAGATGGATAAGAAAACGTTCCAAGATCGCAAGAAAACTGCCGCTTTTGTTTCTTTAGATAACTATTTATTGGAGAAACTTTCGTTTTAGGAGAAAAAAAATGAAACTAACAAAATCAAAACTAAAACAAATGATTAAAGAGGAATTGGCACAACTAGGCGAAGATGATGGTCCACAAGTAGAGTGGAAGATTTCGTATGAAGACGGTCGCGTGTTTGCTAGGGGCATGGACCCAGATACATGGGAAACCGATGACCCAATGGAGATCGAATTAGACCCTGCTAAATTATTAGCCGCTATTGATAGTGGTGAATTGGAAAAAGAAAAAGAAAGAGGCCCGGAAGCAGGTTCAATGCCATATTCTCAATCCCCCCACGCTGATCCCAAGAGAATCGCACGGCGCATGAAAGATCCGAGGTTCAGGGATGAATACTACGATGGCGACGAGCTTAAGCCTCAATTTCGCAAGTTTGCCGGATAAAGAGGATAAATATAATGAAACTAACAAAAGCAAAACTTAAAAAATTAATTCAAGAGGAATTGGAGAATATGATACCCGAAGAATCCTCTGGTATTGCTCAGAAATATCCCGATCACTACGACTTTCTCTTGAGTGCCCTCGAAAAAGGTTACGTTGGCGATAACCGTAGTGAGA
>Ga0080013_1000154_pt2 | contig 59091 bp, 54 predicted proteins | sample ETNvirenome_6_85_FD_69236 | JGI IMG/M metagenome (GOLD analysis project Ga0080013, IMG submission 69236) | Marine viral communities from the Pacific Ocean - ETNP_6_85 (SPADES assembly) (version 2) | ecosystem: Environmental > Aquatic > Marine > Oceanic | place: Pacific Ocean | collected 2013-06-19 | reverse complement strand
CTCTTTTAAAGTTTTACGGCGAAATGGGTATTTAGAGCGACTTTCGGACATGAAAAATGAAGCATACGATAAAATGCTGAGCTTGGAAGAGGCAATTGGTGATAAAATCGATTTCCCCCTAGAACCCACTGATTACAACGATAGAATACCCAAAAAGGGCATGAGGACGTTGGCAGCCAAACCCCACGCCTCATATGATCGCTGGAAATCGTTGCGGCGCCTTATGGGGGACAATTTCACCCTGTCTCCAAGTGAGTTCGCCGAACTCTGGGATAGTTTGAGGAGTAGCGACGAAAGAGACGATGAACTTACCCGTGCTATGGATTTGATGGAACCGGTACCGCTTGCAGAGACAATGGCGGATTTAAAACGCGTAAAAGCGAAGTATGAAGACGATATTGCAATGACGGCGGCAATTAGGCGCCTTGAAAACAATGATCCTTCGGGAAATCACAAATATATCAATTGGTTTGTAAAGCAACTCGAAAAAGGAGCAGTGGACGGTGGAAGCGCTGCGATGATTATTGGAATGGTTGATGCCATCCAAAAATTTCATAGATATATCCACTTAATCGACAAAAAAGATATTAATCAATATAAATCCTATGATGACTTGCGTGCTGTTGGTAATATGGCGCAAGATGCCTATACCAAGAAAGAAAAGCAAAAAGAAACATACTCCCAAGATAAAGAGCAAGCAACCGAAGAATCTGAGGTGATTTTTGATTCTGGTGATAAAGGAATATGGATAGTACGCCCTGATAGCGAGCATGCTTCCTGTTTTTATGGAAGAGGAACCAAATGGTGCATTTCTGCGGAGGAAGCACAAAACTATTTTGATTCCTATACCGAAAGAGGTAAAGTTTTCTATTTTGTCTTGGATAAAGCGCGAAAGAATACTGATCCTTTGAAAAAGATTGCTTGGGTAGGAAATAGCAATGGAGAGTTCGAAGAATTTTTCGATGCGACCGATGCGCCTTTGAGATACAATCAGGCGAGCAATGCTATCGTCGCCACACACGGACCCGAACTGCAAGAAGCAGCAGAAGAGAAGATGAAGTCTCATTTAGATGCTAATTTACCTGAACATGGATGGGAATATCAGATTAACGAGATATATGAGCGCTATATGCAAGGAAATCGGTATCAATGGGTGATGTTGGACGAACCATCCCTCGAAGATACCGGAGGTGGTGATGGCGACTATGTAGAGATGAGCGCCCGCGTTAGTATGCTGTTTAAAAACCCAGAACCGGATAGACAACTTGGCGATAATCGAGGAGTCGGTGGCGCCGAGGTATGGGAGTTGAAAAAAGAAATCCACGATATTCTGTATAGCGCGTGGCGAGGTGCCGCGCCAGACGCCGATAGTATCGAAATAGACACTCGAACGATGTATGGAAACACTCACGAAGATATGCTGGTCGTAGATTGTTATTTTAATGGATTTACATGGGATGTAGGCGGCACTCCAGACGGATTTGAAGATTTTTGCAAAATTCTAGAAGATGATGTAGATGATAATGTCCCAGAAGCGAAAGTATTAGTAAAGCAACTCTTGGTGAGAGAAGGATATGTTGAACCCAACGAATTTGATCAACATGCGACCGGATATGCCGAGGCAGAAATGGATTCTTCCGATAGCGACGATGATTACACTTATGTTGCCGTGACTTATCATCCTGAAGACTATAGTATTATCATGACTATCCCCACCAACGTCCCAATGGAAATTTGGGATAGATATGAGGACAAGGTAGAGTCAAAAGTATATGGAGAGTCTGCCATTAAACTCCTGAACGAGGCATCCCAGAGAGTTTTTGAGAAAACCCTCAAAGACATGGCAAGCGAACCTGATCAGAAAGACTTACCCGGGTTAGGCGGACAAAAATTTATTGAACCTCCCCGGGATATGAAGATTTCAGGATACATTCCTTCGTCTTTGTCTATCGATCTCCAAACCACCGATGACGACAGAGTTGTGCAAAGCGCCTATAGTATTGCCAAATTTATCGACAACAATTTTGAAGAATTCAAGAAAAGATACATTGAAAATATTAAAGAATATTCCTCTGATAAAACAATGAGCGAAATGTCAGACGTAAGCAACGAACCTTACCAGCGAATGGCGCGGAAAAGGTTTGGAAAAATGATGCGCCTTACGATCAAGGGACCTCAACGCAGCATGCCCAAGGGGTGGAAAGTTATCAATCCGGTTCCGGGGAAAAGTGGCCCACCAGGAGAATAGGCAATGGGCAACAAAGTTGTAAAAACAGGTGCCATTTATATAAATAATAGTCGAACGCCGGGTGGCGTCTCGTATATATATGCTGACAATAATGATTCGGATAAGTTTCAAATTGGACGAGGAACTTCTCTAGGGGAATCCGTCGCCCTCTCAATAAATACCGACGGACAGGTCCACATTCCGAACGCTTCCTTAACAGGATCCATGTCGGGCACCATCGTAGGCAGCGGCACCTTCGTAGGTGACATCTCCAATCCGGATTTTTGGATAAAAAATGACACCTACAACCACGAAGGGGGAACCAACATATATCACCAGAAGGGTTATGTGGGCATCGGACAGCCGCATCCCATATCTGCGCTTCACATTGGAAGTGGATCTCTCATCAGCTCCACCGCCTACCATAACTACGTACAAATTCTGAATACAACCGAGGGAGGAAATTCGGGATATTATTGTGGTTCGGCGATTGACCGATGGGGGAGCATGATATACGCTGGCGGAGGTAGCGGAGGATATGGATTGGCATTTAATACTATCAGTCCCGGAGCGTTCCCAGATCTTTATACGATGTTTATCCAATCGGGATCAGTGGGAATCGCGAATGGTGGTAATAAGATGACCGGTTCAGTCGGAACTAAAACCCTGAACTCTTTAACGGTCCAAGGGGACTATGCCACTTTACGTCTTGGCGCCAACAAATCACAATCTAATTACAGTTCGCGCATCGAAATGGTAGAATCGTGTGGAGGAAGTGCCCTGGATGGTGAGCCCATGAAGTACGGTACCGCCCTCGTCTACGACGGGCATGCTGCGGAGGTAGCATGGGGATCGGGTGCGTTCTATATTCAAATGCATGATAATAGCATCAACGGAACGCGAGTGGTAGCAATTGCGCGAGAGGCCGCAGCAAACTCTCTAGTAATTCATCAGGATACTTCATTGGGTGACGGTCCGGTGGTGGGGATAAACACAGCGACTCCCGATGGTGGATCCTACGCGCTCGATGTTAATGGCGCTGCGCATGCCACCTCCTTTCCTACGTGTTCCGACACGCGATTTAAAAAGAATCGAGTAGACCTCATATCCGGGAGTATTTTCGATAAACTCGACACCTTGAGTGTGCAAGAATTTGAATGGAATGACGCTATCAATTCGAAGCGCGATGGATATAAGAAGAATGAGAAAATAATAGGACTTATGGCGCAAGAAGTGGAGCAGGTTTTCCCCGAATTAGTAACCCAGTGGAAGTTGGACGATGAAATCACTGATGCGCGTGCCATTGATTACGGGAAAATGGTACCCATTTTAGTGGGAGCAGTCAAAGAATTGCAAAGGCGCCTTAGACTCACAGAAGGAGAGTTGTTTGACACCACTGCGCCGGTTATAACTTTGTCCGGCAAGCCCGCTGCGGTGAGCGACGATAGAAACCCTTCTTTTACTTTTAGTGCTAACGAGATGGCCACTTTTGAAGTATTCCTGACGGGGTGGAAGTCATGGCAAGGAGCGTCATCGCCCAAGACCTTTAGCAACTTAACTGCCGGAACGCGCACCTTCTCTGTCCGAGCGACGGACTCGAAAGGAAATGTGAGCACCCCTGTGACTTACACTTGGGAAATTGATTTGACGAGCAACATATTAGGTTCTTTTGATTATCCCGATTGGACAGGTACTATTCAGAATCCTGCGACTGGTTCTGATTTTAGCAGTCACTCGGACAATGTTTCTGGTGCTTTCGGAGATGGGGATTGGTCAGGCGCCATCGCCAATCCTACCACGAGTGCCACCTTTGCCAGTATAGATCACAGCACCAATGCGCGGTTTGACGAGACGAACTGGAGTGGTGCAATCCCCAATCCCACAGTAACTTCCAACTTCAGCAAACCATCTCACTCCATCGGCGCCAACTTCAACGCCAATGGAAAATTAGGATGGTAAGACTTTAAAATACTATTTACTAAGAGGAAAATACTATGGCAAAAAATGTAGTTCTTAAACAATCAGATATCGATGTTCAGCAGGGTAGTAAGAATCACCCCACCGCTCACTTTGAAAGTGGATCTTATGGCGCAGCAGTCTATCATGCCACATTTACTAATCCAATCGCTAAAAGTGGAGATTGGGCGCGAGGATATGCGGGGCTTTATAACGACAACCAAGCATGGGGAATGTATACCATTAAAAGTAGTGTAGATTCGTCGCGCTATGCCGGCCCGTTGCCGATCAATAGAAATTACTCCTTTCGCGCTTGGATGCGCCTAGATAGTGAGGGCGATGACCGTTATTCGGGCATCGGATTGTGCCTAAAAGTGCGCACTGGCGCGGGTACCGTAGAGGAAGATAGCAGTTACAATTACCGCCAATACCCAGCGGGATATACAGTGTGGTTGCGCTCAACGACCCCCGATGAGAAGACCGACTTGGAACCTAATTCGGGTCATGTCGGCACTGAAAATTATTACAGAAATTATTTAATTATTGCCACCAACGATAATGTAGACGGCGATCCTATAAGTACTCCTACGGGGCATAAGATTGTGATGTGCGGAGGGGGAGATGAACCCTATGACCAATATTATAATAAAGATGGGCGAGCGTACAAATCTCACAAATGGCATCGTGTTCGAGCAGATTTAATCCAAGCTGGTGGTGGGGGTGACACCATCAATGTTTATACAAGTTCGGCGGGCGATGTTTCTCCGGGGAATGAAGTGTGGGAATTGGTGGGGACTAAAACTATTCAACCAACTGATAGTACCATATATATGGATCCCGTAGGTAGCAATATTCACATGGGGTGGTGTGCATATGCGAACGAATACAAGGAAGCGCGAGCGTTTATCAGCAACTTTGAAATAATAGTTGAGGACACATAAAGATTTTACCTAAATAAAAATCTATTTACTAAGTATGGCAGATCTCTCTTTAGTCAAAAACTTAATTAAGGAATTTTACCCTTTCGCCAAAAAGCGATTGGGGTTTAAAAAACCTGTCCGCTTGTTTCTCAAGCAAGATTTATGTAATGGTGATGATCCTCTTGGGAAAACCGCTTTCTATGATCCCGGACAGTCATCCATTACCGTATACGTCACTGGGCGACATCCTAAAGATATTATGAGATCGTTTTCACACGAGTTAGTTCATCACAAACAAAATTGTGAAGGGTGCTTCGACAATCTCGCAGGAGATATGGGAGAAGGTTATGCTCAGACGAACGAACACTTGAGAGAAATGGAGCGTGAAGCCTATTTAGATGGTAACTTAACATTTCGGGACTGGGAAGACGCCCGTAAGAAGGAGAGGTAATATGAAGAATTTACAAGAAAAGCGAAATCGCAATCGTTTAAATAACTTAATGGAAAAATGGGGTTATAAGCGCGATGACGAACGACCGATGGAGGCGCCTTTAGCAGAAGAAGAAGAACTCGAAGAAGGTACCAAGGAAGGCGATGATGTCAAAGACCCCTTAGTACACGGCGAGAAAGCATATTCTGCTTATGGCGAAGAAGGTGCATCTGGTGGCGATAAAGAAGTAGATGATGCCGAAGATCTATATGAAGGAGATCTGATCGAGTCTATTCGCGAAGAACTTAAAAAATATTTAACAGAGGGAGGTGAGTAATTATGGCAAGCCCACGAAGACGAAGAGAAAGAAAGGCAGCTGCCACGAAAGCACGTGAGGCCGCTAATGCCCCAGAACAGGAAGCAACTGGAATCATCGAAGAGGTTGTGGAAGAGGTTAAAAAGGTCGCCAAGAAGGCTGGAAAAGGTTTAAAGAAGAAACTTAAAAAATTACTCGGTAGCGACAAGGAGTAACTATGAATCTTAATGATATGACGCGGCGGTTTCTGATGGGAGAGTCAAGAGCGCCCAGCATTCAAAGTTACCTTCAATCTCTCAAGGAGATTCTAAGTACGGTTCGAGGCGGTAGCACAACAGATAGGCGCCGCTTAGAGATGGCACAAAATCACCTAAAAGAAATTAGGCGCCACACCCGCAAGTTGCAAGAACACGTTTCGAAACTAGAAGAACAAGTAAAGGTACTCGAAGAAGGAAAAGGGTAAATATATGGGCGGTTTTGCTGGACATATGATGCACCTTACAGATAATCCCAACCTGACAATGGGTCAGATCAAGGATATTCTCAATAAGGCATCCACAGGCGAACTCTTAGGCACTGAAAAGACGGACGGACAGAACCTGTTCGTTTCTTATAGTTTGCGAGATAGAGAAGCACGTGCGGTAAGAAATAAAGGCGAGGCAGCAGCAGGTGGATTGTCTGCTGAACAACTTGCTGCTAAATTTGCCGACCGAGGCGACTTGACCAAAACATTTGTAGAAAGTTTTGATGCGTTTGAGCGAGCGGTTGAGTCTCTTCCTGTAGAAGACCGTTTAAAGATCTTCGGACCTAATGCTAATAATTTTTATAATGCCGAAATCATGAATCCCAGTTCGGCCAACGTCATCAATTATGATACGAAAAGTTTAGTTATTCACCGGGTGGGTCATGTGCAGCGCGACAAGCAGAACGGCAAGATTGAACCGCTACACGATCCTGAGTTGGTTGCCGAACTAGAGAAGACTCTAGAAGATGTTCAGGATGATATGGCGACGGACAAGTATCGGATTCAAGTTAATGCGATGAAAAATCTAGCGGCACTTACCAGTGACAAACCTTTAGATGAGGCGCTGGGGCGTTTAGACAAATTCATGAAGGCAAACCATTTAACCGATGATAGCACGGTGGGAGATTATCTTGTTGCTAAAGTGGATAATGCTATCGAGGAGTTTCTCCCTGATTTAAGCCAAGAAACGAAGACAATGCTTCTTGCGCGCATGTTGGGGCAAAAAGGATCCTCTATTACTAAAATTAAATCCCACATTCCCAAAGAGGCAGAAAGCGTACGAGACATGGTGGACGAACTGGTGGGAACCAGTAAAACCATCGTTAAAAAGGCAATCTATCCTCTTGAAGATATTATTCATGACTTTGCGGTAGAAATGTTGCGTGGTTTAGAAAGCGCATTCATCCTTGACAACACCAAGGAAGTGGCGCGCCTTAAAGATGAGGTCGCCCTTGCTAAAAAAGTAATTGAAGATTCAGGAAATGAAGAGGCGATGACACTGTTGCAGCGCCAAATGGAAAAATTAAAGGATGTGGAGAATGTTTCTACTGCTACTGAGGGTTTCGTGTTTGATTATGATGGAAATACTTATAAGTTTACAGGTACTTTTGCCCCTGTTAATCAAATCTTAGGATTGTTTAAATATGGAAGAGGAAATGTTCCCCCGCTTAAAAAAGTTCAAGAACAAGAAGATTATGACAACTTCGATGATGATGATATTGTAATTAGCGATGATGGGGATATGGTCATTGACGGCGAAGAGAGTGAGATGCCCCAAATCGCCATCTACCCAGGCCGTTTCCAACCTATGGGTCAGCATCACGCCGACACCTACAAAAAGATCGCTGCTGAGTATGGAGAAGACAATACATATGTCGCCACTTCAGATAAAGTAGAGTTTCCCAAGTCTCCCTTTGATTTCGAAGAAAAGAGAGAAATAATGATTCGCCATGGAATTCCCGAAGATAAGATCTTAGAAGTTACTAACCCCTATAATATATTTGCTGATGATCCTTTGGGACTGGTGAATACTTATGCGCCCGGGGAGATTGAGGCGGTGTATTTTGTAGGCGCTAAAGATATGGCAGAAGATCCTCGCTTCAAAGTAACTAGTGGCGTCACAAAGCGGGAACCAAAAGGATATAATTGGAAAATTGAAACGGCACCCCATGTAAGTCGAGATATAGAAGGTTTTGGCGAGATGAGTGGGACTTCCCTGCGTAATGCGCTCGAGCGCGCTGATGAAGAGACTTTCAATAAAATCATGGGATGGTTTGATCCTGCGATATACAATCTAATCCTGGATAAATTAAATGCACTGGATGAAACATCTACCATGGCATCGGGCGCCGTCCAAGGGGGCGGTAAAGAAGATGAGAAACTAATTAGAGAAGAGGGAATGATCATGCGCGAAGAAATGATAGTAGAAATGAAATTGCGAGACTTAATTCGAACAAGAATTAAAAATAGTATGTCCACCAATCAGAAAAAGGGTATTATTTACATTACTGAACGTCAAAAAGAAATGATCGAGCGACATCGCGTAGAACATGCTTTGCGCCGGTACGTTCGCCAACTAATACTACAGGAAAAAACTGAACCTATTCCTCATGCTAATACTGGTATTAATCAATTATCGGAATTACTTAAAAAGATTGTACCAATCTTATCAGTGGGATATAAATCTCTCACCACCTCTTTGGAGCAGCGCGAATCTTACCGCAGTCACATTCTTAACGCAGTTATTAATGCCATTGCTCCTATTAAGGCAGAAGATGATGCAACGCCAGAGGCATTGGCAGAAGACGAGGACGAACTAGATATCACCTTGCAAGACCCGGATGAGGAAGAGAAATTTATCGATATCGAAGAACCAGTAGAACCCGAAGATGAAGAAGAACCGGCATTTGAAACCCTTCCGGGAAAAGACAAGACCGGTAGAAATGTAGCAATGCGCGTTTTTGATCGTATCGAAAGAATTATTTTGGATTCATATGAAGTGTTGGACGACGACCAGGATCAAGATTTGTTTTATGATTATTTGCTTACTAATTTAAAATTATACTTTGATAAGTTCGAGGAAGAATTAGAAGCATCTCCCGAGGAACCCACGACCCCGGAATATGAAGAAGAATCCGCAGAAGAAGTGGAAGTTATGAATGAAAAGGCACCACCCGGTTTCTCCGAAAAGAGAATGATGGATCTTAAAAAGCAATATCCCGGCGATCCAGAGCGCGCTTTTGCCACCGCATGGACCATTCATAAGAAGAGCAAGTAAAAAAATACTTGACATTTAAATTCCATTGTGCTACCCTAGTTGAGGTTGGTTGGGCAGGAGGCGATGGAAAGCATTAAATGGTTTATAAGAAAAAGAAAAGAATTCAAGGTAAAAACAAGTATTACAGTGTAAGTAAGAAGTTATTAAGAGAAAATAAAATTAACTTAGACTTTGAAAACACACTCAATACGCTTACCCTAGAAGAGATCATCGCCCTTAAATTAGAATTATCCATGAAGATCGCTGGTACTCCTATATACGGGATCCCATTGTGGCGCTCTATTCGTGATATCTGTAAGGATGCAATGCTTAAACTTGCTTTGAGCGCCACCCGCACCAAAAAGGAAGCGGCAAACTTTTTAGGACTAACGACTGCCGAATTTAAAACGGAACTTAAAAGGCGAGAGATTGAAAGTTTTTTTGAAGAGAATTAAAATGAATATGGGGGATCTTATTCTAGCGACTATGATGGGCATCGTTTCTATTTATATAATAGGGGACCTGCTTCTAGACGTAATTAAGGATATAAGAAACAAATAACTTGACACTCCTTAATTTTTGTGATATTATATATTTTATTAATTAATATAATGAGGAATTAGTTTTTGACGATACGTAGATTTTGTGAATTAATGAGACGTAAATTAGTCACTTTCGAGCATTACATCGTCATTAAACAAAAAATGGATTTAAATGAAAACAAAAGCCCGAAAGAGTGGTTTGGACTACTCGTCACGTGGATTAAGTTCTACTCGCAACAATAAGAATAAGAAGATGAAAAGACTGGCAGAAGGTACTCAAATTATCGATGAATCTGGTACAATGCCAGATTATGGCACCATCATCCATCATGTGGAGTCAGACAAGACCGAGGATCTTTACCTCATTCGATGGTCCGGAGGTATACGGACTTTATATGAAGTAAAAAAAGAAAATTTACTTAATTAGCGCCAATTAAACCGCTGTACCTGTGCCTTACCCGAAAATAATACTTTTAATTGTGCGTGTGTAGGCGAGAGAGCAATATGATGAAAATATCCATTCACCTGACTTACAACCCCAATTATCTCACCTTTACTATCCAGAATAGGAGAACCCGATGCCCCAGCAGCTGCTGGTATCGTATAGGAACTAATGCGTAAGTTGGATCGAATATCAAAATCTCCCGCGTATCGCCCTTCGAAGATGAGTGAGACGTCTTGTGCAAAAACTCCAAAAGGAGCAGCAATATTGCTCACCTTGGCACCAATCTCTGGACTCTCTTCACTTAAATTAAGAGCGGGTGCATCTATTAATGTAGTGTTGATGAGACATGCGTCAAATCCACGCACTACGAACGCTTCCATGGCAGGATAGACAGTTTCGGTCTTGTCAGTTACTGTGAGGGTCCACTTATAAGGAGGATCTCCCTCTTTTCGAGGAGGCGCGCCAGTTAAGATGCAAACATGCCCCGCAGTTAGCACTAGGGTACCCAGTTTCTTATCATGTGCTACAATTGAACCGGATCCATTCCACTGACCTAAGTTTTTATCACCCTGACTCACATGCCCCGTAATCAACACCATACTTCCAATCGCATCTTCAGGCTCGAAAGACTTATTTTCGGCAATTCCGCAGGATTGACAGGGGGATTCAATGGTGGGGGTTCCGTGCGCACACGAGAGGAGAATAAAGCACAGCAGTGAAAATAGAAGTTTTTTTCCACTGTTTAGTTTTTTCCCCATACAATATTTATGATCTCAAATCAAAAAACGTAAAAGAAAGACTAATTATTTTATGGAGAAAAAGGTTTAATTAATGAGAAAAACCACTTATGTGCTCGACACTAGCGTATATTTACACGACGCAAATTCCATTTATCAATTCGGACGTAATGACATCGTAATCCCTCTCAAGGTACTAGAGGAGATAGATAAGCATAAGAAGCGTCAAGATGCTGTGGGAGCAAATGCGCGCAAAGTCATAAGGATATTAGACGCTTTGCGAGGAAAAACAAGTTTAGTTAAAGGAGTGCGAATTAGGAAAGGAAAAGGGATCCTTTATACGCGCACCATTAATGACGCGGCAGAACTACCCCCAGATCTAGACCCCAAGGTTCCTGATCACATTATCGTCGCAACAGCTCTCCAATTAGCGCACGAGGGTAAAAAAGTAATATTAGTTTCTCGCGATATCAATTTACGGGTTATATGTGATGCACTCGGCATCAAAACTGAGGACTATAGTCCGGAGCGTGTCGTGGGACATCGGACCGAATTATTTACTGGGTGTCGGGAGATTTTAGTGGATCAGCAAGATATCGACTTATTTTATATGGGAGAAGATTTAATCCTTCAAAGCAATCAAAGTCGGGGCATTTATCCTAACGAATTTTTAATGCTGATCTCTAATTCTAATAAGACCGCCACTGCGTTGGTTCGGTTCGACCGCCCCGATGCACCAGTTCAAAAAATTAAACAATATAAAAATGGAAGTTCCTCCGTCTGGGGTATTAATCCAAAAAATAAAGAGCAGAATTATGCTTTAGATTTGCTCCTCGATCCTCAGATACCTATCGTTACGCTGGTGGGGAAAGCGGGGTGTGGAAAAACCCTTCTCGCCGTTGCCGCTGGTCTGGAACAGGTTCTAGAAAAGGGCGCTTATACTCGCATGATAGTGTCGCGACCCATTCAGCCAATGGGAAGAGATTTAGGATATCTGCCGGGTTCACTAGAAGAGAAGATGGCCCCATGGGTGGCGCCTATTCAAGATAATTTAGAATTTTTAATGCAAAACGATAAAGAAAATTTAAAAATGCAAGTAGATAGTGGTAAGATACAGATCGAGGCGCTTACGTATATTCGTGGACGATCCATCTCCAACGCTTTTATTGTAATTGACGAGGCACAGAATTTGACTTATCATGAACTAAAGACCATAATTACAAGGGTTGGAGAAGGTACGAAGATTATTTTAACCGGAGATATTGAGCAGATAGACAACGCGTACATTGATGAGACTTCTAATGGACTCACTTATGCGGTGGAAAAATTTAAACATCATGCCCTGGCCGGACACGTCACATTGCAACGTGGCGAGCGCTCCGCCGTGGCGACATTAGCATCCAAAATTTTATAGGAGAGAAGAATGCATAAATTTGAATATATATGGGTAGACGGCAGCGAACCCACGAGACAGGTACGCAGTAAAACGCGGATAGGGGACAAAAATACAGAAGCGCCAATGTGGAGTTTTGACGGATCCTCAACCAATCAGGCACCGGGCAATGATTCCGATTGCGTCTTACGCCCTGTGCGTATGTATCCTAACCCCATTGAACGTGATTGTTTTTTGGTATTGTGCGACGTTCTTAATGTTGACGAAACCCCTCACCCCTCCAATACTCGCGCCCCTCTAGTGGAGATGATGATGTCCAACAAGGACGATCCTTGGTTTGGAATGGAGCAGGAATATACTTTATTTAAGGATGGGCGCCCCTTCGGATGGCCCACCGACAGTGAACCAAGCGCGCAGGGAGATTATTACTGCGGCCGCAATAAGGGGGAAGAAATCGCACGGATGCACATGGACGCATGCTTGACAGCTGGCATAAGTCTTAGCGGAATTAATTCAGAGGTGATGTTGGGGCAATGGGAGTATCAAATCGGTGCTGTCGATCCTCTCAAAGTCTCTGATGATTTGTGGGTTGCTCGGTGGCTTCTCGAGAAAATAGGTTCCCACTATGATGTCACTGTGAGTTTAGATCCTAAACCCATAGAAGGGGATTGGAATGGCGCCGGGTGCCACACCAACTTTTCTACCAAAGAAATGCGGGAAGAGGGGGGCATTTACGCCATCCATCGAGCTATCGAAAAACTAAAGGCGCGCCACAAGGAACACATCAGTGTATATGGGGAAGGTAATTCCCGGCGCCTAACCGGAGATCATGAGACTTGCTCCATTACTGACTTCAAGGCAGGAGTATCGGATCGAGGTTGTTCGGTTCGTATTCCTTGGCAGGTAGACCGTGATAAGAAGGGGTACTTAGAGGATAGACGCCCGTCTGCCAATTGCGATCCTTATGTGGTATGCCAGAGATTAATAAAGACAATTTGCACTTAGTGTAAAAACAGGAGAAAAAAATGACTGAAACAGTAGAAGTAAAAAATGAATTAGAAACAGATGAGGCACAAAAAGTAGTTCAAGCGACTGAGGGACCTCTTAAGGGAATGCTAGTAAATTATGTGGGATCGGTACTCACCCCAGAAGATGGGCAGGTCACGGTCAATATGATTATTGAGACATTAGCATCCGAGTTTCCTGAATTTTTGCTTGTAGTAGCACGCGAAAATTGGTTGCGTGGTTATGAACAGGCGCTAGTGGATGTAGACAACGCCCAGAAAGAAGAGGCGGTTGTCGATACTAAAGTAAAGAAATCATCGAAAAAGAAGGCGTCCAAGAAATAATGCGCGATTATATCAAAGAGCGCGAAGTACAAAACCGTGGGAGCCATTTTGTCTGGATAAAGGAAATAGATATCTATAATTCCCAGACGCTGCCGGATACTGTAGATATCCAAGCGGTTTTGAGTGAAGTGGAGGAGAGGATTCCCCCATTTATGTTATCGGGCATAGAAACAATTTTTTTTGGAGAAATTGCCGCACTCGCAGAACGGGACTTAGATGCCATGTATGAAAATGGTACCATATATATTCGTTCGAGCAGTGTCTTTAATGAAGAGGATTTGGTAGATGATATTTTGCACGAAGTGTCTCATTCTCTAGAAGATAAATATGGACTAGATATTTATGGCGATGGAAGTATAGAGAAGGAGTTTTTAGATAAAAGAGTTAAATTATACAAGAAATTAGCAGCGAATGGCATGTGGATGCCACCGCTGGTATCTTTTGCCAATCTAGATTTCGATCCCGATTTAGATAGTTATTTTTATAATACGGTAGGTTATCCTCTTCTCACCTCTTTAACTGTTAACTTATTTGTTTCCCCTTATGGAGCGACATCGTTAAGAGAGTATTTTGCTAATGGATTTGAGAAGTATTTCTTAGGAGAACATAAGAGTGTAAAGGAAATATCCCCCTCTATTTCGAAGAAGATCGAACAATTAGTAACATTAAGTAAGGAGTCGGAATATGGCACAATATAATATAAAGAAAGAAAAAGGAAAGGTGAGTGTAGAGGTGAGTATAGTCCCCCTCCCGCGCCTTGCCAAAGATGCCGACCTCGTGGCAGAGATAGTTCGCCGCGATACTGTAGTGGTATGGTTAACATCCCAGCATCAAATTGTTACTTATGATTGCCTAGAAGACGCAGGTACTTTATCTAATTTTGGCACAAACCCCACCCTGCGCGGAACTTTTGTGTTTTCTACCACGAAAAAAGACTTGACAACTGAGGAAAAGTCTGTTATAGTAGAATGGCAACCTAAGAAAAGAAAGCGAGTTAAACGTGACTCTAAAACAGGAACCAACACAATTAGTTGAGTATGTATCATTTAGCGGGGTAAAAGATTGGAACTTTTGCCCTCAATATTATAAAATAACCAGAATCGATAAATCCTATAAATTTGAAGGAAATGTTCACACTGCATTTGGGACTGCCATGCATTCCGTGATGGAACATATGATTCTGGATCGAAAAAAGAAGGCAAAGCAGTTTTTAATTAACGAGTCGAAAAGAATCTTCACACGTGCTTTTCGAAAAGAATTAAACATGCTCCCCGTCTACCCCGATTCCAAAATCGTACTGGAGATGCATTCCCAGGCGCCTCCGATTATTGAGCAAGTCTTAGATATTCTCGAAGAACACTTTGGCGCAGATTATGAATACATCTCCACCGAAGAGCAGATTGATATATTAATCGATGAGTATAAAATGGCGGACTATGATTTTCGAGGAATCGTGGATTTAACCATCAAAACTTCAGATGGGAAATATCATGTTATTGATTGGAAAACATGTTCATGGGGATGGGACTTAAAGCGACGTTCCGATCCGATGACCACCTATCAATTAACTTATTATAAGCATTTTTTAGCAAAAAAGCATAAAATTGATTTAAAAAATATCGAAACTTATTTTATACTATTAAAGCGAACTGCCAAGAAGGACAATGTAGAAGTTATGAGAGTCTCTAGTGGACCACGCAAAACAACTAATGCATTACGACTACTTGAAAACGCAGTTCACAACATAGACCATGGAAATTTTATAAAAAAGAAAACATCATGCCGCAAATGCGCGGTGTGGAGGACGTTATGCGAGGGATAAATGAGTGAGAAGAAAATAAAGATTTTAACAATCAGTGATCATCCGATGTCTCCTTCGGGAGTTGGTACCCAAACTAAATATATTCTAGACCACCTGCTCTCTACGGGAAAATATTCGATTATATCCATTGCTGGTGCTGTCAAGCACCACGAGTATAAACCTCAAAAGACTAAAGAGTGGGGGGATGATTGGATTATTTTCCCCGTCGATGGATACTCTAATCCAGATTATGTGCGGGACGCTATTAATCTCCACCGCCCAGATATGCTGTGGTTTATGACAGACCCACGGTTTTTCACGTGGCTTTGGGATATTGAGGATGAGATTCGCACCAAAATGCCCATGATTTATTATCACGTATGGGACAACACTCCCTACCCAGATTTTAATAAACCTTATTACGGAAGCACCGATGTTATTTGCACTATTTCTAAAGTGACTGATGATATTGTGCGCACTGTCTCTCCCGACGTGGAATGCCACTATATTCCGCACATCATTCCCCCCAACTTATTTACTAAGTTGCCGGGCGACGTGACTGAGCAGTTTCGCAAGCAATCTAATTTGGGAGAAAAATTTTTAGTCTTTTGGAATAGTAGAAACGCGAGGCGAAAGATGTCGGGTAGTCTCATTTTCTGGTTTAAAGATTTTCTGGACGAGGTAGGTCACGACAAAGCGCAACTTCTAATGCATACGGATCCTAAAGACCCTCACGGTCAAGACTTGGAGGCAATCATTCGCTCCTTGGGATTAACGCAGGGGGAAGTGATGTTCTCGACGAATAAGACCCCTCCTCAAGAATTGTCCATGCTATATAACGCCGCAGATGTAACCTGTGGCATTTCCGATGCTGAAGGTTTCGGACTTTCTACCTTTGAGTCTCTCTCGTGTGAAACTCCGATTATTGTCACCATGACAGGAGGACTCCAACAGCAAGTGACCGACGGGAAGGAATGGTTTGGAATTGGAATCGAACCCGCTTCGAAAGCAATCATTGGTTCACAAAATGTTCCTTTTATTTATGAGGATCGAATATCGCGTGAAGGTTTCCTAAGCGCGCTCCGTGACATGTATAACAAGTCCCCCGAAGAGCGTGCGGAAATGGGGCGCAAGGGTCGAGAACATATCATGAAAAATTATAGTTTTGATGAGACGCTAAAAAAGTGGGATGAACTATTGTCTCGCACTTACCGCGAACACGGATCGTGGGAAACACGTAAAAAATATAAGAGATGGGAAGTTCTCTCTCTCTAGATAGAAGGTAAAGAAATATGAAGCAACGAGTATTAGTAAAAGGTCCCGCACTCTCATCCAGTGGATATGGGGAGCATGCTCGAATGATCCTGCGCGCACTGCGCCATTATTCCAAACATTTCGAAATTTTTGTGGAGAACATATCGTGGGGCCAAACGGGACACTTGGTATATGATACCGAAGAAAAGAGGTGGATCGATTTTATGATCCAGAAAACGCGCCAATACACGGAGCAGGGTGGGCAATTTGATGTATCCCTTCAGGTGACAATCCCCTTAGAGTGGACAAAGATTGCTCCCCTCAATATCGGGGTAACGGCAGGAATTGAGACGACCAAGATTGCTCCTCAGTGGATAGAAAAGTGTGAAGTGGTAGATAAAATTATTGTCCCCTCGGAACATGCCAAGTACGGTTTTACTAACACGTCTTACAATGGCACTAACCCTCAGACCGGCGAAGAGGTTGTTTTGCAGAACACTACGCCTGTTGAGGTGGTACACTATCCAGTGAAAGACACAGTACCAGCACCCATAGACTTGAACCTCGATTTTGATTTTAACTTTGCAGTTGTAGCACAGTGGGGCCCCCGTAAAAATCTTGACAATACTATTCGATGGTTTATTGAAGAGTTTAAGGGTGAGCAAGTAGGGTTGGTTGTCAAGGCAAATACTCGCAAAAACAATTACGCAGATCGACTTCATTGTGAGGAGAGATTAAAGCATATTTTAAATGCTTATCCGGATAGACAGTGTAAGATTTATTTGGTACATGGAAACATGTCCGAAGAGGAGATGGCCGGATTATATACGCACCCTCAAGTCAAAGCAATGGTGTCCGCTACTCACGGCGAGGGATTTGGATTGCCCCTTTTCGAGGCGGTGTATAACGAGTTGCCCGTGGTGGCACCCAATTGGAGTGGACATGTAGATTTCCTATATGCTCCTAAAAAGGATAAGAAGGGTAAAGTAAAGTCGCGCCCCCACTTTGCCAAGGTGGATTATCACATGGCACCCATCCAGCAAGAAGCGGTATGGGAAGGCGTCCTACAACCCGATAGTCAATGGTGTTTTCCGAAGGAATCTTCTTTCCGTACCGCACTGCGCGAAACCTACAAGAATTATGGTCCTCGCAAGTCTGAAGCGAAGAAGTTATCTTCTCACATTAAAAAGGTTTTTACATCGGAGAATATTTATAAAAAGATATTAAATATAGTAAGACCGGGTTTAGGCGACGAAGTACAACTAGAACCACGACCCATAGAAGGAATAAGTTTTTGCATTCCCACCAGCGGCCAACGACCGGAAAAACTTCAACATACTCTCGAAAGTATCCGAAAGCAAACGTGGGGATCGATTCCCTATGAGATAGTGATATGTGGCAACGTGGTCGAATTAGGGGAGTCCCCCCCATCTTCCCCTATAAAGTTGGTGAACAAGGCGCAGGAGGCATCCAGTGGGTTTGTAGGGGCATTGAGAAACAATGCCGCTGACACCGCCCAATATGATACTTTAGTCTTTTGCGACGACGATATTATATTGGAAGAAACGTGGTTAGAGGAAACTCTTAAATTTAGCGAAGAAAGTGGATGGAAAGTCTTAGGAAATAAGATTCTCAATCCGGATGGGAGTCGCCATTGGGATCGGGCGACATTGGTACCCCGCGTCCTCGTCGACTATGATCATCCCGCTGCGGATAAGAATCTGATGCAAACATCCGGATTCCTTCTGGTGAGGAAGGAGACTTACGAGCAAGTTAAGTGGGATGAATCAAAGTTAGTTTATGCCGACCGGATTAATAAAGGAATCCCCGAAGACGTACAGTATAATTTAGATTTACATCAACAGGATATCCCCTTGTCGTTCAATGTAAATGCTACAGTATGGCATAACGATGGTCGCTATACTCAGATAAAGAACACCACTCTCTTAAAAGAAGTAATTGAGAAGCATCATGGCATCACCGTACACAACTACACCGACGAGAAATTTGAAAAGTTGGTAAGTGGAGGAGACTAGCACGTGGAGAAGAAGGTATCGATTGTGGTTCCCATATATAATGGGGAAAAATTCTTGCGACCATGTGTGGAGCAGTTAATAGAGCAAACTTATCCTCACATAGAAATTATATTAGTCGACGATGGGTCCCAAGATAGGAGTTATGCCATTATGCAAGAACTCGGGGCGGAACACAAGAACATTTCCCTTCTCAAGAAAGAGAACGGTGGAACCGCATCAGCGCTGAATATGGGATTTGATAAATGTAGTGGAGACTATCTTACTTGGGTGGCGTGTGATGATCTAAAGTATTCTCAATTTGTTGAAAAGTTAGTCAACGCGTTAAATGAGAGCGAATGTGAATTTGCTTTCTCCATGTTTGAAGAATTTGCAGATAGTAATCCATCTAACCGCGCCATCAGGAACTTCGCAAGAATGCAGCAGAGTGGTATTATGTATAACTTTTTAAATATTTCTTATCAATATTGCATTACGGGAATTTGTTTCATGTTCACTCGCCGCCTCAAGAAAATATGTGGACCTTTTGATTCCCTCCCGGGAGAAGACTATATTATGGGAGTTAAAATGGGTCTTTTAACTGATGTCTTTTTTGTAGCTGAGGTTTTGGGCGCTCACGTGCTTCATCCACAAAGTTTAACGGTAGCGACACCCGCATGCACGCAGAGAGCGAACGCTCAAGTCAAAGAGATGTTGAGGGTATATGGATAGCGATAAGAAAACTGTTGTAACCGTAACGGGCATTCGCCCCGACTTCATCCGCATGTCGGAGGTTTTTCGTGCGCTGGATGAGGCGCCATGGTGCAACCATGTTCTTATCCACACCGGACAACACTATGACCGCCTTCTTTCTAGTGTTTTTTTTGAGGACCTGGAAATACGCGCCCCTGACTATAATCTAGCAATAGGGGCCCACGGCAAGTCTCACTACCAACAACAGGCAGATTTGGGACCCGCCATCATTGAACTGTTACAGAACGAGAACGTAGATCCTGATATTATTTTATTTCTAGGAGACAGTAATTCGGTTTTGGCATCTATTCCTTTGCGCAAGGAAGGATATAAGATTGGACATATTGAGGCAGGCATGCGCAGTTATGATGAGCGAATGCTAGAGGAAATCAACCGCAAAATGTGCGATCATGTAAGTAATGTTCTTTTTGTTTATCATGAAAACTATCGCCACAAAGCACTCCGCGAAGGAATAGATCCCAACAGGATTTTTGTAGTAGGAAATACCGTCGTAGAACCTCTCCAAAAAATTATATCACAACTAGACCAAGATTTATCGGATTTTTCCAAACGACATATTCTTCTTGATATTCACCGACCGGAAAATTTTAAAGATAAAGATCGTCTCGAGGCGATTGTGAATTACGCCAATTGGTGCTCAGAGAAGACGGGCGATCCTATCATAATGCTTAACTTTGGTCGCACGATACAGGCGATGTCGGATTTTAAGATCCCGACAGGGAGCATTGAGATAGTAGATCTAATGGGATACCGGGATTTTGTAAGGTGTATGCAGCAAAGTGTTTTTATTATTAGTGATAGTGGCACCGCGCAAGAAGAACCTGCCCTCCTTGGCGTTCCCGTGGTAGTCCCTAGAGATTTTACCGAAAGACCAGAATCAGTTGAAAATAAGTGCAGTTTTATGTTAAAATTAAATAATAAAGAGTCGTACGAAGATTCCTTGCGATGGGCACGTACGATGCCGTTTTCGGGGAAGATAGAGTGGTTGGGAACGGGAGATACATCGACACAGATAATGTCGATTCTCAAGGAAGTGTTATGAAGGTATTTGATTGCTTTAAGTTTTTTAACGAATTGGAACTGTTGGAGTTACGATTAATGGAATTGAGTGACGTTGTTGATTATTTTGTTCTAGTGGAGGCATCTACAACTCACACTGGCAATCCGAAGGAATATATTTTCGAGAAAAATAAGCACCTCTTTAAGGAATATTTACCCAAAATTTTGCATATTAAAGTGGATGATCTACCCGCTTATTCCAAAGACGATGCCACCAAGTTTCAAGGAGGAATTTGGGAAGCGGAAAATTATCAACGAAATTGCATAATGAAAGGACTAGCTTTTGCGGATCCTGGAGACAAGGTAATTGTCTCGGACGTGGATGAGATTCCAAACACCGATACTATCAAGAAATATATAAACGAAACGCAGTGGGTAACTTTCCGACAAGATCTGTTCTATTATTATGTTAATTGTAAGCAGAATTGCCACTGGGACGGACCAATTATGGCGACCATGGGCACGTTCGAGACGCCACAACAACTTAGGAATGCTGCGCGTAAAGGATTCAATCCCAAACCCAACGGAGGGTGGCATTATAGTTTTATGGGGGGTCCTGAAAGAATAAGGACAAAGGTCGAAAGCATTGCCGAGTCTCACTTGATTATCGAGAATGTAGGTACAGTGGGCGATATAGAAGAAAAGATGTCATCCCAAGTGGATTTGTGGAATCGTCCCGATGATTACGCGAAGAAGGAAATCGTGGATATTTCCGGCAACAAACCCAAGACCTTAGATAAGTTTTTAGAAAGAAATCCACATTTTATTTATAGCACGGGGAATTAAGGGTCGTGAGGAGTTTAAAAAAATGAAAAAAAGAGTTTTAATAACAGGCATCACCGGTATGGATGGAAGCCATCTAGCAGATTTCTTGCTTGACAAAGATTATGAGGTTTATGGATTAGAACGGAGATCATCATCAAAAAATAGAACCAACTTGTCTCACATCGAGGATAAGATCAATTTTTTAACAGGAGATTTATCCGATCAGAATTCCCTGATTCGGGCGCTTCGTCTATCGGAACCACACGAGGTATATAATCTCGCCGCTCAATCTTTTGTTGCCGAGAGTTGGAACACTCCAGAGCAAACAGGAAATGTAACCGGACTTGGTACTTTGAGGTTGTTAGAGGCGATTAGAGAATGTTCGCGCACTAAAGATATAAAATTCTACCAAGCATGTTCTTCAGAAATGTTTGGAAAGATGATTGAAAATCCCGCTACTGAAACAACACCATTCTATCCTCGCTCCCCCTATGGAGTGGCAAAGTCCTATAGTTATTTTATTACTAAAAATTATAGAGAGTCTTATGGGATCTTTGCTACTAATGGAATTTTATTTAATCATGAATCGGAGCGCCGTGGAATTGAGTTCGTTACTCGAAAAATATCCGATGGTGTCGCCAAGATTAAATTAGGATTATCCCACCAGATAGAATTAGGAAATCTTGACGCCACGCGTGATTGGGGATACTCTCCGGATTATGTAGAGGCAATGTGGATGATGGTCCAACAAGACACTCCGGATGATTATATAGTTGCCACGGGCGAAGATCATTCCATTAGAGAGTTTTTGGATGAGGCGTTTAAAAATATTGGAATAGATGATTGGTCGACCTACGTGGTTCAACGAAAAGAATTTTTCCGCCCCGCTGAAGTGGATACTTTGCGCGGCGATTATTCCAAAGCACGAGAGAAGTTGGGATGGGAACCCCGCGTCTCCTTCAAGGAGATTGTCAAAAGAATGGTGGAGAATGATATAAGGTTGCTGTCTAAATGAAGATAAATATTGTAACAGTGTCGAGTGGATGGATCCTCCAGAAGATATCCGAAAGGATTAAGACCGGCAACACACAAGAAGGCGTAGAGATTGAAGTTTCTCATCAACCGGACTATCAGGCGGACGTGAATTATTATGCCGATTTACAGAACTGCTATTATGCACAAAAGACCAAATGTGATGTGGCGTATTTTACACATGCCCATGAGGATAGTAGAGATTGGGCACGCGACCTTCTAATTGCACGTAGCGCCTTTAAGTTGGATGGAATTGTCAGCATGAATAAGAGATATACCGACATGCTTATTTCTTTGGGAATCAAAGAAGATCAGATAGAGACAATAGTCCCCGGAGAAACCCGCGAACTTTTTCCTTTACGAAAAATAAAAATTGGTATTGTTTCGCGGGGAGGATATGAAGGGTATGGGCAATTTTTTATGGAAAAACTAATGACCGATCATGATCTTTCGCACTTTCAATTTAATTTCTTGGGGAACGGATGGGACAGGATCGCCCCAATTGCTCAACACAAAAATATAGATGTAAATTTTTTCTCGGACGCCGATTATAGTGTATATCCTAAATTTTATGAATATATAGATTATCTGTTGATTCCGGGTGTCTGGACCGCTGGTCCTATGAGTATGCAAGAGGCATTAAGCACGGGCATTCCCATTATCGCTGCGGATGTGGGATTTGTAAATTATGAATTTAAAGCCGACCATGTTTTCCCCCCCAATAATACGGCGGCACTACACTCTATTCTCAAGAAGGTCTTGGATCCGCGCCTTAAACGCAGAGAGCAGGTGGAAAGTATGTCCTGGTCCACTTATGCTAATCAATTAATAGAATTTTGCGACAAAGTAAGAAAGAGAGGAACTTCATGATTAAATTAATCAATGATACTATTTCGAAGAAAGATATCAAACTTTTAATAGAGTGGTTGGAAACTTACCCTCGACTAACCAAGGGACCCTTAACGACTCAGTTTGAAAAGAAGTGGGCACAATGGTTAGGAACCAAGCATGCCGTCTTTGTGAACTCGGGATCCTCCGCCAACCTTCTTATGCTGTATGCGCTCATGGAATCCGGCAGATTAAAGAATAAAAAGGTGGTGATACCCAATTTATGTTGGGCCACCGATCTTGCCCCGGCCATTCAACTGCAATATGAACCCCTCTTGTGTGATTGTAATCTTGATACTCTCTCGGTCGACCTCGAAAAATTAGAAAAGATTTTTTCCGATCAACGCCCCAGCGTCCTTCTTTTGGTATCAGTGCTTGGGTTGTCGCCCGACATGGATGAGGTACGGAAACTGTGCGACGCGTATGAAGTAATCTTACTGGAAGACACCTGCGAGTCAATGGGGAGTCAATTTAAGAACGCCAATCTTGGCACTTTTGGATTGATGTCATCATTCTCCACCTATTTCGGTCATCATATATCGACGATTGAAGGCGGCATGGTGTGTACTGATGATGATGACATGCATGATCTATTGGTGAGCATTAGGAGCCACGGATGGGATCGAGATTGGTCGCCCGAAAAGCAGGCAAAAACCCGGAGCAAATATGAGGTGGACGATTTCGATGCCCTTTACACTTTCTACCATGCAGGGATGAATTTGCGCTCTACTGATTTGCAGGCATTCATCGGCATTAATCAGATTGATAAATTGGATGCTATCTTTATGCAGAGGAACAAAAATTTTAGGATGTACGAAAAATACCTAAAGAATCCTTTCTGGAAACCTTCGGCGCTTTCAGAGTCTTTCACCTCGAATTTTGCTTATCCCGTCATTCACCCCCGCCGATATGAAATGGTGGAGGCATTGAGAGAGAACGAGATTGAAGTACGACCCTTGATTTGCGGGTCAATGCACCGCCAACCATTTTATCGCCACCGCTCTGAAGAGAGTGATGAAGACTTCCCCAATAGTGAACTAATAAGAACATGCGGATTTTATTTGCCCAATCATCCAGACTTAACGGAGCAGGATATAAAAAAGATTTGTAAAATTGTGAATTCGATTGCGGAGGAGGAAGTATGAAATTTACTTATTATACTATCATTGGACGAGATCCTACTCTCCTCGACGGACACCTTAATAATGTTACGGAGTATGCTGGATTCAATAAATTAGAGTGCGATAAAAGGTTGCTCGTCATCGTCTATCGTAATCCCACCATCCCCGAAGAAACGACCCAAGAGATTTTCAAGATTTGCGATAAGTACGAGGCACAATATGTGGTATATAACGAACCTCACTCGAATTTTATTCAAAACCTTTATGCGTGCTGGAACTTGGGATATCAAATGGCTCATGACGGGTACATTTTTAGGGGAGGTTCCGATCAGGTTTTTTCGAAGGATAGTTTTGTTCACCTGCACTCTTTAGCGGAGCAGATACGCCAAGACACGCCCGAGGAAAAGTTTATTTTACAAGCCAATACTATTGAGAACGAGTCCAGAATCAAGCAAATAGGCGCAACTAGTCGCCATTTCACAGTAGATTTTGGAACCACCTTCGACAGTTTTGATTATGACGCGTTTGAGAGATTCATTGAAGAGATGAATGGTGGCGTAGAGAATAAGGCACTTACCATAGAAGAGTGTCTGCGCCACTGGGGTAAACCAACTCCTCTTACCACCACATTGGGGCATATTAACAGGGTAGATGGGTGCTCGTGGTTAATGACAAAGGGCGATTGGGAAGAGTATGGACCTCTCCCAGTGATGTGGAGAGGTGTAACGGGAGATGTGGTTATACACGATATTCTTCAAGTTAATGGATATAAGGAATTTATGGCCCGGGACTGCATAACTTACCACTTTGTTAGAGGGGAGAGTATCGAGGTACAATGATGGATTTTACGATAACTTTCCCATGCCGAAATAGGGTTAAGATGGCGAATGCATCTATTAGAAGTTTTTTAGAGAGTTGTTCCTATCCTATTCTCATTATAGATGATAATAGTGACACTCCTGATGATACCTATCTCGATTCTTCGAGGGTCACGGTTATATATAATAAGGAAAAAAGCGGATTGGTAAAGATGTGGAATCAAGCGTTGAAAGCATCGACATCGGAGTATATGATTATAGGGTGTGACAAGATTAGAGTGACACCGGAAGACATCGAGAGATTGGAAGATAAACTAAAGGAGGGTTATGCATGTGTTGCTACTTACCTCTTGGGTATTTTTGCTTTTAGTAAAGAATTAACCACGCGTGTCGGATTTTTCGATGAAGGGTATGTGGTTAATGGGTTCGAGGACACCGACTGGATGAATAAACTTTTGATAAACGATGTGGCACTGTATGTAAGTAGAGAAACCCAATATCTCGATACAGGAACGAGTTGGGGAAATGCTCACCCACACAATGAATCCTATTATCGGAGCAAGTGGAATGAAGATTTCTCCAATAATCAGATTATCCAAATGAGAGAAGACATTAACAGGGAGGATGCAAAATTCTATGAAGGAACTTACCCCCCAAAAAAATATTTAAGTTGGAAGATGAGCGATTTGCGCGCCGACAATATAAGAAATTATTTTTATAATAAAAAAGGAGTAAAAGGTATTTCCCATGAACATTTATAAATTGAGAGAAAAATGCGCTATTTGCGACAATACAGACTTAAAGTCTATCATGGACTATGGGACTGTCCCCCTAGCTGGCGACTTTCCAGCAGCCTCCGAACTTGGGGAGGATCGAAAATTCAATCTCAAGGTGCAATTTTGTGACAAATGTGCCCTCCTCCAGACGGATAGCATCATCAACGCAGATGCTTTGTTTAGAGATTATCGCTATATGTCCTCGATAGGTCTGAGTGGGCACTTCCAGCAGGTCGCTGCCATGATTAAGGACACCTTCGCCCCCTCTCGGGTTTTAGAGATAGGCTCTAATGACGGGGTATTGCTCAAACCCCTCCAAGATTTAGGCATTGACTGCGTTGGCGTGGAACCAGCACTCAACATCTCTCAAGTTGCTCGTGATAAAGGGTGTAAGGTTATTAATGATTATTTCAACGAGGAGTGCGTAGAAAAATATGAGTTAGGAGGTAAGTTTGATTTAGTAGTATCTAACAATTGTTTCGCACATATTGATGATATCAAATCTATCGTACGTGGAGTTAAGAGTGCTCTCAATCCTGCTGGCAAGTTTATGATCGAGGTTCACTACGTCAAGAACTTGATAGAACAATTACAGTATGATAACATTTACCATGAGCATCTCTATTATTATTCTCTCAGTTCTCTTAACAACCTTTTTAAGCAATTTGATATGACAGTGGTAGATTTTGAAGAGATTCCTATCCATGCTGGCAGCATACGCGTGGTGGTGCAAAACGGCACAACGCCTTACCCCGACAAAGTAATGCAACGCTTGCAAGAGGAGCAGGATTGGGGATTAACATCCCTAGAGTGGTTTAGTGGTTTCGGCACAGAGGTACGCAATCATATTTCGACCATCGAAAAGACTCTACGTCGACTAAAAGTAGAGGGACATAAAATTTGTGGTTACGGCGCCTCCGGGCGTGCCAACATGATTTGCAATTTAGCGAACATCACGCCGGATGTGGTAGATTATGTGGTAGACGAATCCCCCGAACGCGCTAATAGATTTATAGCGGGAACGCATGTGCCTATTGTGGAGAGGGAGCATTTAATGGAGGATGCCCGGGCACCTTCCCATATCATTATTTTTGCTTGGAATTTTTCTAAGATGATTATGGAAAAATTAAAGGGAAGAGGATACAAATATATCGTCGCCTTTCCTTCTATGCGAATAGTTGAAAGTTACGACGAACTTGAGGATTTTACGAGTATCTAGATGAAGATTACAGCGTTTATTATGGGAATTGCACATCCCCAGCGACTAGAGTGGTTGCGACAGACACTAAATTATATGGATATGCAAAATTTTCCATTCGAGAAAAAAATCGTCTCTATCGATCAATTTAGTGGTCATGTGGCGCCACCGCAGTTAGTCGAGGAACTCCAGAGTAAAGGGTGGGTAGTGTTGCTAGATTCACATCGCAGTCGGATCCTTTCAATGGAACGCGCTTTTGGAGAGATCGACACGGAATATATCTTTTACAACGAAGATGATGTGATGGCACATCTTCCTCGCGCCGAGGATTTAGAGTATGTTTTTAAGGCGCGGATTGATGGGAGAGAGTGTGGCATGATTTCTATGACTCTTGGCGGAACTCAATATGACGCCCCCACCCAAAATTTGGGAGATTTAAAATTTATGCATGACAATAAAATCATGGAATCCGAGGAGTACATTATTTTTAGGAGACTTGAGGAATATAAGAACGCTTGGTTTTTCGAATTTCCGGGTCTGTGGATTAAAACTAAGTTATTTAAAGATTGCCATGCGAGAGCAAGAGGCACCGGCAAACAAATTGAAGAGGGGTTAACGCGTGCATATTTTGATGCTTCTTATGAAGAGAAATATTATAAGAGTTCGCTGTGCAGGAGAGATGCATTGGATATCTTATTAGAAGACGGCGCTAAAGTCAACAGTCATTGTAGATTACTCGCCAATTTAGATCCCGCCCAAGGCAACAGCCCTCTGGGTGGGCACCACTGGTATTAGGAGAAAGTGATGAAGAAGTTTTTAGAAGATAAATTTAAGATGGAATTTGAAGGGAAGATAGATCCTTTTAAGTATTTTTTTGGGCATGTGATAAAAGAGATCGAGACGGAAGACGCTCGGGATGAGTATGCAGTACATAACTTTAGTGGAGAACATTCCATGTCTAATGTTTATCATTTGACGCCAACCAAAAATTTTATTCTCGGGGAATATCCTGGAGGGGCCCACCTGGATGTGGGAGCGAGTCGAGGAAGGTTATCGCGTATATTGCTAGAGAACGGGATCAACAGTTACGCGTTGGATGGGTCGACGTACGGACTCAGGACTCATCAAGTAGAGGTTCCTTCGGAGCGTTACGCGGTATGTGATATGGTGGCATTTGATTTTAAAAAATTAGATTGTGAGAAATATTTTGATATTTCAACGGCGTTTGAAATTACGGAACATATACACGAAAAAGACATTAAGAGATTTTATGATAATGTGTCTTATGTGTCCAAAGCGCATCTTTGCTCGGTGCATGTTGGAGGGGTAGATTCTACCATGGGTCACGATACCAATCATCACAACGTCAAACCCTTGTCTTGGTGGATAAAGTTTTTTGCTCCGTACGGAACTGTTTCAAGGATGGACCAATTGAAGCCTGGTATGGGATGGGATGAGTCGGAGTTTTTAAAAGTTGTTTTTCATTAAGAGGAGGGAGATATGAATATTGGTATTGTAGGGTGTGGATGTGTAGGAGGCGCAGTACGCTACGGAATGGAAAAGATTGGACACAGAGTAGCAGTGCACGACATTCAAATGGACACGTCCCTTGAGGATGTGCTCGATACGACGATTTGCTATATTTGTGTACCCACACCCGCCACCGAAGAGGGGAAGTGCGACACCACCATCGTGGAGAAAGTCATATCAGATCTTCAGGACTTGAGATACGGCGGACAGATTGCAATTAAATCTACAGTGGAACCGGGCACAACTGAGAGACTCAACCGAATGTACGGGAATGTGTGTTTCGTACCCGAATTTTTGAGAGAGAGGTGCGCCATATCGGATTTTGTAGAAAATCACGATGTCTGCATTGTGGGCACCGAAGACGCCGAAGTTTATGAATTGATAAAAGAGTCGCATGGAAATCTGCCACAGCAGTTTTTTAAATTGTCCCCTACCGAGGCAGAACTTACTAAATACTTCAACAATGTCTATAATGCCACTTTAATTACATTTGCCAATAGTTTTTATGAACTGTGCTCTTCTTTAGGGGCAGACTACACTAAAATAAAAGATGTGGTCGTTAACCGAGAACATATAGAGGACATCTATTTGGACTGCAATGATAGTTTCCGAGGATTTGGCGGCATGTGTCTACCGAAGGATACCAACGCGCTGGCGTACCTATGCAAGCAGATGGCAAATGGAGTGGAATTCTTTGAGTTCTTAATTAAAGAAAATGCTAAGTATAAGGTTACGGTATTTGATGGAATGAGACTAAAATGATTTTTATCTCCCACCGAGGAAATATAGATGGAAGGGTTCCGGCAAAAGAAAATGAACCTAATTACGTCACCGCCGCCACCCACAACGGGTATGATGTGGAGATAGACGTGTGGTTTACCGAGGGCAACTGGTTTCTGGGACATGACGCTCCCCAATACCCGATAGAAGAGCACTTTTTACAAAATGAAAAGTTTTGGTGCCATGCCAAAAACTTAGACGCTCTGGCACGCATGTTGTCACTAGGAGTGAAGTGTTTTTGGCACCAAAAAGACGATTATACGATTACGAGCAATGGTCTTATTTGGGCATACCCCGGATTACCCCTGTCTCCTCGATGCGTATGTGTGATGCCCGAACTCACTTCTATTTCACCCACCAGTCTCGCCGACTGCGCAGGAATTTGTAGCGATCATATAAAGGATTATAAGTTATGATTAAGTTAATTATTTTTGATTTAGATGGAGTGTTAGTAGATGCTCGTGAGTTACACTACGAATCTCTCAATAGTGCACTCCAAGAAGTAGATTCTCGGTATGTTATCGACCGCGCTGAACACCTGTCGACATACGATGGACTTTCAACTTCTAAGAAACTTAAAATATTGTCGGATAAAAAAGACCTCCCTCTCCACCTTCATGAACGTATTTGGAAACTTAAACAATCCAAGACCGTTGAAATTATTGATGCCTTCGAGGTGGACGAAAGAATGGTGCGCATCTTGCGCCGCCTCCGCTCAGAAGGGTATGTGATTGCATGCGCAACTAATTCTATCCGAGAGACAGCGAAACTTCAACTTATTCGCCGAGGTTTTTTTGAGTACATCGATTTTCTTTATTCTAATCAAGATGTCAAGAATCCCAAACCCAATACTGAAATGTATCTCCATTGTATGATCCGCGCAGGGGTAAACCCGGACGAAACTATAATTATTGAGGATTCCCACATCGGCCGCCAAGCTGCTCTGAGTAGTGGCGCCCACTTGTGCGCCGTCAAGGATAGTGGCGACGTAACGTACGAAAAAATTGCAAATACTCTTAACAAAGCATGTACCACTTCAAAGGTTAGTCCTCAGTGGCAAGGAGGAGACATGAATGTACTTATACCTATGGCAGGCGCCGGTTCTCGGTTTCAAGAGGCGGGATATACTTTTCCTAAACCTCTCATAGAGGTTAATGGAAAACCAATGATTCAATTGGTGGTAGAGAATTTAAACATTGATGCACGCCATATTTTTGTAGTGCAATCATCCCATTATGAAAAATATAATCTTAATCATTTGCTTCCTCTCATCTCGCCTGGATGCAAGATTGTGCAGGTAGATGGCGTAACTGAGGGTGCGGCATGTACCACTCTCTTAGCTAAAGAATTTATTAACAATGATGAGCCACTCGTCTTTGCCAATTCGGATCAGTTTTTGGAGTGGGATAGTAATGAGTTTATGTATTCTATGGTTGCGGATCAGGTGGATGCCGGAATGCTCACATTTACTGCCACCCATCCGAAGTGGAGTTTCGCTAAACTAGACGACGAAGGGTTCGTGTCTGAGGTGGCGGAGAAAAAACCCATTAGTGACATTGCAACTGCCGGCATTTATTATTGGAAAAAAGGATCGGATTACGTTAATTATGCTGAACGTATGATCGAAAAAGATATTCGCTTTAATAATGAGTTTTATGTTTGCCCCGTCTTTAATGAAGCGATTAAGGACGGAAAGAAAGTCAAGACCTTTCACTTCGAAGGCATGTGGGGAATCGGCACACCCGAAGATCTACAGAGATACCAGCAGAAGTTTGGAGAATAAAATGGAACTTAAAGAATTAGAAATTGTAGACATCTCTCAATCTTTGTATGATGCATTTAATGCCTTCATCTTGAGTTCCGACACTAAAGTGTTTGGTAAATTATTAGCGCGCACGTTGTTGTTGGAAGAGGTAAAGGATATTCCCGGAGATATTGTAGAGTGTGGCGTCTTTAAGGGAACTGGGATGCTCACTTTTTTAAAACTGAAGAAGTTTTTATGTCCCAATAGCGGTAAAAAGGTTGTAGGATTTGATTACTTCAACACCCAAGAATTAGTGAGTAAGTTGAACGCACAGGACAAGGAGGCAATGAGCACCCTCTTCACAGGGCGAGATTATGAACACACCAGCGACGAAGCAGAAGCACTAACACACTCTATCGCGTCCTATGGATTTGAAGATCACGAGTTCGAACTGGTAGCAGGCGACATTAGCGTCACCGCCCCGGACTATGTAGAAGAGCGTCCTGGGTTTCGCATCTCCCTACTCTATCTCGATTTGGACTTGGAGCATCCTACGTATGATGCCTTAAGCGCGCTCTGGGATCGAGTGGCGCATGGGGGCATTGTAGTCTTCGATGAATATGCTTTTCACAAGTGGTCGGAATCTGCGGGAGTAGATCGATTTTTTGCCGATAAGGGAGTGGAAATTAAGACTCTTAATTATATTTGCCCCACGGCATATGTGAAGAAGGTATAGTGATGAAGGTTGGTATAGTTATTTCCTTTTACGATGAACACTATCAAGTGGTAGAGTCTCTGGATAATATTAAAAATAATTATCCTGATGCATGCATATCTATGGTCCACACGGATGATGAAAGTGGCGATGAAAATATAGAGATCATTAAAGAGAAAAGTGACTTCTATGAGACGGTGGATGATCTCAGTAAGAAGTACGATAGAAATTCCTATCAGTCCAGAACCATCTCCAGGAATTTTTCTATCGGTTTTTCTAATTTATATAATTCCCAAGCAGATTTTGACTTAATCTGTGCACTGACCGGGGACACTTTAGTTAAAGACTCTACCTTTTTAGCGCGCATATATTATCGGATGCAATCCGAGGATAAGATAGCAGCGATATCGCAAGCAATCGGACAAAAGTTTCATGCGCCGGAGGATGATTTAATAACTCACTATGAAAACAGAGTCCAACATGAAACGATAACGGACTTCATGCCTCAGTTATTTGCCCTTGAGGGTACTTTCGCCACTGCAACTCAGTGCTTTGCCGACGTGGAAGTGACGAATGCGTGGACCTCAGAACAGTGTCTGGGAGATGAATTGAGTTCTCAAATTACCAAATACGGGAGAGAGGATTTCCACGGCAACATCTTCCGATTAAATGAGGAAAATAAATTTTCCGCCTATCATTTTCATGATGGCGTAACATACCATTCTAAAAACAATGGAACACCAGGGAGATAAAATGAAAAAAGTAATTATTACTGGAAGTCAAGGATTTATAGGATCTTATATATGTAAAGAATTGCTCGAACGCGGTTATAAAGTAATCGGCGTCGACAACTATTCTAAATATGGAAGGGTAAACCGCCCCCACGACAAAGACCCCAACTTCACACTCTATGTGGAGGATGTTTTATCACAACGATTTATTTCTATCGTGGAAGAAGAAAAACCCAATATGATAATCGCCGGCGCTGCCATGATTGGGGGTATTTCTTATTTCCATAAATATGCTTATGATTTGCTGGCGACTAACGAAAGAATTTTGGCGCAAACATTTGATGCCGCCATCAAGGGTCACGTCGCCGGATGGTTGGAAAGAATCATAGTTATTTCTAGTTCCATGGTGTTTGAGGAAACAACTGTCTACCCCACTCCGGAAATAGAGGTCAAAAAATGTCCACCCCCCAGTTCGACCTACGGATTTCAAAAATTATCTGCTGAATATTTCGCTAAGGGGGCGCACGAACAATACGGATTACCCTACTCTATTGTAAGACCGTTCAACTGTGTGGGCATCGGGGAGGAAGATTCCATTACCGAACATGAGGTGACGTCGGGAGATATTAAACTGATGATGTCACATGTTCTGCCCGATCTCATTAACAAGATCATGAAAGGACAGAACCCCCTGCACGTGTTAGGGTGCGGAAATCAGGTTAGATGTTACACTAACGGCGCCGATTTAGCGCGGGGAATTAGAATGGTGATGGAGTCCGAAGAGGCAATAAATGAAGACTTTAATTTATCCACCTCGACTGCCACCACCGTTTTAGAAATGGCAAACCTTATATGGGACATTCTAAACCCAGAGATGCCTTTTGAATATGTGTGCGAAGCAGGATATGAATATGATGTTCAAAAGCGCGTCCCCGATACCACTAAATCCAAAGAGATATTGGGATTCCAGGCACAAGTGTCATTGAGAGAATCCGTAGTTGAAGTCATCAATTATATGAAAAGTAAGAAACATCGGGAGGTGACGGGATGAAGGACGTAATTGATAGCATTATTGGAGAAGCGATTGAGAAATATGACGGAACCTATGCTTTAAATAACTCTTTCGAAGAGTTGATGAGTTTTGGAGAATTGGTAGACAGACTCTCAATTGTTAATTTTAAACTCTACACTCTGAAGGATGAGGTTATGCGCAGGACATCAGATAATGAGTTCCGGGCGTGGGCATCAGTAGAAGATGTGCGGTTGGTAAAAGAGAGATCGAGATTAAAAAAATGTATAGATGAGAAATTAATTAGCACCATTCACCGCCTACAGGCAGGTGACGAGACTGGGGGATTTAATGCGGAAGTGAAAAAGTATGGAGATGAGATATGAAAAAAACATTTAAAGAAACTTCCAAAAGGTCACTTAGAAAAGCAATAGGGTGGAGAATAATAGCATTGATAAATAGTTATGTTATTTTGGCAACATATATTACAGATTCACCATTATTCAATGCAATTTTTATGAATGTTACGGGGTTAATTTTGTATTATGTATATGAGAGAGTGTGGAATACATCACATAAAGGAAGGTATGTAGAATGAAAAAAGTATTAATAGTGGGAGGCGCCGGATATATAGGAGGATTTCTTACCGACTATTTATGTGCGTCAGATTATGAAGTGACAGTTTATGATAACCTCCTCTTTGAGAAGAGGTTCATGAAGGATGTGGATTTTATTTATGGAGACATCCGGGATCGGAAAAAACTGGAAAATATTCTCCCCAAATATGATGCGGTAGTGTGGTTAGCAGGACTCGTAGGCGATGGCGCCTGCGCGGTGAATCCCGAATTAACAAAGAATCTAAACACTGATTCAGTGATGTGGTTGGTGGACAACTATGAAGGAAAAATCATCTTCCCCTCCACCTGCTCCATTTATGGGATGAATGATGATTTGATTGATGAAAGCGCCATTCCCAACCCCCTCTCCTTATATGCCGCCACCAAGTTGGAAGCAGAGAGATATATTTTGCGCAAACGCCCAGATGCTTTGGTGTTTCGATTAGGAACTCTATTCGGGTTGGGAGATTCCTATTCTCGAGTGAGATTGGATTTGGTGGTCAATATTTTATCTAAGAAGGCGGCACTAGGGGAAGACTTGACTGTTTTCGGCGGCGAACAATGGCGCCCCCTCTTACATGTCCGGGATGTTGCAACCGCGATTGAGTATGGCATACGTCATGATATTGATGGAGTGTATAATCTATCTTATAAGAATTTTATGATTCACGAGTTAGCAACCGAAATCAAGGAAATAGTACCTCAATGCAAGGTAGAATACATAGACATGAAATTTGAAGATTTGAGAAACTACCGAGTCGAAACTAATAAAATCCTTGACATTGGATGGAAACCCATGTATAATATAAGATACGGTATTAACCAACTAGTCCAGTTAATTCGGGAGAAGAGAATTAAAAATACCGAAGACAGTGTGTATTCTAATGCTGCATACATGGGAGATTTAAATGAATTTTAAAAAGATGCAAGGGGGTTCTTTTGTAGATGATCGAGGAACTCTAAGGTTCGTTAATGAGTTTGACTTCGCGAATGTCAAAAGATTTTACCAAGTAGAAAATCATAGGAAGGGATTCATAAGAGCATGGCACGGTCACGTACATGAAGGAAAATATGTGTATGTAGCTCAAGGAAGTGCTCTCATCGGCGCCGTTAATATGGAGACAGAAGAAGTAAACAAATTTGTCTTATCTTCTCAGAATCCTTCCATCATATATATACCCCCAGGATATGCTAATGGGTTTAAAAACCTAGAAGAAGACACTATCATTATGTTTTTTTCCACTTCTACAATTGAAGAATCTAAGGGTGATGATATTCGGTTTGCATGGAACCACTGGGATATCTGGGAGGAGGATTATAGATGAAATTTAGGGACTATTATAAATATTATCTTACGTTGCACTCGAATAAGATATGTCGAAGATTGCATGTGCTTGGACAACTAACAACTATCGCATTTATTACTTACTGTTGTATAGGGGGCAATTACTTACTATTGCTTTTATCTCCATTTATCATCTACCCATTTGCATGGTCGGGACATTTTTTCTTTGAAAAAAACACACCCGCCGCGTTTAAGCGACCTTTGTGGGCAAAGGCGTGTGATTGGTTGATGCTTAGAGATATAATAATGGGGAGAATAAAATGGTGAAGGTAGCGATTTTAGGGAGTACCGGGATGCTTGGAAATGCGGTCGGTGCACACTTTATGGCACAAGAGAAGTACGATACTGTTCTCACGTACCGTAATAGAGAAATCTCTTATGGTGCAAACAAAATATGGTTCGATGCCGGAACTACGAGACTATTAGATCTTCCGCGTGTAGATTATATTATTAATTGCATCGGTGTCATTAAACCATTTATTGAGAAGGATAGAGGGAAGAGCATATACTTAAATGCGGTATTTCCCTATGAACTTGCTTCGCATTGCAAAAAGCATGACATTAGACTGATTCACATTACGACGGATTGTGTGTTCTCCGGCACAAAGGGCGCCTACATAGAAACCGACGATCATGATTGTGTAGATTTCTATGGTAAGACTAAATCCCTGGGCGAACCAAGCGATGAGTGTATGGTCCTCCGCACCAGCATTGTAGGAGAGGAGATCCACAAAGACGCTAGTTTAATTTCGTGGGTAAAATCCATGAGAGGAAGAGAAATAAGTGGATTCGTCAATCATCAATGGAACGGCGTAACTACAAAACAATATGCTAAGATTTGTGCGCGTATAATCGATGAATCCCTGTATAGGGAAGGACTCTTTCATATCGGATCCGAGAGCGTTTCCAAATATGAATTGGTAAGCGCCATCAGCGACCGGTTTGAACTGGATACTCTAGTTAACCCCGTAGAGGCGCCCAATGCCATAGACCGAACTCTCTCTAGCAACGAGGATTTAAGTCTTTTAATTATGAACGATCTCCCGACAATTCGAGAGCAGATATTTGATTTATAAAGGAGTATAAAATGAAATTATCAGATCAAGCAAAAGGCGCGCTTATGATGGCGCTCCAAAAATGTTTATTGGAACAAATTGATATTATACCCATCTTAGAGGAAATGGTTTTTCTTTCAGATAAAGATGGGAATTTAGAGGTAGAAAATCCTCCCCACTTTCAAGTGGACGTGCCTGATGCCTAAGTATACTTATCGCTGCGAACCATGCGACAATTACTATGAGATCTCCCACCCCATGGCAGATAATGCGGAATGGCAGTGCACAGACTGTGAAAGAACTTTAGATAAAGTCCCCTCTCTTCCACTCTCTTTGAAGGCGAGGAAGATGGACGCCAAACCGGGAGATGTGGTTAAATCTTCAATCGAGGAATTCAAGAAAGACTTGCGGCGCCAACAGCACGACGCCTCGAAGAAGGAGGTGTAAAGATGGTATATGTAATTTTAACTATTTCCGTTGCCATCAACGCCATACTTGGGTGGTATGGTTATAAATTGATCTCAAAATCACTACTATATGTAGATAACATTAACTTTCTCTTGGAAGACACTGAAGATTTCATGTTTCACTTGAAGGCGGTCTATGAGATGGAAACTTTCTATGGGGACGAAACCCTTCATGCCCTCGTGCTCCATTCTCAGGAGTATCGCGAGAAGGTAGAGGAATTTAAGAAAAATAGCATCTTGGAATTGGAAGTAGAAGATGCGGAGGAATTAATGATTTATGGCAACACGGAAACGTAAAAGAGGCAGGCGAGGTCGCGGTAAAGCATATTTTACGGAGGTGCACCAAAATGCCATCGTCACATATGCTACGACAGACAACCTGCAAGAAAGAGAATTTTTATATGTAAATTATATTGGTCCCGTCTTCAACGAGATGGTTGATAAGATCGTTTATACATACAAATTCACCAACTTACCCAATATTGATGATTTAAAATCGGAATGCAAGATATGGTTAACTACCATTCTGAACAAGTTTGACCCCGATAAGGGATCGAAAGCATTCAGTTATTTTAGCGTTATCACTAAAAACTGGTTTATTCACAAGGTCAAATCTAACTCTGCCCGCGCCATGAAAGAAGTTAATTTTGATGACGCACACGTCGCGCAGCAAATGAGCAAGTTAGTTTCCTACAATACATACGTAGGGGATCGAGAAAAACAAGAATTCTGGTCAACCCTCAATACTCAGATAGATGTGTGGAAAGGCGAAGCGAACAAACCTAACGAAAAGAGAGTGGCAGAAGCAATTAAAATTATTTTATCGGAGCCTGATGCGATAGAAATTTTCAACAAAAAAGCTATTTACTTATATCTAAGAGAGATTACAGGATTAAACACTAAACAAATTGTTAATAGTTTAAATAAAATAAGGATTAAGTATAGGACATTTAAGGTAGACTGGGATTCATGACGACAAGCAAATTTCAAAGACATTTAGAGGAAGCAATTGTTAATATTCACGACGACCGCAAGGTCGCCGCTGAACTCCTTCGCGACGTATCCGAGTACATCGGACAAAACAAGGAGCGCCATAAAGATGTGGGTCAGGTAGCAGCGAAATACTTAGAAACACTCCAACGCTCCAACGAGCAGTTGGTAAAGCTCACTGCTATGCTTCAAAAAACGATTAAAGACGAGTATGGTGAATTGTCGAAGGTGGATAAGGATGCTATTTTTGATTCTTTTGAGGAGGGTTCTTAGTGGGACTGAAAACTAATACCCTTCCATATGGATTACTCAACCCCGCTACGGTTAATGATTTCAAGAGAAAGGCAAACTTAGCGGAAGAGAACCCGTTGCGTATTATGGTCCAAAACTCGTACGCGCAGACGTTTGGAGTTCAAAAGCGTGGAGATGGAATATGGACGGCAGTGGTCATGCGCGTTGAAGAATTTGATGACGGACATTGTAAAGTAGTGTGTCGCGTCCCCGAGTTAGACGGCACCCTCCCAGAACCTGTGGAGTGGGTGGAGCGTGATGTAGAGTCCCAATCTCATATGCTAATTGATCTTCATCGGACTTACGTGGGTAAAGTATCGACACGTCCGAAGATTGGACAACTTGTGGAAGTGTGGGTGCCTTCTGATAATGATCACACTCGAAATGGCAAGTTGGTTAAATTGTTTGATCAGTATGTCCAATTTGGCATTAAGAGTACCGAATTGGAATCTGATGCCCAAGAGTCGGTTGATGCGGGCGGAGATCCCGCATCCCAACCCGCAATTCCGGGTGGCAATATCGGAAGCGGCGAGGCAGATAATGCCGGTCAGGTAGCATCATAAGGAGAGGGTGATGGCAAAATGCAGAGAGGGTCCAACCGCCCAACAACTTTATAACAAAAAAATGCTTGAGCGCATAGACGGCGTTCAATACCTTCACCCGGAGTTTGCCACCATAATTAGAGATTTGCGGTTAGTGATGAGACAGCACAAGATGCCTTTTATTATTTATGAAACATATCGCACTCCTGCGCGCCAAAAGAAATTAGTTTCGTTAGGGTTTTCTAAGATTAGAGATCCAATGAAAAATCCTCATGTCAATGGGGTGGCAGTAGATGTGTTGATCGATGCTCGAGCAGTTCGCACGTTAAACCCCCAACCCATCTCGGAACTCACCAACCCTAACCTCAATCAATCCCAACCGTCTTTTGGGTGTGATGATCCGGGTGCTTATAATATAGGGGTCAACGTGGTAGAGGAAGCAGGCAAAGGCGCAAGAACAATAGTTAAAGATCAAGTGGTATTAGATTTTTGGAATTATTTGGGAAAACTTATAGACCGCCAATTTCCCGAGCTAGTATGGGGTGGTACTTTCAATATGAAGGAAGGAGATCTCATTGGGACCGATCCTCCCCACATTGAATATCGTCACGCACACCGACTTACTCAAGGTGGCGTAAGCATAAATGTGCTAAAAGCACAAGGAAATCCCGGTCTGGAGGGAAGAAGAAAATGAGCACTAAAAAAGCAGTAGAAGATAATGCAACTATTACAAAAATTGTAGATAAAATGCCTGATGATCGCTCATCTATGGTAAAGGGCATTGGTGGCACTAACAATACGGAAACTTTACCCATGTACCTCGCTAACGAACGAGAAACACTTTTTGGCGACAATCGAAAAGTGAACGCTCAGATTGTCTTGGGAGTAGATAGACCCGCCAGTCGCTTTAGCGGTTACGGTGGCAAAGGAAATACACAGGCATCTAATATTGATATAGTGGTGGGGCGAATGGGAGCATCCCCGCGCCATGTGTACGTAGACCCAAATTTTACTACCGATGCTGCGCGCATCTATGTCAGTCAGAAGACAAACGTCGATAAGAATTTTAAATTAGCGGCGGGTGCCATTGGTGATGCTACCGCTAGATCTGCGGTCGCTCTTAAAGCGGATGGTATACGTCTAATAGCACGCGAAGGCATTAAACTCGTTACCGGATTAGATAATTTTAATTCTCAAGGGGGACACAACGTCTCTATTCAGGGCATCGATTTGATTGCGGGAAACGAGGATGCTATTCTTCAACCTTTGGTTAAGGGTGAGCATTTAGCGGAGGCGCTGGACCGTATTGTTGAACATATTGGGAAATTGAACGGGGTTGTTGCTCACCTTCTGGCTGCTCAAATGGATTTTAACGAAAGTCTCACTCACCATTATCATTATTCCCCGTGGTACGGAAACCCCACAATGCCCTCCGATGCAGTAGCAGCGAAAGGGATGAAGGTGATGATAGATCTTCTCCAGCAAACGAAACGCTCTTTGACCACTAATCGAATGAATTTAACTAACTTCAAGACTACATATCTTTCACCCGCTGGAGAAAAATATATCAATAGTCGATGGAATAATACTAATTAGCGAAACTTATCATGTCTTTTAAAAGTACCGGTTACAAAAGCATTCCGCCCCAAATCCCCCCGGATTGGACTCAATATTCTAAACTCACCCCTGTCTTGGACTATGGTGAGGTGGCATATGGGTGGGTTATCGAGGCAACTCCCGAAATGGGACTCACAGAGATCATGCGCGACGATCTTTTTGGGAATCGAATTCTAGATCAGGGCGTTTTGAAACCTGCCATTGAAGTGGCGATAACTAATCTTTTTCAATTTTATAACAAAAGGGATACTGAGTACAATCGTGAAATTGCTCGAAGCAATGCATTTGTAAAAGATGCGCGAGTGGATACTAGACCCGATACACCTCTGTTGCTATATGTGCTCGTGGATGCACGCGCTTTCGATGGCATCCCCGAGGTGGGATTATATGCCGAGCAGACGGTGGCATCCGGTTCCACGATCCACTCTCTTGCAGATGACTATCGGGGTTTTTTCAACAGCAACAATGGTCGGTCCGAAATTGCCCACCGTGCACGCATCATTGAGATTCTGCAAGCCAATGGGATTGACATCCAATATGCGACCGAAGACAGCATTAAAGACTGGATCGCTACCGTCAACAACGACCCAGACGCTAAGATACGCTTCAAGACAGGTGCACGGATCAATCTGCCTGTGGTGGAAATTCCCGACCCCCCAACGCCAACCCACATTATTTCTCTAGAGATAGGGAAGATAACATCTATTGTTAGTGAGGCAAATATTAATTTGGAGGTTTATAAGGAAAAAATAAAAACTTTCAATGGAACGGTAGATAATCTTAATCTTCAAGATCAGATTGAACTCCTAAAGGATTTTTATCCTGCGGTCCGAACTCACTTAGGGTTCAACGATGTGGAAGTAAAGTATGTTAGTGATGAGGAGATAGAGATTTTTCTTAATGAGGAATATGAGATTATTTATTTTGCACTTAATCGAAGTGGAGAAAAAATTCCTCTTATTAAGGGTATGGTGGCGCTTGGCGGAACTGCTCCCTTTAATAATTTACGAACCATGGCACTTCTTACTTCTATCGAAGAGATAAAAGATCTGGACCCTATCCAAACCCCATGGGAAACTTTTGTAGGAACTTACATTCTCCCACCCGTGGAGATCAAACCTCTAGAGTCGGACGATCTTTACGACCAGTTGCAGTTTGAAACAAACTCGGTAGTGGATCAACTTTCGGATCGATTTGATAAGGCAAGCACCAAGACGGTTGCCGTAGTTCAGGAGGAAAACAATGCACTGGCCAATCCATCTATCATGATGGCAGCAGCATTCCAAGCATCGGAGGCTGTTACGATTAACGGCGATCCCGTCTTATCGAACTTGTCCCGCATCACATCGCGCCTCGGAGCAGCGGGTGGTGGTCATGGCGCCGTCAGCGCTGTCTATGGTCAGGTCTTAAATAAAATTAGTATTGAGAAGTTAATTAAAATTGCGCTCCAATGTTTAATGTCTACTATTCCCATCTCTTGCGCCGATATCATCGAAAGTGTGATTGGAACCAATCTCTTGTTAGGGTACACAACTTTTAAGAGCAAGTTGCCACTCGAATATCAATATATCGCAGATCGTGCACTTCAAGTTGCACAGAGTGGCGATTTTACTTTGTTTGGGGGCATTTATGAGGCAGCCAACGATCCCGAAAATAATACAGAGGGTTTGAGATTCATAGCAATTATGGAAATTGCGTTGGATAGCGAAACTCCGGGTGGATACGAAAAGGTTCTCAACGAGGTTTGCGCTGCGCTCGTGAATGCTGCCCTTAATTTGGAGAAGTACGCTAAGAAAGCATTTCAAATCCCACTAATGTTCTTCCCCGATAATCTCCCCACAGTCGATTTAGAAGGCGCCGTCCAAAAGGTTCTTGAGCAGGCGATTATTAATTTATTGGTAGCTGTCATCGTCAGGATGGTGGAGACAGTACTTAATGAAATTTTAGCCGCATGTAGTGATATAAATTCTACTTTTTCGGATATAGATTATGGAGAGAGTGATTTGCTAGGAGCAATTGAGCAACGCGTTGGGGGGGATAACCTTGCCGACGTCCTCGCCAGTCTTTTCGATGATTTGGGCGACGCTGCCCCAGCAGAAGTCGACCCTTTAGCTAACACTGTGGGTTCCTGCGCGCTCCCTAACGGCACTGTAGAGCAACTAACCAAGAGTGCATGTGAAGCACGCGGTGGCACTTGGACGCGCAACGAAGACGCAGGAGGGGACGGTGGCGATACCTCTCTGATGGATCTAGGAAGCGGATTAGACTTGGGAGATTTCAGTCTGCGTGACGATCTCGCTCAAAAATGTTCCCTCCTTAAAGCACTTTTGAATGATCTCTCGCGCATTCTTACCCCCGCTGAGATCACTTCTCTATTTAGCGGCAATGCTGCCCCTAATGTCCTGGCGACGATAGTAGATTTGATATCCGTACGCCACCCCCAACTCTACGCCAAAGTCTTCACTCCACTTCAAGTGGCAGACCTGTTTATTAAATTGGAAAAAATATCGGATGTTGCCTCTATCCTTTGTCAAGTTGAGAGCATAAGTCGAGGATTGGGGTGCACTTTTGAGAGTAAGTGTTTGCGCGACGAACTCAAGAATCGTAACTATTGTGGGGAAGTACCCGACGTTCCCACCAAAGACCGAATTACTAAAATCATCAACTGTCCGGATGGACTCTGCCCCGATTTCGAAACCCCAGACACGGTATGTATTGATGGCGGCAACGAGGATAATGGATTGATCCCCAAAGATAATGCATCTCTTTTATTTTTGCTTAGGAAAGTTATCAATGTTATGTATGACGGAACTTATATGGCATACGACACCGAAGTATCGCGAATTGCGGATGCGTGCGACGTCATCGAAGAACAAAAGAAGTTTGTTTCAAGAACACAGGACCTAGAGGCGACCATTAACATAGATACATTTAATTTTTATAAGATGGAGGAAGAGTCATTCACCATTAATCTTCCCTCGTGGCTGCCCAAGAAAACAGTTATAAACCCCGAATTTGCGCGCCTTATAGCGGCCGGATACGTTCCTCCAGATGGAGATCCCAATGGACAGTTTGGTCCCTATACTACAGAAGGATTCAAACTTTTTGATGTCATACCGACTCCTTTCGAGAGTGCCCCCCTACCGGGCGTGATGGTACCTGAAAAATATGGGATCTTTGCCGGTAACTCTAAAGCAGGCATGAGGGCAATTGATGAGGTCAAACTGGGCATAGACAAAGGACCTACGGGACTTAACCGAGTTTTTTATGCCCTAGTAGAGCCGTTTAAGGGCAGCACTACTTTTAAACCCAGCACATTCGCAATGAAATTTTCATTAGGAGCAAGTCAGGAGAATAATCAATACAACAACACTTTCACCCTTCAGATCGGTGACATCCCAGTTGATCCCAGTACCATTGCGCTTGGAGGAACGGATAATCCGTTTATTGACTTACCCGCGCTTGCATACGGTCCTTTCGAGAGTGCAATTTATCGCACCCACTTAGCGGGGGTTATGGATGTGCCCCCTGCCGCTAAACAAATAATCGATGTCATTGCCGACCAAGCTGGCAACAGTCTCGTGCCCATCGGGGAAGTACCCCAAATGGAAGTTCTTTCTGCCTTTACCGATGTGATAAAAAATTCTGGACAGTCACCAGATGGCACCGATCTCCCCAACGCCTCCGCACCCGGAGGTGACAGGGCAAGTGGCGACTTACTCTCACAACTTCTTTCTGCCGATTTATCCGAGGCAGAGTTAAGAGACTTTGTTTTCGGACGCATGTATGGCGACCTCCTTGCTCAAGTTATGAGGGGGATTGGAAAAGAAGTACTAAACTCTCCTCTTTTTAAGAAAACTGAGGATGGTGGCGTCCCCTATATCAAGATTGTAGATTGGTGTCCCATCCCGTCCGAAGAAGATCGAAAGTGTAATTTTGATCCTCACATTTTGGCACTCGACACCGTAAAGAAGAGAGTTCAAGAAGCGTACCAACAATATATCACCTGTTCGCCATGGGAAAATGAAATATCCGAAGATGGACTCGGGCGTCAAAATCTCTCTGCTTTGGAAGCGGCATCCATGACTGGATGTGTTATGACTACGTTCAGGGCATATGCCCTAGAACAACTTCTACGTGCTATGTATCCGATTTCGGTTTTTGCCGGCGAAGAGTTTGTAAGTAAGATGATGGTAGAATATATTGTGGATGAAACTGTGAAGGGATTAAAGCGCATTTCTCAGGGTTATTTTGAGGCGTTCGCCGAACAAGTGGAATTTATTTTTGGATTACGTATGAAAGAATTTAATCCTTTTGGAGCAGTCCCTGAAATTTTACAACAGAGTGCTGAATTGGGGATTAATTGGTTATATGCCGATGCCGCCATTCGAGAATTTAATGGAGAGTTCACAGGAGAGGAGGTAGATCAGGAAGTTGCTGACGCCAATACCGCCCCTTCTGGACTAGTGTGGGATTGCAACGCGCCGGCACCTGAAGAGGGTGACGAATCGCCACCTTCCATTTTTAGTCTTAAAGAGCAGCAGGTAAGAATGAGAATGAGGTTTCTCATCGAAGAGCAACTATATTCTTTGATGCCGAAGTTACAAGATCTCATTTGCCTCGATGGAACTCTAACTTTTGACGATAACTTCCTCAACCGTCGCCTTCCGCTATTTGATGTTCAAGCAGAACCGGGGGAACTACGTTTTGCAAAAATGTCGGAGAGCGTACGCACGATGGAACTTGAGGAGATTGGTCGACAACATGCAGAGTATCTCAAATCTTTTGATGAGTGGGAAAGCGAACGTCTGGTAAATCTCTTGAAAGGCGGACTGGACACGATGGTGGATCTCACCAATACGGTTGGCACGAGCATTAAATGCTTAGGTCAAGCACTCGCCACGCCCCTTGATGGGTTTGATATCAGCGCCCCTGATCTTTCGTGGGAGCAGGAGGGATGGCTTCCCAGTCTAGACGAACTATCTGACAATATTGAGGGCAATCTTGCAGAAGTAGGCGAATTTGCCGGCGACGTCGTTGGCGGTTTAATATCTATTCCGGAAAACGTCGGAAAGGCGTTTTCAGAACTAAGTGAGTGCGCCGGCGATGGCACCAAAGGTCTAGTACAAGTAGGAAAAGACGTTTTGACCATAGCAAGTGATAGTCCACCCGCTCTTGAGGAGTTCACAGTGGGACTAGAAGAAGGGGCTACTGATAAATTTGGTACGGTTGAAGAATACATGCGCAATGGGTTTAGCGGAGAATTCCCCCTCACCGAGGAGCATGGCGGACTTATTCTAGAAAAATATATTAAAGTTACGAGACGCGGCGGCGAAGCCGCCACTCTCCCCTCTGCTGCCGTTAACGTCCCTACGAGCGCTAATGTGGCCAACAGTTCGTTGTTAAATACGGGCGAGGTACCCGATAACATTCCTGAAGCGGCAATGAACCAAACATTCGGATCTAGTATCAATCCAGAAGAACCTATCACAGAAACACAGGATACCTCCGTATCCGATCAAGATGCTTATGAGGGCGCTGCGCCCGTTAGCGGTTTTGGAAATCTAACCGCTGATGGATTGAGTATTTCTCAAGTGCTGTGCCCTCGCGAATCTTTAAATACGTCTGGTCGACGCAACACGCCGTTTGTTAATAATCCGGTAGATGCCAACCCGGAGGAAGAAGCACTGGTGGGATCCGAGACGCAAGTATCGCTCGTTCCCGATATAAATCCGGAGTATGAACAAATCTACAATCTGGACGAATGGTTGGACTTATTCAAGGAAGAGCAGAATTTAAATCCGAACGCCAAGTTCGAGGACGTCTATAGTGAGTGGTCGATGGGAGTGAGGATAGTGTATGTTGCTCCTATGAATGAATTTGAGGATGTGCCCGATGGTGCGGACGTAGGCGCCTGCCCTGACACCATCAAAGTTCCGGTTGACGGAGCAGGTGGATTCGCTATGAGTCCACGTGTTTTAGAATTTGACGACACAAAGGCAGCTGCTGCTCGGTCTTACCGACAATATGAAAAAACAGAGGTGGAAAGAAAGACAGAGCAATTTAATTATCTTTCAAAAGAAACCGCTAATAATTTTGATTTCTGGAGTGATGGTGCCATGACTATGGCAGAAAGAGAAGCGCGAGACGCAGCGCTCGAGCGTATCAAGACGGACAACGGAACAAGCGCATGGGATTCTATGGGGACTTTTGCAGGAGAAATCCTAACAGGAGACATCCAGATGCATGCCTTTCCGGAACGTCAAACTTTGTGGAACCTAGAAAATCAAATGGGCGCCCAACCTGGGTATCGTGGATTCCAACAAACTCGCGGACCGGCATTTGAAAAAGGATATAAAGAACGCGCCCTTACATTACTACCCATGTCTCAGGTGGATATTCCCATCAACATTAATGGGGACATTAAGTTAGGAAATCTTTTGGATACCTTAAGCATCGGTGCAGGACGTAGCAATGAAGACCTTCAGGAAATGTGGCGTCGACGATTTATGAGTAAATTGATGGGACATCTCAAAGAATCTCCCGGGTATAAATTATTATTTAGGTATTCCGTTCCCTCTAACACTCTCCTGAGTTTTTCTTCTATTTATGGTAATCTCTTGAATGAGATGTCGGACACTTTCTTTGATGGGACGAAAGCAGAACTCAAAACCCTTTTCGAAATCTTACTCAATGGAGGGGATTATACTTATGAGAGTAATGAGGAAAAAGAGCGCGGCGGAAACCGAGAACAGATGGCATATGCACAATCGAATATGGGAACTAGTGGAGGCACGCGAAAACCCGGACTCTTTGATCTGGCAGTTATGACTCCCAAACTTATTTTCAAAGGACTCGCAGAATTTATGGATCCTGTCATTGCCCCGGCATCTCTCATTGTCAAGGCAGGCGCCACCGGAAAACTGCTCCCTAAATATATGAAAGAGGAAGGCGATGACGGATCCGAATTAGAGAATAATGAATTAATTCCTATTACTGTCGGTCCTTATGATCTTCCACCGCCCATGGGCAAGTTCGCAATGGATCTACCTGAATGGCTTCAACCCCCCAGATATGTCGCTCCCACGAAGGGACTTCAATACTATCCCAATGGCGAGTTATCCACGGAGAATATAAGTTTTGAAATAGCGGTACCTGAAATGAAGGATACAATCTCAGGACAATCTTTGAACCCCTTTATGAGAGAGAAGATATTTAAATTGAAAGATGGCAATGAGGAGGAGAAGCACGATTACTATCTCTTCACAGTAGCTCTCGCCACTTTTGATGTTCTCACTGCTTTTCGTATTGTATCTAAATATTATATAGCGGCAATGAATCACCCCATTGAACATTGTGCCGACTGGCTCGTCAAAGTAGGGGGGAATCCAATTCTCCCTCTTCCTACTCTGATCTACCCAGGACAAAAAATTGACCTTCCTATCACCCCCGTGGCGATGGCATCACTGCCAATGGATGTCATTCCATATGGTCCCGGACCACCACATTCTCCTCTAGGATGGATTTACCACGGCATTGTAGCAGCAGAAAGTCTTGCCTATCCCGGCACGGACGCTAAAGCGCGCATGAGAAAAAAGGCAGGATTAGAGAATAAGAAAAAGCCTAAAGAAAAACTATGTATAGATATAGATCTTCTTCGCGAAGAGGATCAAGAGAGTAGAGGGTAGTGTATGTCTGGTTTTTCACCCGCGTTGCCATTTAGACGGGACGCTATGAATGGGTTTCAACTAACTCAAACAATGACTGAGGTAGTGAAGCAAAATTTAAAGAATTTAATCCTCACCAACCCCGGAGAACGCATGATGATTCCCGGGTTTGGTGTTGGCATAAAAACCTTTTTGTTTGAGATGAATAATGCTGCTACGCAGGGAAATATAAGTTCCGCTATCAGCAGTCAGGTGAAAAAATATATGCCCTTCATTGCTATTGAGAATATTTTTTTTAATGTTGATGAAGAGAATTCCCCTGACGAACTAAAGGTTGGATTAATATACACCATTCAACCTTTGGATTTGATTGACTCGCTCGAATTAACAGTGTCCACGGGCGTATAGGAGAATTTTTAAATGGCAGGAAAAAAAGTAGCAATCAATTATACTAGTAGAGATTTTGACACGATCAAGAGGGATTTGGTAAACTATGCCAAGACTTACTATCCCAACACCTATCAAGACTTTAGCGAAGCAGGTTTTGGATCTTTAATGTTAGATACTGTAGCGTATGTGGGGGATATTCTTTCTTTCTATGTAGATTATCAGGCAAATGAGAGTTATTTAAGTACCGCTTCCGAATATCAGAACATTATTAAGCTTGCTCGTCAGATTGGGTATAAACTCAACGTCGCCCCCTCCTCCTATGGGGTAGCATCTTTTTATATTCTTATCCCTGCCGACACCCTCGGCGCATCGCCAAACCGCGCCTACCTTCCCGTCTTAAAGAGAGGGAGCCAATTATCCACGTCGCGAGGAGCGGGATTCGTACTCAACGAAGATGTAGACTTTGGCAATACTCAAAATAAAGTAGTGGTAGCGCAAGTGGACCAAGGAACTGGGTTGCCAACTCAATATGCGATCCAATCCTTTGGCCAAGTGGTATCCGGACGCTATGCTGAAACTACTTTTAATGTGGGCAACTTTCAAAAATTTCCTAAATACCAACTGCCCGGTACGGATGTGTGCGAGATTATATCGGTGGAAGATTCAGAAGGCAATCAATATTATCAAGTAGATAACTTGACGCAAAACACGATCTATCAGGCAATTACCAATACCGACACTGATGATCGTGAACGTACTCCATCCCTTATGACTCCACAAGTCGTCTCACGCCGCTTTGTAGTTGAGCGGGAAGGAGGAAGAGTTTTCATTCAGTTCGGCGCCGGCGATGAATCCAGTGATTTAGGATCCGCCTTCACTGAACCCAGTTCTGTGGTGTTGTTTCAAAACGGAAGGGACTACATTAGTGATAGTGCCATAGATCCCACACGACTACTAGAATCTAATAAGTTGGGCGTCGCACCGGCAAACACCACTTTAAGGGTAGTTTACCGAGTTAATACGGCAACTACAGTTAATGCTGCCGCCAATACTCTTACGCAAGCGGACAAAGTGCAGATGTCATTTGACGATGTAACCTCCCTGTCGAACGCTCTAGTGCAAGGGGTGATTAACTCACTGCAAGTCTCAAACGCGGAACCCATCGTAGGAGATGTCACTCTCCCTAGTCCCGAAGAGATCCGCAAGCGCGCCCCTAGTGTCTTTTCCTCTCAGAATCGAGCAGTTACTCGGCAAGACTACATTACTCTTGCTTATGCAATGCCCGAGAGATTTGGCGCAGTTAAGCGCATCAATGTCATTCAAGATGATAAATCTTTTAAGCGGAATTTGAATGCCTATATCATCTCGGAGGATGCCAATGGAAATTTAGTCCAATCTAATACATCCTTGAAGAACAATTTAAAAATGTGGCTTAATAAAAATCGAATGATTACTGATTCGATTGATATATTGGACGCCAAGATTGTAAATTTCGGCATTCGGTTTGAAGCAATTGGTAAAATGAGTCAAGACAACACCGACGTCTTATCCGATGCTGTCACAGCGCTTTCCACTAAATTTTCAAAGTATTTTAATATTTCGGAAAATCTCTATATTTCTGATATTTATTCCACTCTCAAAGAAATAGACGGCATCTTAGATGTCATAAGCGCCTCCGTAAGTTTAAAGATCGGAGGTAGTTATTCTAATACTTATTTTGATTTTAAACAGAACACTTCTGCGGATGGAAGAATGATTAAGATTCCTCAAAACGTGGTGCTGGAATTAAAATACCCCAACATTGATATTAAAGGAGTGATTAAATAATGTCTATTAAAAGATACGGAGCAAATTTAGATAATAGCATCACCAACGCCTTTAAGTCTAATCTTACTACACGCGGCACGGGGTCTAACATGGGGATGTCGGACATCCTCGAAACATTTTATTTATACGCGGCCGCCAGCAGTGCGTCGGCCGAACTGATGAGGATCCTAGTCCAGTTTCCAGTGGAAAATATTAGTGGAGATCGAGATTCCGGGAAACTTCCTCTGAGTGGTGGAGTTGATTTTTATTTACGCATGGGGAATGCCAAGCATACCCAAACTACACCTACTAAGTTTACCTTAAATGTTGCTCCCATATCTAGATCGTGGGACGAGGGATACGGACTGGACATGGAGAACTATACTGACTTGGGAGTCTCTAATTGGATTTCTGCTTCCACGTCTGCGTCCGCCGATGATGGAGGGTGGGTGTCCCCGGGAGGCGACTACCTCTCCACCTACAATGTCACGCAATATTTTAGTGGAGGAACAGAAGACTTGGAGGTTAACGTCACTGACTTGGTAGAGGCGTGGATCGACACTACCGTACCTAACTATGGAATGGGCGTCCATTTCACCTCCAGCGAAGAGACGGGCGATCAGAGTTTTTATACTAAGATGTTTTTTGCTAGGGGAAGTGAGTTTTATTACAAGCGCCCATATGTCGAAGCACGTTGGGACTCTGCCATCACTGATGACCGAAACGATTTTGTATTGAGCAGTTCTCTCTTGCCTTCCGCTGATAATCTTAATAAGTTATATCTTTATAATAAATTTCGAGGAAGATTGGTCAACATACCCGCCGTCGGTACCGGAAGTATTTATCTGAGCATGTACTCAGGAACGACTGCACCAGTTGGAAGCCGATTACCGTTGCAAGGTGGAGGAGTGTACGTGGTGACAGGAGGGTACGTAAGCACAGGAATTTACTCTGCTTCGGTTGCCATGGGAACCAATATTGATCAAGCGTTTGATGTTTGGCACGACGATTCGGGATCCACCCCTAATGACTATTATACTGGAAGTGCAATTACGATCCGAGATCACACTGCCTCTCCCAATGACGCGCCTGGGGAGTATATCACCAATATCACTAATTTAAAACCTGTTTATGCCACCAATGAGACTCCCCGTATTAAATTGTATACGCGCTCTAAAGATTGGCAACCAACTGTTTATACGATTGCGACTAGCATTATTGAGAATAGTACAATTAATAATATGTACTACAAAGTTACGCGTGAGTCAGATGGATATGAAGTCATATCTTACGGGACGGGAAGTGTAGAGTATACAAAACTCTCTTATGATGGAGATGGGAATTATTTTGATTTCGACATGTCTCTCTTGCAACCTGGGTATGAATATTCATTTAAATTTCTAATATTGGAGTATGACGAATATCGGGAACAACCCGCAGTATTCAAGTTTAGAGTAGAATAGAGATGGGAATTAAAGATTTATTCAATGAAGATGCTGAAACCAAAGTAGTATCTTTGACCAACATGTCAAGCGCGGCGGAAGATGTCGAGTCGGTCAACTATTATTCTGCGCAAGTAACTCAAAAGAATAAATTTGAACCTCATATAGACTATACCTCTGCTTCCAATTTTGCTAAATTTGGATCCGCTGAGAAGTATTACCACGACAGCATCTCCAACATTTACACTTATTATCCTTTTGATGGATCTTTTTTCGAAAGAACCGAGTGGGAAATAAGTGCCTCGGGCATTCAAAAGTATATTTTTGACAATGAATATCCCAGAACGAATGGGTTTATAGATTTTTCTCATGGTATATGGGGAGGCACTGCTGCAACCATCTCAGCGCCCCTATACGCTCTTCCTGATGATATAGAGTATATCCTAATAAAGGGTGGACCAAACAAAGATCCTGATGGTACGGGAAAATCTTTAGCAAGTATCTTCGCCGCTTCCAGTTCTAATTTTTACGATGCAACTGAGAATAGGGAGTCAAATTTAGAGATGGGACTCGGCGGCAACACTGTGGAATGGTGGATGAAGAAAGAGGGTTTTGTAGCTGCTGGTCAGCGAGAGGTTATTTTTGATCTTTGGGCCTCTGGAAGCACGCACGGCACTCCAAATAATGGTGAACTTTCTATTTATCTGAACGATGCCGCCAACCCCCTAGCGGTCAGTTACCTCTCAGGAACTGCTGGAATAGGATCTACTTTTAGCGGTCCTGGCGCGCCAACCAATGCTTCGATAACAGATGGGAAGTGGCATCATTATGCTATATCTTTTACTAACCAACCAGCCGTAGCCACCCTCTATGTTGATGGAGTATATGCCGATCAAACTTCATCCGGCGGTACGTGGACGGGCCCCGTCACTGGCGCAATGATGGCAACAATTGGTTCCTATTTCAATTCGGAAGGGAGTTTTGGAACGGCGCTCACCCCCACCACACCCGGATGGTGTAAACTCTCCGCTTCTTTAGATGAATTTCGCTTCTGGAAAACTGCTAGAACCGATAAGCAAATCGGGCAATATTGGTTTACTCAAGTTGGAGGAGGAACGAATCAGGACGATGCCAACACTGATTTGGGAGTATACTATAAATTTAACGAAGGCATAAGTCTTACCGCCTCCATTGCCGCGAGGGTCTTAGATTATTCCGGAAGGTTTTCAGACGGGGATTGGATTGGATACACCGCAGGGGCGCGCCATACCGGATCAGCAATGGTCTTAGCAGGAGCCGCCAAAAGCGAGTTTAAAGATCCTATCATTTATCCTTCAAACCCAGATGTAGCATCCTTGATGACCACAAAAACTGCTATTGGTAAAGAATATGATTTTCATAATGCTGCATCAATTTACAATAGTATTCCTGATTGGATTATGAACGAGGATGATGGTAATCTTAAAAATCTAACACAAATTGTTTCAACATTTTTCGACTCTCTTCAATTAAAGACTGAGGAACTCTCGCGCCTGCGCGATGTACAATATTTAAGTTCGTCGGTCAAACCATATCCTTTTACTAAAAATGCGCTTGAGTCGCTAGGATTCTCTACTCCGGATTTATTTATTCAGGCAGATGTTTTAGAGGCAATTGCCGACCGCAGCAATACAGAATTATATGATGAAAAAATCTATAATATTAAAAATCTTATTTATCAAAACATTTATAATAATCTGAGTTACATTTATAATACCAAAGGAACCATGAAGTCCTTTAGAAACCTGTTGCGTTGTTATGGAATCGATGAAGAACTGATTCGTGTCAATCTATATGTCGACGGACAGACGTTTAAACTAGAAGACGATTATAAGTTGATGGCACTAGAGAAAAAGTTTGTAAACTTTGCGAGTACTGATAGGTTCAATGGAACGGTATACATGACCGCATCCAACTCTACCGAAAGCGACTATTTTCCCGCTCCCGCCCTCTCCAACAGACCCCACGATATGACATACGAGACGGAGATAGTGGTGCCCTCCAAGTTCCCCCGGGACTCTACTTTATGGTTCGACACTCCGTTTATCTCAGCTTCCCTATTTGGACAACATCAAGTGGAGGCTGATCACTATACATGGTCTACGCTCGCGCAAGATCAGGCGGAATTCCAAGTTTATCTGGTAAAGGAAGAGTTGGAATCTTCTAACGCTAAGTTTGTATTAACCACTGTTGGCGCCTTTTCATTGCCCACCCTAGAAAGTCCCACCTTTAAAGATGTATACGACAATACCAATTGGAACATAGCAGTTAAAGTAAAGAGAAACTATTCGCTTCATGACGAGGGAACTCCCTGGCCCGCCACTGCGTATACAGGGATAGTGGAGTTCCAGGGCGTCCAGTCAGAAGGGGATTTTATACGCAACGAATTCACTGTCACCTCATCCCTCACGGCCGCCAAATTCGCTAGGTTTATTGATAACCCGCGCAAATTTTATGCAGGTGCTCATTATACTAATTTTACGGGATCGATACGCGAACAGACAGATGTTAAAATTACTAACAACAGAGTGTGGTTAAGTTATTTGCCTGCCGAGGTGATGCGGGTACATGCGAAAGATACTACCAATTATGGGACCAAAAACCCTTATGAAAACGCCTTCGCCTCTCTCACTGCCAGCGTTTATGATGTTGCTATCCCGGAAATAGACACTAATGCGCTCTTCTGGGGATACGATAATCTGAGCAGTTCGGACGGAGGATCCGGGCCAGGATATACGGCGGGATTTAATGTCACAGACTTACATACGTCTTCCGCTGGAAGGGATTATGGAAGATTAGGGGTGATGCTGACCTCATCCCATCCAGGTCGAGGTGATTTCTTCTTGGCAAATGACGACGATGTAATTCAGAAAGAATATCTTTCCAATGCTAAACTTCAAGGACCAGAGACGGTTCAATCAGATGATCTTGTAGAGATCATCAGCAACGCAGACGAAGAGATCTTTACTCGCGAGTCTCGCCCCTTAGATTATGTATATGCACTCGAAAAAGGAATGCAACAGGTTATCTCCGATGAGATGATAAATGTGTTCGGTGGGATTGTAGAATTTAATAACTTGATTGGCGCACCAGTAAATCGATACCGACAGAATTATGATGAGATGGGAAAACTGCGAGAAATCTTTTTTAGTCGCATCAAGAACACTCCTAGTCTTATCAAATATGTAGAATTTTATAAATGGATCGATGGCGCCATCAATTCGATGGTAAGGCAGTTGGTCCCCGCAACTGCTAACTTTGCGGATAAAGTAGCAACAGTAGTAGAGAGTCACATCTTAGAAAGGAATAAGCATTGGAATAAATTTCCCACTGTGGAGTTGGAACTCGAACCGCCTGAAGGTCCGATGAGAGGTGGAGCGGAGCGCCGCTATCCATGGAGTATTGGTCACGCCCCTTTGCCCGAATCTCCTCTGCCACAAAATGAAAATTGTTACTGGTGGAAATACCGAGCAGACGGGAGCGATGCAGCGGGATATATCCCCTCTGGCATTTTTATGAATCGAGAAGGGATTATCTCTGCCTCTCATAGCACTTTTGATCGGCAGTTTAATGGGGTAGCGGTAGTTAAAGGAAATGTTGTTGAAAATACAGATGAAGGTGTGATAAAATTAGATATAACGCGCCAAACGACTAAATTCGGCACAGATGGATATTTATCTTTAAGTACCGGAAGTTTCGAGGAAGTGGATTGTTTAGATGAGTCATAAGAAGAAAAAATATAATTCCGGCAATATGCCATTTGAAATTTATAGTTCTTCAGTTAATACTGGATACGGCGCCACCATAGCATCTGAGATGGGAATTCCAGCGACTTCTTCCTCTGTAGGATTTTCAACTGCTTATGATGTTCCCCTGGCCAGCAACTCCTATATTGGAAATGTGCTATATATCGGCGATGGCACCAGCTTCGGCGGAGATTGCTCCTCCACGGACAAAATCTTTACAGCGAGTATGAACCCCTACGACGAGAGTAGTGTGGGAGATATGGTTCATTTTTCGAGTGCACAAATTTTATGGGGAACTGCTTTTGATAATGTCAACCAAAAAGTATATTGGTCCTATTGTCCCTCTGGGAATAGTCAAATTTGGAGTTCCAGTTTTGATGGCAGCAATCAGGGACTCGTCTTAGATTTAGGTTCGGGTGATAACATCTACGCGCTCGCAGTTTCACCTGAAAACAATAGACTCATTTTCGGAAAATATAGCAGATACATCTATACAGCAAGTTTAGATGGTGAAGATATGGGACAGGTTTTCTTTGACGGCGCCAGCACCACCCTAGAAAGGAATATTGTATGGTCCAAATCTACGCAGAAAATGTTCTTCAAGGGGAGCGGGTTTCTCGTAGATGGTGGCAATAAACTATGGAGCGCGTCGCTAGATGGTGGCGACAGCGGACCCATTTTTGATGACGGTCTTGAGGGTACCCGCGAGAGTCTAGCAATAGATGATGTCAATCAAAGATTATGGTATAATTGTCTGGTGGGGTCAACCACTTACTGGTATACTAGTAGTTATGATGGGACAACTAGTGGGGTAGCGGGACTTGTCGCCACCTTTGCCGCAGGATCCCAAGACAAAATTCGCGGGTTAGTGATTGATCCTCACAAGAACAAACTTTATTTTGGCGATGCCGGGAGTGGTGAGTGCAAGCTTGCATCGGCATCGCTAGACGATGTACAGACGACAGCAGGCAAGGTAGACACTGGTGTTAATATTAATTCCGCACAGATGTGCCTTTCCTTTAAAGAAGAGACTTTCTCCGCACCTTACCAGCCAGGCGCCGGGTTCGATATAACAAACTTGCACGAAGACACCTATGGCGGCATCAAAGGCGCGCCAATGCAAGGCCCATTTACATATCAATATGTGGGAGGCAATCAACACAGACATGTTCCAGTGAATAAGGGTCACGACACTTGGTATAATCGTCCCGAACTTTTCCATACCAGTTTCAGTTCTTCGGGGGAAATAAAAGTCATTGGACAGGGCGACTCTTCCGTGGTTCCTCCCATTGTTGCTGGCGAGATCTTGACAACCTCGAGCACTGATATGTGCGTGTCAGTTGATGGTATCGGAGAGAAAGTTTATCTGGGCGTGAACACCACCAGTGATTATATTCTTAGATGCAATCTAGATGGAAGCGGTCCAGAGGTGATATACCCGGCTTTAGGAGGAACCATTAAGGGCATTGCAATCGAGCCCGGCGCGAATAAGGTATGGTGGTGCGACTCCTCTGCGGATGAAATCCTACGTGGAGATATGGACGGATCAGGGCCAGTAGAGGTTATCATCGATATCGATGCGGGCCAAACGCCCGTGGATATTTGTTTGGATCCTGGAAATAGAAAATTATACTATACGGATGATCAATCCGGCGCCGAGTGCGTACGCCATGCGAGCATGGATCCGTCCGGACCAGATTTCGTGCCGGCAGTATTAATTTCTACTCCCGGACAAGAACTCATAGGGATAGATATAGATATCCCACGACAGCGATTATATTATTGTACTAAAGATGAGGGCATTTATCGTTTTTCCTTGGCACCTAACGCTTCTCCTGAATTAATAGTTCCCGTTGATTTTAACGGTGTGACAGGCGCAGAATTTAGCGACGTTGCGGTAGATTCCTATTCTGGGTTTATTTACTTCACGGACGAAGCAAACGATCAAATTTGGAGAGCTAACTTAGATGGAACTGGAAGAGAAGAGTTAGTCGATGTCGGCACCGGAGACAACATGAGGAGAATCTCGCTAGATCTTCCAAGAGGAAAGATGTACTGGACAGACGCCCCTGGCGAAACCGTTATGAGTTCCAGCATGATCCCATGGGTACCTCTTGTTCCATACACTAGAGGAGACGTAGCGAAACGACCAGTTAATATAGCAAATCATAAAACTTATAATCCTCTTGGAAACTTCACATATGATTATGAAGTGGTCCAGACTGTGGGGAGGACTTCCAATAATAGAGCGTTTGTCGAAGCAGAGGGAGTAGGATTTATTGGGGATCCCACCCGGCCTTATAGCGGATCGCTTATCACACAATTTGTGAGCGGGGCACGCGCTCCCCTTACCGGAACAGCGCTTCCCACGTTTCTGAGGGAAGAGACAGTCTTTGTCAACCATTTTAATGCCCCAGGAGGCACGGACGTTAGTTCTAGAGGCGTTTTGGACACCTATGCGGAAGAGTATGCCCCCAACAACGCTTTGCCCTGGAGAAACAATGCTGTGCGTTCTGTGCTACGGTCTGATTTAGAGCGGCATACTCCTACTGCCACTTCCATTCCTGAAGGTTTGCCTCTCTCCGGCGGTGTCCAAGTTCTAGATGTCCCCAGAGCAACCCTTCGCAGAATGTACTACTCGACCGATGTCCCAGATAAGATTTATTATCGGGAGTTTGATGGATCGTATTGGCATCCCGCCATTGAGATTGCTTCGGTGGCATCTAACTTCGCCAACGGGATGGCAATGGATAATTGGAACAAAAAAGTTTATTGGGCTAAGTATTCCGGGACCGAACAAATCTGGAGCGCAAGTTTGGATGGGGCAGACTCGGGCATCGTTGCGGCGGTACCCACCGTTGCCAATGATCTACGAGGAGTGCAATGTTCGCCTTATCTAAATAAGATAGTGTGGTGCAACCGAACTACTGACAACACAATCTTCACGGGCACCTTGTCTGGATCTGAAGTGGGTGAAGTGCTCAACCATCTCAATGATCCTTATGACGTGGTAATAAACGACAGGGAAAATAAGATGTATTGGGTGGGCGCAGCTAGCGCCACCGGAAGTGAGAGGATATGGAGCGCTAGTTTGGATGGTAGCGGATACGGACCACTGAGTGATAATATACAGAATTTTTTGACAAGTGTAACGGATTATAGCCTCACCGCGCTCGATTTAGATCGCCTAAGCAATACTCTATATATGTTCGGGGATTACGCGGCCGGTAACGACGCCCGCGTGTATAAATGTAATTTAAATGGTGATGATGCCTCTTTGGTTTTCGCAGATACCAATTCCTACGCCGATCAACCCATCGACATACAGATCGACCCATGGGGGAGAAGAATATATTATAGTTTCTATGGCACCGACGTTGCGGTTTATTCTTGTAGTTTAGATAATCCGGGCACCGACGCAGTTGCAAATGATTATGGTGCTGCCTTTGGCGCCCCCTCCGGGGGAAGCGTTGT
>Ga0080013_1000439_pt1 | contig 59134 bp, 85 predicted proteins | sample ETNvirenome_6_85_FD_69236 | JGI IMG/M metagenome (GOLD analysis project Ga0080013, IMG submission 69236) | Marine viral communities from the Pacific Ocean - ETNP_6_85 (SPADES assembly) (version 2) | ecosystem: Environmental > Aquatic > Marine > Oceanic | place: Pacific Ocean | collected 2013-06-19 | reverse complement strand
AATTAAGAGAAGAGAGAGAATTTGGCAAAGAAGAATATTTGGTCCCAAAAATGAAATCTCCGTTGTTTACTCAGGAAAAAATAACGGTAATAAGGGATAGAAAGTGAAAGTATCAGTTATTATCTCTTTATGTAATAATCGTCTAGAACATTTTAAGCGATCATTACAAACATATACTAAACAATATATCGATAAAAAAGATTTTGAAATCTTATTAATAGATGATGCTGAAAGAAATGAGTATATTGATTTGGCTCAAAAAGCGCATAATAAAATGGGATTAAATATAAGATATATAAGAATTGACCCAGCTAAAGGCAAGTATCCGCCAAAGTCTTTTACTCCTGCTTTGACAAATAATGTGGGATTTAAAAAAGCAAGAGGTGGCGTTGTAGTTATAACTGGGCCAGAAACATTACAAGCAGAGAATAATATTTCTATTGCTTCGGAGATGATTGCTAGAAAAGAATGTGCTTATGGTTTGGTTTTTAGAGCAGATAAAAAATTTAATAAGTGGATAGAAAATAACCCACTTTATTTAAAATTACGTTTTGATCATTTATTATCTGGTCCTGGAGCAACAGCAGAATGTAGAACAACACCTCCACATCCTCCCGCATATTGGTATTTTATGTGTGTTGCTAAAAAATATGTTGAGTCTATACGAGGGTGCGATGAGAAATTTTTGGAAGGTATTTGTGGCGACGACGATGATTTTTCAAACAGGATGAAATTTTCAGGAGTAACTCCTGTATTTGAACATCGTATTGTTGGAATTCATCAAGATCATAGTGAGGGTGATCAAGCAGATGATTCTCATTCAGTTAGATGGAAAGAAGATTGGGAAAAACTAAGACAAGTTAATCTTAATCATATGAGAGAAAATATAAAAAAAAGAGATCCTGTTGTTAATAAAAATCATGAATGGGGTGATCTAAATACAATAATAAAGGAAGAAGAATGGTTAGATTAAAAAAGAATTTAAATGACGAAGAAGTTTCAGAAGTATTGGATAAGATAAAAAGTAGATTTACAGATTTGGCAGTTAGTCCTAAAAATGTTAGAAAGATTAGATTAAAACTTACTGGATTGTTAGAAATTGTAAAAGTTGTTGAGGCAAAGAAGCCAAAGACAAAAAAGTCTGATTTTGATAAAATAAAAGATGTTAGTTATAGTTCTAGTAAGGTAGAACCGGCTAATGGCGAGGTTATATTTAGTACTTTACAAGAACTATTAGAAAATGTGAGGCAGCAAAAAGAAGAATTCGTAGAATTTAGACAATATACTAATCCCATATCACAACTTATTGGTTATGCTACAGATGATGGTAGCAAGTATGTTATTAATATTGTTGATCTTAGAAAAGATGCGCGAGCTGATTCCTTTACATTTAATCCTATGAAACTTTTGGAGGTAAAAGGTGAGTAAATTATTTTTTGGTTTTGGACATGGATTTGGTGGAACACAACTATTATCAAAAGTACTAAATTTAATTCCAAGTGTTGATTGTGATCATGAGAGAAGAGATGTGAATTCACCGACAGCTTTATTTGAAAAGTATAAGGGCGTTTGGTATGGGCAATCTGATGGAGAAGAATTTATAAGAAAGCAGAGAATTCCTATGGTTAAAAAAGTTTTTGAAAGTGGACAAATGTTTGGAGAAGTAAACGGTATCCTTGGTTTTTTTGTAACACCGCTCTACAAAGTTTGGCCTAAAGCCAAATTTATTTATATGTATAGAGATCCTAGGAATCAAATTATCAGTGCTCATAATACTGGAGTATTTTGTCATGAAGCATTTCCAGAGAATTTTGACCCATATTGGTGGCCTTATCCTTATCCAAATTGGGAAATTAAAAAAAGTTGGGAACAAATGTCAAATCTTGAGAGATGCGCTTGGTTTTGGGCTGACTATAATGAGTTTGTTATGAAACAACTAGAAGATATCCCAAAAGATCAAGTTTTTTATTGGAAATTTGAAGAGATGGTTCAAGGTAAAAACCTTGATAAAGTATGTGAGTTTCTAGAGGTTTCTATGCCTCCAGACAAAGGAGCGTTGAATAAATTGTTAAACACAAAGGTTGGAAAAACAGTAAAGAGAGCAACTGTCATTCATCCTCCATGGGCTAAACTAAATCATGGGCTTAAAGTTAAATGCTTATCGCATATGAAACAAACAATGGATAAATTGGAATACAAATGATAAAATTTGTTAAAGAGTTTATAAGAAGATTGAAAAAAAATAAAAAGTATAATGACTGGGGAAGACGAAAGGATCAAGGAAAAGATCTGGCAAACCTAATGTTAAAAGGAGAATAGAAAAATGGCAGAAAGAGTAATCACACCCAAACAAGTATTTCATGCGGAGTTTTATTTAAAGCATAATTCAAAGAGGCAAGAGCATCTTGCTAGTCTAAATCTCCCTATTGAAAAGGGAATGACTGTATTTGAAACGGGTGCGGGAATTGGGGATCACACAAAGTTTTTTGTAGATGCAGGATGTGTTGTAACCCCAACTGAAGGAAGAAGGGAGAACTGGCTAGAATTGAGAAAAGTATATCCAAATGCTGTTGAGCTCGATCTTGAAAATACAGAAGTTGGTGATAAAAAAATGAAAAGTTCTTATGATATAGTTTACTGTTATGGCACTTTATATCATATTGGCAAGCCTCTTGAGGCCATTGATTATATGTCAAAGAAGGCTGGTAAATATCTATTTTTGGAGACTTGTGTAACCTATGGTGACGATGAAGATATTGGATTATGTAGAGAACAAGTTTATGATCCTTCTCAGAGTCTTTCAGGTGTCGCTTGTAGACCAACTAGATCTTGGATTGTTAATAGGCTAAAGGAAAGATTTGATTATGTTTATGTTACAACAACTCAACCCAATCATCCAGAGTTTCCTGTAGATTGGACAACGAAACCAAAGACTGCTTTATATCGTTCGGTCTTTGTAGCATCAAGAGAGCCAATTAAAAATAAGTTTTTAACTGAAAAGATACCATTAAAGCAGACGAGAATAAAATGAAAAGTGTATTCGCATTTGGCCATGGATATAGTGGAACACATTTAATGACACAAATTCTTAAAACAATTCCCAATATTGATTGTGATCATGAAAGAATTTTGCCGGAATCTCCTTATGCTTTGTTTGATAAATATGTTGGTGTTTACAAAGGAGATCTAGATCCTTTTAAAGAGTTGGGAATACAAAGAAAAGATTTTATTAATGGAATTATTAAAAATGGTAAAATATTTGGCGAAGTAAATTGTATGCTTGGATATTTTGTAAAAGCGTTAGATAAGATGTTTAATGACTCAAAATTTATTTTTATAAGTAGAGATCCTAGAACACAGATAAGAACTATTTATAATACTGGCGGATATAACATGTCTGTTTTTCCAGATAATTTTGACCCATTTTGGTGGCCAACACCAGCAAAGGAAGATCCTTCTTTTGAGAAATGGGATAAAATGAAACAACTTGAAAAATGTTCTTGGGCTTGGAATCTTTATTATGATTATATTTTGAGTGAATTGGGCAAAATTGATAAAAATAAATATTTTCACATTAAATTTGAAGATATGGTTGCTGGAAGAAAATTGCCTGAATTGTTTAAATTCTTGGGAGTTCCAAGTCCAAACGCTGCCCAAATAAAAAAAATTACTTCTGTTAAATTTGCAAAAACAGGTACTAGAGAAAAGAGTCCTTTGCCAGTATGGCAAGCAATGAATCTTCAATCTCATAAAATTATTCGTAGATATACTAAAGAAACAGCAAAAAAGTTGGGATATGATATCATCTAAATATATACAATATTTTAGTGGTAAGGGAAAGAAAGTTCTTTATCTTCCGCTAAACAATCTTGTTGTTAGACAAACAGGAATGGAGAAAGCTTTTCGAGATCTTGGTTTTGATCTATGTTCTTTCGATTTTTTCTTAGCAGGAAAACTTGGAAATCATAAATTAGCTAATAATTTATTTCTTCAAGTTGTTAGAGATTTTAAGCCTGACTGGATTCATATGCAACTTCAGTTTTCAAATGTCATGGAAGTATCTACTCTTAGAACTATAAGACAAGAGAATAAAAATACTATAATGACTAATTGGACAGGTGATGTTAGAAATGAGGCCATGGAAAATTTTGTAAAGATGTCACCATTTATGGATAAATCATTAATTAGTAGTGAGGGACAGTTGGCTCTTTACCGCAAGAATTGTAAAAATCTTGAATATTGGCAGATTGGAGTTGATCCTAAGAGTTTTTATGTAATGCCAGATGCTGCCAAGCGGAACTGGAAAAAACAATATAGTCAAAGAATTTCTTTTTGTGCTGGGCATAAAGCAAATTATAAAATGTTTCCTGGAAGCATTGAGAGATTTCAGATAGCAGAATCCATATTAAAAAAATATGGAGAAAAAGTATTTGGTCTTTATGGACCTGGATGGCCAGGGCAAATGAGCCGTGGCCCAGTAACATATTACGAGCAACTTCAAGTTTATAATACTTCGGAAATTGCTTTAAGTGTTAATAAATATAATGACCTACAAAAATACTTTTCTGATCGGCAATTAGTTTCTATGGCTTGTGGCCCATTAGTTATTAGCAGATATATTCCACATATGGAAACTTTCTTTGAAAATGATAAGCATTTGGTTTGGTATAAAACTGTACCAGAATGTATGAGTAAGATTAATTATTATCTTAAAAACCCTCAGGAGGCAAAGAAAATAGGTTTGAGTGGCTCTAGACATGTTATTAGGAACCATTCTTATTTAGTTAGATTAAAAGAACTTAAAAAAAGAATCGGTATTTAGGAGGAAAGATTGAAAAAAGTAATAGTAACTGGAGCGACTGGTTTTCTTGGGAAACATGTTGTAGGAGAACTTGAGAAAAGGAATTATGAAGTAATTCCCTTGAATTCCAAAAACTGCGATATGACTGATTTTAGTAAATTGAATAAATTTATTTTTCAAAATAGACCAGATTATATAGTTCATTTGGCCGCTCTTTGTGGTGGTATTGGAATGAATAGAAAATTTCCCGCAGATTTCAATATTGTAAATACAATGATGGGAATAAATTTATTTGAAGCATGTAAAGAATATAAGAAAATATTTGATGATTCCCCAAAAATTGTTTGTTTGGGTTCGGTATGTGCGTATCCAAAATATACTCCTGTTCCTTTTAAAGAGGATTATCTTTGGAATGGATATCCAGAAGAAACAAATGCGCCTTATGGTTTGGCTAAAAGAATGTTATTAGTACAATTAAATGCTTACAAAGAGCAATATGGGTTAAAAGGATGTTATCTTTTACCTGCTAATTTATATGGTAAACATGACCATTTTGATTTAGAAGATTCTCATGTTATTCCAGCGTTAATTAGAAAATTTCATGAGGCAATGCTTGATAAAAAAAGAGAAGTTTTATTATGGGGTTCTGGTAGCGCATCAAGAGAATTTTTATATGTTAAAGATGCTGCTTTTGGGATTATAAATGCTATGGAAAAATATGATGGTTCTCTTCCCATAAATCTTGGAAGTAGTAAAGAAATTAAAATTCTCGATTTAGCATATTTAATAAAAGATAAGGTTGGATTTGAGGGTAAGATTGTTTGGGATTATAATATGCCTGATGGTCAACCAAAAAGATGTCTTGACACATCAAGAGCAAAAGAGTTATTTGACTTTCAAGCCAGGTGGAGTTTTGAAGATGGAATAGAAGAAACAATTAAATGGTATATTGAGAATCGTGAAGACATATTGAGAGGATTGAAATAATGCCAGTTTTAAATTCTAGTAAAAAAAATATTATATATCAAGATATCTCAAAAATGTTAATTGATATAAGAAGTCATATGAAGAAAATAGGGAATTTCATAATTCCTTGTGATGATCAAAAAAAATTATTATTAGGATATCGTTGCACAAAAACTAATTTTTATTGGAAAATTGATCTTCGTGATTTGAGAAGATATCCTTTGAGTAATTTTATAATGAATTTTTTTCAATCAGAAACTGGAAGAACACAATTAATAAAAGAATTAGAGGAGATGATATGAAGAAAAAATGTGCGTTAATTACAGGTATATCAGGAATGGATGGCAGTCACTTGGCAGATTATTTGCTAAAGAAGGACTATTATATTTATGGTATGATTAGAAGAAATGCTACTAGAGAATTGGGTAATGCTAAACATTTAGAATTTAATCCTAATGTTGATATTGTTGAAGGTGATATTACAGACATGTCTTCGGTAATGAGGATTATTCAAAGAACAAGACCTCATGAGATATATTCATTAGCCGCAATGTCACATGTTCATACATCATTTGAACAACCTATTTCAACAATGCTCATTGACTTACTTGGTCCTATTCATATATTAGAGTCAGTAAAGCTTCTTGGTTATACTTCTAGGATCTTTCAGGCTTCTACTTCAGAGTTGTGGGGTAAAACTCCTCCACCTCAAAATGAGGGATCTAGGATGCGTCCTTGTAGCCCATATGCTATCGCAAAAATGGGAGCACATGAGATGTTCAAGCTTTATAGAGATTCTTACAATCTTTATGCTTGTTGTGGAATAACAAATAACCATGAAAGTCATCGTAGAGGTCCATTGTTTGTAACAAGAAAAATTTCTTTAGCGGTTGCAAATATTATTGCTGGAAAACAAGATAAAATTATTCTTGGAAATATTACAGCAAAAAGAGATTGGGGATGGGCTCCTGAATATGTTGAGGCATTTCACCTTATGTTACAACAACCAGATCCAAAAGACTATGTAATTGCTACTGGTAAAATGTATTCAGTTGAAGATTTTATTAGAGAAGCTTTTAGATGTGTTGACATAAGTAATTGGGAAGATTATGTTGAGTTTGACAGATTCTTCTTGAGGCCAGCGGAAGTTGAGGAATTACAAGGTGATGCTTCTTTAATTAAAGAAGAGTTGGGCTGGGAAGCGACAGTTGGTTTTGAGGAATTAGTAGAGAGAATGGTGGCTCACGATTTAGAGCTTGTTGATCATAACATAAATGAATTTAAAAAGGAAGAAAAAAATGCCAGTAATTAATACACAAAATATTGATTTTAGTGTTGGAAACATAATTCAATATAATAAGAAAGCAGTAGATTGGGCAAAAAAGAATAACCCATCATTTGCCACAATTATTTCAGCAATGTTGTGTCATAAATTTTTAGTAAAGAATGTTGAAAAGAAAAAAGATATAATTGAAGTTGGAGTAACAATCTATCCAGATGGAAATCTCTTTTATACCTGGAAACTATCAAAGATTGGGAAAGGAACTGAATGCCCATTTCCAATCTTTATAAAGAGTAAAAAACAATGATATTAAATGTTAATGATAAAGTACAATTCAATAAGAGTACTAAAAAGTCGATAAAAGATTTTTTTATTGCTTCTATGATTAACATAGAAAAAACTTATAAAATCACAGCGTTGGAGAAGTTTAATGGTGTTACTATAGTAGAGGTTCAAGATTCTGATGGTAAAATAATACATTGTCCAGTCGATAAAGATTTTAATTTTTTTAACAAGAAAACCAAATATAAATTATTTAGGAGGGCAAATGGAAATATTTGAAAATATTTTTACAGAGATGAAAAGTTATAGAAAAATTCTTCAAGTTACATTATATTTAATTAATGAAAAGCGATATGATGATGCGAAAATGATGATGACAAGGGTTTTAACTCAGAAAGAAATTCAAGAGCCTATAAAAGAGGTTTTAAAAAATGGTGATACTGATAAGAAACTTGTTCAAGTTGAAGAAGGGAGACAAAGTAAAGTTCAACAAGAAAGCGTACCTGTAGCACAAAAGTTATAGAGAAACTTCTAATTTAAAATCATTTCCAGAATGGGATCTAGTGGAAGATTTTGAGTTTGATGTTTCTGAAGTGAAACATGTTACATATAGAACTATCTATGGTAACACAAAAAGCATTTCTGTTTATGTAGAAGATGATACAATTTGCAAAGGGTTAAGTCATATAATTTATGATACAGGAACGATTTGGGTTTTAAACAATAAATGGAGAGTTGGTCAAAACCCATATATATTTTTTAGGAGAGTTTAGATATGCCGATAATAAATAGTGGATGGAAAATAGTAAATCAATATAATGATCTTTGTGTTGATGACATAGTAAAATATTCTCCTGAGGTTAGAATTTATTATAAAAAAATGGGAAGAGAAAGAAAGTCTCATTTTATTGTTACGAATTTATATGGAACTGCTACTGAAAAACATGCTGTTATAAAAGAATTACCTCATGGAAATTATTCTTTTTCTATGATATTATCTAAAAACATGGAACTAAAAAACTTGCCTGGAGTTAAGGCATTTGAAAGGAAGACAATATGAAAAAAGTTGGAATATATATGCCAGCATATAATTCAGAAAACTACATTCATGATTCTAAATTGAGCATTTGTAAACAGACTCATAAGAATTGGGAATTAGTAATTATAGATGATTGTTCGGAAGATGAAACGTTCACAAGAGCAAAGTGGCCAATTGGTGCGAATATAATGTCATTTAAGGACCAAATAGAAAATATAAAAGTTTTCAAAAGAGAAGAACACGCAGGAAAAATTGGTGTAGTTAAAAATGAGGCAATAGCAAAACTTTCAGATGATTGTGATTTTATTTGTCATGTTGGTTCCGATGATTGCATACCACCAAATTGTCTAGAGCTATTTGTGAATTTTATGGAAAAAAATCCTAATATTGGCGCTGCTTGTGGGAATTTCGAATGCTTCGATAATTCTGGCAAGAGATGGAATTATCCACATGTTGCTAATAGTGGCGAATTTAACCCTGACACAATGCTTAACTATATGTGTATGTATCCTATGAGATTTTATAGAAAAGAAACTATTGAGGCAGTTGGTGGTTATTCAAATGAGTTATCATCTGCTGTTGATTATGATTTGGCCTTAAGAATTTCCGAGAAGTTTGAAATTAAGAGATTAAAAGATCCTATAACTTATATGTATAGAAGACATAAAGAACAAGCGTCAACAAAAGGAAAAACGGAACAAGATTCAAATGCCAAGAAGGCTTTACGGGCAGCAATAGACAGAAGAAAATTGGGCATGGAAATTGTAAATGATGTGCCTCCTTTTCAATTAAAGCAAGTGGAAGAAAAAGTCCATAAAATATGGGGAAAATAATGAAAGTATTGATAGCCGGTGCCGCCGGATTTTTCGGGTCTAATCTAATTAGATATTTTCTATATCGCTCAAAAGATTTAGAAATTATTGGAGTTGATAATATACCAAATGTAGAAAAAGCCAATTTGAGATTATATCATCATAAAAAACATAAGTTTTATGTTTGTGATATAAACAGTGATGAGTTTAATACAATAATGGAATTAGAAAAACCTGATATAGTTATTGATACGATAATTTCTCAATACGAGAATGACGGTAAAAATCTAAATACTAAAATAAATTTATTAAAAACAAATGCGCTCACATTGTCTTTAGTTTCAGAAGCATCTTTAATAAAGTACTCTTTGAGTGATATGGCCAAAACACTCAAAAATGTATATATATTAGAAGTGCCAATATGTTTTGGGTTTAGAGAAAATGCCAATAAGGGAATAGCTAAAATTATATATGATGCTATGAATGATATATTAGATGGTTCTTTTGGTATCTACTCCTGGCTTTTTATAGAAGAATTAGGAAGAGTGCTATTGAGAATAATAAATGATAAAGATTTTGAAAATAGAAAAATTCCGGGTTATGAGTTTAGCCACATGGAGATAACAAATTTCTTTTTCAACCATTTTTATGAAGCAGATTTGAAAATCAAAATAAAGGATGAGTTAGAGGGAGAAGAAATAAGTTTCAAGGATTCTATAAAGAAAACCGCAGAGTGGTATAAAGCCAATGAGTGGTCAAAGAGAATTAAATAATTTCTCGCCTTTTGTAACTTTTTTTTCAGTTAAAATAAAGAATTAAATTAAAATGTCAAGGAGAAATTTCTAAAATGTCGAAAACAAAGGGAAAATCAAAAGTCGTTGCCAAAGAGCAAGACATAAAGGGGAAGTCCGAGCAAGAAGTTGAGGAAGATAATAGTAAATTCAATGAAATGATGGAACAGCCAAAATTGGATAAGAATGTTATTGCTACGCTTCAACAAATGAAGAAAGGGAAGCCAGAGAAAGATGAAGATGAGAAGTCAAAGGTTAGCATAAATTTTGGAGTAATAGGTCTTGGTCAAGCTGGTTCTAGAATTGCTGAAACATTTTCAGATTTTGGATATGATGTATGTGTGTTAAACACAGCAGAACAGGATCTGGAATATATTGACCTTCCTGATAGTAAAAAATTATTTCTGCCATTTTCTCTTGGTGGAGCAGGGAAAGATTTAGATAATGGAAGACAGGCGGTAGAACAGAATGCTGAGAAAATAATGGATTTTGTTTCAACCAAGTTTGATAATAGTGAGATGCTAATTCTGGCAATCAGTGGCGGCGGCGGAACAGGTTCCGGTGGTGCAGAGTCTTTGGTTGGCTTGCTCAAGTCATTGGGAAAGCCTCTTGGTGTGATTTTCATTCTTCCGATGGAAAGTGAAGATTCATTAAGTAAACATAATACGATTGTAACATTAGGAAAATTATCTCAAATGGCAGCAACAGATGTTATTACAAGTTTGATGGTAACAGACAATGCTAAGGTAGAATTAATTTATCCAGGGCTCAGTAAGGCAGATTTTTGGCCAACAGCAAATAAAGCAATGGTTGAACCACTTCATTTATTCAATAACTTATCGGCAACTCCAACAAAGTATGATTCACTAGATTCTATGGATTTTGGAAGAATTCTTACAGCGGGAGATTGTACTATTTTTGGAATGATGGAAGTGGAAAATTATCTTGAGGAGACAGCAATAGCAGAGGCAGTTATTAATAACTTGGAAGAAAGTCTTCTCGCAAGTGACTTTTCACTCAAGGAAACAAGATTTGGTGGTTTTATAATAACTGGTAATGAAAAGGCTTTAAAAAATCTTCCTGCTGTTAATATTAATTACGCATCTCATATGATTGGTGAAGTTTGTGAATCAGCACAACTTGTCTCTGGTGTTTATGAATCTCCGACAGAAGAAGATAAAATAAAGGTTTATACAATGTTTTCTGGCCTTGGTCTTCCAGCAACTAGAATAAATATTCTCAAAGCCCAAGCCAAAGAGCAAATGGATAAGATTAAGATTAAAGAAGATGGTAGAGTTGATAAGATGACAATTGATTATGAGGCGAATCAAACCCAGACAAAAGCTCAAGAAATTCATAAGCGTATTAAGCAAAAAAACTCAGCATTCGGAAAACTAACAACAAATGCCCAGTCAAATAAAATTGTCGATAGAAGAAAAAGATAGGACTAATAGTTTATTATGATTGAAAAACAAAGTTCATCTTTTGAACCACCAAAAGAAATTACTGATCAAATTTATGAATGGGCAAAAATTGAATATTTAAAACGATTAATTCCAAGAATAAAATCAAGAATTGGTTATTTAAATAAATTACATAAATTAAAATCAGAAGCAGAAAGGGCAATGCAATCCGGCAGTACAGACCGTAAGTTACCATATAAAGTATTTGAATTTAATAATTTATTGCATAGATCATGGAAAAATGTGCGAAGTTCTATCGCTGTTTACAGACATTATAAAAATCTTATTGCTCGCATAGATAAATTAGTTCAAAAAATGGATCTATCTTATAGCCTGACAGAATTATTAGAAGAAGCAGAGGGAATGCTATATTCTCCGACGTTACAAACAATTCAAAGTTCAAAATTAAATGCAAAAACGATTTTCGAATATGATGATAAAAAAATTAATATAACTATTACCTTTGGCGGAGATATTAACCAAGGCAGTAGAATTTATACTAAACTTTTTGACATTATTATTTATTTAGATAAAAAGCGTTTCTTTAATGTTCCATCTTTTGGGAGACTATTATATCATCTTATTGAATTAAGATATAATATTGAACATGAACTTGTTCACTTAAAGCAGTTGGTTACTGGACAAGGATATCCTAATAAAAAAATAAGAGAAAAGGGTGTTGATTTAGACGGGAATAAACAAGAAATTAAACCTTCTGGTAGGGTTATGACATATCGTAAAAATGAAACTGCCCATGCATTAATAGACGCCGAGTTTTGGTCAAATATTCGCAGTTTATCAATTTATTGGTCTTTTGTATTAGGAAATACTCCAGAAGAAGAAAGACTTGAAAAATTTAAGAACCTTATAAAACATTCGAAAACTATAAAAGAAATGGAGCCCAATCCTGAAAAAAGGCGCTTATTTATAAAGAACTTAGTATCCAATATAAATGATTTAATACCTAATATATATGATTTAATATGAATAATAATATGATTGAAATACATGTGAATAATGTCTGGTCGAGAATCAGAAATTTAAAAGATGTCAAAATAATTGATAAACTTGATAAATTAACAAGTTTTTATGTTGAAGGTTATCAGTATACTAAAGCATTTAAAAGTGGATGGTATAGTGATGGCCAATGGAGACATTGGGATGGAAAGAAGCATTTATTAAATTCCAATATGGTTTTCCCCACCGGTCTTTTAAATAAGATAGAAGACAAACTTAACAAATTAAAAATTAAGTATAAGGTTGTTGATAAAAGACCAAAGATAAAATATGGAAAAGAAAAGGATCTACACTTTACTCCAAGGCATTATCAAGATGAGGCCGCTGATGTTGCTTATAACAAAGGCAGCGGGTTAATAAGGATTGGAACAGGAGGTGGAAAAACTCTACTAATGGCTCAAATCGCAGCAAAGTTTGATGTGCCAACAATGATTTATGTTGTTGGCAAAGATTTACTTTATCAAACGCATCAGGCAGTTTCCGCAGCATTAAATGAAGAAATCGGAATCATTGGTGATGGACAATGTACGATTAAAAAAATAAATATATGTTCTGTATGGACAGCCATAACTTCATTTAATTTAAAAATGAAAATATCATTGGATGATGAAGATTGGAAGCCTGAAGTAAAAACAGCAGGTATTGAGAAAGAAAGAATTAGAAAAGCAATACAAGATTGTCAATTGGCTATGTTTGATGAGGCACATTATTTAGCATGTGATACTATTCAGTCAATATATAAAGCTTCTAAGAAGTGCCAGCACATTTTCGGTCTTTCTGGGACTGACTGGAGAGATGATGGCGCTGACCTATTAATGGAAAGTGTTTGTGGCCCAAGAATCTATTCATTGACATCATCAGAATTAATTGATAAAGGATTTTTAGTACAACCAAAAATATCAATGGTAAATATGCCCAGAATGGGACAATTACCTAGACAATGGCCTACCGTATATAGTCAATATATTACAAATAATGTTATTAGAAATGAAGCAATAATTAATTCTTCAACACAGTTATATGAAATGGGTAGAAGAACACTTATTCTTGTAAGACACATAAAACATGGAAATATATTGAACAAAGAATTAAGTAAAAAGTTTAATACATATTTTGTAAATGGTGATGTCGATGGAAAGACAAGACAAAAAGTAAAAGATGATTTTGAAGACGGAAAATTAGATTGTCTTATAGCATCTTCAGTATTTGACATTGGAATTGATATTCCATGTCTTGATGGTCTTATACTCGCAGGAGGAGGGAAATCGACAGTCAGATGTCTACAAAGAGTAGGAAGAGTTATAAGAAATTTTCCTGGAAAAAAAGATGCTTTTGTGTATGATCCTATTGATAATGCTAGATATGTTAAAGAGCACAGTTTAATTAGAGCCAATATGTATTTGGGAGAACCAAATTTCAAAGTTAAATTGCCAAAGAGTTTTAATATAGACTCTCCTGAAATGAAAAAAATCCGAGCAAAATTAAAGAAAGCTGGTAAGATTGCGAAATAATTTAAGAATAAAAAAAGTCGATAGAGATTTTTTCTGCTGCTATTTCCATTTATAAGAAAAATTTTTTGTGAGGTGAAATGGCTAAAAAGAAAAAACATATGGTATGTAAATGTGGAGAAGACAAGGAAGTTATTTTTGCAGGAACTGGTGTTCATTATCCAACTTTCTCGTGCCACAATTGCGGTCCAGATAAAAGAAATGAGTGGGAAATATGGTGGTTAGCATACAAAGATACATGGAGAGATGATGAAAAATGGAATAGGCCAGCTGACGCTTTAGTATGCGTAGTTGGCTTTTTCTGTTATTATTATGAACAATTTTATGACGAGCCTTTCGTGTTTTCTTATCAGTCAGCAAAGCCGTATACTGATAAGGATTTTATGATGGCAAGACGAATATTAACAATGTTTAATGGCGAGGCGAAAGAGGTTAAGACATATATTAGGTGGGTTTTTGCTAAAAAGATTAAGACTCCAAAGTATGAGGTACAAGGGTTAGGATTTTTCGGTTTACAAAAATTTGCCAATGAGTATAGAAGGGCTAAGGCTAGAACTAGAAGGCTGACTAGATTTTCTAAATTGCCCAAAGCTTTCCTTTATTGGTGTAAAGAAAATGCTGCTGATGTATTTAACAGTCAGGAGTTGGAAACATGGAATGATTTAAATGGGATCGTTTCTATTATTAAAAATTATGGTAGAGAAGGGGCTGAATGGGTTGTAGCGCAAGAAGCTGTTCGACGTGGCATGTTACCTCCTGGCCCAGAATTTAGAAAGTTGGAGGAATAATGAAATTAGATAAAGATATAAATGTAGGCTATGTACATAATTGTGTAATGTATAGCAGGGATTCTGATGGTCCAATGTTTCATATTATAGATGGAAAAGTATTATCTTGTTTGGATGGTTATCTTATAGCTCCTGTAGAAGATTATCAAGAGTTTATGGATTGGAAGGAAAGAAAGTCTAGGAGCAAAATTAGAGTATTGAATCTTGGAGGTAAATGATGAATTTTTTAAAAAATAAAGTTATAGATGTTTGGTTTAATGATTTTACTTTCAGAGATTTAATATTATTAGAAGTCAATGATAATTATTTAGTATGTGCTGATAGTGGCGGTACAATTAGAGCATTTAATAATAGATTTGTAAAAGAAATAACTTGTAGAGAGGAAGCAAATACACAAGAAGAACAAGAAATAACTTGTAAAGAGGAAAGTAGGACAGAAAGTATATCAGAAAATAAAAATGAAGCCCCAGATACGGGTGAGTTCATACCTGAAAGACAGTCAAGAAAATTTAGGTTAGATGAAATGAGAGAGTGTTCTTCGAACGATGAGTTTTCTATTTCAAAGAATATGGGAATAGAGGGTTAATATGTTAGATGTAAGAAGATTGGATGAAACAAAAAAAGAGTTAATAGATAATTGTAAGAAGTGTGAAAATGGCTGTTCTTCTTGTTGGTCTTATTGTAGTTTTGTGGAAAAAATGGCTATAGCCGGAATACCTGCTGACTATTGGTTTAGAGAGATGAAGGGTTTTTATGGAGACAAAAGATTTGCCATAGAAATTAATAAATATATTAGTAGTATTAAAAAATCATATACTACAAATAAGAGCCTTTGTATGACGGGTCATCCTGGTACTGGAAAAACAATGGCAGCATGTAACATTCTTAAAGCAGCGATATTAAAAAAATATAGTGTATTTTATATTACATTATCTCAGGTTGTCAGCGATCTTATCGGTGGCGAGAGACTAACAAGATTAAAATTGCTTGAGTCTGATTTTTTGGTTCTTGATGAGGTTGATCAGAGATTTTTTCCAACAGCGAGAGGAAAAGAATTATTTGGAAATATGTTTGAGTATATTATGAGAACAAGATCACACCACATGCGACCAATAATAATGTGTACTAATTCAGTTGACACATCGCAGATTTTTGATGGAGCATATGGCCAAATGTTTAGCTCTTTAAAATCACAATTTATGACAGAACTATTTGCTGGCGGGAAAGACGCTAGGAGGTCAGAGTGAATCCATTATATAAAGAACTATTAGCATACATGATTAGCGACACTCATTCGCTAACTAAAATAATATCAGATGTTGGAATTGACAACATACCATTTAAAAAAGGGCGTAATTTTTTCAGGATGGTGGAAGAGTGTTTTAAGAAGTATCGTACAATTCCAACAAAGGCTGTTCTTGCTGATAGATTTTCACAATATTGGGATGAGTCTTATGATGCTTTATTTGATGCCTTAGAGCAACAAGAAACTAAGCCAGAAGAACTTCGTTGGACAATTGACAGAGTTAAAGAAGATTATAATAGAGTTTGTCTTAATAGGCTCGTAGAAGATCTTAAGGACACTGATATAGATTCTAAGGATGTTGATGTCAAGAAACTTAACATGGTATTAAGAGAGCATGTTTCTGCGGTTGATAAAATTTATAAGATCTCTTCATACAAAGAGGGAACTCTTCAAAGTACAGCATCTGATTTTAAGAAAAAGTATCTAGAGAGGAAGGCAGATCCAACATTGGCGCAAGGAATGCATCTTGGATATGCTGAGTTTGACAGAATAACCAATGGTCTTAGAGAGGGAGAGTTACTTTTAATAGGTGGTGAGTCAGGACATGGTAAATCAACCTTAGCCATGAATATGGGGATAAATGCTTGGATTGGCAAGAACAAGATGACCGATGCGGAATTTACAATGCCAGGAGCTCATATAATATTTTTCTCTATTGAGATGCCATATGATACATTGGAAATGAGATTCTACGCTAGTCTTGCTGGAGTTGGTTTGTATGGAATTAGAGATGGTACATTAAATAATGAAGATCAAGCAAAATTGTTTGAGGCAGTAGAATTTGTTGAAAGATATCCATATGATTTTGATATTAAAGATGTTCCTCGTGGTGCCACGTTAAGAGATATAGAATTAAAGTATTTGGAAAAATGTCGTGAAGTCACTGACTATGAAACAATGAGGAAAATTATTATTATTGATTATATTAGTTTACTTTCTTTAGATTATGTAGAAAATTCTGATTGGTTGAATTTAGGTAAATTGGCAGAGGGTCTTCACGAGTTGTGTAGAGAGTATCATTTCCCAGCAATTTCACCTGTTCAGTTAAATCGTGCTAAACCAGGAACTGGAAATGCTGGTATTGATAGAATTGGTAGATCAGCCATGATTCCTCAGAATGCTAACATTATTTTAAACATAGAGGCTCGCGAAGAGGAAGAGCTGAGGAGCGATATGGTGATAAGAATTGCTAAGATGAGAGATGGAGAAAAGGGAGCTTTTACATTAACCAAAAGATTAGACATGATGAGACTAATTGATGAAGATCCAAATTGGACACCCGATGATTATAACGGTGATAGTGATAATAACTCTGACGTAGACAAAGAATTTGAGGGTGTGTAATGAGAGTAATAATACCACAAAAGGGAGATGCGGCTGCTTGTAGTCAAGAGTTTGCGGAGTGGCTACTCAATAAGCCCGTGAAAGATTTTAGGAGTTGCGAAGATAGATGTTTTTTTTTCTATGCGGGCCATTTTTGACCGCAAAGATTTTGATACACATATTAATTTGTCAATAGAAGGAGTTAATGTATACCCAATAAATCATGATGGATATGCGCTTAACCCATTTAATGGAGAGGTTGGCCCTATAATGTTTTCAAGTATGGAAATAAAATATAGTGAATATGATTTTTGGTATGAGTTTAGGAAAAATCGTGGTGATTTAAGGGTAACAGATGAAAATATGAACTAGGGTTTAATTTGGGATTTAAAAAATTTTAAACGAGGCCCAAATTTGGATTATATTCGGGGAAAGTATTCTGGAGGCAACGCTTATTTAGATAAGTTTTCTGAGGATGTTCAAGAATGTTTCAAGGAGGCACATGCCAGTTTTAAATAAAAAAACATTAGAAAATGAATTAAAAGACATAGTACAAAAAGCAGGATATATTAATGCCAATTTCTTATTAGGTTTTCTGAAAGCATATTCTAAACATGTTGATAAAAGTATAAAAAGTTATGACGTTGCTTATAGCAGCACCAATCATTATGTTAAATCAGTCGAAATCAAATATAAGAATAATGAAATAAAGGAAATAGATTTACGTCCATAGGGAGGAATGATGCCAATAATACAAAAACCGACAAAAATTGATTTAATTGATCACATGCTTTGGCTTTCCCGAGGTATTGAAAGAAAGGTTAGGGGGAGGAAATTGAGAGCAATTGATGAGGTTAGGGATGATGGTATTTATTGTGGATGGAAAGATGTGCTAGGTAATATTATTTTCTTTACCGATTACTCTCGATTAAAGGTTTCTTATAATCTCGCAGAAATTGAAGCACAATTTGGTAAGGAAATGAAAGACAAGATTATAACACCATCAGGAAGAAAATCTATTTTTGAATAGAGGTGAGGAAGGGGGATGACGCCTGTAATTAATACTAAACCAGAGATAGCAACAAGAGCGGTTTATTGGATCGCGGAAGGGATAAAAAGAAGAAGAATGGGTCACAAGATGTGTTTGGTTGACGATCCTAAAACATTTATGTTTGGTTGGAAAGATTGTACTACAGGAAAAGTAATGAAAATGCCATTTCTTAAATTTGTTAACCAAAGAGATGAGATAACACAAGTTTTTGGGAAAAGTGTATTGAGGAAGTTGGGCAGAGAAGAGGGAAGAAGGGAGATTTTTGGCTGTTAATAAAACTTATATCGACAATTTAAACAGGTTGTTTTAAAATAATATGATGAAAGCATTTAATAAAAGTGTATTTAAATGAGCGAAAGTGTTATAAAATTTTTGTCGATAAATGGATTTTTATCCGCTAATTTTTAATTGAAGTTTTGGAGGAAAAAGTGCCGATTTATGAATATAGATGTTTGAAATGTGAAGAGGTTTTTGATTATGTTTTGATAAAAACAGACGATGAAGGCCCAGAAAAATGTGAACTGTGCGGCCATGAAAAAGTTGAGAAGATTATGTCTTCAGGGATTTTTACAATAGGAATGTCTGCCAGAGAGTTTTTAGAGGAAAAAACATTGCCAGGAATTAAAAAAGATACCCAAGATATGTTGAATGGAAATGAGTCAAAGATGGAGAGAATTCTTGGGGAAGATAAGGCAAACGAAATTGTTACTAATAGGATTAGGGGAGAGAAAGCTCTTGACACAATTAAGAGAAATAGTTAATGCCAATTTTTAACTCAACAAAACAAATAAAAGATGAATTGAGCAATGTCATAAGTTATGCTATGACATCGCAGTCCATAGGAAGTGACCCTAGAATTTCATGGGTTTGTGGATTTCTATCTTCTTTAAATTTTCTTAACAAACTAAATAGTTGGAGTATTGAGGATAATAAAGTTAAGGTTGAGTTTAAAAATGGAACAAAGAAAGAATTGGAATTCTAAAAAAAAGGAGAAAATGAATGGCTAAGAAGGATGTTATCAAATTGATCCAGCAGTATGAAGAGAAATTGGATTCAGAGCCTTGGACCGGATCGCTGGCCGATTATCTAAAAATGGTGGTTGAAGAACCAAAACTAAATAGATCGGCACATGAGTATGTGCGCGATATGGTTATTTCTAAGGGAGTACGCTATAGGGAGAGTGATGAGAAGAAGGAAACACCCATTTATGAGTTTTTCGCCAATGACCTATTTGGCATAGAAAGAGTTCATACTAAGGTAATGCAGTATTTTAAATCAGCAGCGGCTGGGTCAGAGGTTGCTAGAAGAATTGTATTAATGTTTGGCCCCACAAGTTCAGGTAAGTCTCAAACAGCCACACTAATTAAGGAAGGTCTTGAGGAATATAGTAAAACCATGGACGGAAGAATTTACTCAATTAACGGATGCCCCATGCAGGAAAATCCCCTGAATGCCCTACCAAAGGGAATTCGTAAAAAGGTACAAGAAGAATATGGCTTGATCATCCAAGGTGATCTTTGTCCACGTTGTACATATATTTTGGAAAATGATTATGATGGCGATATTTGGAAAATTCCCGTAAAGAGATTTTTCTATTCAGAGATGAGTAGATCTGGTATTGGAACATTTCAGCCAGCAGATCCAAAAAGTCAGAACCAGTCTGAATTAGTTGGCTCAGTTAATTTTGGAAAACTAGAAGAATATGGTGTTGAGTCACACCCAATGGCCTTCATTTTTGATGGTGAATTAAATATTGGTAATCGTGGCTTTGTAGAGTTTATTGAGCTTCTAAAAGTAGATCCTAAATTCCGCTATATCCTTTTAACTCTTGCTCAGGAAAAGCGTATTAAGGCAGAACGTTTCCCATTAATTTATGCTGATCTTGTACCATTCGCTCACACCAATGAGACTGAATATAATAAGTTCTTAGCAAAGGAAGATGAAGAGGCGCTACATGATAGGTTGTGGGTCATTAAATCACCATATAATTTATCAGTATCAGATGAAATTAAAATCTATAACAAGTTAGTAGCAAGTGTTCCTGAATTTAAGAACATACATATTGCTCCTCATACTTTTGAGATGGCAGCAATGTTTGCTATTCTTTCAAGATTGGTTGATCCAAAAGATAAGAAGATTACATTGGTACAAAAAATGCATCTGTTTGATGATAAACAAATTGATGGCATTTCAAATGAAGAATCTAAAACAATGATGGAAGAAAATGAGAGAGATGGTATGATCGGTGTAAGCCCACGTTATATTGTTAATAGGCTTTCTGCTTGTTTTACTATAGATGATAAGGATTATATTAATCCTATCGATGCCATTAGAAGTATTGTTGAGGGGTTTGAGACAAACGCAAAACTTACCAATGAAGACATCGATCATTTCGAGCAGCTAATTTCTGAATGTGTAAATGAGTATGATAAGATTGCTCTTAACGAGGTTCAGAAGGCTTTCTTTGTTAACTTTGAAACAGAGATTCAAACCTTACTTAAAAATTATCTTGAGAACGCTGAGGCTTATCTTGAGGGTGGGAAAGTAAAGAATGAGTTCGGAGATTATGATGAGCCAGATGAGAGGCTTATGAGAAATATCGAAGAGAAGATTGATGTTACTGAAACAGGTAAGAAAACTTTTCGTGCTGAAGTTGTAAGAAAGATGCTTCGCGCTCAGACTGATGGAGAGTATGATTATTCTTCTCACCCAAAACTAAAAGAAGGACTAGAGCAACAATTGTTTGATGAGAGAAAAGACACCATTAGACTTACTGTTTCTACAAGAAATCCTGATCCTGACGAACTTCGCAGAAAGAATGAGGTTCTTGATACTTTAGTTGACAAGTATGGATATACTGTGGGAAGTGCAAATAGTCTTCTAAGATATGTTGATACAATCATGAAGAGAAGTGGCAAAGCTCAATGAGTGATATGAAAATCCCCACAATCAAAATAACTTGGGCTGACAATTTACAGCCACTTTTTATATATTTGGTCAAAGATGGTAAGACTTTTAATATAACCAAAGATTTACATAATCATGTTAATGGATATCTATCTTTAATTAGAAGAGGAATTGTCGGTGGACTAAAAAAAGTTTATAGTATGGAAACCAAAGAGGACATTTTAAATAATGTAAAACGATGTCTATATACTTTAGATTGTGCGGGATTATTATATTACGACAAGAAAAGCAACAAATACGATTTAAAAACATATGATTTCTAGGAGAACAATATGAGCGATAATTTAAAAGAAATTTGGAAACTTAGAAGGCCGGGTAAAAGAGATTCGGCCAGGCATAAAGAAAGAGTTAGAGATGCTATTAAGAAAAATCTAAGGGAACTTATTTCAGAAGATTCTATCATTACTTCTGATGGTAAGAAGAAAATGAGAATCCCCATGCGTTATCTTGACATGTGGAGATTTAAATTTGGAAAGAATAAAAAAATTGAAGGCATAGGTCAAGGTGCTGGTCAGCCTGGAAAGAAGATTGGGGAAATTAAAGATAAGGAGGATGGCGCGGGAGATCGTGCTGGAGATCAGGAGGGAGAGGATATTTATGAGGAAGAGATTGATCGTGACGAAATTATTGACATGATGCTTGAAGATCTCGATCTTCCATGGTTAGAAAAAAAAGAGGAACAGGTAGAAATTGAAACAGAAGATATTGTGTTTCAGGATATTGCTGAAAGAGGCTTGCCACCAAATATTGATAGAAGAAGAACTGTTTTAGAAAATATGAAGCGTAATGCCAAAAAAGGTAAAATGAAAATTGGCGGGTTTAGGCAGGAAGATTTAAGATATAGAGTTATTGAGAATGTAAAAGAATATCATTCTAATGCTTTGGTGGTAATGATCATGGATGTTTCGGGCAGCATGACATATGAGAGAAAATATATTGTAAAGGCATTCTTTTTTTGGATGGTTAACTTTCTTCGTAAAAAATATAAGAATGTTGAGTTGGTATTTATAACGCATCATACATCAGCAAAACAAGTAACGGAAGAAGAGTTTTTCACATCATCCGAGAGTGGTGGAACAATGTGTAGTTCGGCATATCAGCTAGCATTAGATATAATTAAAAACAAATATGATCCAAAAATTTGGAATAATTATGTATTTGGTTTTTCCGATGGCGACAATTGGGGAAGTGATAATGAAGTTTGTATAAACTTGATAACAGAACTTCTTGAAAATTGTCAATCAGTGGGATATGGAGAGATATTAATTGATGAATTTTTCTGGGGCGGCGGCGGAAGTTGGACAAAACTTCATGAGGTTCTATCAAAAGATCCCGTATTATCTACTAATGAGAGATTTACAATCGCTTCAATTTCCAAGAAGGAAGACTTATTTGATGCTCTCAAAGAACTATTAAGATCAGAGGACAAAAATGGATAAACAACACCAAGAAATTACAGAACTAGCAGAAAAAATGGGTCTTGATTTTTATCCCATCATTTACCATGTTGTGGATTTTGAAACTATGACCAATGTTTGTTCTTATGGATTGCCCGTAAGAGCTAGGCATTGGAGTTATGGAAGATCATATGACCATCATAAATTATATGGTGAAATGGGATTTTCAAAAATATACGAAGTTATTTTTAATAATAATCCATCTCATGCGTTTATGTTAGATACAAATACAAAAGAAGCAAGTATGTTGGTTACAGCTCATTGTTGTGGACATAGTGATTTTTTCAAAAACAATTATCTCTTTCAGGGAACAAATAGAAATATGGTTCATCACGCTGCAGATCATGCCTCTAGAGTTGATGATTATATTGATAAGTATGGGCTAGAGAAAGTTGAGAGAATTATGGATATTGCTTTTGCTCTCAATGATCACATTGATCCATTCAAGGGTCTTTATAGAAAACCATACGGGAAAAAGAAAACATTAAAGACATCAAATTTTTTAAATGATGATGATAGATTAAGAGGAATAGGTAAAAGTATTAATACAACAAAAAAGCAAGTTTTAAATAATACATTTCCGCCACATCCAGAAAAAGATTTGCTATGGTTTTTTATTAATCATGCTCCATTAGAAACATGGGAGGCCGATGTTTTAGATATGATTCGTGAAGAATCATATTATTTTTATCCTCAAAGAATGACAAAAATAATGAATGAAGGATGGGCTAGTTTCTGGCATGCAGAGATTTTATATCAATATAAGAATATAACTCCAGAAGAGCATATGAATTTTGCCAGGCTTCACGAGAAGGTTGTTCAAGCTGGTGGTAACCCTTTCAGCATCAACCCATATTATCTAGGATTCAGAATTTTTGTAGATATCGAAAAACGTTGGGACAAGATGTACAAAGAGGGCAAATCAAAAATTACTGGCCGCGAAAAGATTTTTCAAGTTCGGTCGGAAGAGGATGATGTTTCATTTTTAAGAAACTATTTAACAGCAGATTTAGTTGAAGAATTGGGTCTTTTTATATATGGAAGAGGCACTGATTTAGATCATCGTCCATTATACAAAGATGTTGTAATAAGATCTAGGATGAAAGAAGATGTTGTTGAACAATTGATTAAGCCAATTTGTACTGGAGGTGTTCCAGAAATGGCAATAACCCAGGCTAGTTCAGAAAAACTTTGTATTAAGCATTTAAACCCAGATATTGGAACGATAGATTTCAGGTATGCGGAACAAACTTTAGGATTTATTTTTGAACTTTGGGCTACACCGATTGAGTTATCAGTACTAGATGACGATGGAGAGCCAGTAACTTTAAGATATGATTTGCTTGGATTCAACGTCTTAAAAGACGAGGATGACCTAGATTTTTTGGAGGAGAATGATGAGTAAAATCGCAATTCTCGGAAGTTCTGTCGATAACTTTTTAAAATCGCACTATGAATTAAATATGATCTCAAAAATTGTTCACGAGGGAATAAATCTAAGAATTTCTAAAGAGGATGTTATCCTTTCAACAGGACAACACGGTGTACCAAATATGGCTCTTAATTTTCCCAAGTGTTCAAAAAGGATTTACTTACCAACAGAACCAGGAATATTTTGTAAAGATTGGGCAGACGAAGAAAGGTTTCAGTTTGGCTATCAATTAGGTTCGGCAGATACTGTAACAATAACTAATTCAGATATTGATGGAATGGGACATGTTTTAAAAATGTTAAATGATGCCGACAGTGTTATAAGTTTTTGGGTTGGAGAAAGGATTGGAAATACATTTGAACAGATGTTACTCGCTAATAATTTAGGACTTACAATTTTCCATGGTATGGAGAATGCAGAAATCACCCATGATGTTTTAATGGGTGGTTGGGAACCACAAAAATAAAGGAAGAAAGATGGGATATCCTGTTACTGACGAAGAAATACTACCAATAATTAGACTAATAAAAGAAGCGCATGGTAAAGACAGAGAAGAATTAATGGCAGCAGCAATAAATATTTTAATGTATTTAGTGTACTCAAAAGCCAAGGGTTATAAGGAAACGGCATTTTACGATGATCTTCTTCAAGAGGGTAGAACTGCTTTAATACTTTCAATTAATAAATTTGATGAGAGTCGAGGATCAAAGTTCTTCTGGTTCGCTAATTGGTATTTAAAACTGAGATTTAAGTCTGCGCTAAAAACATATTTGTTTAATCCAAGAGATGTTTATAAAGCAAATAAACAAAGAGATTGTGTTGATGAATTCTATTTTGATGATGATCCAGTAGAAGCCAAAGAAATTAGAGAAACTATAATGGCTGAACTTAATAGACTTGATGAAAGATCCAGAGAAATTATCATACTTAAGTATGGATTAAATGGAAACAAGCCACTAACATTTAGAGAAATTGGGGAATTGAAGAATGTTTCTAGGCAAAGAGTCGAGCAGATAAAGTCAAAAGCGATTCAGAAGTTGGGGAAGAAGAGAAATATAAAAGAGTTGTACGGAGGAATTAATGGATCATTTGACCGCTAAAGAGATAGAACATTTGCCAAATATTAGAACATATGGTGATAATGGAGCTACTCCAATTTATTGGCATCCAAAATATACCAATAAAGATTTTGCCATAGAACCTCTTTATGTATATAATGTATATGGGATTCCTAAAAGAAATATAGTTTTTTTGCGTTGTGGCAATAAAACTTGTAAGTGTTGGGCGGTAAAAAGTATTCCTACAAAACACAATAATCATTATTTGTATATTAATGATGATGGATTCGCTGATGGACTTGATGGCAATATACCAGTTTTTACACTAAAGAAAAGTAATTTTTGTGGGAGCATTTTAAATGACAGAACTTAATATTTCGGAGAATGCTTATAAGGTTTTACATAAAAGATATTTATTAAAAGATAAGCAGGGTAATATAAAAGAGACGCCAAAAGATCTCTTTAGGAGAGTGGCAAAGCATGTTGCTGATGGAAATAAAGAATGGGAAGATAAATTTTATGAAATAATGACTTCTCTTAAGTTTATGCCAAATAGTCCAACTCTAACAGGATCAGGAAGGGACATGTGTTTGAGCGCATGTTTTGTTATGAATCCAGAAGATGATATAAATAGTATATTTGAAATTCAAAAGAAAGCAGCTACAGTTTTCAAAGAGGGCGGGGGCGTTGGTTATGATTTCTCAGATTTAAGACCAAGTGGATCAAAAGTTAAATCCACGCAGGGAGTGTCTAGTGGACCGATATCTTTTATGAAGAGCTATGATGCTATGTGTCACACAATTAAGCAGGGAGGCGTTCGTAGAGGGGCTCAGATGGGCGTTCTAAGAGTTGACCATCCAGATGTAGAAGAATTTATAGCATGTAAAGATAAAGAAAACAAAATACTTTCTAATTTTAATATTAGTTTGGCGATAACAGATAAATTTATGGATGCTGTAAATAATGATTCTGTTTTTCAATTAACTCATCCCAAGTCATCAATCAGAAGTGAAGTAAGAGCGGTTGAGTTATTAAGGAAAATCGCTGAGAATTCACATACAACAGGAGATCCTGGTCTTCTTTTTATTGACCGAGCCAACAGAGATAATCCCACAAGTCACATTGGAGAATATAAGGCTACAAATCCATGTGTAACTAAAGACAATATTGTCATGACTTCTTGTGGCCCCAAAACAGTTGAGAATTTGGTAGGCAAAAAGTTTTTTGCTGTTATTAATGCCGAAGAATTTTATAGTGACGGTTTTTTTAAAACTGGAAATAAGAAAGTTTACAAATTAAATACAAAAGAGGGACATTCTATAAGATTAACTGCAGATCATAAGGTTTCCATAAGAACGAAAAGTAAAGCTTACAAAGATGTTCCCTCAAAAGACCTTTCTAAGGGGGATAAAATTGTTTTAAATTGTTCTAAGTTAAAATGGGATGGTTTTGGAAATAATGAAGAGGGTTGGCTTATTGGATCTATGCTTGGCGACGGGCATTTAAAGAAGGATAGTGTTGCTCTTCAATATTGGGGAGAAAACAAGTTAGATATGTTGAAAATTGCCAAAGATTATATAAAAAATCTGGGCGGTTTAAATAATTATAATAATAGAAGAAAAGGGTGTTTTGTTAAAGACAGAGACACTTGTATTATAACTAGCAAGGATTTATTTAATTTTAAAAACGAATTAGGGATAGATGCTAATAAAAATATAACTAATGAAGATCTATTGCTCACAACATCATCCGATTTTCATATTGGTTTCTTAAAAGGTTTATTTGACGCTGATGGGTCAGTTCAGGGAAACACAAATAAAGGTGTTTCTATTAGACTGGCATCTAGTAAACAAAAGTATTTGGAAATTTCGCAAAGGATGTTACTAAGTTTGGGGATAAATTCAAAAATTTATTTAAATAGAAGAAATGCTGGACATACTTTGTTGCCAGATGGAAAGGGTGGGAGCAAATTTTATAAAACGTTGGCACAACATGAATTAATTATTTCTAAAGATAATATTTTAAAATTTAATGAGTTAATTGGTTTTAACGATAATAAAAAAAATGAGAGATTGCTGGAAATTATTTCAAGTTATAATAGAAATGTATATAAAGACAGTTTTACGGCGACATTTGAGAGTCTTGAATATATTGGAAAGGAAGATGTGTTCGATTGTTCTGTTCAAAATTTAAATCATTATTCTATCAATGGCCTAATAGTTCATAATTGTGGGGAGCAATTTCTTCCTAACTACTCATCATGTAATTTGGGAAGTATAAATGTTGTTAAATATTATGATTCAGAATCTAATACTGTAAATTGGGATGAATTAAAAGAAGACATTCACACTTGTGTAAAATTTCTTGATCAAGTCGTTGAAACTAACAAGTACCCATTACCAGAAATAGACAGAGTAAGTAGGGGAGAGAGAAGAATAGGTCTTGGCCTTATGGGTTGGGCGCAGTTACTTTTTCTCTTGGGAATTCCATATAATTCTAAAGACGCTATAAATTTTACTAAAGAGTTTATGCATTTTTTTAGAAAAGAATCTGTATCAGCATCTATGAAGTTGGGAGAGGAACTCGGTAATTTTCCATTTTGGAGAGGATCGATTTACGAGAACACTGAGGACTTGCCTAAAATTTATGGAGATTTTGTAGACTCTAAAGATGGGCCAATTCAAATGAGAAATGCTACTCAAAACACAATTGCTCCTACTGGAACTATTTCCTTAATAGCAGATTGCTCAAGTGGCATGGAGCCTATTTATGCATTAGTCTTTGTTAAAGAGGTAATGGGTGGAACAAAATTATATTATGTTGATCCAATTTTTGAGGAAGTTTCCAAGAAAGAGGGATTTTATAGCAAAGAGTTGATTGAGCAAATATATGAAAATGGCGGATCATGTCAGGGAATAGACACTGTTCCTGATAAATATAAAAAGCTATTTGTGACCGCAATGGATCTTACTCCCTCAGAACATGTCGCATCTTTGGCCACATTCCAAAAATTCATAGATAGTTCTATAAGTAAAACAATTAACTTACCTAACTCAGCAAGTGTAGAAGATATTGAGGAAGTATATGTTCTTGCTTATCAATTAGGTTGTAAGGGTGTTACAGTATATAGAGATGGTTGTAAGGATGTTCAAGTTCTTTACACTGGTGGCACAAAAGATAAAGAGTCAACTCGTGGAAGGGCCAAAATTGGTATTAGCGAGAGTGTTTTAAAGAAACTTATTATAGAAAGAAAGATGAGTGTAGAGGAAGCCGCAGATGTTTTTGATTGTAGTCCATCTACAGTAAGAAGGAGAATGCGAGAATTCGACATTGACACTTTAAGAGTTAAGCCAAGCAAAGTTAAGCGCCCAGATATTCTACCGGGAACTACTCAAAAATTAAAGACCGGTGAGGGAAGTTTTTTGGTGACAACAAACACAGATCCCAATAGTGGTGATTTATTTGAGATAACCATTTTGCCATCAAAGTCTTCATTGGGCGAACTTCACAATTGTGAGTCATTGGGCAGGTTAGTCTCACTGGCAAGACAATATGGTGTTCCTATTGATGAAATTATAGAACAATTGGAAGGTATCACGGGGCCAAACCCAACTTTTTACAACGGCATGTCGATTAAATCATTGCCAGATGCCATTGGTAAAATTCTTTATAGATTCTCTGACACAGAAAAAATTGAAATTAGTGATGGTCATTGTGAGTCGTGTGGCGGTGAAAATGTTGAATATTCTAGTGGGTGTGTTTTTTGCCGAGACTGTGGCGATGGGAAGTGTGGTTAATGATAATTCTTGCAGACAGACAAGATGAAACAGATGCCGTTAATGAAGAAAGGCAAGATTGGCTACAAAGAGTTTTAGTAGCACTGGGTGCTGACCCAGAAATAATTAAAAAAAATACTATAAATGCTAAAAATCATATTTCTTCTCTTGGATTAGATGTTGTACTGAAATCTGATGGAGAGATAGATATACATCGATTTGAGTATGATCAAGTTGAAGATGTGACCATTGAGAAAGACAGTTATCTTGTTGCTCAATGGTTTAAGCCAAAATTTATAGTAAAAGAAGATGATGGTAAGAAGTTTTATGAGATTCACATTGAGGAATGGGCTTTACCATTTCAGATGTCAAATTTAGGAGAGTAGAATGGCAGAAGATTTATTATATTTTAAGAACAAGGAAGGAAAGTACGTACCAGTTAGTTTTGAAAAAATAGCAACGGATGACTGGAATGATAAAATCGTTGTAATCAGAGTAGGATCAAAAGATGATCCAGCTTCAAAGGAGGATGCCGTACAATTAACACATGAACTTGAAGATTTAGAAGTTTTAGGAGAAATACATGCTTCTTATTTAATTTTAGATTTTGGTATTAATTTCGATATTTACGGAGACTTAGATGAGCTTAAAGACAAGAATGTCTGTGTTTGGATAGAGGAAGGTGATGATCTCTCCAAACTTGGAGAGATGGCTAAAGAGGCCAAGAGTGCTTTGAGGAAAGCATTTAATAAAGTTATTATGCTTCCAACCCCATTAACTGTTGAAAAGTATGCAGAAATTAATGAAATCAAAAAAAGATTAGGAGTTGTCAAAAAAAGACGCGGAAGATAAATTTTAGGAGGAACTAATATATTGACTAAAAAAATAATTATAGATACAAATGTATATCTTTATGACCCGAATTGCGTAAAAAAGTTTGAAAATTCAAACGTTTACATTCCACTTTGTATATTGGAGGAATTAGATAACGCAAAAAAATATTTTGATGAGACTGCTCGCAACGCACAAATTGCGATCAAGAAGTTGGAATCTTTTAAAACAGATGTGGAGAGATGTGATGTTGAGAGTAGAACTCAAGTTAAGGTATCAGTAGGACAAGATATTTTTTTATATTTCACATCAGATCCAACAATTGAAGACAAGAAAGACAATATAGATAACAAATTAATACAACTTGCAATTGACTTGAAAAAAGAAGGTGAAGATGTATTAATTATTTCAAGAGATGTTAATGTAAGGTTAAAATGCACATTATTTAGTATAGATTCTGAAGATTATATTAAAGACATGTTGGTAGAAGAACCAACATTAATTTATTCAGGAATGACAAAGCAAGATGTTGAGCCACGAATGATAGATCAACTTTATAATAATGGAAATCTCCCTTATTCTGGAAAATATCCAAATGAGATGTTTTTATTAAAGGCTGGACAACAAAGTGCTGTTGGAAGATATTTAGATAGTGGAGTATTAAAACCTGTAAAAGAAAAAGAAATGTGGGGTATTCGGCCACGCAATGTTGAGCAAGCAGCAGCGGTTGATGTTTTAAATGAACCATCAATACAACTTATTACTCTTATTGGAAAAGCCGGATGCGGAAAGACCTTAATCGCTTTGGCTTGCGGGCTTGAGCAAGTATTGTCTGTTAAAAGATATGATAAGTTAATTGTGACCAGACCAATTGAACCAATGGGTAGAGACTTAGGTTATTTACCTGGTGATATTGATGAGAAAATGGCCCCCTGGATGGGAGCAATTAATGACAATCTAGAGGTTTTGTTCCATAAAAATTTAAGTACGTTGGATGATTATAAAGAACGTGGCTTAATACAAGTTGAGCCATTAACATATATTAGAGGAAGAAGTATTCCAAAATCTTTTATTATAATTGATGAGGCGCAGAACTTAAGTCCAAATCAAGTTAAGACAATTATTACAAGAGTTGGGGAGGGTACTAAAATAGTATTAACTGGAGATATAGAACAAATAGATTCGCCATATTTTGATTTTTCTAATAATGGTTTGACCTGTGTTGTTGAGAAGTTTAAAGATTTCTCAATCTCTGGACACATAACTCTAATGAAGGGTGAAAGATCTGAGCTCGCCACATTGGCCGCAAAGATTTTATAGGAGAAATAATGGGTGACATGAGAATAAGGCCAGATGGCAGACAAGATGAAAATGGTGTAAGTAATGGGAAAACAAAAGATGAAAATGGTGAGGTTTTATTGAATAATAAATTTTTATATTCATGTAAGCCAACAGATCTTTTAGCAATTAGGGCTTGGGCTCACACTCAAGAAGAACTTTTTAGTCTTGACCCAAATACCAATAAGAGAGTTGATATATTAATCAAGGAAATTGATGCAATATTAAATAAAATAATTTTTAGAGGTAATTAAATGATTGATGATAGAGACCGAGCAGTTAAATTAATATTCGCCAAATATGATAAGTTTGTAAAAGATGGCGGAAATCCAAGAGTAATACTCGTACCTCATGGAATGTTAAATGACATTGAGGAAGAATGGATGGATATTAATGATATAAATTATAAGAAAAAAGACTATCGTGTTCCTAGTCAGCCAGATGCAATAATGTTTGGCATCATGGTAATTGAAGTAGATCTGCTTAAAGAGGTTACAATTTACTAATGATAATTCCTATTAAAAGTAAAGAGGAAGTTGAAAAGTTTATTGAAGCAGGTAAGATTACTGCTGAAATAATGGAAATAGTAAAATATTATCTTGAAAAAGATGGTGGATATTATTGTACAGGAAATGAAATTGATACTATAATTAGGGATGAGTGTAAAATGCGGGGAATTATTCCCGCATTTTTAAATTATAAGGGCTTTCCTGCTAGTTGTTGTTTTTCTGTAAATAACATATTGGTTCATGGAATTCCAAATGACACTCCTTTGAAAGATGGAGATGTTGTGTCTGTTGATATAGGAATTGACATTGATGGCTTTTACGGAGATCATGCTATTACTGTTGGAATTGGAGAAGACAATGATCATTATGAAATCATTGAAACTTGTGAAGATTCTCTCAGCGAGGTAATCTCCAATATTGGCCCCGGAGATATGTTTTCAAAAATTCCAAAAATAATTCAAGAAAGTTCTGGGAAATTTAAAACAATTAATGATTACGGAGGCCATGGAGTTTCTCGCGGAATTCTTCATGATAATCCTTTTGTTCCAAATGTCGATAAATTTATTTATGATGACTTCTCTTTGAGAGAGAACATGATTTTTGCAATTGAACCGATGCTCACATATGGAGACAATAATACAAAAATCAAGGAAGATGGTTGGACAGTATACACAGACGAGGTTTCAGTTCATTTTGAGCATATGATTTTAATAACTAAAGAGGGCACAAAGGTTTTAACGGAGGTATAATGAAGAAGGGAATGTTTATTACTATTGAGGGAGGCGAGGGGTGTGGCAAGACCACTCATTCTAAAAAGCTATCTGACTGGATGAATGATAGAGGTTTGAAACATGTTTTAACTAAGGAGCCTGGTGGAGGTAATTTATCAGAGTGTCAAAAAATCAAAAGCATTCTTATGAACCCAGAGAATGATTTAGTTCCCATGGCAGAACTTTTTCTATTTTTAGCAGACAGAGCTCAGCATGTTGAACAATTTATAAACAAAGAACTTGAGGCAGGACATCATGTGATCTCTGACAGGTTTATTGATAGCACAAGAGCCTATCAAGTATCGAAGGGTATCCCAAGAGATAGAATTGACACATTACTTTCTTTGGCCATAGGAAACACCATACCGGACTTAACAATTCTTTTGGATGTTGACCCAGAAATAGGACTTAGGCGTGCCAAGAGGGCTATTGGGGGCACAGAAGGAGATAGGTTTGAGAATGAAGACTTATCTTTTCATAAGAAAGTAAGAAACAATTTTAGAGTTCTTTCTGAGACTATTTCCGAGAGTGAAAGGATATTTTTAATAAATACTAATACAAAAAGCAAGGACAAAGTTTTTAAAAACATAGTAGAAATAGTTTCTGAAAGGCTTTGGGAGGTTTAGGTGAGTAGAGAAAGAAGTCTCATGTTTGAGTCGCCAGAAAGATGTCAGTTGGCAAGAAATTTTCTTATGCCACTTGGTGGAGAAATAGGTCTTGATGATGATTCCAAATGTTCAATTAAGTCTAAAGAATATGATAGTATACAAATTGTATTCCAGCCGCATTGGATAGGGTCACCATCTGCTGAATTTGTTGCTCGTGAAATTGCGCGTAGATTTGATGTTGTTAGTATTGGCGATTTTGACGGGTGGTTTTCTGATGAGAACTGGCAAGAAGATTCTGATAATCCATTAAATTGTAGTAATAGATACGGAGAGAATTATGGTTCATGGGTTGAGTGGCTAAAAAATTACAAACCAGAATGGAATAAGTGGGTTTATGCGAGTAGAAATTATGGGGACAATGATAAAGCAGATTGGTTTTTAGAATCCCTGAGAAAAGTGGAGAGTTTTGTTGTAGAAAAATTTTGTGAATTAGATATTAAGGAGAAACAATGCCAGTTATAAATAGGCAAGTTGTAGAGAGAACAAACAAACCAGAAATAATTTTAGTTAATGGGCGAAAAACTAGGGTTTATATTGAAATTAGTTTAGATCTTAATGCTGGAGGAGGAATGATGGCTCCAATAAAGAATCCTAATGCTAGTATATTGGAAATGTGGATTGATTGTGAAACTGGAAAGTCTATTAGAAGCAAGCAAACAAAGTTGTGGAAGGAGTTTGACGATGCCAGTAATTAATAAGAAAAGTTTTTTTAATGGTATACGCATCGTTAAAGATCGTAGTATGATTATTGGAAAGGTAACTTCTTGGAAGCTAAGCAAGAGGAAGCGTCGTCCTATTTATGAAATCGGGACAAAAATAGATTGGAATAAGATGAGATGGAGGATAATTTAGATGGCTAACGCAAGCAATTACCCACGAGCACCAAAAGGATTAAGTTATGTGCCAGTTTTTGACGCAAATAACCGTTTGCCTATTAAATTTGTATTAAAAAAAAGTTCCAAGGCTGAATTAAATTGGCAGAATGAAGTAAGAAGATTGTTGGAAAAGAGAAAAGATAAAACAGGATTTACTTTGAGATAAAAAAATAAGGATGGAAAAGAATGGCTAATACAAGCATAGTAATTTGCGGAGAAAAATATGACATAGGAACAAGAGTTGTTCTATGGAATGAAAAGTATGGGTTGAATGGTTATAATACATCCAAATATACTATAAAGTCAACAGACAGAAAAACTGGAAAAGAAAAGATAAAAGTAATTAAAGGTAAGAGATATAGTTCAAGATCCAAGATTAGAAAAGTTGATCGTGAGTGGCTAAATAAAAATGTTAATCAGTTCTTTTTACATCACTCAGGAATGTATAGAGCAGCCGGTACATATTTGGTATTACACAAGCAGCGTGGTCTTTCAGTACATTTTATAATGGATGACGACGGTACAATTTATCAGTGTCTAGATGTTAAGGAAAAAGCTTGGCACGGCGGAAGTTGTAATCCAATATCTGTAGGAATAGAAATTGATTCAAGGGCATCAGCCAGAAGATTTCCTAACGCATATAGTGCAACCAATCAAAAAAGATTTAGGGTTGGACCGAGAAAGATTAAATTAGATACAATTCATGGTATGAAAATGAGAGGATTTGATTATAGTGATGGTCAATATTCTGCTCTAATTAAACTAGGAAAATGTTTATGTGAGCAACTTGGGATTCCAAAAGATTTTCCAAGAGGAAGGGGTGGAAAGTTAGTAAAGGGAGTTATGAAGAATTATAGGAAATATAAAGGCATTCTTTGTCATTACAATATGACCAAGAATAAAATTGACCCCATTTCTTTAAATCATGATAGAATTCTTAAGGGTATTGGGGGCAACACAAATATTCCTGGAGATATATTGCCAGACGATATTATTGACTTAAGAACTTGGCAGGGCAGACAAGAGGCGTTAGCAGAATTGGGGCATGATCCTGGTCCAGCTGATGGAATATATGGAAGACAAACGCGCGGTGGTATTAAAAGTTATCAAGAATCGATGAATCTTGAGATTACAGGAGAATGGGATCAACCAACAGAATCATCAGTTGCTACTATGATAACAGGATTAGGGATTGTAGTAATATTTTAAGGAGAAAAATGAAAGTAAATTTAGCCGGATTTAATATTGATAAAGAATTAATTGAGATAAGTAAATCAATGATGTGGGATCAAGTTGAAGAAAAAGATTGGCTTGTTTTTACCCCAGAAACTATTTCAGCAGCATATGCTCGCATAAGTAGAAGTAAAAAAGATGTTGATGAATTAAGAGCAGATTCTATTCAAGATGTGGCAAAAGCAAGAGAATCTAATGAGAATATTGCTTATAATATGGGGCATTCATCTATAGCAGAACACTCTGTCTATAATTTTGATCTTATAAATGTTTCTCGTTTAGCAATAGAATTTGTAGAGTCTTTTAGATTAGCGTCTTATACTGAGAAATCACAAAGATATGTTAAACTCAATGGAAATGATTTTTACATGCCAAATGAAATTAAAAATACTCCATATGAAAAAGAATTTAAGAAGATTGTGGACGTTCAAAATCAGGCTTATACGAGAATATATAATGGAGTTAGAAGACATTTGGTTAAGTCTGGCATGGCAAAAAAAGATACTGTTGGAAAAGCCAAAGAGGACGCAAGGTATGTAACTTGTTTAGCAACATATGGGCAGCTGGGAATGACAGCAAATGCTAGGACTATAGAAAACATGTCTAGAAGATTTGCTGCAAACCCATTAGAAGAATTAAGAGATGTGGGAAATCTAATAACAAAAGAAACTGTTAAACATACTCCATCTCTCGTCAAGCATGTTACTCCCACTCGCAATGACAGATATATTGTCGAAAATCATTTTAGGATTCCTAAATTTATTTATGATAACCCTTCAGCCCCCAATGATCTTTTATTTATAGATGCTAATTGTCCCGTTAATTTTGTTAAATATTTTTCAGTTGATCATATTATAGATAATTTAACAGTTCATGAGTCGGTGCCAAGAGAGTGGGAACTTATAAATTTTACGTTTGGAGCCTGTGTTTCGGCGTCATGTTTTGCTCAATTAAAAAGACATAGAATGGGATTCACATTAATTCCATATAAATATGATTTAGAAAATGGAGTAACAACGCCACAAACTATTATTGACGCAGATATGGAAGATGTTTTTATGGAAACAATAGATACGACTAATGAGTTTTATAATAGGCTTAATGAGTTTAATCCTATAGCATCTACATATATTTTAACTCAAGCACATAAAAGATGGACCATGTGTCAAATGAATGGCAGGGAACTTTATCACTTTGCCAGACTAAGAATGGATGGACATGCTCAATGGGACATAAGAAATCTTGCCAATGCTATAGTTGAGAAAGCAGTATCAGAGTTTCCAGATATATTGAAAAAAATATGTGGAAAGGATGAGTTTACACAACAGCAGGATTTATATAAAAGTCGATAATTAATAAAATTAATGGTTATACTATAAGGAGAGGATGATATGAAGGATTTTAATTTAGAACTTGATGGAGGGCAATTAAGAATATTTGAAGAGGATGGTCAAATAAAACTTGAAGCAGGAGCTCTACATTTGGAGGGTTCTAAGATTACTACCATCACTTTTTTTCTTAATGAAGATGATTTAAAACAAATAGGAGAATGGATAAATAATGTCAGATTATAAAACTAAAACAGAACTTTTGATTGAAGAACTTAAGATAAAGTATCCAGATTTTAAAATAAAATTTAAGGATGAATCTAAATTTATGAAGTTTCTTAATATATTTGTTAAGTTATTTAATAAAAAATTTATGAGCAGATATACTACTGTTTTAGAATATACAGTATATTTCCCAAGCAAGAAGTGGATGGAAAAAGATTGGAGAAAAACTTTTTATGTTTTATCTCATGAGAGTATTCATATGGCAAGTCATAATAGTAATCCGGTCAAGCATGTCTTAGGTTACACATTCCCTCAAAATCTAGGATTACTATCATTGCTTTCATTACTATCATTTATTAATCCAGCATTTTTAGTATTCTTAATTTTCTTAACGGCGCTTGGCCCCTGGCCAGCGCCGTTTCGCGTGAAAGAAGAAACAAGGGGGCATGGGATGAATTGTAAAATTGGAACATGGGAGGGATTTAATATGTTAGAGCAGGGTGATGCTCTTGAACGAATGGCAAAAAAAGTATGTGGTTGGGATTATTATAATCCATTACATTCGCCAAAACAAATGGAAAAAGATTTAGAAGAATATTCAAGTACAGATAGATCAGAGAAAGGTTACAATTTGGTTAAAAAGGTTTTTGATATAAATAATGAGAATTTATGATGTTATTATTATAGGAACTGGTGTTTCTGGAATTACAGCAGCAAAATTATTAAATTCTGACGCCGATGTTTTATTAATTGACAAAGGCAAAAACATAAAGAGCAGAAAGCATTTACTTTATGGGTGGTTTGGTAGCAGTTTATATACTATGAGCAGTTTAAAAACAAGAGCAAAAGACGGGTATCAAAAGATCTTAGATAATTTTAATATTCCATATAAGTTAAATGAAAATCAAAGATTTAACTTTGCCAGCGATCTTTACTCAGATCTTATAAAAAATAGTGATATAATTTTTAACACAGAAGTGGGTAAACTTTCCAAGAAAGATGGAGTATTTAATATTGGAATTCCCGGTGGGATTTTTCGTTCTAAAGTTTGTGTATTGGCAACAGGTCATGATATAAAGTTAGTTGAAGATTCTCAAATGAATGATTCGAAAATACATTTAGGATTAAGGGTTGAGGTGCCTTCTAGATATATAAAGAACAGACTAGAAGTTAAAAACTTTATCAATAATGGAATTGTAGGAGAAAGAGAAATCTACGGAGTTAATTCTTCATTTGCATATTTTAATAAAAAAAAGAGATCCTCTAAGTCTAGTTTTTTTGTCGGAGTTGAAATGGATTTCTTAGAGGCTGTTCGATGTGTTAAGATAATAAATGTATTAAATGGAGATAGAATTAAAAAAGAGAGGATTGACACGATATTGTCAGGCAAATCTTATTTAAAAGAATTGCCATTTTACTCAGAACTTTGTAAAAAATTATCAAAAGTTTGTGATGACAATATGTCATTTGTGTCTTCAGGAATTTGCTATTCACCTGAAATTTATGGCAGAGGAATAGTTAAAAGCAATAAAGAAGAAAAGATATTTTGTGTTGGAAGATGTTCAAGTGAAGCTGAAACTTCTGCAGATTCTATAGTGTCCAGCATTGACACAATTGACGCAATAAAGGAGGAAATATAATGCCAAAAGTTAATAAGAAGAAACGGGAAGAGGAAGTAAAAGGATATATGGAGTTTTTGCAGGAAAGAAAGTATGAGTTATTTCAGGTTATTCCTGGTTTAATTGATGCCACATTCATTGAAGGGCCACCATCAAAAATTTTACTAAAAACAGTAACAGAGGTAAATTTAGAATCTCATCCAATAACAAAAGATTCTGGATTTGTTTTTGAGGTAAAGATTATGGAAGCGAAAGATTCTCAGGGCAAACCTATTGTTATTACAGATGCGGGTTTGAAAAATCTAAAAATTGAGAAAGAAAAAAAGTCTAAATCAGAAAAAGTTATGCCTGATTTCGTATCGGTTGGCCTTGACAAAAATGGAGAAACAACTCAACAAAAAGTTGCTGGGCAAAAAGATGTTGTAGATGTAAAGATTAGTCCTGCTGACATGGTATTTAAACCAGGAGCTTAATGATGAGAGAATGTAGAATTTGCGGATCAAGATTGGGAATTTCTGCTTACAACACCAAAGTTCAAAGATGGCTTTTGCCAGAAAAAGAAGCAAGCAATCAGAAAAATTGTAAGAAGAATCCTGATGGGACTTGGAGTTATAATGGGCCAATTGGCAAATCATTTTCCAAGATGATTGATTTTTGCAGAAAATGTGCTAAATACAGACATGGTAGGTTTGTTAATTATCAGGATACAGATAAAAAATTAGGAGTTGAATAACGGAGGTATTTATGACTACATTTACAACGATAATAGAGAGAGGTCATAGAAAATTTATTGACCAAAATTTAAAAAAGAGATCATTTGGTGATTGTAAAAATTGTGAATCATTTAATTTATTAATTGCAACAACACTTAAAGATGGGAAAACTAAAGAAGAATTGGAGATGATGCTATGCGAGGAATGTTACAATACTTTTTTGTTTGGGAGCGAGAAATGAGCAAAGAAGCGTTAGATTCTGTTTTGGGATTGGAAGAGAGTTTTTTTGAGGAAGAATCTAAACCTGGTCCCTGCAGACAAATTACTATTGATAAGGAACAAGAGTTAATTGTTTTGAAGTTGGATAATGTTGAATTATTTAAACAATCGATTTCAAAACTGGATAAAGAAGTAAGTTTAGAATTCATTGAGTCATTGATGGATGCTTGGAGGAATGAAGAGACAAATAAATTAGCGACCGAACTAAAAATAGGTGAAGTATAAAAATTTAACAATTTTGAGGTGAAAAATGAAACAGCTTCTATTAGCAATACCAGCGATGATGGAAGAAGTACTGAAGAAAGTTGAGCAGGAAGATTTAAATGCTTCAGATGATAAAAAAAGAGAAACAAAAAAACTTCTTTCTAATTTAAGAAAGGTAACTACAGAAATGAAAAATATCGCTGAGAGCCAAGAAAAGGTTTCTCAACAAAGTTTATTTAGTATGTTGGGTAATCTTCAGGAATTACAAGATGTAATTCCGAAAGTTGATGAAGATCAGCTTAGCAAATTAAAAGACATATCTCCAGATTTGGGGAATTTGCTTAGTTTGAAGGACTCATTGGGAGGTTTACCAGATGTAAGTGAGGCGATGAGGGTTTTAAGTCCTACGGAGAAAGTGAGAGAAAATAGATCACTTAAGGAGGGCGAAGTTGAAAAAACAACCGAATCACAACCCAAAACAGATAGAGTTAATCCAGCAAAAATCGAAGACTGATTGCGGCATTGCTTGTGTCGCTATGCTTTGTGGAAAATTATATGATGATGTAAAACCATTTTTCAAAGCAATAAGCGGAGGGATCTACCCCGATGATGTATTAGAGGCAGTTGAAAATTTGGGATTTAAATGGAAAGAATTTAAGAGATTACCAAGAAAAGGAAAAGCTTTAGTTGCTTTGAACTGGAAAGAAGAGGGGTTATCCGGACATTATATAGTTTGGGATTGTGAAAGAAAACAGTTTTTAGATCCCAAACATGGATTAATAAATAAAACAGAGATGATGAAACTTTGTAATATAGATTATATTTGGAAAATAGAGAGAAAAAAATGAATTGTGAAAAATGCGGAAATTATATAAACAATACTGCCGGAATATGTTATTGCAATCAATTCCAAACTTATTGGAATTTTTCTATATTGCCGGAAAAAGGATGGGAGTGTCCAAGATGTAATAGGTGTTATTCACCATCAACTTTTATGTGTTATTTTTGTAGCCCAATAAAAATAGAGAAGAAAAATGACTAGTTTTGTGGGAGGAATTCCCAAAGAAATAAGAACTTCTATTAAGTGGCTTAAGAATAAAAATATTAAATGTTCTTATTGTAAAAAAGATATTAGCAAATTTAGATTCTTGTGGATAGACTCATATTTAAATATATTATGTGGGTGTCCCGGATATCATTTTGCGATAAGAATGAAGTGTTATAATTGTAACAGGTTTAAAGATATGGCTAAAGGAAAAAGTGGGCAGTTACTTTCTTTTTGTCCGAAATGTTTAACATAAATTCGCGTAATCATTAGTGAAATATTTCATTAATGATTGCGTGAATTTATAAAGAAAAATGGCGTAAGACTATGAAACTATTAATTTAATGAGGAAATAATGCCAACAATAAATAATAAACATCCTAATAAGGAATTTTTTAAAGCAGCGAGAAAGAGGATAAGACTGATGGAAGAAACAAATAAGAAATATCCAAAGTTTTTTGACACAGAGAAGGTTAAGAATATAATAAAGAAATTGTGGGGTAAAAATGCCAACTCTAAATAGTATAAAACATACATTTGGTAAAATCAATATGAGATATTCCCAAGATAGTTATGATGTATTTACAGAAGGTATAAGATTATTGATTGGAGAAGTTCCAGAAAAATTTTATATTAAGTGTTCAAAATGTAAAAAAAGAATTAAGCTATCTAAAGCATTGTTTGGCCCAGCCGATTTTTGTGCAATGTGTTTTTGTGGCAATTTTTTAGTAACGTGTTTAAAGTCAGACAAAAATTCTTTTTATATTTCTTTATAATTTACATTTTTATTAATAATTTCATATTTAATATGAAATATTAAAATATGTGAAAAATAGGATATATATGCCCGTCATTAATTCAAAAATAAAAACAGACATTATTGCTGACCAGATTAGTGAATCGTTAAAGAGTCGCGGGAGTAAGGTTAATAAAAAAAGAATTAGGATGTTAATAAGAAAGTTGTTTGAAAAGAATAAGAAAGTTGTTTAAAGATAATAATTTTAAGGATTTCCAAAACTTTATGAATCAATGTTATAATGTATTTAATTATATATATGATAGATATACTTTAGAATGGCAAGATATATATTTCAAGAAAAGAAAAATTGGGCGAGGGAAAAATATAAAAATGAATGGACCCTCTGGTTTTATTGGATATATGGAATTAGAAGTAATACCGGAAGAGTTTACTGTGATGGGAAAAATAGTATCTATAAAGACTTCTGATATTATAGAAACAAAAGATAAAATAAATATATTGAAAAGTTCTAATATTTATATTTGGGGTAATAAGTAATGCCGGTTATAAACAGATCTAATAGTTTTGTTGAGATATTTAAAGATAATAAAATAATTGCCAAATCTACTAAATTTGGACTTTGTAAACCAATGCTTTATGTTCATAAATTAAATATACCCTTATCTAAGGTCGTGTTAAAACTTGGTAAAATGTATGCTTGGATTTCAACACCAGATAATTTTATTGTTATTCCTAAAATAAAAATGGTATCAAACATAACTTTTTTTAAAAATGGAAACGGCACAATTAATGATATTACACTTATTTCGGACGGAGTTTATATTAATTTTGAATTGCCAAAATTTCAAAATATTGTAAATAATTTAAGAAGAGGAAAGGGAATAATAATCCCATAAAACTTTATGATAGAAAAACTATTAAAACTTGCATCGTATTATGATAAGTCATTACAATTTAAAAAAGCAGACAATATAAATGAAATTATCAAAAGTTATGCTGAAGGTATGACCACAGATGTTATTGATGTTGATGAAAAATTGCCTTTTGCACGTACAGTACAGCAGACAGACATTGATGATGTGACAACTATTCCCAAATTAAAATCTGTATTGCCAGAAGAAACTAAAGATGAAGAGAAGGACGAGTGGAATGAGCAAGCAGAACAAGAAAAAGAATATTTTGGTCCTGGATTTAAATTATTTTATGAAAAATTAGCATCAGGCGAATCTCTTCCAAGTGCAACAAAACATTTACGCCTTCTTGGATCTGGATCTTTTAGAATGGTATTTGATTTAGGCGATTTGGTTTTGAAAGTTGCAAAAACATCTCCAAGTGATAAATTCCACCCACCAAAAAAAATGAATACTCTTGAGGCTGATTATGATATGGCTAGCAGATTTCCCGAATTTGTGGCTAAAACTTATGCCCACGCAAAAGATTTTACTTGGCTCGTTCAAGATAAAGTCATAATAATGAAAACCTCACATTGGTTTCTTTCATTTTTTCCAGAACTAAAAGGTATTCCCGCGTCAGATAAATATGATCATAAAGATGTCTTTAAGAGTTATATTTATGTTGTGGCAGAAAAATATGGCCTTGGCAATATACCCAATTTAGAGCGGTATCTTACTTCAAGGGATAAAATCAAAGAGTCAAATAATCCGGGTTACAAAAAAGAAAAGTTAAATGAATTAGGAAATTTAATTACATCTCTTAAAAAAATAAATGTATCAGATCTAATGGAAAGATTTGTAAGATTTATATATGCTTTTAGTATTCAAGTTGATGACGTGAGAGAACATAATGTAGGATATATTAGCACAAGTGATGGTGTTAAATTAATTCTGCCAGACATTAGTAGAAATATTAATAAGTCTTCGAATTATATTAATTATCTCAAAAAGAAGGCAGACTATTATGATAAAAAACTTAACTTTGGTTTGGCAGATAAATACACTAAACTAATACCAAGTTATATAACAAAAGAGGCTCAACTATCTACTCTTGAACCAGAATTTAAAGCGCAGGTTTCTTCTATAATGTCTGAGTTATCTCAGTTGGGCTGGAAACCACGAGTTGCTTCGGGAAGAAGATCAATAAAGTCACAAATAGGAAAGTTCCAAAAAGGCTATTCTGTTATATTTGGCACGGGAGCTCACTATTTAGGATTGGCTGCAGATGTAATAGATAAAAGATATGGTTGGAAGGTAAAAGGAAATCATAAATTTTTTCAAGATCTTGGAAGAATTGCTCAAAGTCATGGCTTGACTTGGGGAGGAAAATGGAAGAGTTCATATCCTCCATATGGTGATGTCGCCCATATTCAAGCCACTGACCAAATGATTAGAAAATATCAAAAAGATAAAAAAATAGCAATTTTGCAAGATTCAATGGCGGGCTTGGGGATTTCAGTTAACAAGACTGGAATACATGATGAGCAAACAAAGAGAGCCTGGGACGAGCTAAGAAATATTTTAACACGAGAGTCTCAAGGCAAAATTAACTTGCCAGAGCTATCACCAAAGACTTCTAAGATGGGTGCTAAATATGCTCAGTACCTTACAATGATGAAGCAGATTAAATTAAATAAAAGAACAAAGAAGAATCTTAAAAGAATGTCTTTGATGTTTGGAAAAGACGTTCGCCATCTTTGGAAAAATCCAGAGATGAATGAGGCTCTGAGAAAAAATGAACAAATATATGAAATACAAGAACTCATGAAAAATAAGGGAATTTACAGAGGAAAACTTGATGGTGCTTGGGGCAAAAAAACTAGCGAGGCTTGGCAAAAATTTGCTAAGAAATATCCATCGCCCGAAACTGACAGGATGCAAAAAGAAATAGAGAGGATTTTCGCTTAGGGAGATAAAATTTTACCAGTTAAGAGAGTTAAAAGTTTTTTAAATAAATTAGAAGCTAAAGCAAAGAAATTAAATAGACCAGAATTAAAAGAGGCATTGGAGATTCTGGAAAGTAAAGATAACTGGATACTTAAAGACTTGATTGAAGAAAGAATAGACCCACATTTTGAAAATGTTACAAATCTTGATATGTGGAAAAAGTCTAAGGGGAAAAGCAACAAGCAACTATCATGTACACAAAGTCTTTATTTAATCGAGGAATTAACAAAACTACTTAAAGTTATTCCAGAATTTAGAGAAGATATTATTGATTTACAATATTGTTATAGTTATGTTGCCAGAGTTTATAAAAGATCTCGCGTATTTGTGACAAAAAAATATGAACTATAGAGGTTAAGATGTCAATTGAAATGGATATGTTTTTAATTTTAAAGAAAGCACAAATGTGGAAAGAACAAATTGAACAAGAAAAAGAGTTCTTTGGCTCCAAGTTTGCTCAATTTACAAAATTTATGGAATCATATTATCCATCAGATAATGATATTCTTGAAAGTTATTTGATTCAATTATTTGGAGAAGTCAAAGAAGGTTCTGATAGGTTTGGCGTTGACCTAGGAGATTACTTCATAAAAGTTGCCAGATCCGCTGTTGGAATTGAGTTAAACAAACGGGAAGCAAATATCATATTTAATGTTTTCCCCAAAGTATATAATCGTTGCCCAAACTTCAAATGGATTATGGTAGAAAAAGCGGAAGATTTCACAGAGTCTTCAACTCAAAAGTTTTTCCCGGAAGTTGCCAAAGAGGGCCTTTATTTAGATGAATATTTCGACGCTCTAGATGAGGGATTAATGGAAATAAATGAAGAAGATAACCGAGGAGAAAGAATATATAAAGAAGAAAATAATCGCCAGATAGAAAAAATAAAAAGAATTGAGCCTCAGCATAATCTTAAACGATTTTTGGAATTTTTTCATTCTTATCCGCAAGCGTCATCAGACCTGGGGAATGAAAATCTTGGAATTGTTATTAGAGATGGTGAAGAGATTCCAGTGTTGATTGATGCCGGATTACACGGAGACTTGGTTCCTGCGTCAACTAGAGGTGTTAAAAAACAAATAAGAGAGAGGGTGGGAAAATAGATGTCAATTGAATTAGATATGTTTCTTATCTTAGCAGAAGATGAGGAGGGAAGAGATCCTAACGAGAAAACTAAACTCGACAAATTAACCTCAAAGTTTACTAGTCATCAGGATTATGATCTTCCACCAGAAGAAATGATAAAACCTCCAAAGCCAGGAGAAGTTTCCAAATATTATGATTGGCATCTTGACCAAATAATATATTTATATTTAGAAGATGATGGAAAAGACAAGTTGGCCATTGGACTATCTGAGGATGGAAAAAAAAGAGCACAAGTGAAATTATTTCTAGATTCAGAATCTGGCAAATATCTTTCTGGCAAGAGAAATACATGGGCAGACCCAAGTTGTAATATTGGATATTTTATCACTGCTTTAATAAAGTATTTAAAAGAAAATAGCATGTTATTATATCCCAGAACCCAGTCTAAAGAAATATCATTTACAAAGCCTGAATTCACAGAAGAGGAAAGAAAGTTTTTTGGCAATCCTGAAAATGTTTTTGATAATCTAATTGACGTTGAGCCTATTGGCAAAGGTGGTTTTAGAAACGTATATGACTTGGGGAATTATGTTTTGAAGGTGGGAAATAATACGAATTCTTGGGATTTGGCAAAAAAGGTAAATCAAGACGAGTCAAATTTCCAAATGCAAGCAGAATTTCCAAATGTTACTGCTAAAACATATAAGTATAATCCTGATTTTGCTTGGATTATTCAAGATAAGGTTAAAGAGGTTAATAGCAAAAGTGCTGTTGAAGACTATTTCTTTCCAAACCATCATCCTTTTAATGAACAACTTATTAAATTGATTTCAAAATTATATGAAAAAACTTCTTCCAACTTAAATGAGAAATTGGAGGGATATACTCCTCAAGCAATTGAGTTGGCTAATTTAATAAAGAAATATAATATTGATACAGAAGATCTTAAGCCTAAAAATTTTGGAGAAACTGGAGATGGTAGAATTATTCTTATGGATATAGGAGTACATCAATGGTAAATAAAAGAAATTAAGGAAAATTAAAATGCCAACATTGAACAGAAACCCATTAGAGGATTTGTCTAGACAAGTTTTAAAAGAAGTAAAAAAATTAACGGGCAAAGAATTGGGAGTTGATAAATTTACGGAAGAAGATGTCAAGAAAATAGAAAACCATGTGTTCCCAAATGGAAAGCCCACGAAGTTAGGGAAGAAAATTATAAAAATTTTTCAAGACATACCATTTTTGTTTTAAAATGCCTGTAATTAACTCAAAAACTGTGAAAGAAAAAAAAGAAATTGACGCAAGATTAATTAGACAAATGATCAAAAAAAAAGAAACCCTAAAGCGAAGGCATTTGACTAAAAAAAGTAAAGCTAGAAGGAAAATGGTTGTTCGTCGTTTGTTTATACAAAGAAGGAGTAGAAAATGAATAATGAAATTGAATTAGACATGTGGCTCTTGCTCAAAAAAGCGTCAAATGATCAGGATGAAATTAGCAGTTTCTTCATTTTGGAAACTGGAGATAAATATTACATTTATCTTTCTCCAAAAAATGATAAAAATGTAGATTTTATATGTAAAGATGAGAGGGGACAAACTTTAATAGAATGGCCAGCATTTTATAATGAACCAAATAAAAAATTTGAGTTATCACTTAATCCATCATTTGTGGCTAATATAGATTTTTTTCCAGTAGGTTCTATGTTTGAGGATTCAGTTAAAAATTTCCTTAGAAAATATAATTTAGAACAAGGCTACGACGAAAGAACTCAAGCTCAATATAAAGTGCCAAATTTTTCAAAAGAAGAAGAAAAGATGTTTGGAGCTTCGGCTGAAGATATTTTTGATGAAGAAAATCTGGATAATAATTGGCTAGGATCGGGCGGATTCAGAGAAGTATATGATTTGGGGAATTTTGTTCTTAAGGTTGCCCATGATGAAAACTCCCTATATACTGCGATAAAAGTTAATGAATCAGAGGCTAATCACCAAATTCATAAAGAGTTTCCAGAACTTACAGTTAAAACATATAAGCATGATCCAAATTATGCTTGGATTATTCAAGATAAGGTGGAAGGACTTTCCACTTGGGACACAGCCAAGATATTAAAATATTTTAATTTAGTTGATGAGGACTTTATTAGCATATCGGGGACAGAGTGTGAGGGACGAATAGAGGAAGTTCTTAGAGAAATAATAAGTGGCGTTAGAGATTTAAATGAGCTGAAGACAAAGAAAATGGTAGAAAAGGGACAGGCGGAAAACTTCAGAAGAACACAAAAAAATATTTATAATAAAAAGATAGGTAAATTCCACCCTAAAATGTTACAATTGGCAAAGATGGTTATGAGGTATAATGTAGACTTACAGGATTTTAAAGCATCTAACTTTGGAGAAACCGCCAGTGGAAGAATTGTAATAATAGATATTGGCACACATTATTCAATAGGAGTTTTATAATGTCAATAGAATTAGATATGTGGCTGCTTCTTAAACAGGCAGACGCCCAAGAGGAATGGAATGAACAAGAGGAGCAGGAGAAAGAATACTTCGGATCTAGTTTTGATCAATTTAAACAGTTTATGAAAGACTTTGATATGAGCAAAGAAGAAGCTGAAAATGGCGCAATTTATAAAAAGATGAGAGAGTTGTGGCCAAATAAACATATCGCCGTAGGCGGATATAGAATGGGTTTTCTATTAGATGACTCATACTTCTTAAAAGTAGCAAAAGATCAAAGCGGAATTGTTATGAGTCAAAGGGAAACGCAACTTAATCCTAATATTTTTCCAAAAGTATACAATTATGCACCAGATTATTCTTGGATTTTAACAGAAGTAGCGGAGCCATTTAATTATAGTTATGAGAAAATATTAGTTCCTGAGCTTGTTGAAATTGATAAAACTATTGAAGAATATGTGGCTAGTTATTATAATGGTTTTAAGTATAAAACAATAATGTCATATGAAGATTATGCGAAGAAAAAAAGAGATCTGGGATATAATGCGGAAGATATTCTAGAATATTATCAAGAGGAAAAGAAGTGGATAGTAAAAGATAATGTGGAAATAGAAAAATTAAAGAAAGTAACACCAGGACCAAACTTACAGAAAATTGTTAAGTTTTTTGACTTCTATCCGCAAGCATCTTTTGATTTCAAATCAGATAATTTGGGAGTTGTACAAAGAGGCGGTAAAGGTGCTATGGGTCCAACAATTGTTCTTGTTGATGCTGGACTACATTCAGATCTTGGCGATATTCATGGAAGTAAAAATATATAAACATTGACATATTGAACTATATAAGTATTATAGAAGGAGAGAGAATGCCCGTGATAAATAAGAAACCGAAGCCAACAAAACAAGATATTATTGATGGGCTAAAACTAATGAAAAAAGAAGACCAGCCGCAAAGAAAAGATTGGAACAGTTGATAGATAAAATAAGAGTAGAAAAAGGTCTAGAGAAAATATATAATCATGAATAATATAAAAGAAATAGAATTAGATATGTGGTTAATCCTGAAACAAGCAGAACAGGATTATATCAAAAGTTTTAATACACCAGTCCCTTGGAAGTTATATCTTGAGGAGACTGATCAAGGAACTATAGCTTATGCTGTAGAGGATGGAAAAACAGAAAGAGCTTTTCAATTACCTATAATAAAAAATAATGGGACATATAGTTTGGGTAGATTAATATGGATGAGCCATGAAACTAAAATTCCTCCACATGATTTTGAAATGAAAGTTGTAGGGTTTTTCTCAGATAATAATTTACTTCGTCTCAAAGGCACTGATATCTCAGCATATAAAATTGATGTTCCAGAATTCTCAAAAGAAGAACTAAAACTGTTTGGACCAGAAGTTGAGTTTGTTTTTAAAAATTTAAAAACATTACAGCCAATAGGAATAGGAAATTTTAGATTAGTTTACGATTTAGGAGATTTTGTTCTAAAAGTAGCAAGACAAAATAGGGGACACGATAAACCGAAACAAATTAATCAAGATGAAGCTCAATCAGGAATTCATCAAGACTTTCCAGATCTTACAGTAAAAACATACAAACATGCCCCAGATTTCTCTTGGATTGTTCAAGAAAAAGTAACACCTGTTAGAAATGAAGCCGAATTAAAACAATTTTTTCCAGAACTTAAGCCCATACACGGGCTTAGACTTGATCAAATTATAGCACGAGAAATTGAAAAAATTCCCCGCTTAATAAAAACACCAAAAGAGCAGGGTTTGGGTGAGGAACATACAAGAAATCAAAAACAAATGAAAAAGAACTATAGACAAATAAAAGAGAATTTTTCTCCCTTAATTCAACAACTGACCAGTCTATGTCTAAGATATGGAGTTGATCATAATGACTTTAAACCAAAGAACTTTGGCACCGTTACAAGTGGGGGACAAAAACGTTTAGTTTTGCTTGATATAGGGACACATTTTAGCAGGAGATAATAATGAGTATTGAATTAGATATGTGGCTTATATTAAAACAAGCCAATCAAGATTTTATTAGTAAGTTTCGCGAAAGAACTTTTTCTTGGGAATTACATTTTAAAGCCATACCTAATTCAAAAGATTTTTATGCCCTAGCAATTGAAGAAGAAACAAGAAAATTGCTTTTTAAAACTAGAATCCTAGCCGTTACAGGATTAAATAGAAATAAGTTTATTATAGGGCCAACAGAAGAAATAAATAAAGTAAGAGATTTTAATAAATATGATTTTAATAACAAAATATCGAATTGGCTTGAGAATATGAAATTACAAATTCCTTATGGACATACAATGATAAAAGAGCCAGAAGATGATATAGAATTTTCAAAAGAAGAAATTGAACTGTTTGGAGATGTTCCATATTTTCTAGAAACAATAAAAAATCGGCTACAAATAGGACGAGGAATTCATAGAACAGTCTTTGATTTAGGAGACTTTGTGCTTAAAGTTGTAAATACACAAAGTTCAATAGAAGATGCTAGAAAAGTTAACAAAGATGAGGCAGATCCTGCACTTCATTCGCTCTTCCCAAATCTTACAGTGAAAACTTATAAACATGCACCAGATTATTCTTGGATAATTCAAGACAAGGTGCTCAAAATTGCCTCAGAAAAAGAAGTTAAAAGTTTCTTTGGTATGCCATATAATGAAGATATACAAAATTATGTTGATGGAGTTAGAGAATTTATAAAACCTAAAGAAGTGCCAGATCTTAATAGTCCCGATATAGATTATGACTTATTTCAATTTAAAAAACTGAATGATAATCTACAACAACTTGTATTAATGGTTATGAGATTTAGAATTAGTGATCTAAGAAACGAAAATTTTGGGGTAATTAAAAAAGATGGAAAAAAACAAATTGTTCTTATCGATATAGGAACTCACGAAGGAAGATGGGAAAATGCCAGTAATAAATAAGAAAAGAAAAATAGATTTAAATGTAAGACCAGATATACTTTGTACGGAATTAGCATTGCGAGGAAAAGGAAGACAACAACTGAACTCAGAACAAATGGCTTTAAAATATCTGTCAGATCAAGAATATAGAAAAGAATATAGAAAAGAAATTATAAATGCTATGAGAATGCCGAATATAATGATGCAAATAAATCAGGTAGTAGAATGCCTTGTGAAAAACAATAAAACACTATAGGAGAAAAACAATGAATAACTCAAAAGAAATTGAACTTGAAATGTTTCTTAAATTAGCAGATGAAGACCAAAAAGAATGGAGTGACCAAAAAGAATGGAGTGAGCAAAAAGAATGGAGTGAGCAAGAAGAATGGAGTGAGCAAGAAGAACAAGAGAAAGAGTTCTTTGGTAATGACTTTGCTTCCTTTTTAGAAAAAACCAAAAATAAAGATCTAAGAGAAATGATAAAAGTTTTTAAAAAAACCTTTTACTCTATATGGCGAGGAGAATATAGAATGGCGGCTATGCTTGATGACATGTTTGTTTTAAAGTTGGCAAAAAATTCAAATGGAGTTATTTTAAACCAAAGAGAAGCAAACTTAGTATCGAAAATATTTCCAAAAGTATATAATACTGCCCCAAATTATGAATGGATTGTAGTTGAAAGAGCTAGAGAATTTGATTACCGACAGTTTGCTAAATTCTTTCCAGAACTTGAAAAAAAAGGATTTGTGGATGTTTTAGATTATTTTATATCTTTAGAATTTGAAATTAATGATCAAGATTCTGATCAAGATTCTGAAAGAGATAAAGAAATGAGTATCAGGGCAAAAGCGGTCAAACCAGGAATTTACTTAAAACAAATAAAAGAATTTTTTGATTTTTATCCACAAGCGGGATTAGACTTTCATAATGGCAATTTTGGTGTCGTAACTCGCAAGGGGGAAGACACTTTGGTTTTAATTGATTCGGGGCTTCATAAGGATTTACCCTGGCTCCCACCACCCAAAAGATACATATAAACATACAAATAATCCGTATAATATAACTATATAAATATCTAAATAATCCGTATATCCACTTTATACCACTATGATCCACTTTATACCATCTCATACCATAACTAACTTACCAATTTTATTAAAGAAATAAATCAATATATAATTATACAATGAATAATTCATTAATTTGCCATATTTAGAGAATCCTTGCTGGGTGGGCAAACCTTGGCCTCCCCAGTACCAGGGGGTTAGTACCCCCGTAGTCTACTACCCCCACCCGTAGGGGGCTAGCAACCCCGGTACTAGCCGCTAGCACTCCCGTAGAAAAAAGTCAATGATTTCAATAACTTAGCTTTTGCTAGCAAGAATTATGCCAAGTTTTTGTCCAGAAAGTCTATCGATTTAGTGGACTTTTTCTTGGCACGAAAATTGCTAACCTAGCTGCGGGGATCGCGGGGGATCCCCGTACTTAGCTGTGAAAGAAGAAATTCCTCAATGATTTCAATAACTTAGATATCAATTGCTTCAATTTTTCGGTGCTAGGGTCTTAGTGGTGGTTGAGCCAAAAATTTCGCTTTGGTAGGTCGCTTACTTTAACGGGGTAAGCGACTTAACCTTATCACCAAGTATGGCAAGCCTTGAACGGTGATGTAGCGTAATGAGGTTCCGTCTATACTCCTCCTGCTCCCTTACTGCTAGTTGGGAGCGTAATATCCTAGCCCGTTGTTGTACCCCTTTGGGGTGACGGTGATTGTACTTGGTTCGTTACTAGTGTGCGTTGGTGTGTACATACCCGTACTGGGTGTGTGGCACTTGTTCGTTAACGCTGGGACGGTTACACCCCGCCGTCTTGGTATGTATCTTTGGGGTAACAGGAGTCTATCATGAGGATGCGCAAGACCGGCAAGAATGGACCGAAGCAGAGGGTCAGCGACCGCACGAAGGCCGAGCTGGGCGTGAAGCGCCAGCTCGCTTTTCAGGGGATGTACGAGGACGATGAGGGCAACGACCTCCCCGACGAGCAGGTCGTACCTGGGTTCACGGTGGTGAGCATTGCGTTCACAGTCGTCCCCGACGACTCCATCACCAACGAGGACGAGGGGGGTCGCCCGATTGAGTGGGACGAGGACGCCACGGAAACGATGGTGCTGGAGCACTCTCTCCTGAGGCAGTCCACGTACTCCGCTGGCATCCACAAGACCGGCCCGAAGCGGGGGCAGGGGAAGGCGGCGGGTATGAACTTTGGGGGCTCGCTTGTCCACAAGCCCACGAAGGCCCAGCTCATCTTGGGGGCGAACTTGACGTTCGCAAACACGGGGAAGGCGGCGGTCTTCGCCAAGCAGGACGCCGCCCGGGGCGACAACGCTCGCACCGAGCGGGAGACCGGCGAGTAGGATCGCCGGTAGGGGGGGCGCTGTTCTATAACTGAATAGGGGTATAGGCTCTCTGGATAAAACCGGGGGGCCTATAGCCCGTAGTGGAGAATTTTGCCATTCTCCATCCCGCCCTCAGTACTGGCTCAGGGATCTGAGGTGAGTAAAAGCCCACAAGGGGCGAACTGGCAGGTTCTATAGGCTAGTGGTGTAATGCTGCTAGTCCTATAGGGCCTTTTTTACGTAGTGGCGCTAGAGTCCCGTCAATGGGCTGTGGGCGTCAGTCCTACGGAGACAGGGCAGACAGTCTCCATAATTGTACACAGGAGATGTATGATTATATCGTAGTCCAGCCCTCGTTATGGACGGTAAACACCGGGGGCACCGCTCTCTACGGAGATAAGGGGAGTTGGTGACGGGAGACTCTCAAGGAACGGCTTATCCACATAGCCTAGTACGCCTAGAGTCACTGGACGCAGTGGCTTTAGATGCCCGTCATAGATTTTCCTACCTTCTGCGGATATGGTAGGACGCCTAGTGGAAAGATGCCCAGCAGCGGCATCTTTAGGTCGTAGTGGCGTAAAATGCCGTCTTTGTGGGGATGCTCACTGGAATGGCTGACCGTCACAACCTCCCAGACACTCCAAGGGAAGATTCTGGTGAGTGAGTCCATCGAGACAGCCCAAATGGGTAATCCCGAGTTTTTTCAACCCCATAGGAGGAACATCATGCCCTTGGTCGATTACAAAACCCAGTGTAACACCCGTAACACCAAATGCCCCGTCTGTAAGGCGTGGCTTGTCAAGGGGAAGATCAAGACCGTGGACGGGGTGCAGATTTGCCGGTCCCACCCCACGCCCAAGTAGGGGGCTGGCCCTGATTGTACAGCTAGGGTATGTGTTATTAATTACTTTCTACCTAGCCCACTATTGGCTCCCTCACCGGGGGCCTTTAGTGCGTAGTGGACATAAAAGCCCGATTGTACACATGAGGGCAGGGCCAAGAGGTTAATACAAGGGACTCTACTACTGCAGGAGTAGACAACCCTCAATGACCCACGAGAGCCCCGAGTACATCTTGTGAAAGCAGGGTGGTCTACTTTCGAGGAACTGTACGTCCCAAGGGACCGCAATTAATGTACTGAGTAATGCTAGCAAAGCTCAGTATACATCGTTGTCGGTCCCTTGGTACTGCGCTGGTTTCCGCTTACTGGTTCCCTTCGGGGAGCCTTTAGGTGTTAGTGGAGCAGTTAGCCACGTTAAGTCCAACAACAACGCGGAGGGCGTTATGGAAGATCTCCAGTATAAGATTATCATTCTGTGTCTGTCCACTATCACGAACATGATGCCCGTCAAGGGCAAGGAGTTTCAGAAGGCGGCTGTGGAGGCACAGCAAGCTCTTAACGCCCTCCGCAAGTTCTTCTAGGAGTTGTTCCTCCCGCCTACTGGTTCCCTTCGGGGAGCCTTTAGGTCGTAGTTCACCCACCAGCCACAGGAGATATTCATGAGTATTGTTGCTACGAAGATGGTCGAGATGTGCGGTGTGCTGGTCGAGGTAAAGGTATGTGCTCCGTCCAAGAGGAAGGCGGCGGGGTCCATTCAGGGTGGGCGCAGCGTATCTTCCCGTCGTAGCGGCGTCAACGGTGTGTCCCAGCAGATGAGGGATAGTCGTAACACTGGCAAGCCTGGCTACCCTATCAAGGCACTCGTCAGGCAGGTGCAGAAGCACATCTCACATGTGCCTATCTCCCTTGCCACTCTGGAACACAAGTCGATGCTCCCCGCCAATACCTTCAAGGCGGTGCTCGATTACCTCCGGGAAAAGAATAATATCCTCGTGGCTAATAACTCCGTCACCTCCAAGGTGCCTATCACGGCTCGTACATTCTAGCCGGGGGGGAAAGGAGTTCCTTTTAAAGGTTACCGACTACTACATAACTACAGGAAGGTATTTTTTTTTGTCTCCATGCTACTAGCTGGGGGCCTTTAACAATTAGTAGGTAGAAATTCCACTATCGCTATCCTTATAGAAACTACATAGGGACAGCGGGAAACATACAGCCGCAGAAAACATAACGTAAGTCTGCGCTCCACAGCGCCCCACCAAAAGGGACCGTGGGATCTGAGCCGGATCTAAAGGGCCAAGCCCAAGTGCGGTATATAGACCGCAGCCCAGACAGGGAGCACGGTAGACAGGGTTCATATATGTCTACCACAGCCCAAATGATAGAGATCTACCTCCAGACGGAGGTGAACAGGTTGAGAGGGGTTAAACTCTCAATCCGCGTCTCGGCACCGCGTAATGCCGGTCTTAAAACCCTACACAGAAACCGCATTATACATTTGGGTTACCTAGCTGGTAACCTTTAACCAGTAGTGGGCTAAAAATCCACTATCGCTATCCTTATAGAAATATCTGGTACACAACTTGCTAAGTGATTGGGGGTCCGGTCAGAAATGTTGGCACGGAACTTGCTATCTGGGGGTAGGGGGTGGGTCACGTACCAGAGTTATTTTTGTAGTAAAAGTGTATAAATCCCTTGCTAATTGGAGGGCATCATGGGATATGTATGGACCGGCTTTACAAAAGGCATTACTAATGACTTGCTATGAAGTGCTCTATGGTGACAAGGGTGGAGTATTAAACCAGTGGGCTATCTGTAGAAAGGAGTCGGTGCTTGCCAAGATCGAGGAACTCAAGGAGTTTCTGGACCGTGGTAGAGATACGCCTTTTGATTGGAAAGAGGCGCGAGGTGATTTGCCGCTTGGCATAACCTATCTCGCAACAGCAGATGGCATTCTTTATCCATCATTCTATTCCAAGCCTCATCCTCTTCGAGTCATAACGGTCATGGAAAAGGAACTGTGTTAACATGGACAATAACAACTAGGATTTGTAACCAGTGTTAGCCAACAAGCATCGTTAAAGCTAAACAAACGCTACACTACTCACGAGTCTTAGTTGTTTGTCTTTTAGGCTACTTCGGTAGCCTTTAGGCATTAGTAGTGTGTGATGAGAGATAACGGCAGGGTTTGTAACTTCAAGCACCCACTTGGAGCGTATTGGGTTCGATTCCCGGCTAAGAGGTTATCCCCCTTAGAGCAATAAGCCTAGGCTCATAGTTGGAGTTGTTTGGGAAACATTCTGACTTCGGATTCGATACCGACACATTCTATACCACATTGCTAGCAAGTGTGGCGTCTATTGATCACCTCTGGGTGATCTTTAGTACGTAGTGGCTCATTGGGCCATATAACAGTCACTTGGAGGTGTAGGGGAAGGGAGAGTGGAGATAGAAATAAGATTCCCCGTCTTATACTGCTATTTCTTGAGCGTATATAAAGCCAAGCTCTTATATATGTGCTTCTCCCGTAGCATCTTGGATATAGTGTTCTAGCACATGTCGTGAGTCGGCAGACCTTCCCCGGTAACTAGAGTATTTTATAGGGGACTTGATTGGCCATCTTCGGGTGGCCTTTAGGTCGTAGTGGTTCTTTGAGCCACATAATTTTGTAAATCCAACTTGGAGGAAAGAATGGCGTATCGTAGGAACAAGCGTGGTGCTTTTGGCTGGATCGTTATCGTTGTCGTCGTGGCTTTGGCAGTGGTCGGAGGTTCTGCTGCATATCACAACTTCAGTGGAACGAAGGAGGCAGTCGTAAAAACTGCCAAGGGTGGCAAGCAGGTCATGTCCAAGGGCATCGACCGGCTTGGCCAGGAGTTGGACGAGTATAATGCTCGCCAGAAGGCTGAGGAGAAGGCCAAGAAGAAGGCCAAGTGAAGGAGACAGTCCCTAAGTGGCTTGACTATTAATGTCAAGTGAAACTGTAAGGTGTAGTGCCGTTAGGGCAGGTAATACTACATCATCATTATGGTTCTTCCTAGAGGTCACCTTCGGGTGGCCTTTAGGTGTTAGTAGAGGTATAGGCCCACCCGGATCCTGTGGTGCGAAACCAAACGAGCTAAGGTTCGTTGGAGAGGGTTTGAGCGGAAGCAAGGGCTTATATAGGAGTTAATGTGGTATCTAGGAAATATCACAGAGATTCTGAAGGCATTATTCCTAGATGGTGTTACTTTACAAACTGGCCGAGGGTGTTTAAAGACATTCCTCCTCTTGAGATCCTAAGTACACTACTGGCCGTAGGAGAAAACTGTAGGGTAAGAAAGAGAAAACCTATTGGCAACCTTCGGGTTGCCTTTAGGTGGTAGTGGTTCCTTGAGCCACATAATTTTGTAAATCCAACTTGGAGGAAAGTATGTATAATGATGACGATACTAATTACGCTGACTGTGTTAAGATTTTGAACATCTATAACATAAGCAAGGATAGTCCTCTTCGCAAGATTGATGAGGATATGCTGTTGGACATGATACTCGATTCGACGCCGCTGTTGTACGAGGGTATTTCTCCACAGACATTGCTTCAAGGATTGGAGGGTTTGGCTCAGGAGACTTTGGATTTGGATCAGCGGCTGGCTGCGGGTAGTATTCCTAAGGATTCGGCTTTTCACAAGTTGGCGAAGCCGATTCAGCTTGCTCTCGTCAAGGAGGCGGATCAGAGGGTCGTGGCGCTCGATAGTGATGAGTTCGATGAGCAAGCCAATCTGATGTATGATGAAATGATGCTTCGGAAGATTGTGGAGCTTACCAAACAGTATGGTGGACAGGAGATGCCTTCGTTGTCTCCGGTGGATGACTTGATTCCTCCCAAAAAGAAGTTGACGCTTCTGAACTAGCAGCAATCAGCAGTAATCCTAGAGGCACTCTTCGGAGTGCCTTTAGGACGTAGAGGCATACTTCTTAGGTTGATGACAGACCTTAAAGTTAGTATGAACGTACTGAACTGTAAAAAGTCATTACACTTCGGTCCTAGAAATAGTGATGGTGCTACTACTATATCTCTACAAAGTACCCTTCCTATTTAGGACTATGTAGATAAGCGCAATCCACATAGTCTTTAGGTTGTCACATGAACGACTTCGGTTGAGTCATGAAGCATTCAGTAACCGGCATTGCCAGTTGCGTTTCTCTCATAGGTTAGAGCTTACCCTATGTTAGAAAGAGAGTGCTTAAAAGCTCATCTTCTTGAAGGCGAAGGAATCGAGCTGTCGGAACTTCGGTGAAGACGACTAGTGGGTGTAAGACTCACCAAGAAGATTTATATTATGTTACTATGCCACAGGGGCATATGTAACGGCCCTACTCCCAAGAAGGGTTGGCTGAATGCTGAGGGAATGGTGATTGTGCTCACCATGAAGGCGTCACAGAGATGGGACTTGTGTCAGGTGTGAATCCTGGAATCAACCCATAGTACACTTCTTAACGGTCACCTTCGGGTGGCCTTTAAGTCGTAGATATGATAATAAGTTAATTAAGCCAGAGGATTTAACATGGAACTTTCGAAAGAAGAAAAAATTGGGGCTTATAGACGAATGGCAAAGTTCTGCCAAGACATCATTAATTCAGTAGATGAGCTTACCATTGTCGAGCTTTACAAGGAGAGGCTTCTTGATTTTGAGCGAAGAATTGATCGCTTAGAAATAGAAATTGAGAATGACAGAGCGTCATCGTCTAACACATCAGAATAGGTTAAGGGCGAGGTAGGTTTAGAATTTACTATCGCAATATATATATTCGATTTGTGTCAGCAAGGAAGGAGCAAGGCAATGGTTACTGTTCACATTTCAGAGGAATACGGTTATCGTGAATGGAAATGGGAAGGCGAGCTAAAAAGCTTTGTAGAGATGTGGAACAAGGCTCAGTCCTTTGGTGTACATTGCTTAGTGCCCATTCCGACATTATTTCCGGGTGCTATCCTTGAGGATGGTCCACTTAGC
>Ga0080013_1000438_pt1 | contig 59296 bp, 74 predicted proteins | sample ETNvirenome_6_85_FD_69236 | JGI IMG/M metagenome (GOLD analysis project Ga0080013, IMG submission 69236) | Marine viral communities from the Pacific Ocean - ETNP_6_85 (SPADES assembly) (version 2) | ecosystem: Environmental > Aquatic > Marine > Oceanic | place: Pacific Ocean | collected 2013-06-19 | reverse complement strand
TGTATTTAAAAAAGAAGGAGATGTTCCTTTATTTAGTAGAGGACCTAGAGATGAATCATCAGGTCATTTAGCTGATTATGTACCTGCACAATATGGTCCACCTGCACATCAACTAGATATAGTGTATAGCGATGAGATTACAAAAGAAGGTTATTATCCAGTTAGTTATGGTTTTAGATACCCTTATGCTACACAAGATATACAAAAAGCTAGAAGAGAATTTGAAGTATATAGTTCAGCTAGAACTCCCATAGAAATACAAGAAGAGCGTGAGTTTATAAATAAACTTATGGAAATAAAAGGTAATCCAAATGCAGAAATAACTATGTATCAAGCTGCACCACAAAGAGATTTAAGAGAAGGAGATTTAATAACTCCATTTTTAAGTGAAGCCGAAGCTCTTGTAGAAGATTCTAAAGTTACACAACAAGAAATAAGAAAAGCAGATAGAGCTAGAAGAAGGCAAGAACAAATAGATAAAACAGGTGCTGTAGATTTACAACAGGAAAAACTATACAACCAAATGGACAAAGCTTTTGATATTGGAGGACCTTTTGCTGATAGAACTCCATCAAGGGTACATACTTTTAAATTAAGAGCAGCAGATGTTCGTTGGGATGGTAATAATGGTTGGGCAAGATGGGGTTACTTCCCAAGAATAAAAGCTGTAGAAGATGTTCCTTTATTCTCTAGGCAAGGAGAACTATTTGGACCAGATGGTGTACGTCTACAACCCGATAGAAATAGAACAGCCGAAAAAATGCGAGAAGAACAAGGCATACGTTTAGGACCATCCGATCAACAGTCAATAGATGCATTACGAAATAGAATATATTTTCTTGAAAGACAGCTATCTACAGAGCAGATGTCACAGAGAAATAGAACAAAATATGAAAATGAAATCTATAAATTAAAACAACAGTTAGAAAATATAGATGTTCCATTATTTTCTAGGACTGGCAGAAAACATGGTGTAGATAGAGCATATACTGTTGATTCAAAAGGTGAAGTAACAGGTAAACCTGCTGTAGTAAAAACAATTACAGAAAATAATGCAGATGAAGTAATTGAAAATCTACAAGGGTTACTCGACAGACATCCATCTGCACTTGATTCAGAAGAAACATGGTTAGCATTTGAAAGAGATTTGCTTGGGGATAATGAAACATTCATACCTCCTACTGGTTTAATTAATTTAATAAATAATTTAGATAGTTGGGCAGAAGAACACACAACCAAATTAAACAAAAAACAATTACAAGATGTATCGCTAGGATTTAGAGGTGTAGAAGAAATGCGTAAGATATACGCAGATGGTACTGCTACTCCAGAAACTACTGCAAAACTAATAGCATGGGGTATATTATCTAGAGGTGTTTCTGCGGTTAATCAAGAGTCTGCTTTTATAGATGCCGCTAATGATCCAAAATTTAATGAGTTTATTGCTAGAGCTTTAGAAAAAGAATTTACAGATGTAGATGTTAATGAATTTTTTCAATGGACAAAAACAGTAATACCAGAAGGTTCTTTTGGTAAACAAGCTACTCATAATTTAAACGCTTTTGGTAAACAATTTTTACAGAAAGCATCTAAGAAACAATCTAATGGAATATCAAAACTAGAAGCAATACATAATCTATTTGCAAATCAAGACTTATCTTCTACTGAAATAAGAAGAGAATATTACAAAATTGTACAAGGTTCTGGAATGAATAATAAAGTATTATCATTTGCATTACTTATGTCTGGAAGAAATGATGTTGTAGTTTTAGATAGAATACAAATAAATAATATGTGGGATGGTAAAAGTAAATATCAAAAAAATATTTATCGTGATGTTGCTAATCAATTTAATGGTATTCATGGACTTGCTAGATATGAAGTTATGGAAAAAGCATTATTAGATAAAATAGATTCTTTATATGAAGCAATAGGTAGACCAAAAGATTCATCAATAGGTAGATATCATTGGGAAAGTTGGGTAAGAAATTCTAATCAAGAAGTACAACATCCGAGCATACAGGGTATTTATAAAGAAGCATTAGAAGGAATAGATTCAAAACCATATGCAGATTTAGGTGTGCCTGAAGGTCGTTACGATAGATTTCATTATGGTGCGACATACGCAAGAGATGCAAATGGCAATCCTTATGTTAATTATCCTAAATCAAATGGTGATATGGCTAAATTTAGTTTAGAAAAGTATAATGAATTTATACAATTTGTTTCAGACAAAAAAGTAAAACGAAGAAAAGAATTAGGTATCTTACCTAAAGGTTTTTTACTAACTAAAATTAAAGAAGGATTTCCGTGGTACGAATCAGAAGGAGTAAATCGTGAAAAACTCGACCAAGTCATTGAAGCCTACGCAAAAGGAACGACTAGCACAAGAAAAGTTCTTCAGGATAATGGGGAGAATATCGACCCCAATGTCGCCAGACGGAGAGAATCTCCTGAAACAAGACGAAGAAGAGAAGAACTTAAAGAGATAACGGATGAGGTAGCACCTCAACCTACTAAACTTGATGTGCCTTTATTCTCTAGAAAGAATAGAGATAGTAGTCAAGGTAATAGTAGTGAAGCAATAGCTCGTAGAAGAGCCGTAGAGAACGCTGAAGAAGCAGTTAAGCGTACACCTAGAGGTAACATCCCCCATTACAATTTAAATGCCTCAGACGTTGCTATAGAAGCCGCATACAATTTCAACAACGATCCTACTGCACCAACACCAGAGATACCTAAGTTTTCAGTAGCTACTACAGCAGAACCTGATTGGTTAACAGAAACTACAGATAGGGTAGGTAGATCAACAACCAAGAAAACTCAGTTTGAATCTATCATGGATGTTATACAGAATCCTGTAGAAAACATTAGGTATATGTTCAGGAAGGCTAGAACAAACTTTGTTGATAAATTATCTGCTGTAGAAAAACAATTATTAAAAGCACAAGAGCCAGAATGGTATTTACAAGAAGGTAGAATTAATCCTAAAACTAAAAAAGCATGGACAGAACAAGAAGCAGAAGAACAGTCAAGAGCATTTAGATTATTAGATAATAATATTATTACAAGAACGATGGCTTATCTAAGATTGGCTGACAGAAGCAGAGGTGTGTTTCAGGGTATGCTTACAATGGGGTTTGTTACTGATCGGGTTGTAGATGAAAATGCAGAAGATGGAACATCTGAATCTATTGCAGTAATTGAAGGGCTACCACTTGTTGATGCAAATGGCAAAGAAACTGGAGAAAAGGGTGGTTTCATGCAATTTATGGCTCCGCTCTATCAGAGAACTGATTTTGACATGGTAGGTATTTTTGGTACATATGGAAAGATTATGCGACCAGAAATGATAAATGTTAAAACTGGTGAAGCAATACCATCTCCAATTACTGATGCAGATAGAGCAAAAGGAAAACGAATAGAGAAAGAATTTCCAGAAGTTGTAGCGGCTTACAAAAACTATCAAAACTGGAACAATAAATTAGTAGAGTTTGCTCAGAAAAAAGGAATACTCACTGCGGAGCAAGCGGCTGAATGGATAGCGAACTCACATTACTATCCATATTACAGAGATATGGCAATGACAGAAGAGGAATTAGAAAGGGCAAAAATTAAAGCACCTACTATTTCAGGTGGCGCATTACCTCAGAACCCCCTTGATATACCACTTAAAGGAGCAAACACACCTATAACAGTAGACCCAATAGAAGCTATATCTAGAAACTCTTTATCAATATTGACAGCCGCACTTAAAAATGATGGCACAGTAAAATTATTAAAAGACTTAGAAACTATGGGTCTTGCTGAAAATATGGGTGTTACAAGAAATAGAAAATTTGATAACGATGGAAACCCAATTACAGATGCTAATTATGTTCATGCTTATGAAGATGGACAAAAGTATTTTTACAATGTTAAAGATATGGAAATTTTTGAAGCACTATCTGCTGTTGGTGGCACATCAACTAGTAACATAGCTAAATGGATAGGTATGCCAGCAACTCTACTAAGAGATACAGTTACTCGTGATCCCGGATTTATTGTTGTAAATATTTTAAGAGATACTTTATCTGCTGGTGTTACGAGTGGTGCAATGTATGGTAAAGCTATGGGTGGTATTGAAGATGGTTATTTACCAGTCATAGATTCTTTTAAGAATATGTTTGGTGACATTTCTGATCTGGAAAAGTTTGGAATAGTTGGTGGTTACGACTTTTCAAACGATGAAGGTAGTGTAAAAAAACTCGTTGAAAGAACAATGAGAAGGCAAGGACTAACAAAAAAAGGTGCAATGAAACCAGAAGATGCTTTCTTTAAAGTATGGGATGGATTGGGAGAGCTAACTACTAAGTCAGATGGCGCAACTAGAAAAGCTGTATATGATGCAGTATACAAACATATGAAAAAACAAGGTGCAACTGAAGGACAAGCACAATCGGAAGCCGCATACCAAGCACTAGAAATAATTAACTTTGGTCGCAGAGGACTATCACCAATATTTAAAACAATCACGGCTGGAATACCATTTTTAAATGCAAGGATACAAGGTCTTGATGTTCTGTATAGATCATTTACTGGTAAATATTCTTCTATCGAAAGAATAGAAGGTGATGAAACCAGAGATCAACTAAAGGGCAGAATAATGCGAGGTGCAATCCTTAGAGGTGCAACACTAGCTCTCATAACAATGTTGTATTACTTGATGGTATCCGATACGGATGAATACAAAGGTGTAAGAAGAGAAGCCAGAGATGACTACTGGATTATCCCGACAGGCTTAGACTTCCCTCTTAAGATTCCTATTCCGTTTGAAGTAGGTGCAATCTTTAAAGTATTACCTGAGAGATTGATGGATGTAGCTATGGGAGATGATGCCTTCACCAGAAAAGCTGTTGGTGAAGCTAAGACTAGTCTTGGCAGACAACTAGAAACATCACTTAATCTACCTTTCACACAACCCGCATTTGGTTTGCAAATACTTAAACCATTAATGGAAGTAGCGTTTAACGAAAACAGCTTTACTAATTCAGAAATTATTCCTTACTACAAACGACAACTAGACCCAAGAGCGCAGTCAGAGGCAAGGACTAATGAGTTAGCTAGAATTATAGGTGAAACATTTAATATTTCACCGATGAAGATAGATTATGTGATGCGAGGATATGCGGGAACACTTGGAGGTTATCTGTTATCTATGGCTGACACAGGCACTAGAATGATTACAGGCACTCCTATCCTCCCTAACAACGTAGAGCTATCTAGATTGCCACTACTGAGAAGATTGACATTTGATAGCAAGAAGGCGGGAGGACTGCAACAACAGTTCTATGAGCTACGAGGAGAGGTAGACGAGGTAGTTCAGACTATCAACAAACTAAATAAAGATGGCAGATCAGAAGATGCTGTTGCTTATAGAAGCAATATGCAAGGTGTGCTTAATGTTAAGGGTCAGATCAGATCAATGGAAAGATATCTATCTAAATGGAGAGAAAGACGTAATAGATTATTACAACGTGATGATATATCTATCACAGTAAGGTCAGATTTACTTAGAGATATGGAGATAGAAAGGGATAGAAGATTGGCAATGATTCCTGAGTTAAGGAAGCAAGCGAATATTCCTGTAGCATCCTTCGGACTTTAACTGGTCTATTTCTTTTTCTTCTTTCAATGGCTTGAGTTTAAAAAATCCATCATAGTCTGGATGGGTAGCATGGAATAGTCTGGCATAAAATCCTATGTAGTCATTACTGATCTTGAAATCACCACCTCTAGTTTCTATCTCAGAGTTCCATCTAATGCGATTGACTATCGCCCAATGACTATAATGTTTCCTACCTGATAAGATGGCTTGCAAAGTGTACTCTTCAAACTTCTCCCACACTTCTGGATTTTCTTTGTGCCACTTCCACCAAGATTGCTTGCGTTGTGCAAGCTCTAATTCTAATACTTTTACTTCGTTCACCTACACCCCCCTAAAAACAATAGACCAGTAAATATTTATTTTCGCAGCGATTTCAAATCACACACTTGTGGTTTTTTGTCAATATGGATAGGATTATCCATAGCTTTGTCAAGCTGTTGCTGTTCTTCTTCTTGTTGTTTTTGCCACCATGAATCATCTTGATCTTGATCTTCCCACCAATTATCTTTCATCATCATACCTCTCGATATAATTTAATTTATATTTTTCACATAAACCAAGAAGCGCGAGAGCAGTTTTATTGTTAATGCTTTGAACATAAACACATAAGTTACGATCATCTTCGTAATAATCAATAAGAGTTTTATCTCCCTCTATTGATATCCAACCACCTCCAACACCCGCTATCTGTCCACCAACGATCTCAAACAGATCGCTAATAAACCAGACATCAATCTTTGACTTTTCAAGCAACATAAAACTCTCCTTTAAAATGGCAAATCATCAAAATCAATTTCATCTTTTAATTTTTCTTTTACTAATTCCAAAAGACTTATCTCACTACCATATGCTTCTTCAAATCTTTTCTTGTAGGGATGCCTACTGATAAACATACCTGAGTCCTTGCCACCTCGATGGTGTTCCATACATAAAGGCAAGACTCTAAAGTGATCTCTTTTCTTATCTACTAAATGGTGTATCTCGGCATCCCTAAACTGATCATACATTTTGCGACAAACAATACATCCTAAACCTGAAACATCTGAAAGATGATTTGCAGATGCCATGTCAATTCCCATAGCGTTTGTATTCTTTCCTACTGTTGACCATTTCGGTGCGCCATTGCTCGAATCCGATTTCAAGACTCTTGAGTTCAACTTTCAATGCGGATAGCTGACCTTTGCTTGCACCTAACCTAAGTCTTTGTGTATAGAGTTCATCATCCATATCAGCATAAACTTCTTGAGCAGATACAGTTTTACATCCTTCGCCTAATGCCTCCATCTTTAGCTTGGCATACATTCTTTTACATTGAGCATCATTCAAATGAATTTCGTATTCCGTTTTTTCAATCTGAGGTGCTAGTGATCTTATCTTGTGCATCCACTTTTCTCTTATTTCTTCCATATCTTTCCCTCTCCATCTACTTGCTTTTTCTCTCCATACATTTTGTCAAAGACTTCTTTTGATTCCAAAAGACTATATTCATCTTCCCCATACAACATCTTCTCTTCATTATTTCTTGCTCTCCACCTCAGAAAGTTTGAAGTATAAGTTTGTTCATCGTTATATTTGAAAACATAATCTTCTTGCATCACCTGCTCCCTAAAAAAATATTTACTGGTCTATGATCCTTTGCCGTTAGCACGAAATGCGTGAATCGTTTCGTGTGCGTTTTTTTCTTTTGCATATCTCAACATCATTTCTTTATTACCATTAACGATTAATTTTCTCATAGTTTCGCACCAAAATTCTTGCGACCAATCACTATGACCTCTATCCATTGCTTGAGCGCATGATCTCACACGCTCAAACATTAGATGGTCTACTTTGTCTGTATCCCAATACATTTAAAAAGGTATATCGTCATCGAAACTATCATCAACTGGTTTCGGTTCTGGTTTAGGTTCTGGCTTGGGTTCTGGTTTTTGTTGACCATCTTGTTGAGTTTGAGGTCTATCTATCATAGTACCTCTCAATGCCATTCCACCTTTACTCACGTTATCCCATTGAGCGATTTTAACAACAGGGTCTTTTCCTGATTTAACATCGTTTACCCACTCTTTTAATAACTCTTTTGATATGGTAATTCTTCCATCAAAATCAGGTCTGTTATCTCCCTCTTGTTTATTTTTATTTTTAAACAAGTTACCTCTATTATCTTTTGGCACATAATCACTCATCTTCTTTTACCTCTTGGTTAATTATAGTTTTAATATCTTCTCCTAGTGCTTTGTGCAACTCAGGAAAATTCTCTTTAAGGAAAGTCATATCTTCACGATTCTTTTTCCAATGACCCGCAATTTGTTCTCTTCTTTGTTCGGCATCACCATCAGAAAATGTTCGTGCAATCATTAAGAAGTTATCAATAAATCCCATTGCTTTTTCTTCATTGGTATCTACCTTCCAATCATCACTTTTCTTTTCTGGTTTCTTCTCTACCTTTTTCTCAGCTTTTTTCTTAGCAACTTTCTTTGGTTTCTCTTCTTCTTCGGTAGGAAGAAAGTCGTGTTGAGCAAAGACACTCATACCTAAACCAAATCCCATCGCTAAGTTCTTAACCAGACATCGCATCCTATTATCACTTACCTGTCTAGCATTGGGATTTTCGATAGTATTAAATCTGTGATCCATAACAGGTAGTGCCATTGATCTAGTATGATTACCTATCGTTACAGAAGTAACTACTTCGGCTGACCCATCAGGATAACTTCGGTAAGGTACACCATCAAAATCGTGAAACTCATACCTAGCATCAGCAAACTCTTCTACTGTAAGCATCCATGCTCTTGCCCAACTCAGATAAGTTAAATTCATTTTTGTTTCTGTGTATGGGGAAACATCTACCTTAGATAAAGTACCCCATATCTCTTTCATTGTTAATTCTTTACTCACTTTCGCTCTCCTATAATATTAATTCCTTGATAAATATCTCTATCAATTTTCTTAAACAACAATGTTATTTCCACAAGGGTCTTTCTTAACTTGACCCAAGCATCTTGTAATTCTTCTGTTGGTTCATCTGCCCATTCAACTTCTCTATGGACAAGATCATCAATAATTTTTATATCATCCTCCACTCACACTCTCCCTATATTGTTTACAAAATTGAGATACTTCACAGTACCCCTCGCATCGTGTACTGACTCCCTTGCGAAACTCAATACTCAAATTTTGATCGCCTATATATTCTTTGGCTTTCTCTTCGGTAGGTAACAATCTAAGTGCAGACTTCCTACCCTTTTTCATTACTGCATATGTATCTGGCTTCGCCCATCTTTCTTCAGCAGTACACTCAGGTGTAGTGCCATCAAGATCGAACATCATGTCAGCTTGTTTATGCGTAGATATTCTGTCGCTAATGAATTTTAATTGTTCTTCTTCAGTCCAGAGAGGTATTTGTATAACCTCTACTGCACACTTTGGATAATCTTTATTGCGTAACAATCCTGATTTATTCCAGTCACGCATGATTGCAATAATATTTAGTGCCGATATATCTTGTTTGTAGTTCAGCCTGTATAGATAAGCATATATATTTAATTGAGCTTCCCAATCAGGTTTACCATCTTTGAGCGCAGACATAACTGACCAGACTGAAGTGACCTTATAATCCTTAACTATCTTATCTTCTATTGCTATCGTATCTGTCTGTCCAGATATCTTATAACCATCTATGTCAGCAAACATTCTTTGCTCAGTCAGGTTATCTGTATTTCCTTCGTTAGCTCTCTCTAAAATGTTATGCACCGACTGACCTAACAGAATCCAAATCCTGTCAGAAACGTCTGTGGTTATTTGTGCGCTATTCTCTCTATTAAGTATTCTTATTTGTGGCGGTTGCAATAGACCTGTCGCTGATAGATCAGCACCACCACTAGAATAACTATCATTCTCTAGACTACGAATGATCTCGTTGGGTATATTATATTTGTTTGTGTACTTCACGCTACTCGCCAGATACCTACACCATCATCTAAGGTTCGTACTGTGTACTGCCTGTTTGGATTTTTTTTAACATAACGACCAACAAAGTTTCTTATTAATTTGGCTTCTTTATGCTTGTCTTGATCGACAGTTATTTTAACGTGATCACCTATGCTCATTTTATCTAATGGTAGGTCGTACTTGCGTGGTCTGCCTGTGGGTTTAGAAGGTACAGGGATACCTTTAATTATTCGAGTCATTAATACACACCTTTTATTTTGTTGACTTGTATATGTTAAATTAATTACACAATCAGGTCAACTAGATGTTGATATTTATTTTTACATATCTTATGATAATCCAATGCCAAATGATAAATACATGAGAGATAAATTAGACAACGCAATCCTAAAGCAATCTCTTCGTGATCTGGCATCCAAAGATATCAAACTCAGAAAGAACGCAAAGTCATTCTTAATGTCGGAATCGTTTAAAGATTTCTGCGCAAGGAATAAATTCGCCAAAGCAAATGAGATACAAAGAGGTGTGGAATTAGTTCTTACTTATCCATTGATATCAAGAAAATTAGTAGTCAATCAAATAGCTAGGTTATTAGATACTAGACTTAGTAAGTAAGTTACTAATTCTTTTTTTTTAAGTTAGGAAATACTAAGTAAATACTTAGTTAGTTATTATAATTACAAATTGGAGGGTGATATGCAAGAACAAAATCAAGAAACGAGAAAACATTACCTAAATTTTATTAACGCACAGCGTGGAATAGGGATAGGTCAGCATAAAATTGCGTGTCCTGAGTGTCAGCACAAACGCAAAAAAAATAAAAAAGATAAAGCATTTTCCGTAAACATCGATGCTGAAAAAATAATTTATAACTGCTTCCATTGTGGAATCAACGGAGTCTTAAACCGACAAGAGGGAGTATTCATGCAAGCACCAGTAAAACCACAGAAAAAAATTGTAGTTCAAAAGAATCAGACTAAGGGTGCTGTAATTGACTGGCTAAAAGAGAGAGGTATTGATCAAGAGATTGCCATAAGATCAGGGTGTTTACTGACTACAAAAAATAATAAACCAGTCTTAGGTTTTTCTTTCAGCAACGGGGATGGTGTCGAAGCTGTCAAATGGAGAAGCGCAAATGGGTCAAAGGAGTTCTGGTGGGAGAACAATGCGAAACGATTGTGGGGTGAACAGGTAAAAGACAAAGACTTACCTGACATTGAGGAAACGATAGTAATTACTGAAGGCGAAATGGATATGCTATCAATTAAGCAAAGCTTCATGGGCGAGGCTAATATAGAAGTTTACTCAGTTCCAAATGGCGCACCAAGCAAAGTGTCTGTGTCGGATGGGAAGATCGACCCGAAAGAAGATGGGCGATTTAGTTATGTCTGGAACGACAGAAGTAAGTTCGATGATAAACGTATTATCCTTGCAGTAGATAATGATGAATCAGGTAGGGCATTGGGTGATGAATTAGCTAGACGATTGAACAAAGCCAAGTGTTGCATAGTCGATTATGGTAACTATAAAGATGCTAATGATATGTTACTTGGGGATGGTGCATCCAAACTTAGGGATGCTGTACTTTACGCAGAACCAATACCTCTACATGGATTAAACAACGTATCTTATTATAAGGAAGAGATACAATCACTCTATGATAAGGGTGTATCAAGCGGATGGTCAACTGGATTAGCTAGTGTAGATGAATTGTTTACAATCAAAAGCGGTTTATTTGTTATCTCAGGTCATCCAAGTGAAGGCAAGTCATGCTTTGTAGATTGGCTAGTTTATTCTTTGGCAAAAGATTATGGAATCAAGACTTGTTACTGTAGCTTTGAAAATAGTCCATCATTACACAGCATCAAACTCAGCCAGATTATTACTTCAAAGAAATTCTGGGGTGACAATCGTATGACACAGGAAGAAAAAGATTACGCAGAAAACTTTATATCCGAGCATATACTCTTTCAGGATTTCCAAAGTGAAGGCGCAACAATAGATGACATACTTGAAAGATTTGAGCAATCAATAATGCGACAAGGCACTAGGATTTGTGTGATAGACCCCTACAACTTTATCAGGACAGACAATGTTAAAGGTAAATTAATGACTGATGTTGTTAGTGATTTACTTTCCAAAGTTCAAAACTTTTGTAGAAAAAATGATGTGACTTGTCTGTTTGTCGTTCATCCAAGCAAGCCAAAGATGGACAACAAAAAGTCTATCGTTGGCGGTCTTGACATATCAGGTAGCTATTCGTGGTTTGCTAAGAGTGACGTAGGGATTACGATTGCCAGACAAGATGGCGATGGTGTTGGTGTTCATGTTTGGAAGGCTCGGCATGGAATCTATGGTCATAAGATGGGTTCAACTTCCTTGACTTTCGACCCAGAAACAGGAAGATATACTGATTACCATGAAACTACACGAAAAAGATTACAAGAAGAGATAGATAATGGCGAATGGGATATCTGAAAACTTAATTGTTAATGATATTGGAAATGCACAGCTACACAATAAGCATAAGGTACAACTGACCCAGATTGATAATACAAAATTAGCCAGAGCATTAGTCACAGACCAACATATAATAGATAAGTTATTCAGTATAAAGAAACTAGATGCACGACAGCACAAAGCGTGTGATAAGTATCTTTTCGTGATCAATCAATCGGGTGCATTTGCCAAAGGCAGTTCTTGTTGGAGTGACTATATTTCATCTGGCAACAATCAAAGTAAAACGATACCAAAAGCAGTTATTCTTATCAAAGTTCAAAGAACAATTAAAAAGAATGTTGGTACTGAAAAAGAAAAAAAATTCTGGAAGATCATGGTAGAAAACCCAGAATCAATTACAAAGAAATGTCTATCAACTGTTATTGAGTGTAGTGAGGCACTAATCAATCACTACTGGTACGATCAAGAACCTTTGAGTTTCTTCCAACAAGTCCTTTCAGACCCACAGTAGATTCAACAGTAGATTCAACAGGAGTTCCATTAGCATCAACTGCCCATGACTCTAAACCATGCGCGTGTTTTTTAATGACTGGCTCTCCAGCTTTCTCTGCTGGGAGAGAAATATTTTTTTCTTGAGCTAGGCTTCTGATCATGTGAATAATTTGTTTATTTACTGATCTGTTTTCTTTTTCTGCTAGAGCTTTCGCCAACTCTGCAACTTCTTCGCTACATCTAATGTAAATACTTTTCATAACTCTCTGTGTCCTCTATATTTTCTGGTGCGTCACAAACAACTCCAATAGCCACGCTCTCTTTTCCATGTTGAAAATATCTATAATTCACTAATGACTCGATGGCTTGAGCCAACACAAAATCGTTACTTTTTAACATGGGATTATCTACAATAATTGAAATAGCATAGCGTGTTGCTTGTTCGATTGTTGGGAATATCCAAGTATAATGTTTCCACTCCCCTATGGTTCGAGTCAAACTTTCTGGCTCGACTAACTCATAAGTGTGTTTGATTACGCTATACATAAAGTTTATTGTATCGCAAATAGCTTGCAGAATACAACAGGAAACTAAGTAATCATCGTTCACCCAATCGCAGTATTGTCACCGACTGCGGTATTTCTCCCAGCCAAAATAAAAATATTTAACCAGTCTATATTCTTTAAGGCTTACAAGAGCCGACTGCGGTATTTTCCTACAACACGTTGTACGCACCAGTAGTATTTGCCCTATTGCTACATTTTAGTCACCTGTTGTACGCATAAAAAAGAGCCGATCTGGTTAGGGTAGCTAGGGAATTAGTGCCTCAGATCGACTCTCAAAAAAGTATGTAGCTAATGGTGCATGGTGGTTTAGTTCTTATTTGCTTTCATCCTTAACCCTATCTCTTGTCTACTCTAATTTAATAGAGGGTAGGGATTTTACAAAGGCTCACTTCCCACAGCTACATCCTTTAAAAAACGAGAGAGAAGAAAGGGATGGCGAATGTCCATAAATTTTATGCCAGAGTACCTAACTCCCCTCTCTACTCACTTTTGGAGGATGAGTTCTTTGTGGCTATGCAGACTGGTGCGATTTACGACTTATTTATCTGCTCACTTAGCGCGACCTGATATCTCATGTAAAAAAATTTTACTCAGGCTTTTTCCCTTTATAAACCTCTGGACGTACCACAATTAAATACTATCTAACGTGCTTGCGTATTGCAATAAGGTTAAATGACAATAACATTGTCGATTGCAACTTGTTTCAAACATTCGATACAGACCAACAAAGATAATAGACCAGTAAATATTTTTTATGTAGCAGGACATAGAGTCATGTTTTTCAGACAAAAAAAAAGGCGCACCTCACAGATTTCTCCGCAAGATGCGCCTTAATTTTCTACTTTTTGTAATGGTTTTTTAGGGATGACCTAACTTGATCTGCCCTGTCGTATAACTCTGACCTGTAACCACCTCCTTTTGGTCGAAAGAAATATCCACTACGACATTTTTCAATGTAACCTATGATTTTGTTATTGAGCCTGACAATTTCTTTGTATTCAAAGTCAATCATTATCATCAGTCCTATACCAATCGACTCTAGCGTCATCGCCATACTCAGTTCCATCATTGGTAACTTCATACTTAACACCATCACGCTCACCTTTTGATGTAGTTCCATCAGAAGTTCCAAATACTTCAGAAACAACTTCGTTCAATATAGACTCAACACCATCTTTGCAAGTAGCATCGAAAGGTTTATCGGTAGTGATAGAGAATCTTCTTACGTCTATCGATGATTCTTCAATATGATAACCATATTTCATTTGAACCTCCTTAAACCAAGAGCGAATCGTAAATCTCTTCGTTGCTTGGCTCTGTAAGACATCCTCTTATTTCTGCGTTGCTCTCTCCACCTCATTCTATTTCTGTGATTACTCTCAAAGAAAAAAACGTAGATGGCTAATGCAATTATCGATAGAAATAATGTTCCTAAAATGGAATAAGTTATCACCATTTGCAACTGATGCTCGGCTTGAATTGCCATTAAATATATCTCTTCTTCATTCATAACTCTCTCCTCCTGTTATGATCTTGTTAAGGGAAAATTCCCATTAATACCACGATTTCATGGTATTAAGGCGAATCTCAACCTCCGTATTGCTCGTTTAAGAAGAGATCAGGAGGTCACTAAGGGTCTAGCAACCCCCCAAATCACTTCATCAAGCATCGATCTTGTAATCCTTGAAGATCGTACCAACTTCTTTACTGCCTCTGAAATGCGCTTTCACAAAGACCTTCTTTCCATTCTGATATTGTCGCAAGTGTTTGCGAACAGAATGAAAGGCTGTGCCTTTTGATCTGCCACCAGAGGATGACTCACCACCTGACTTATCGCCATACATATCTAGCACTAATGTTTTATGCTGATACTTTGGTTTCTTCATCAGGGTATTTCTTCTCATGTCCTTAACAGGAACATGACCAACTACATTGTTGGGTCTACCTAACACTTCATCAGCAACTACAATCTCAGGGTAATTTAACATTACCAAAAACTGTAGATAAGTTCTTATGACTGACTCACTAAATTTCTTAGGCATATGGTCATTAGTTCTAAAATTAGAACCGAGTCCTAATATATTTGTTTCTGCACTAACAGACCCATCACCAGAAAGATTAAGATTACGATGATGATAAGAACATCTATCGTATGTCATTTGATTGCCACTATAATCAGACAAAACAATTTCAACCATAAAATCACTTGGCTCAATGTCATACCAATCTATACCCTTATCTGTGACAGTTTCAGTAAACAAAGTATTAAGATAAATATCTTCATATTTGAATTGAATAAATGTGCATGGATAAGGTAAGTATACTTTCATATCAGACAAACAAGTCAGCACTTCCTCTGACCTTAGTTTCTCGCCTGACATATCGACAAAGAATTTTGCTGACTGTTGAATAGCTTTACTAAAAATTTTTAAATTCTTAATAGATTTATCTCTTGACACTACTTTCCCAAACCCATCCGCATCAATATAGGTCGGCATATACAAATCATCCCCACCATTTTGATAAGCATAAATTATCTTTTGCAAGATATAATTATTCATTGCCATTTGCTTTCCTCCAAAAGGTTATTATTAAAAGAAATATGATAGCAGATTGCCATCACATTTGGTAATCAGAATGACTACCTGTATGTACCAAAACGATGATACATACAGCTAAACACTCGCACATCAAAAAGAATATAGACTGGTTAAATATTTTCCACTTGCACTACAGGCGTTATTAGCACCTGTTGTATTTGCACTTGGTGAAAATTGCACTCCACATCCGTTAGGTTATAGCTTTACTCTGTGACTAACTGAGTCCTACCTGTATGCTTGATGATTTTTTCGGTGGCATTGCAAACTCGTAGAATCGTCACCTCATAGCGTTTATACCTTCATCGCATGATATATACCTTCATCTAGGCGCATTAGACTATGCTTGCTAATGCTCAAGCAACCGATTTGATGTTATCTCCTCTCTTAAATCGATAACGATTGTTACCATAATGCCCTTACCAAATCGTGATAAGGGCATGAGCTAACAACAATTACTCCTGTTTACCATTTGTGATTTAAAATAATTTCGATAGACTCGTATTGTTTTTTCACAAGACTATCTCCATCTTCAAAGTTAACAGTAATGTTTCTAGTTTTTTGGTCTTGAAACATACTAATTACCTTTTTACCATCTATCTTAGTTCCTATCTTTAACTCTTCCATAATTTTCTCCAAAAGTTTTTCGACTTAATTGTCGCGTTCATAATCGGTAACGATTGCTACCATAAAGCGCACCATTTCTGATGCGCTCTAGCTAACAACAACTCCTTTCTATCTTATGTTTTTCAAAAATTTATCTAAGCTTTTTGAGCTATAGAATATTTTTGTTTGACCCCAAGTCCAACCACCGCAATCTGTATTTTCATCATAGTATTTGATGGTTAGTTTCTTTGCTCTGTTTGCCACCATAGTTTGAAGGTGCAAACTCAAGGCACAACCAGTATCAGGGTTAATCAGATAGATAGTGTTAGTTCTACCAAAGTTCGTAGTTCCAATACCACCACGACCACACTCAAAGCCATTATCAAATGCTACATCAACAAAATCCCAATACTCTTTAACAAGCTTGAATCTTGGGAAAACATTGAGTATGGCTTGCATTTCCTCTCTTGGAGTGAAATGTTTCTTTCTCCATTGTGGAACATAGTAACCAAAACCCAACACCTTGATAGACTCTCTTTGGTTTCCTTCAAGGTATTTATGTTGCATGGTTTTGATTCTTCTCTCTCCATGTGATTTATATTTGATCACCTTACCTCCTTTGGCTTAATTGCCACGTTCAATAATCTAAAAAATGATTATCATAAATTCCACCCACAAAAAGTTAATCTGTCAGGATACTTTTATGTAAATGGAATTGAGTTAATCACTCGTTTGTTTTAGTTACATTTACTGATCTATTGCACCAACTGATATCAGCATCAGTCCAATCACAATGCCCTTGAATTTTATTGGCAATATGTTCCTGTAAACATCCCGCACCAATATGAGCAATGTGACTTCTCACATTATTGCGAACCATGTCAGCAGTAACCTCGCCATCTTCAGTTTGATCGCCATTGATTTTCATAAAGAATTTATATGTATCTAGGTCAATTTCAACTGTTGCTACAACTTTAACTTTCATAGTTATCTCCAAAAGTTTAATTAAAAAAACGATAACGATTGTTATCATAATGCCCTCCCCCAGAAGGAAGAGGGCATGAGTTAACAACAACTATCTTAGTGACGATGGGTCAACATATATCTGCTCACCGAATGGTAGGCGATCACCCCATGATGACTTCTCAGTAAGCATCCAAAATACAGGAACATCTGGCTCAACTTCTGCACTAACATCACCCCAACCATCGGTGAAATATACAAAGGCAAGAACCTCATCTGTATCATCGGTATACTTATTGTATAGATTGAACGGAGGGTCAAACTCTGTACCGCCACCACCGCGAACCTTTAGATCAAGTTCTTGGTGATCGAGTTCGTAGATATCCCACCACTCACCATCTTCGTTTTTTTGCACGACAGTATCACAGTAACACACCATGATTTTGTCCAGACCGCACTCTTCTGCAATGTTCTGAATCTCTTTTGCGAATACGTTCAACTCGCTCTGAGATACTGAACCAGAAGTATCGATGGCAACAGCTAACGTGCCACCCTGTGGCTGTTTGTCATAGGATGGCAGATTGATACCTCGCCATTGATGCCTACGATTGAGTCTGTTCCATGTTGTATCGGAAGATTTTGCATCCTCCAAATGATCACGAAACACATCCAACCAATCGATATCAGCCGAGTTAACATCCTGTACCTCTGAGAAACCACCATACGAACCAGAACCCATAGCCTTTTCCATCTTCTCAGCCATAGACACTCGTTGCATGATCTCATTAGAAAGTTTAGCCATCTGCTGTTGATCAAGAACATTGCCATCTTCGTCTTGGGCATCCAAAACTTCTCCGACAGGGTCGGGTAAATTAGAATATTTACCAGTCTGTGATTCTTCGCCAGACTCAGAAGTTTGATCTTTGTAACAGTCATCACATAAACCCCATGAATCGTTGCCACTAGATTTTGCATCTTCGCATTTCTGACACTCTGAATCTGAACCCGAACCACTCAAACCAGAACCATCCTGATCTGAATCGTCAGACTCACCTGAACCAGAACCTTGTCCAGAATCTTGATCGCCATCTTGCTGATCATTGCCATTATTTATCTGATCAACTGCATCTTGCAATGCCTCATCGTCAGAAGTTAATGTGCGATAGATCAACTCAGCACTTTGCCCTCGATACTTGGCATCGATAAGACCGCCCTCTGGGAGATCATAGCCATTGTCTTGCAACCAGATATTGATTGCATAGTCAGTAGCATAATTCCAGATTTTGTGATCACGAGTACCTCGTCTAAGCATATGCTCAAAGATAACGTGCGCACCTTCGTGAACAAGGACACCCATGATTTCCGACTCAGGTATCGACTCAACAAAACTGGTATTGTAGTAGATACGTTTGCCATCGGTAGCCATCGTGTCGCATTTATCGTCAGCCTCGACCAATTCTAAACCCAACAAAATGCTAGCCATACCGACTTGCCCTTTCATAAGTTTAGATCGTGCTTTTGTAATCTTGCTGAAAGCATCTGCATTGTTAATGCTTTTTGCTCTAGCAAGAGCCTTCTCTATTAATTGACTCATAATAATATCCTCCAAAAAATAATAAGTCTGGGAAAATTCCCATGAAGCACACGAATAGCCATGCACTTCAGGCGAACCTTCAAATGATCAGGGTCAAAGAATATTTACTGGTAAATAAATATTCCAGACCCCGTCACATTTCCTACTTCATAGCCTTGTCGAGAAACGAACCTTTCAGATCGTCAATCGATTTGGCTAAGTCCTTCGCTACTTTCTTGCGTTTGGTACTAGCCTTTCTATCTGATTCTCGTAACTCAGATACATCACCCAACTTCGCAACAACAGCGACAAGTTTTTGATGTGCTGATTTGATCTCAGCATCACCGCCCAAAATGTCATTGTTGATTGAAGGCAAACTATCCAGAGTTCTCTTCAGGTTCTCAAAACTTGAGTCATTGAAGAAACCTTTCTGTTTGTTCTTGGGATCATAGCTAGATAACTTACCAACCAGATGATCAACCTGATCAAGTAATGATGAAACAACATCTTTCATCACATCTCGAACATTGTTGGTCACTCGCCTTTTCATATCTGCCTCGATTTTCTTTTTGAGATTCTCGGAGCAGTTAAGGCGGATATCCTTTGTTGATTCATATTCGGTGACAGCTTCCATTTCAAAATCAAATAGAAACCTTGCTCGAATATACTCGACACTAGGATAATCATCCTCGTTGAACGCATCGCCTAATTGATCTTTAGCATCCAGAATGAGAGAGGGGTATCGCTCACAGAATGAGTCCACCTCTTTCTCAAATTGCTTCTTATACAATTCGACTCGATCCATCAATTCATCAAGCTTGGTTATTGGTAACAACCTCCAACCCGATATAACTCTACCTGAGTCATAGTCATTCGAGCTATCGCTCCATGCTACAGTCATAGGTTTGAATACATCGTTACGAAACTTATTGATGATGCTTCTAAAATGTTTGCCTGATTCCTTACCGACCAAATGCTTTTGCACATTGATATAATCTCGGCTTGCTTTCTTGGAAGCACACAATTCACCACGCAATACTTTATCTGATTTGATACCAGACCAATGCTTGGTCGTTAGACGTACTTTCATTGCGTTATCGCTAAGTAATATTTTGCTCATAATAATCCTCCAATATTTTTATGAGATTTAAAAAACTGATTTCGACTCTTTTGAGTCAGCCTAAAATTAGGCTCTGCTTTCGCAGTCATCAGGCAGAGTCACACTCTGCGATCAGTTAAGGAGCAAGGGCAGAAAAAATATTTAACTGGTAAATAATCTTTCCGCCCTCTCCATTTCCTCCTACAGTTCTAAGTCCTGATTCTCGACCTTGAAGTCTACGAATCTTTTAGACTCTTTCAATTCATCACGTTTGCTTGTGATCTGTCTTACGAACATGATCGCAAACTCTGGTGATGGGAATTGCTCAATGTATGCCAATGCATTGTCGAAATAATCATGGATTACCTCGTCAGTCGCATCAGACATTGCACCGAGCAATGCACAGATTGTCGCATAGCAAATACCGACACTCTCTGGCACATCAACTTTCTTGCCAGAAAAGATATCGCCCAAGTCAGGCACATCATCTTTAAGAGCGATGAAGTTACCAAACTCGATTGCTTGTTCCTCGCCAATGTATCCAGAGAAAAGTAAATCATACAAACTTTTTTCTGGATTAGTCTTGAGCATATCGCTGACCATTACCCATGTTCTGGGAACAGCTTGCGCACCGATTTCTTTCGCATTGAAAAGGTTAAGCGAATCCTGACGATATCCGATGTAAGCAATCACATCTTGATGAACATCATTCTCGCTTGCCCATTGCAACCAGTTCTCGGTGTTCGACTCGATAGTACAATTCCACACTCTGGTAGTATTGTTGGTCGTGATCTTGTTAGACCCCGCTCTATCGATTGCTCGGTTACCCGCAACACAAATCATCCAACCTTCTGGCAAAGTGTAATCGCCAATTCTTTTCTCGTATATCAACTGAGATAAGACAGTTTGAACACTACTTGGTGCTTGGGCAAACTCATCCAAGAAAAGCAAACCTCTGCCATCTGTCGGAAGGTTACCGAGAAACGCACGTTTTTGAACACCCTGTTCGATGTAAGGCAATCCTGAGAAATCGATTGACTCATATAACCCAGATCGAAATTCCATGTAACCAAACTCATCATCAGATGGCGCAATGCTATCTTCGACAAATTTGAGTTCATTATCATCAGCGATCTGACGAGCCACACTCTCTGTGATTGTTGATTTTCCCAAACCACTACTGCCCAGAATCATCGGAGTATGAGTCCGACCTTTTTGGTCAGTCGTTTTGAGAACCTGTAACACACATCGCCTTACTTCGTCAGGCGTACCTGTCATACTTAATTTTCCTGATTTCATAATATTTCCTCCAAAAGAATTGAAATCATAAACAAAAGATCGACCAGTAAATGATCGATCACCCAATAATCAAAATGATTATCATAAAGCGCACCCTCCTCCGATGCGCTTGAGTTAATCACCCCTCTCCAAGTAGGTTTATACATCCACTCCAGACTTCATTTTCTACCAGACTTCCTTTGATAGTGAAGAGAGCAACGCGCGGAAGATTATGATCATGATTTTCATCAACCGCTTTAGCGACTCTCGCTGATGCAACTTCACGATTTAATACTCCTGATACTACATCTTCTGCCAATGTATCTATCAGTTCATCCATTGTGTAAAGTTTAATTGTTACCATCTTTATTTCTCCAAAAGTTTTTTGACTGACCAGAATAGTCAGTTACCTAGACTGCACACTCGGTGCAGTTTCGCCTGAGTCACACAGGCTCATCAGTAGGCTCATTAATTAGCACGAACATCTAATTGATAAGAAGCATAAGGCGACCAATCGTATTTTGATAGATCAAATATTCTTTCAGCAGTTTTTTCACAAAACCATGATTCCTCTATGTAATCTTCAAAATCTTCACCAGTTATTATGAAATGTGTGTTAATCAAAGCATAGAACATACCGCCATCAAATAGAATTGATACACATTCTTTATCCTCATTGATTCTGACTACATAGTCATATTGTGATCTATTGAAAGACAACGCTAAGTCAGGGTTCTTTTCGTTAAACTCATTATTGCTTTTTTCTTCAGCATCTAAATACTTGCTGATGTTTTTTTGAATTTGTGATTTTAGTTTTTCTAGTTTTCTCATTGTACTCTCCAAAAGTTTTTTGACTGACCAGAATAGCCAGTCACCTATACCGCATCCTTGCGGTTTCATAGCATCTCAGCTAATCATCAGTAGGCTCTCTTATCAGTAGATCGCAAATGTTTAACGTACTCGATAACAGGAATAATCATTGCGCCCAAAACACAACCCAATACAATTCCAAATATCGCATCGCTCATTGTTGGGTCAGCTAATGCGCCAACAAAATCCGATACTGTATTTCCGACAGCACCACCAATGACCGCACCTAATGCACCGCGCCCATCAAAGAACCTGTCGATCTCTAATCCTGTGTATGCACCAATGATCAGTATTCCGTTATCGATTAATCCAAAAATAATTCCATCCATTGTTTCTCTCCAAAAGTTTCTTGAACCCCAAAATAGGATTCTCATTCAGCACGTTAATTCGTGGACTTATTGGATACTTCCAAGAGGATACTTAGCTAACTTCATGCATCGACCATGTGATGGCTAACTCGTTCTGGGATTACTCAAGGACAACCGCCACCGACTTTGTGGCTCACAATGAGAAACCTATCCATACTTCGAGCAGAGCATCACCGACTGATGTTCACGCTAGGTTTAGCACCTCTTATCGCAAGTCTTGTTAACGGAATCTTGGTCTAGCGGATAACCTCTTCGGCTATCGACTCCGAAAGCCTACCCCTGATCTAGCGAACCTCTAGTCAGGGAAGCCCTCTCTTGCACCACAAATTTATCCTTGCGGTAGATTCACCTCTGGAGGGAGGTGTTCACATCGTTGGTGATGTGGCGGTCATTTGATATTGAATCGGGAAACCCGTAGCCCCTTATTTGTTTTGAGATTTTAAAGCTACTAGGTTTATTCAATATTGCAACATCTTTGTGACATCAAACTAACCTCATATTATCAATCCTCTCCCTAACCTATATTGATAGCACTATGCGAGCATTGTATAAAAACCATAGACCAGTAAAATATTTTTATGATCTCCGCAAACCGATATGATTTCCGCAGATTTAGCTGTACAAAAATTAACCAGTAGGCGAGGGCAAATATGACCAAGAAAAAAGAACCAGAATTAAAATTGGTAGGGAAGAAGGAATTAACCTACAAGCAGAAACAGTTCGTGAAGAATGTGTGCGATATCCCAGAGAAGTTCTCAGGCATCAAGCAAGCATATTGCAATGCATATGACGTAACCATGAACAAGGATGGCTCTATTCCAAAATGGGTTTCTAAGGATGCATCGATTCTCCATTGCACCCCAAGCATTACCCATGCAATAAAGGAGCGTCTACAGCGCAGAGAGGAGGTGTCAGTAGCATCAGCTACTCGGACAAGGGAGTACGTCATAGAGAGGCTGTACGAGGAATCCAAATCTGGCTCGGATGCATCGAGGGTAAGGTCACTTGAATTGCTAGGCAAGTCGGTAGCGATGTTCACAGATCGAATCGAGGAGGCTACTCAAAGATCGTCATCGGATGTGATGACTGACATCGAAAATAAGCTTGAGGAATTGCTCGAATCGAATCCAGAAATTGAGAGCGTTGTATCAGGCATACCCGACTAACACGACTACCACCCCATAAGGTTTTTTTGATCTGGATTTCTGGCTCGACCCCCACCCCCCTTTTCAGGATTAGGGTACTTGTCCGACACACACACACAGTAATCTGCACATTGATAGAGTAGTTTTCACACCCCCCCCTATTATATATTGCATAATGCAAGCTTTCTTGCGCAAAATATATTTTTTTTCTAGGAAAAGGGTAGGATTCCTAAGTTTTTTTAAAATTATGTTGCAATTTTTGTGAAGGGTAGGTATTTTGTTATAATCTAGCTAGAAGTATATACTAAGTAAATGTATATACTTATCAAAGATACTAAGTCAATTTACTAAGTAATAGTTATTTTGTTTAGTTACTAAGTATATTACTAGACTAAGTAATACTAATTATGAATAAATCCGTATTACAAAAAATTAAAAACCTTCCCCCTAAGTATCGACAGGAGTTTGCCAAGATGATTGGTGAACTTGATACCGCTATTCGTACTGAGAAAGCTCAGAAAGAGTTTATGCCCTTCGTAACTGAAATGTGGGCGGCTTTCATACATGGGAAGCACCATGAAATTATGGCTGATGCTTTCGAGAGAGTCGTTAGAGGTGATCTGAAGCGTTTAATCATTAATATGCCACCGCGACATACTAAGTCGGAGTTCGCATCTTATTTGTTACCTGCGTGGTTTTTAGGGCAGTTTCCTGAAAAGAAGATAATTCAGACTGCACACACAGCAGAACTAGCAGTAGGCTTTGGTAGGAAGGTGAGAAACCTTGTAGGCAGTAAAGATTTTAAAGATATTTTCCCTGATGTCAGTTTGCAATCAGACAGTAAGGCGGCAGGTAGATGGAACACTAACAAAGGTGGCGAGTATTTCGCTATCGGTGTTGGCGGTGCAGTAACAGGTAAAGGTGCAGACCTTCTTATTATCGATGACCCCCATTCGGAACAAGAAGGTGCTAGTGCTGATATTAATGTTTTCAACCGGACATATGAGTGGTACACCTCCGGTCCTCGTCAGCGTTTACAACCTAACGGCTCAATCGTTATGGTGATGACAAGATGGCACAACAAAGACCTAACTGGTCAAGTAGTTGATGCTAGTATAAAACGTGGCGGTGCAGATGAATGGGAAGTGATAGAGCTTCCAGCAATCATGCCGTCAGGGAATCCTCTTTGGGCAGAGTTCTGGAAAATGGAGGAACTTCAAGCACTTAAAGCTGAACTGCCTAATAGTAAATGGATGGCTCAGTATCAACAAGACCCTACCTCAGAAGAAGGTGCATTAGTTAAACGAGAATGGTGGAAGTCTTGGGAAGGTGTCAATCCGCCTAAATGCGAGTTTGTTATTCAAAGCTGGGATACGGCTTTCCTTAAAACGCAACGAGCTGACTATTCTGCTTGTACTACATGGGGAGTATTTTACAAAGAAGATAAGCAAGAAGGTTTAATAGTACCGCACTTAATACTACTGGATGCTTACAAAGAAAGACTTGAGTTCCCAAATTTAAAAAAGAAAGCATTTGAAATGTATAACCAATACAAACCAGATGCTTTTATTGTAGAGGCTAAAGCGGCTGGATTACCATTAATCTTTGAATTAAGACAAATGGGTATTCCTGTTCAGGAGTATTCACCAAGTCGCGGTAACGATAAGATATCAAGAGTTAATGCAGTATCAGATTTGTTTGCTTCAGGAGTTGTATATGCTCCTGCTACTAGATGGGCAGAAGAAGTTATCGAAGAGTTTGCTGGTTTCCCTAATATGGAACATGACGATTTAGTTGATAGCACTACGCAAGCTCTGTTAAGATTTAGACAAGGTGGGTTTATACCTATCGACTCTGATGAAGAAGATGAACCTTTGGAACATAACAAGATAGCTGCGTATTACTAATGAAGATATATTTAACTACATATAAAGATAAAGGTGTCCAGTATGCTGGACCAAACATTCATGCTTATACTTTAAGTATGGCTGAAGAGATAGCAGAGATACATAATCTAACTATATCTGGAGAATTAACTGATGTGTATCCTATAGACGAAGCTCTAGAGGAGGAGTTGTTTATGCATGAGTTTTTTCACGATGTTGATACTGAACACAGAACAATACACTAGGATTTAATATGGCTATAGAGAGAAAACCAGCTACTCCAGTAGAGGGTACAGTAGAGCAAGACTCGGAACAAGAAATCTCAATAGCGATTGAGAATCCTGAGTCTGTAGCTATTGAAACAGAAGATGGTGGTGTAATAATAGATTTTGATCCCAATGCAAGCAAAGTGCAAGATATGGGTTTTGATTCTAACCTTGCAGAGTTAATGGATGATAGTAAGTTAAATACAATAGGGAAAGACTTAATAGATTCTTATACTGGAGATAAAGAGTCTAGAGCTGATTGGGAAGAAACTTACACTAAAGGACTAGATCAACTAGGTTTGAAGTTTGAAGATCGAACTGAGCCGTGGGCAGGTGCTTGTGGTGTATTCCATCCTATGATGAGTGAAGCAGTTATACGTTTTCAATCTCAGGCAATTTCTGAAATGTTTCCAGCTCAAGGTCCAGTAAGGACTAAGATTGTTGGTAAAGATACTGTCGAAAAGACAAGACAAGCAGGAAGAGTACAAGATTACTTAAACTATCTGCTCACTTATCAAATGAAAGAATACAGAAGTGAAACAGAAAGAATGTTATTTTCTTTGCCATTGGCTGGTTCTGCATTTAGAAAAGTTTATTATGATCCAACATTAGGTAGACCATGTTCGTTATTTGTACCAGCAGAAGATGTAATAGTTAATTATGGTGCAAGTGAACTAGATACTTGTGAACGTGCTACTCATGTAATGAAAAAGTCATCTAATGACGTAAGAAAAATGCAAGTTAATGGATTCTATAGAGATATAGACCTTCCAGCAGGATCACCAAATACAAGTGACATTGCTAAGAAATATGACGAAATGACTGGCGATGTTGATACTTATAGCCTAGATAATCGTCATATATTACTTGAAATGCAGGTTGATCTTGATCTTGAGGGATTTGAAGATACAGATGACGAAGGTAATTCAACAGGTATAGCTTTACCTTATGTAGTAACTCTGGATTATCCAAGTGGCAAGATTCTTAGTATTCGTAGAAATTGGTACGAAGATGACCCACAAAAAGTAAGAAGGATGCACTTCGTACACTACCAATACCTTCCGGGCATTGGGTTCTATGGCTTTGGACTAATTCATATGATTGGTGGTTTAGCTAAATCAGCTACCAGTCTATTAAGACAGTTAGTAGATGCTGGTACATTATCTAATCTTCCGGGTGGTCTAAAGGCTAGAGGTCTTAGGATTAAAGGGGATGACACTCCTATCATGCCGGGTGAGTTTAGAGATGTAGACGTTCCGGGCGGTGCTATCAGAGATAATATTACTTTCCTACCTTATAAAGAACCATCAGCTACTTTATATTCTTTATTACAAAATATAGTAGAAGAAGGCAGACGTTTTGCAAGCATATCCGATATGAAGATATCAGATATGAATAACCAAGCACCAGTAGGCACTACACTTGCATTGCTTGAAAGAAATATGAAAGTAATGACGGCAGTTCAAGCTAGATTACATTCATCGATGCGTAAAGAGTTTGATATATTAGTTGGCATTGTAAAAGACTTTACTGATCCAGCATATCCATATGAAACAGATGAAGAAGAAACAATTAAAGCAGAGGACTTTGATGATAGAGTAGATGTATTGCCTGTATCTGATCCTAATGCTTCAACAATGGCACAACGTATTATGCAGTACCAAGCGGCAATGCAACTGGCTACTACAGCACCACAAATGTATAACTTGCCAGAACTGCATAGACAAATGCTAGAAGTATTAGGTATTAAAGATGTAGAAGATATTGTTCCATTAGATGATGATGTTAAACCAGTTGATCCTATTAGTGCTGTATCTAATCTTATTAATGGTAAGCCTGTTAAAGCGTTTATCACTCAAGACCATGATGCACATATACAGACAGTAGCTTCTGCTCAACAGAATCCAGAAGTACAGCAACTATTACAACAGTCACCTAATGCCGCATCTATTGCCGCAGCAGCATCTGCTTATGTAAATGAACATCTAACTATGAAGTTCAGAAAACAAGTAGAGATGGAGATGGGTATTGAGTTGCCACCAGAAGGTGAACCAGTACCTGCTGACGTTGAAAAGAGAATATCAGAGCTTGTTGCTGAAGCGGCTAAGAGAGTTACAATAACTTCACAAGCGCAAGCAGAGCAACAAAGAATACAAGAACAAATGAAAGACCCATTAATTCAAGCTAAACAACAAGAGCTTGCAATTAAACAAGCTGAAGTACAAAGAAAAGCTCAAACTGATCAAGCTAAGATTGCACTTGATACAGCTAAAGCTACTGCTAATAAAGAGCTTGAAGAAAAAAGAATATCTTCTCAAGAAGAAATTGCAGGTATGAATGTAGGACAGCGTATTGCTAGTGATCTGCTTGCAAATCAGCAAGAAGATAAAAAAGCAGAGCGTGAAGAGTATATGAAAGGTCTTGACATAGGAGTAGATATAGCAAAAGATATCAGTAAGAATGACAAATGATATCACACAGCAATCACTTTCAGTATTCCTAAAAGGAAGATTAAGAGAGTTGATGAATCAACACGCAGATCATATATCAACAGGCGCGTGTAAAGATTACAGCGATTATCAAAAAATGGCTGGAGTTATCGAGGGTTTAGCTCTCGCAGAAAGAGAAATGTTAGATTGGGCAGAAAAACATTTAAAACAATAAGGAACTCGACCCTTAAAGTCGTGCAAAAAATATGACAGCAAAAGTAGAAAAGATACCTACCGAAAAACCACCAATGGATTTAGACACTAAGAGTCAACTACCAGAACCTAAAGGCTGGAAGATATTAGTGGTAATGCCACAGGCTAAAGAAAAAACTGATGGCGGCATTATTAAAACAGTTGAAACGCGAGATTTGGAAGAAACTGCAAACATATGCGGATATGTTATGAAGGTTGGACCAGATTGTTATAAAGATGAGAGAAGATTTCCTAGCGGAGCTTGGTGCAAGAAGGGTGATTGGGTAGTATTCAGAGCTTATTCTGGCACTCGTTTAAAAATGTATGGACAAGAGTTTCGTTTAATTAATGACGATACTGTGGAAGCAGTTGTCGATGATCCTACAGGAGTGGTGAGAGCATGAGCGAGAATAACCAAGAAGTGCAAGCAGAAGATTTAGTAGATAACTTAGAGGTAGAATCTACACAAAGCAATGAAGATAAATTCTTTGGAGTAAAGACAACTATTATTAAAGAAAAACCAGAAGTTGAAGTAGAAGTTGTAGATGATAGACCTGAAGCAGATCAAAGACCTGCTAGACAAGAAACAGCAGAACAACCAGCCGATGATGAAGCTGTAGATAAAGAAATATCAGATTACAGTAAAAGAGCTGGTGAACGTATTAACAAAATTAAATATGAGTATCACGAAGAACGTAGAGCTAAAGAATCTGCTTTAAGAGAAAGTAATGAAGCTGTAAACAGACTTAAAACTATGATGTCTGAAAATGAAAGACTTAAAGCTATGGTAGATCAAGGTGGAGAAGCTCTCAATAAGCAAGCATTAAACAATGCTCAATGGGCAAAACACAATGCTCAAGCTCAGTTTAAATCAGCTTATGATGAAGGTGATGCAGATAAAATGGCACAAGCACAAGAAACTCTTGCTAAAGCTACAATGGCTGAACAGCAAGCATCTAATTATGCTCAGTCATTACAACAACAGGTAGCTCAATCAATACCTGAACAGCCACAAGCACAACCGCAACAAAAGCTTGATCCAGATATGGAAGCTTGGTCACAAAAGAATACTTGGTTTATGAATAATTCAAATCGAGATCATCAGGAAATGACTGCATATGCAATGGCTGTAGATACAAGATTAAAGAATAGAGGCATTGATCCTGCAACACAAGCTAAAGAATATTACAGTGGAGTTGATCAAGCCATGCAAAAAGAATACCCACAATTTTTCGGTGTAGCTTCTAGTGAAAGTACAAATCAAATAGAAGAAACACCAAAACGACAACCATCAAATGTTGTCGCACCAGCAACTAGGTCTACTGGTAAAAAACCTAGATCAATACGACTGACTCAGACACAAGTTAGGATCGCCAAACAGCTTGGTATATCGCCTGAACAGTACGCAAATCAACTCATACAGGAGAGTTAAAATGTCAGAGATTAATGACAATAAAGCACAAACATTGGAAACAACCTCTGATGTAGAAAAACCTGCAACACAAGAGCGTGACCCTAGAGGTATTGACAGCCGAGAAGCTGAACAAAGAGTACAAAGTTGGGATAACCCATCAAACCTACCTAGTCCTACCCCACAAGATGGATGGGTTTTTAGGTATATTAGAACTTCATTATTAGGTAAAGCTGATAATCCTAATGTATCTAGAAAATTTCGTGAAGGCTGGAAACCTTGTCGTTTAGAGGATCATCCAGAATTACAAATCCATATGATGGACCATGATTCAGAATGGGCAACAAAAGGTAACGTAGAGATTGGTGGACAGTTATTATGCAAGATGCCAAAAAAACAAGCGGAAGCTAGAGATGAGCATTTTCAAAACATAGCTCAGACACAGTTGGAATCTGTAGACAACGCATATTTTAAAGATCAAGATTCTAGAATGGCTACAAAGCAAGTCTTTGAACGCAAGTCTAGAACATCATTTGGGAGTGATTCTTAGAATTACTTAATTTTAAATTTTTTTGACAGGAGATTATTATGTCAACTAGTGCAACTCCTCACGGAGCAGTACCTGTTGGTTCATTAGTTTCTTGCGCATACAATGCTAAAGTTACCCATTACAAAATCAAAAGTGCTTATGGAACTTCCATATTCTTTGGTGATTTTGTAAAATGGGGTGACGATAACCCAAATACAACTATACAAAAAGATACAGGCACAACTGCTTGTACTCCTTTAGGTGTATTTCTCGGATGCGCATATACTGATCCAACAACAAAACAGTTCACACCGAATCAATATTTCCCCGCATCAACTGCGGCAAGTGATATTGTTGCGTATGTGGCAAGCGATCCATATTTGATTATGCAAATGCAATGCGATGGTGCAGCAGACCAAGACGATCTTGGTAAAAACTGCGCTATTGTGCAAACAGCAGGATCAACTGCGATCGGAAGAAGTAAAAACTCGGTCGATATATCTACTGTAGCAACAACTAACACACTACCTGTTAAGATCATTGATTTTGTCGATGGTCCTGACAGTGAAGTTGGTGATGCTTACACAGATGTATTGGTGGTATTCAATTCACAATCTGCTTTCGGCACAGGTGGGCATCAACTGCTTAGTGCAACTGGAATCGGATAATTAATAGGAGAATAGTTTAATGGCTATTTCAAGAGCGCAAGAGCTAAAACAACTCCTACCCGGCTTAAATGCCTTATTCGGAGATGAATACGCTAACTACGAAAACCAACACGAAGAAATCTACACATCTGAGAACTCTGAGAGATCATTCGAGGAAGAACTCAAGTTGTCTGGATTTGGTGCAGCACCCGTTAAAGATGAAGGTTCAGCTATCAATTATGATACTGCTCAAGAGTCTTTTGTGGCTCGCTACACCCACGAAACTATTGCGATGGGATATGCGATTACAGAAGAAGCAATGGAAGATAATCTCTATGTTTCACTTTCTGCTCGCTATACTAAAGCATTAGCTCGTGCTATGTCTTACACTAAGCAAGTTAAAGCGGTATACCCACTTAACAATGGCTTCAGCAACAGCTATCAATCAGGCGATGGTGTGAACTTATTCACAGCTTCAAGTGATGGAGTAACTGGTGGTGATGGACACCCATTGGTAAGCGGTGGTAAAAACTCTAACAGACCAGCTACTGCTGCTGACTTGAACGAAACATCTCTTGAAGATGCAGTAATTCAAATCGGCAAGTGGACTGATGAAAGAGGACTAAAGATTGCGGCACGACCTAAGAAACTAATTGTGCCAGCCGATCTTCAGTTTACTGCTACTCGCTTGTTACAGAGCGAATACAGAGTCAGTACGGCTGACAATGACATTAATGCTGTTAAGAGCAATGGTGTGATTCCAGAAGGCTATTCAGTTAATAACTACTTAACTGATACTAATGCCTTCTTTATCATTACTGATGTTCCTGATGGTATGAAGCATTTTGTCCGTGCGCCCATGACTACAAACATGGATGGTGACTTTGATACTGGAAATGTTAGATACAAAGCTAGAGAAAGATATTCCTTTGGAGTATCTGATCCGCTAGGTGTCTGGGGTTCTCCGGGTAGTTCGTAGGTCATAATAGAGGTTTCTATTTCCACCACTCAATTTATAACTACACTTTAAAAACAAATGTGGTTGTTGACGTAGAAACCTCTTTTTTTCTAGGGATTAATTTCCTTTATCGACTGCCCTAGCAGACAAGCCAAGACGATAAAGGTTTTCCTTTGAGGAGGAAATAATGGCTAATACAACTTTTAATGGACCAGTTCGATCCGAAGGCGGATTTGAACAAATCAGCAAAGCTTCTGGAACAGGAGCTATAACAACTAACTTAGATATTGATACAAGCGGTAATATTACCACTACAGGTTATGTTTCTGCATATTCACAAATAGAGAGCATTACAAGTGCTACACACAGCGTTGAGTCAACAGACTCAGGTACAGTCTATACGTTGAATAGAGCAGCAGGTATTGTAGTTACACTACCTACTGCCGCAGCAGGTTTAAACTATACTTTCATAGTTGGTACAACCTTTACAGGTGCAGGACAGATCAATACAGACAATTCTAGTGATTTATTCTCTGGTTTTGCTCATATCTTTGATCCGGCTACTGCAACAGACATGAATACATTTATTCCTGATGCCAGCGATGATGATACGATTGATCTGGGAACGGCAGCGCAAGGCTGGCTTGTCGGAGGAATAATCCGCTTAAAAGCAACTACAGCAGCAGTATGGCATTGTGAAGCTTTTCTTCATGGTGATGGTACACTAGCTACTCCATTTGAGTAAGGGGGTAACTAATGGCTGATGCAGTAACTTCACAAACCATCCAAGATGGTGAAAGAAACTGTATTATGAAATTCACTAATGTCAGCGATGGTACTGGCGAATCCGCAGTATCTAAAGTAGATGTTTCTGCTTTAGCAGCTAACGCAGCAGGAACTTCCTGCTCAGAAGTTAGAGTTATGCGGGTTAGTCATGCCATTGTTGGTATGTCAGTTCAAATGTTTCTTGATGCTACAGCTAATGTTCTTTTAGCAGAACTAGCAGAAAGCAGTAATGGGCATATGGACTTTAAAGATTTTGGTGGACTTCCAAATAATGCAGGTAGTGGCAAGACAGGTGACATTCTTTTCACTACAAAAGGACATTCCTCTGGTGATACTTATTCTATTACCTTAGAAATGGTTAAAGTTTATTCAGACTAAGGAACGAGTATGGCTAATAAGAATTATGTTATTTCTGAAACTGGTGAGTTCCCAGCACAATATAAAGTTTTACATTTAGGAGAAGATGGTATCTATAGACCTATTTTTGGTCCTGATCCTGATCTCGAAGATGCGCAACGCAAATGTGCTGAGATGAATGGTGATCGAGCTAAAAATGCTAAAGGGCATTATATAGCAGATGATCCTTCAACACCTGATGTCAATGAAGCTTATGCTGGCGGTAAAGCTCCAGTTAAGAAAAAGACTAAAAAGAAAGTAGCTAAGAAAAAAGCTAAAAAGAAATAATTTTAGTCATTGTATATATTTATAGTACCCTGCCCTAGTGGGGTACTATAAGTATTTCTATTATTTATATGAGGGCAATATAGTGAAAGGTTTAGGCAAAAACACAAGATATAAAAAAACAGCACCTCTTAGCAAGAGTTACAGAAAAGGTGGATCAACTGAAGTTGGTAAAGAATCACAATCTTACAAAGAATATGTTAAGACTATGTTTGGTGGAGGAGCTACTAAATATAAAGATGGCGGTAGTGTTCCTATGAAAGCCGCTAAACCAGCTAAACCAGCTAAACCAGCTAAACCAGCTAAAAGATATAAAGAAGGTTATGTTCCTGTTACTCCCAAAGATATAGCAAGTTTTAAAAAGATGGGAGCTAGTCAAGCAGAAATTGACAGGATGAAAAAAGAAGGTGTTGAGCAAATAGTAACAATAGGAACAAGCAAAAAACGACCTCTAGATGATAAAAGATCAAGAGGCAGAAAATATAATCCAGCTAATGCTCAAACCAAATGGGCTGATTAATGGCTACTAGTGGAACAACAGCATTTACTTTAGATATAGGCGATATTATGGAAGAAGCCTATGATCTTTGTGGGTTAGAGTTACGCACAGGCTATGATTATCGTGGTGCTAAAAGAGCTTTAAATTTAGTCTTTCTTGAGTGGCAAAATAAAGGATTAAATCTTTGGACTATAAATCAAGCATCAGCAACACTTACTTCTGGTACTAGCTCTTACAATTTAGAATCATCAGCTTTAGATATTGTAGATGCTTTTATTAGAACCAATTCTGGAGATACCAGCAAACAATTCGATCAACGATTAGAGAGAATATCTAGAACACAATATAATCATCAAGCTACAAAATTAACAAAATCTAAACCTACTCAGTTTTATGTAGATAAAAATACTGGAACTAATGCTATTGTTTTATGGGCAACTCCAGATGATGCTGAAACTTATACCTTAGTATATGATTATATAAAAAGGATTGAGGATATTGGAACAGTAGCTAGTAATAACCCTGATATACCTGCAAGGTATTTACCTTGTTTGACTTATGCTTTAGCTTATAATATAGCTTGTAAGTCACCAGAATCATTACAAAAAGTTCCTATGATAAAACAAAGATATGAGGAGCTTTGGAGAGATGTTAGCGATGCAGATAGAGAGCGAGCTTCAATTCGTTTTGTACCTGATATTAGCTATATGAATTAATTATGTCTTATGCAAAAGCAACAAAAGCATTAGGTATATGTGATAGATGTGGATTTACATATAAACTAAATAATTTATATTATGAGATAGAAAACTCAGTAAGAAATGGTTTAAGAGTTTGTAATAACTGTTTTGATAAAGATAATCCACAACTTAAATTAGGTCGTTTAAATATAATTGATCCACAAGCATTATATAATGCAAGACCAGATACTGGAGAATCGGCATCTACAAGATATTCATCATTTAATCCAATAGGTGGTGGAGTAACTGAATTTGGTTCAAGTACAATGGGGTTAACTATGAACGCTAAATTAGGAAAAATAACTGTGAGTACAAGCTAATGGCATGGACATTTACAACATTAAAACAGTCTATACAAGATTATACTAATAATACTGAAACCACTTTTGTAAATAATTTAGATGAATTTATTTTAGAAGCAGAAGAAGCTATTCTTAAATTAGTTGATTTACCTTATTTTAGAAAAAATGTAACAGGTCAATTAACCTCTAGTAATCAATACCTTACAATGCCTACTGATTTTTTAGCACCATATTCATTGGCTATAGATGATAGTGGTTATGAATATTTGTTATTTAAAGATGTAACTTTTATGAGAGAATCTTATCCATCAAGTAGTACAACAGGTACTCCTAAATATTACTCTATCTTTGATAATGAAACTTTTATTGTTGCTCCTACTCCAAGTTCAAACCTAACAGTTGAATTACATTATAGATATAAACCAACATCTATTACTACATCTAGTGATGGTACAACTTGGTTAGGAACTAATGCGTCAGATTGTTTATTGTATGGTAGTTTAGTTGAAGCTTATACTTTTATGAAAGGTGAAGCTGATGTTTTAAATAATTATAAAGAAAGATTTTCTTTAGCAATAGAAAGATTAAAAGTATTAGGTGAAGGTAGAGATACTAAAGATAATTACAGATCAGGGTCATTAAGAAAACAAGTAAGCTAATGCTTCAAAAACCAATAGAAGAGTTGGAAGGTAAAAGTATTGCCCTAGTTGCAATGGGTCAGAGTCAGATAGACTTTCATTTATCTCAGGTTCACAGTCATAAGTTTGATGAAGTATGGGCAGTAAATGCAATGATTGGAGTCCTAAAACAAGTGGACAGAGCATTTATCCTTGATCCAATGAGTAGATTTCTTGACACAGAAGATGCTGGTAATATGACCTCTATGATGAGAGATATTTTACCAAAGATAGAATATCCTATTTATTCTTGTCAGTTAGATGATAGAGTACCTGCTGTTGAACATTACCCATTAGAACCTATAGTAAATTACGCAGGTAGCGCATACTTTAATAATACAATAGCTTATGCAATAGCCTTTGCTTTGTGGTCAAAAGTCGGTCAACTATCTATATTTGGTGTAGATTTTACATATAAATCTAATATGCACTTTGCTGAAGCTGGAAGGGGATGTGTTGAATTTTGGATAGGAAACTGTATAAACAAAGGAATAAGTATTGCTATTGCGCCTAGATCATCTTTATTAGATACAGATGTTCCATTAATAGAAAAACTATACGGGTATCACAGATTAGATGATCCTGTAGTAACATATGAAGATGAATCAGGTATTAAGGCTTGTCATTGGTCGCAAGTTGAAAAAGAAGAAGAGAGTAAACCTGTAGGTATGATAGGAAGAAAAGATTTGGAATTTCAACCTGTTGAGCCAGAAAAATACTAACTGGAGAGTTTAGTGAATACAGATAAATTTGAAATGTCAATAGGTAATTTAGGAGTAAAGACTACTCACAATAGAGGACACTCTGTTGAAGAAATCGCAGATATGGCTGTATCAAGATTGGTTTCTATAAGCGATACAGCACCAGATCAAATTAAAGCACAGGCACACGCTTTTAAAAATCAGTGCCACATAGTAGTTACTTATTACATGAAAGAGGCTATTAAGAATCATATGTGTACTATAGGTAATCAATTAGAACAACAAGGTCATTCTGACCTAGCCAATATCATTAGGAGATTATAATTATGGCTATCACCCAAGCTATGTGTACTTCATTTAAAGGGGAGCTTTTAGAAGGAGTGCATAATTTTAAAAACTCAGGCGGCAATACTTTTAGACTGGCTTTATATACAAGTTCAGCTACCATGTCTGCTTCTACAACTGCTTATTCAACAAACCAAGAAGCTAGTGGTACTAACTACACGGCTAAAGGCGAAAGTTTAACTAGAGTTGATCCAACGACATCAGGCACAACTGCATTTACAGATTTTGCAGACCTTACATTTGGAACAGCTACTGTAACTGCAAGAGGATGTATGATATTTAATGATTCAGCATCAGGCGATCCTGCCGTTGCAGTTTTTGATTTTGGTGCTGATAAAACCTCAACAGCAGGTTCATTCACGATTACATTTCCAACCGCAGATGCAAGTAACGCTGTTATAAGAATAGCGTAATAGTTTTATGGCTTATGTATCTGGCTGGGGTCGCAGTACATGGGGTTCTGGAGCTTGGAATGAGCCTAGCGCAGTAACACTTACAGGTCTTGCCGGAACAACAGCATTAGGTGCTGAAACAGTAACTGGCGATGCCAACATAGCTGAAACAGGTGTAGCGGCTACTGGTGCAATAAGTTCACTCACTATAACAGGTGTAGCTAATGTTGCAGAAACAGGAGTTGCTGGAACTGGTGCAATTTCAAGTGTTACTCCTAGTGGTGCAGCTAATGTAGCTGAAACTGGATTAGCAGGAACAGGAGCAGTAGGAACTGTTATTGCGGCAGGTATCGCAATTACAGGAGTTAGCGGAACTGCATCTACAGTATCTCAGGGTGATGAAACTGTAAGCTGTGATGCTAATATTTATCCTACAAATGTAGTAGGAACAACAGCTTTAGGCACTTTAGGATTAGTAACTAATAATGTTATTTCAGTTACGCAAAATGCAAGTACGAGTTCTATTGGAGATTTAAGTGTTAGTGGAATATCAAATTTAACTCTAACAGGATTATATGCAACTGGAGCATTACAGAATTTATTAGTATGGGGGAATGTAGTTCCCGGACAGACAACAACTTATAGTGAAGTTTCTACTTCACAAACACCTAATTATAGCGAAGTATCAACATCACAAGACCCAGATTGGGAAGATATGGCAGCTTGATGATATAATTTTATAGAGGATATATTATGGCAAGTACATACGTTAATGACCTAAGACTCAACGAAATGGCTACTGGAGATGGTAGTGGAACTTGGGGTACAACAACAAATACCAACCTAGAGCTTATTGCTGAAGCGTTTGGTAGTGGTTCAGAAGCTCTTTCAGATGCTTCTACAGCAACAATTACAATGGCAGATGGCGCAAGTGATGCAGCTAGAGCAATGGCTATGACTCTTACAGGTTCTTTATCACAGGCTTGTACTGTTACATTAGCTCCTAATACAGTTAATAAATGCTGGGTTATACAAAATAGTGCTGGTGACACAGTAACCATTTCTCAAGGTACAGGCGCAAATGTCGTAATACCAAATGGAAGTATTAAGATGCTTGTTGCTGATGGTGCAGGTGCTGGCGCAGCAGTTACTGATGTACTAGACCTAACAGGTGGTACAGGTAACGTAGGACTAGGTTCTGGTAACTTAGGTACAGCCTTAACGACAGGAACAGATAACGTAGCAATAGGTGAAGCATCACTTGATGCAGTAACGACTGGCTCAGACAATACAGCAGTTGGCGATAATGCTGCTGGTGCTTTAACTACAGGCTCAAACAACGTGGCAGTAGGCTCTGGAGCTTTACTGGTAGCAACCACAGCAGCAGATAATACTGCGGTGGGAACACTAGCTTTGACCGCGAATAGTTCTGGTACAGACAATACAGCAGTCGGATATGCTGCTGGTGACGCGGTAACGACAGGTTCTGATAACACTTTGGTTGGAGATAATGCTGGTGGCGCAATAACAACTGGTGGTGATAATACTGTGGTCGGCTCTGGTGCATTAGCTACTGAAGATGGTAATGGACAGAACGTAGCAGTAGGATCAGCAGCGTTAGCAACATTAAATGCTGGTGCAGATGCTGGCAACGTAGCGGTTGGCTATCAAGCCTTAACTGCTGCAACTACTGGTGTTGACAACGTGGCAGTCGGTTTTCAAGCTGGAGATGCTGTCACCACAGGTTCAGATAACACATTAATCGGAGATAGTGCTGGTGGAGCTTTAACGACAGGTGCAAACAATGTCGCGGTGGGTTCAGCAGCATTAGCTACAGAAGATGGTAATGGTTCAAATGTTGCAGTAGGTACAAATGCTCTTACTACTCTTAACGCTGGTGCAGAGGGAAAAAATGTAGCAGTTGGTCACGAAGCTCTAAAAGTAACATCAACAGGTATAGAAAATGTTGCGGTAGGGTGTTCTGCTATGATTGCCAACACAACAGGCTCATACAACACCGCAGTCGGTGGTTATGGAACTTTAGATGCGAACACAACTGCGAATAACAATACAGCTATTGGTGCTGGTGTTTTAACTGTAAATACAACAGGTGCAGCGAATACTTCTGTAGGAGCTTATAGCTTAGATGCCAATACTACAGGAGATAACAACGTAGCAGTTGGTTACGGAGCTTTGTCTGCTAATACTGATGCAGATGACAATACTGCTGTCGGTAAAAGTGCTTTAGCAGCAAACACAACTGGCTCTGAAAACACCGCAGTTGGAGCAAATGCTGGAGATGCAATAACAACAGGTGGTCAAAATGTAGCAGTAGGTAATAATGCTTTAGGCTTACTTACTACAGGCTCAAATAATACTGCGGTCGGTAGAGAAGCTGGTAAAAGTATATCAACCGCAAGTGGAAATACATTAATGGGTAGAACTGCTGGAATGTTAATAACAACAGGCACAGAAAATAATATTGTAGGTGCTGCTGCTGGAGATGCAATAACAACTGGGAGCTATAACACACTTATTGGTAATAGTGCTGGTACAGCATTAACAACTGGTGATACAAACCTAGCAATTGGAAATGCTGCTTTAGCTACAGCTACAACCACATCAGGAAATTGTGCAGTAGGACATAGTGCTTTAACAGCTTTAACAACTGGTCTTTATACCACAGCACTTGGCACTAATGCTGGCGATGCAATAACGACAGGAGATAGAAATACAGCGATAGGTCATAATGCTTTGACAACTTGTACTACTGGTGATGCTAATACAGCAGTCGGACCAGACTCTTTGTTAAGTTGCGCAGGTGATGCTAATACAGCAGTCGGTGCTGGTGCTGGAGCTAGTGTTAGTACTGGCGATGATAATACAGCTATTGGTCGGAGTACTTTACTAAACTTAACTACAGGCTCATATAACACGGCAGTTGGTAAAGGTGCTTTAGAAGCAATCACCACATCTAGCGATAATACAGCAGTTGGTTATGAAGCTGGAAAAATACTAACTGGAGATAAAAGTGTTTTGATTGGCTACCAAGCTGGAAATAATTTAGAAGCTGCAGATAATAATGTGATTATTGGATATAACGCAACAGGATATGATTCTAATGATAGTTCTCAAGTTGTTCTTGGAAAAGATTGTCAAGGCGTAGGAGCAAGCTATGTAACTCTAGGCAAGAATAATGGTTCAGATAGAATATATGCACATTTTACATCTGGAACTGGTGGTTGGACAAGAGTATCAGATGAAAGATACAAAAAAGATATAGCAACCAATACTGATTGTGGTTTAACTTTTATTAATGAACTTAGACCAGTTACTTTTAAATGGAAAGCAAAATCAGAAATAGATAAAACTTTACCAGATTATGATGCTTCTCAAACCGAAGCTGAATATACTAATAAAATGTATGGATTAATAGCTCAAGAAGTCAAAACAGCTTTAGATAAACATAACATAACTGATTTTGGTGGGTGGCATGAAACTAAAGGTACTGAAATACAAGGTATTGCTGCTTCTAGTTTTGTATATCCGCTTATCAAAGCAGTCCAAGAACTCAGCGCAAAATTAACAGCAGCAGAAGCTAGAATTTCTGCACTTGAATCTTAAAGTAAAACAAGGAAAAATAAAATGGCAGTAACAAAAACAATGACTAAAGCGATACCGCATGAAAAGTCAAGCAAGGCACAAAAATGGCAGATGGAAATGAAGTATGAGAACGATAGTGAAGGTGATGCAACCTACTATACTTCTACTTTTAGCCATACAGCAGTAGCAGCCAATGGTGATTTTACCGCAGCAGCTAAAGGCACGTTTAGTCTTGCAGACTTGACAGCACTTTGTCCTGTTTCACATTGGGATACTATATTCGCCAGTCAAGTAGATTCGGTGATTACGAGTCCTGTAGTACCGCCAGTCGCTGACAAATCTTTTTCAGTACCTAGTTAATGGAAACAAGATTTCATGCGATGCCTAGCGTGTTTGTTATGGAACATGATGTTCCAGAAGAAATGGTGACTAATCTAAATACTTACTTAGATGCTTATTTAAAGAAAAAGAAACGCAAGTCATTAGCACATACTCTTGTTGGACAGATACAAAAAGGTCAGCAATTATTGATGGATCACGAAGATAAGAAAGTAGAAGAATACTCTAATATGCTTTGTGCATTGGGCGCACATTACATTAACTTATATGCGCAGGCTACTGGAGCTAGATATAAAACTAACAAGCGAGTAGAAATGGATGAACTCTGGTCAGTACATAGTTTTGAAAGAGATTATAATCCAATACACAGTCATGGCACTAAAACACTAATGGGTATTTCTTGCACTACTTGGACAAAAGTACCACAGCAAATATTAGATCAACCCACTGCTGGTACATCTGAGTATAGTTTATACAATGCCAGTGGACATCCTGATGGGTATTTAGCTTTTCAGTATGGACAAGGACACGTTACTGATACAGAAATTTTAAAGCCTCCACAGAGCTTTGTAATACAACCAGAGGTAGGGAAACTATATATGTTCCCTAGCTGGTTACAACACATGGTTTACCCATTTCAGGGTAAAGGTGAAAGAAGAACAGTCGCTGCTAATCTCAACTGTTGGGATATTGTTGAGGAAGCAGCTTAATTTAGGAGAATATTATGGTCGAATTAATAGGATGGATTGCAATAGTAGTTTTAGTTGCATCAATTATAGTAGCAGTAACACCAACACCAAAGGATAATGCTTTGTTAGAAAAAGCCTATAAGTGTGTTGAAGTTCTTGCTTTAAATATATGGAAAGCAAAGGATAAATAATGGCAACTGCTAAAGAAGCTCTATTTAAAATAGAAGCACATGAGAAAGAATGTGCTATCCGTTATGAGAATATAGAGAAAAGATTAGTTGAAGGCTCTGATAAATTTAAAAGATTAGAGTTTTTGTTATGGGGAATGTACCCATTTATCTTTGGTGTAATCTCTCTTAAAGGAATTTTCTAATGTATGAATATGCTTGTACTGTAGATAGAGTTGTCGATGGAGATACTGTCGATGTAGTGTTAGATTTAGGTTTTGATATTTTATATAGATCAAGAGTACGCTTATATGGAATTGATACTCCAGAATCTAGAACAAGAGATTTAGATGAAAAAGCTAGAGGCAAACTTGCAAAAAAATATTTACAAGATGCTATAGAAGCTGGTGGTAGAGTTGTAATACAGACAAAATTAAAAGACTCTAAAGGTAAATTTGGTAGAGTTTTAGGCGATGTTGTTGTAGATGGAAAGAATATAAACCAGTTAATGATTGTTGATCATATGGCAGTTGCTTATCATGGACAGAGTAAAGATGACATAGAATTAGGACATCTTGCTAACAGGGAAATTCTTATAGAATCTGGACAACACACACCAATAGAATGAAATGGGAGCTTTTGATCTAATTGCAGAGCTAGGTTTACCTATAGCAAGCGGTTTGATCATGGCTTATTTTATATTCTTGGTAATGAAGCAATTAATGGATGGCTTGGTAAGTGAAATACAGACTGTTAACTCTATCTCTAAGATGCTTATAACAAGAGCATCAACTATGAATAACGATATGATAAGGATAGATACTAGTGTTTCTAGTGCCTTAAACCTATCGCCTGATTTAGAAAGAATAGCTAGAAGTGAGAACTTCGTAGAAGATGGAAAGATAGATGCTAGGAGAGATTAATGGATGCACCAGTAGGAGATGTAGAAGCCGCAGTTGATGGCTTGTTTGGGTTAATATACCTATATCCATCTGATTATTTTATTGTGTTTGGCTCTTTAAGTTTGTTTGCTATCTATGGTTTATCTATATATGCGGGGATTAAATATATACAAAAGAAGTTTAAGTAATGGATATCGTTCAGTTAATATCAGACTTTGGATTTCCTGTGGTAATGGTGTGCGGATTAGGATATTTTGTATACTTTGTATGGCAGACAATAACTAATAAGATTGATCCAGCCGTACAAGAAATGAAAGTAACTATCATTAGATTAACAGATCAATTACGTTTATTAGATCAAGATATGATTAGGTTACAACAGAAAGTTAATACTGTGCTTGAATTAAAAGAAGAAAATAGACTGGTAGATAACGATGAAAATAAATCTAAAAAAAGATAGAGAGTTGTTAGTTGTAGGATGGTTTATATTGCTATCTTTTTTTTCTGGAATTGCAGATTCAACAGAAATAGTTTTTCACTTTAAAAGTCCATCTTTTAATGGGGTTGGAACTAGCGCACATTATTTAACTATTGATGAGCAAGAGCGATCTAGAAAATCTAAGATAGTAGAAGATATAGAATCTGCTTTAGATGAACTAGCTAGAGATGCAGAGAATACTACTTTAGCAAAATTTGTCCGTAATTTAGAAAGTCGTATATTTTCTAGATTAAGTCAAGACCTTGCGGAATCATTATTTGACGATGGTGGTGGATCAGGAGGAAGTGTTGATCTGGAAGGAAATACAATAAGTTTTGTCAACACAGGAACTGAAATAGTATTAACAATACTCGATATTGATGGAGTGACCACAGAAATACGAATACCCATTGGTTCATTCGGCATCTGTGCTGATGATCCATGCGTTCCTTAATACTATTAATATTTCTATATGGATGTGCGCCAGTAGCAGTAATAGGCGATAAAGAAAATCCAGTCATAGAAAGACCTTCGCTAAATTTATTACTAGATTTGCCACCACCTAAACAAAGAGCAGTTGTATCTGTATATAGTTTCTCAGATTTAACAGGGCAAAGGAAAACAGGCGATAATGTCAATGTAGCTTTGTTCAGTACAGCAGTTACTCAGGGTGCTGATTTATATTTAATGGAAGCATTGATGAACGCTGGCAGAGGTTCTTGGTTTACTGTAATAGAAAGGAAGGGTCTTTCTAACCTTACTAGAGAAAGACAGTTAATCATAAACACTAGAGATAGCTATGATGGAGAAGGTTCTAATAAGTTATTGCCATTACTTTATTCGGGTATTATCTTTGAAGGAGGCATAATTAGCTATGATACCAACTATGAAACAGGTGGTATTGGTGTAAGGATGCGGGGAATTGGTATAAATAATCGTTATAGGAGAGATAGAATAACAGTATCGTTAAGAGCTGTATTAGTTCAAACAGGTGAAATATTATTAAATGTATCAACCAGTAAAACAATATTTTCAGCAGGTGCTGGCTCTGATGTCTTTGTTTTTGAAAATCAAGGTACTGATCTCATAGAGATAGAGTCAGGTATTAGCGAAAATGAAACAGTAGGAATTGCTACAAAAATTGCAATAGAAACAGCAGTTTATGGAATAATTCAAAAAGGCATAGAACTTAATATGTGGAGCTATAACGATGAAATTCTTTAATTATGGTATATGGGTAGCTATTTTATTTTCATTAGCCGCGAGTGTTTCTTATGGAGATAATAACCTTATATACATTACACAAAGCGGTACTGGTCTTACTATGAACATAGATCAAATAGGAAATTCCAACAAAGTTGGTACATCACAAACAAGAGCCACGTTTACTGGTACTTCAATGACAGTTGATGTGGATCAAGTGGGCGATTCAAATACCCTAGCAGCAACAATAGCACAAGGAAATAGTACCAGCTTCACAGTTAATACAACTGGTGACAGCAATGTCACTACCCTAACAGGTGGCGGAAGTGGCGATATTGCCAATACTGACTTTGATTACGCAGCTACTGGTGACTCAAATGTACTTACATTCTCTCAAGGCGCAAGTGCTGCGGCTACTGCTGGTAATCAAGATTTTGCGGTTACAGGAACATCTAATGACATAAATGCATCATGCGAGGTAGTAGGTTGCATCAATAATTGGACAGTAAGTGGTAACAGCAATGATATAGATACAACGCAAACAGGTAATGCTGACCATAGTATTACTGCGACAGTAACAGGAAATTCAAATAATATAGATGTAGATCAAACAAATAGTGGCGGAAGTACAAGTGGTATATTAAGCCTTATATCTACAACATCAAGCGGTACTATTGATATAGATCAATGCACCTCTGGTTGTTGATACTGTTTTCTACTGCATCTTATGCAGACATAGGAGCTATTTCAGAGTTAAGAGGCAATGGAGAGGTTATACGAGAAAATCAGTCAGATAAATTATTTGCGGAGCTTGCTCTCGATATTTTCAGTAATGATGATGTCCGTACTGGTAATGGTCGTATCGCTATTCAGTTTATTGACGATACTGTTATTCGGCTTACTGAACACTCTAAGGTTGTTATTGATAAATTCGTCTTTGATCCTGATCCAAATAAGAGCGAACTCGCATTATCGTTCATACGAGGAACTGGTAGATTTATTTCTAGCAAAAAGAAACGCATTGCTCCTAAGAATATATCCATCAAAGCGAATGGTGCATTTGTTGGAATACGAGGAACGGATTTTACGATAACTAGCGATGAGATTGGTCGGACAATGGTTATACTTTTGCCTGATGAAGATGGTACTTCTAGTGGTGAAATAACTGTTACAACATTTGCAGGAACTGTTGTAATGAATAAGCCATTTCAAGCAACAGTAGTTACAGTAGCTGAACAAATGCCAACAAGACCAGTAACATTAACCAATATGACTTTAGATTTTATTGATAATTTACTGATTGTTAATCCGCCCGAAGAAACAGAAAAGGCTGTAGAAGAACAAAATACTAAAGCAGATAACATCTTAGATGTTGATTTACTTGAAGAAAATGAACTAGACAAAGATTATCTTGATGAAGATGAGCTAGAAAATATTGATAGATTAGATATTGATCTACTTAATATAGATTTTCTTACCGATTTATTAGCTGTTATAGAAAGCGGTGTAAATAAAAAAGCTGAAGTTAATGTTATAGAAGGTGTTGAAATAGAAGGAATAAAACCTCCATTTGATCCAACCACACAAACATATACTTTTGTTGATGGATCAATGCTTACGATATTTAGACAAGTAGAAAATACTATTGATTTACAATTAGATAAAGATGGTGCATATAATATATCTATACTATCTGCGGGTCAGCAAATAAACGCAACAATCAATGGTGGTGGTGAAAGTGAAATATTCATTAATCAGTCTAATTAGTTATTTACTTTTGCTCATTTTTGCATTTTGGCTTATGGATTTAAAAGCTGATGACAATATTATTAACATACAAACTAAAGGCTCTGGTACATCTATCGGTATAGATCAATCTGGTTCAGGAAATGTAACGACAGTATGGTGCGGTTTATCTGGCGGAACATATGCAACACATACTTGTACTAACGCAACAATAACAATAGATCAGCATGGTTCAGGAAATCTTGCTAAAGCATATTCACAGCATACTAATCATATAGATAATCAATATACTATTACCCAAAATGGTGATAACAATACTGGATATCTAGACTTAGATGATGATGATAATATTGCGACTGTAATTCAAACTGGAAACAGTAATTATGGTGAGATATATATGCAAGGTGATGATAATTCCTACACAATCACTCAAACAGGCAATAGTTTTTACGCAAAAATGTATGCCTTCGGTGATGATTCTACATGGGCAATCACGCAATCTGGAAGCGGAAATCACAATGCTTATATAAAATCTTGCGGGAATTGCAATAATAACGATGCAAGTATTACGCAATCAGGTAGTGGTGCTAAAGATGGAGATATAGAATTTAGAAATAATCCATCTGATAACAATACAGTCAACCTAACACAAAGCGGTAATGGCTCTCATGCAGGGAATATATTAGTAAAGCAAGGCAATTACATAGTTAATGCAACGCAATCAGGCTCTACTAACCAGAACTATACAGTTACTTTAGACTGCACAACTAACTGCAATAAGACTATTACAGTAAACCAATACTAACGAAGGAGTGGTGATAAGATGAAGTTTGGATTTGTAAAAAATATAATAGGCGCAGTCGCTCCAACGATTGGCACAGCATTAGGTGGTCCAATGGGTAATATGGCGGCTAACATGGTGGCAGAAGCATTAGGATGTGAACCTACACCGAAAAAGATAGAACAAGCAGTACAAGCCGCAACACCAGAGCAATTAGCAGAACTTAAAAAGATTGATGCAGAATTTGAGGTTCAAATGAAAGAGTTAGAAGTTGATCTCTACGCTCTCCAAACAAAAGATATACAAGATGCAAGAGCAAGATTTTCTAAAGATTGGACATCCAAACTTATAGGTGTATTAGTTGTTGGTGGATTCATGGGATATATCTTTCTAATCACGCTCCAACCTCCAGAGCAGAACAGCGAAGCGTTGATCAACTTAGTTCTAGGTTATCTTGGCGGTCTTGCAAGTGCTATTATATCTTTTTACTTTGGAGCTTCTAATTCTAGTAATAAGGATAAAGACGAATGAAGGTATCAGATGAAGGTCTATCACTTATAAAACATTTTGAGGGATGCGAGCTAAAAGCATATCGTTGTGCCGCCAATGTTTTAACCATAGGTTATGGAACTACAAAAAATGTTACCGAAGATATGGAAATCACTCAGGAAGAAGCAGAATCGCTTCTACAGGAAGAAATGCATGAATATGAGGGTTACATTAACGATATAGTAAAAGTACCCTTAGAACAGCACCAATTCGATTCTATGGTGTCATGGGTATTCAATTTAGGTAGTGGTAATTTATTTTCATCAACTTTATTAAAAAAGCTAAATAACTCAGAGTATGATGAAGTTCCAGAACAAATAAAAAGATGGAACAAAGCAGGTGGTAAAGTATTAGAAGGCTTGGTGAAGAGGAGAGAGGCGGAAGCTTTACTTTTTTTGGGTAAATCGTGGAATGAGGTTTAACTATGCCTTTGGTAAAATATGTATTTAAAGCTGGCATAAATAAAGAAGGTACTAACTATAGTAATGAAAATGGTTGGTTCGATGCTGATAAAGTTAGGTTTAGAAAGGGCAGACCAGAAAGGATAGGTGGATGGACTAAAAATAGTGATAACAGTTTTATAGGAACTTGTAGAAAAATATATCCTTATAAGTCTGTTGATGGTACAGATTTTACTGTACTAGGTACACATCAAAAATTATATGTTCAACAAGGTGATAAAATAAATGATATAACACCTATTAGAGCAACAACTACTGATGGTATTACCTTTGCTGCTACTGATGGCAGCTCTACAATTACAGCAACTGATTCTTCGCATGGAGCAGTAGTTGGTGATTTTGTAACTATTAGCGGTGCTGTTAGTTTAGGTGGACTTGTAACTGCCGATGTTTTAAATCAAGAATATCAGATAGTTTCTGTTCCAAGTACAAACACATACACATTTACAGCCAAAGATACAGATGAAGATGAAGTTACAGCAAATGGTAGTGATTCAGGTAATGGTGGCTCTGGTGTTGATGGAGCATATCAGATTAATACTGGATTAGATGTATATGTTAAATCAACAGGTTGGGGATCAGGTCTATGGGGAGCAGGTACATATGGTTCAGCTAGTTCATTATCTTCTGCAAATCAATTAAGACTGTGGTCGCTTGATAACTTTGGAGATGATACTGTTGCTAATATAAGAGCAGGTGGAATTTTTTATTGGGATAAATCTTCTGGTGCTAGTACAAGAGCAACAAACATATCAGCATTAACTGATGCAAGCAATGTACCAACAATAGCATTACAAGTAATGACTTCAGATGTTGATCGCCATGTAATTGCTTTTGGATGTAATTCAATAGGTTCTTCAACTATTGATCCTTTACTAGTTAGATTTTCTGATACAGAAAGTATTATTAATTGGACACCTACAGCAACAAACCAAGCTGGCGGAGTTCAATTATCTCAAGGCTCTGTAATTATAAGTGCTATAAAAACCAGACAAGAAATAATAATTTTTACAGACGTTGGTTTAGTTTCAATGAGATTTATTGGCTCACCATTTGTATTTTCATTTACAGAAGTAGCAGAAGGGTTTTCTTTAATATCTCCAAATGCTGTAGTTAATGCAGATAATAAATTATTTTTTATGGATAGAGGTGGTTTTTATACTTACTCAGGTGCGGTTCAAAGATTGCCATGTACTGTATTAGATTATGTTTTGTCAGATTTAAACTATGATCAATCACATAAAGTATTTGGAGGGGTTAATTCATTAGCAAATGAAATAATGTGGTTCTATCCATCAAGTAGTAGCTCAGAAGTTGATAGATATGTTTTATATAATTACTTAGAGAATGTTTGGAGCATAGGAACTACTACAGATAATTTTGTTAGAACAGCATGGAACGAAGCACATTTTTCAGATTTTCCAATAGCGGCAAGTAAAAATGATAGTGAAGTTAATACTAACTATTTATACAATCACGAAGATGGTGATGGAGATGAAAGCAATTCTTTTACTGCATATATAGAATCTAGTGATTTTGACTTACAACCTGATGGAGAACACTTCTTACAAATACAAAAATTAATACCCGATATTAAATTTAGAAATCAATACAGCACATCAGATACAGTATCATTTGTTATTAAAGGTAGAAATTATCCACTAGAAAGTCTTTCTACTTTACAAACTATTGATGTAACTCCAGACTCTACATTTAGCAATACAAGAGCTAGAAGTAGACAATGTGCTTTAAGAGTAACAAACTCATCAAGTAACTATGGATGGCGGCTTGGTGATTTAAGATTAGAGATCAGACCAGACGGGAAAAGATAATATGCCTAATTCAAGAAATAAAGGAGCAAGTTTTGAAAGAATGATAGCAACTTCTTTGTCTGAAGAACTTGGTCTTAATATCAAATTAAAAAGAATACTAGAACAAACAAGAGAAAAACATTTGCCAGATTTAATATTCGGTGATTGGTATTTAGAGTGCAAGCGATATGCTAGTGGCAAAGAACCTGCAACTGCATGGTGGCAACAAGTAATAGATGCTTCTCAAGATAAAGGAATACCTACTTTGATATACAAATTTGATAGGCAGCCTATTAAAACAAGAATACCATTACACGCAATAAACAATAATTTACCAGTAAATAATCTTATTACTTGTGATTTAAACTGGAATGATTTTATTTATTTGATTAAATCTTTATATCCAGATGATATAAAAAATTACAATAAACAGGCAGCATAATGGATATAAAAAATATTTCTTTGCCATTACCAGCAGCAGAATATAATGAAGATAATGAATCTATTACTAGAAGAACTATAGAGCAAGCTATAGAAGATTTGGCAATAAATATAAAAAGACTAGAAGAACTTGAGAGTAATGTTATTAGTAACGCAATAAGAAAAAAACAATTTTTATTAATGGGTGTAAAACATGGCTGATGTATTAAAGGTACTAGGGCAGTTAGACCCAGCCGCAACCACCACTACAGTTTTATACACAGTTCCAGACATGACACAGACTACAATTAGTTCTATTGTTGCAGCAAACAGAACTGGTTCTGCTATTACATTTAGATTAAGTGTTCATGTTGGTGGTGCAGGTGCTGATGATAAACAATATATTTATTACGATAAATCAGTAGCAGCAAATGATTCGTTACCTATAGTTATTGGAATGACTCTAAATCAAACAGATGTTTTAAAAGTCTACACAAGCGCAGTAGACATGAGTTTTAATGTTTTCGGATGTGAAACAACAGAGGTTAGATAATGGCACAATATAAAATACAACAAGGTGATACCTTGTCAGCATTAGCTAGAAAATACGGCACTACAGTAGATGCTTTAATGGAAGCTAATCAACAAATTAAAGATAGAGATTTAATCTATTACGATAGAATGATGAATGTTCCCGGAGCTGTAGCATCAGCACCTCCTACTAGTGTACCTACTTATGCTGGTGGACCTTCCGTAGCTTCAGTTGAAGAGATTAATCAAGCAGTAAATCAAAGTCCTGTAATATCTGCACCTTCTAGTCCAGCAGATTATGGTCAATCAACAACAGCTAGCCAAAGTGATATTGATCAAGCTATTGCTGCTCCGGGAGGTATATTTGCCGATGCTTTCGGTAGTGTAAAAGATTATATTGCCGCCTCTCGACAAGAACAACTTGCTAAAGAAAAAGAAACAGGTACTGCAACTGGTGTGCCAGTTTTTACTCCACCAGAAATGCAAGCAAGATTACAAGAAGGACAGCCTACGCTTGGCGAACTTTATTCAAGTGCAAAAGGTGGTATTGAAGATTTTGTAGCCACCACTACACCTCCTGCAACTGATCCTTATCAAATTATGGAAGGCGGCTCACCAATAGATGCGATTTCACCAATAAAAGATTCAGTTATAAAATCTGCAAATAAAGCTGGAAATGCGGTTAAAGAATTAATAATTGAAGCACCAGATGCTATGAAAGGTGCTTTAAATAACTTTGCAAACAATGAAATAGCACCAATACTTGCAGGTTTAAATAGAGCTGATCGATTTATTAAAGATGGTGATTTAAGTTTCTTGATGAAAAAGTATACAGATTCAGTCACAAAACAAGCAAAGGAAGGCGCAGAAAGTTTTGCTAAAAATATTGGAATTATAAGAAGAGATTTTGTTGATACCCTTTCTGATTTTGCACAAGACAATAACTTAGATGTAAGAAGCCTTGTAGAAGCTATTGATGTAGATGCTTTATATGATGCAACTGGCATTAGAAACAAAAGAAAAGAACGAGCAGAGAAAATAAGACTGGCTAAAATAGAACAAGAAAGAGAAAGAAGAATGGCAGAATTAATTAAAACGCCAGAAGGAGAGTATGGTACTTATGCAGGTGGTGGTCTAGCACAACAAGCCGCTAACGTAGCATCAAGAGGTCGCTATGGCGATACTATGCTAATGCACGTTAACCCAGCAGAAGTAGCTGGACTTTCACAAGTTATGCCTTTGACAGTCAATCCAGATACAGGACAGCCAGAAGCTTTCTTACCATTCTTACTACCATTACTAGGTTCAGTAGCCGCGCCAGCTTTATTAGGTTCAACAGCTATAGGCACAGCATTAGGTGGTGCAGGACTAGCGGCATTAGGTTCTGGTCTTGGTACTTGGGCGGCAACAGGTGATGCGAAGAAAGGATTGATGTCTGGTCTTATGGGATATGGTATAGGTAAAGCATTAGGAGCTGGAGCAAGTGCATTAGGAGGCAAAGGCGCAACAGGTGCGGCAACAGGTGCAGGTGGTACAATGACTGTAGGTGCTGGTGATACTCTTAGTGGTATAGCAGGGCAACAAGGAACAACAGTTGCAGAATTAGCTAAACTTAATGAAATAGCTAATCCTGATCTTATAAAAATAGGTCAAACTATAAACTTACCATCAGCAGTAGGGTCAAGCGTAACGACTCCATTGCAAAATTTTGGAACACTTGCTGGAGCAAAAGGTGAAGGATTAAAAGCGTTTGGTACAGCAATGAGTAAACCATCTGCATATCTTCCAACTTATGTAGGTGCGGCAGGTTATGGAATGATGAACTCTCAAGAAGATTTTAATAATGCAATGGCTAATTTAAAAGCTAATAACACAGAAGAGTACAATCGTATACTAGCTGAACATCCTGAATATGTTCCGATGTTACAACAAAATCAAATTCAAGGGTATGCACAAGGAGGTCGAATAAATTTTGAAGATGGTGGTTCTACTGGTTTAGGTGATCTTTTTAAAACGCTTTCTCCTGCATATTCATTGGCAACAACAGGTGATTATTTAAATTTATTTAGCGGTGATGTTTCTAAAATGGGTTTATTGCCTTCTCTTTATGATACTTTTAATAAAAAAGATAAAAAAGATGAAGAGGATGAAGAGGATGCTGGCGTAAGAATTGGTTCTCAAAGGTATGCACAAGGCGGTCAAGCTAAAACCAAAAAAGAATGGAAGCCAACAGCCGCCATACAAGCGAGAGATATAGACCCATATTTTATGGCAGGACTGCAAGGCGAAAGAGGATATCTACAGAATGTAAATCCTAGTTCTGGTCAAATAATTAGTGGTAAAACTGGATATGACTTTGGCACGGAAATGGCTAATGCGCCAATGGCAGAAGCATTTAATCCAACACAAACAGTAGGTTATCAATCATTTTATAACGCTCCAAGAGAGCCTTATGTACTTGATCCTTATGCCAAACAAACATTTGAAGCACCACCACTACCATCTGCTCCACCTCCTCGTATAGTTGAACCTGCAATAGAAGAAGAATCTGTTGCTACATTACCTGTGCCTCCACCAGAGGAATCAATAGTTGCACCATTTAGTCCTGCTTCTAATATTGTTGAGGAAGGTCCATCCACAATAAGCCATGATTATGCTACTGGATTATCTAGAGAAGGAAAAGAAGAACTAGATACAGGTGTGCCTCTTAATTATATGGATATTCTTTCTCCTCCTGCTAGTGTTATAGATAATTATAATGCTTATTTAGGCGGTCAAGGCTCTCCACAGATGTCTGGTCTATTAAGAGATGAAATAGAATCTGGTTCTTATGACCCTTCAATATTATCACCAGTATTAGCACCACCACCTGTTGCTAGCATACCATCAGTAGGGCGAGGGCAAGATAGAGATTTAACCTCTGTTGCTCAACCATCCTTAAATATTGGTTCTATTCCTACTGAACTACCACAAGAAGCACCAACAAGAGTAACTAGCGATGAGTTAAGAAATAGACGTAGAAGTGGAGGCGGTAGATATAGAAAAGCAGAAGGTGGTCTTACGGATTATCAAGAGGGCGGTTTAACTCAAGAGGCTATGTCTGATCCTCTTACACAAGAGGTTATACAATACATTACTGGTCAATCAGGTAATGACGAAGTAATAAGCCAGTTTGTAAATAAATATGGTAACGAAGCTTTCATGCAACTTAGAGAAATGGCACTACAGCAATTAGCTACTAATGAAGCTCAAATAGAAGGATTGGTATCTGGTAATGATCAAGGTGGTATGTCAGATGATATACCTATGACTGTTAGTGGTGATCCAGCCGCAGTTTCTCAAGGTGAGTTTATAGTACCTGCTGATGTTGTATCAGGCATAGGAGATGGTGATACCAACTCTGGTGCAGAAGAACTTTATTCTATGATGGATAGAGTTAGACAAGAAAGAACAGGAACTACGCAACAAGCACCGCAACTAGCTAATGCAGGGGGATTGATGCCAGCATGAATCAACTAGCAACTAAGTTAGATACATATAAATTTTCTGCAATATTGCCTAACGATATATTTAAAGTATGGCAAGACATAAAAAAATATATGGAAAGATCATGCAAACGATCTAATGGCAGACATACACCAGATACTATTTATAAACAGATAATTACTGGAGAAGCTACTTTATGGATAGCTTTTGAAGAAAACGAAAATATAATTAAAGGATGCGTAATTACTACATTTATTTATTACCCGACTGGTTTAAAGATGTTACATATCTCTCAACTAGCAGGTAAAAATATGGAAGATTGGATAGAAATAGGCAGACCAATACTTTCTAGCTGGGCGAAAGATAATCAATGCAATGGTATTGAAGCAATGGGTAGAAAAGGATTTGCTCATTGGTCTACAAAAAAAGACGAAAACTGGCAAGCAAGCCATGTTCATTTTGAAATGAAATTTAAGGAGAAGAACTAATGTCAGGTGGAGGAGGAAGTGCAGCACCAGCTTCACAGCATACATCATCAACTGTTCAACAAACTACACTACCTGCATATGCTCAACCATATGTAGAACGTGCATTTAGACGATCAGAAGTAGAATCTTTACAACCATATACAGCATATGGCGGTCAACGATTAGCATACTTTTCTCCAGATGAGATAAGTTCTCAGGCTATGACTCGCGGCTTTGCAGGTGCTGGAACACCACAAGCATATACAGATGCAGGAACTAGATTTAGTGGTATAGGTGACTACTCTGCAACTCCATTTGATAATCAAGCTATTTCGGAACGTATGTCACCTTATCAACAGAATGTAGTTGATATACAAAAAAGAGAAGCAGCTAGGCGATCAGAAATGATAGGAGATCAGTATTCTGATGCGGCTACTAAGTCAGGCGGTCTAGGCGGTTATCGAGAAGCTATTATGCAATCAGAAAGAGAGCGTAATCTAGGTCAACAGATGGATGATATTCAAATGAAAGGCAGCCAACAAGCATATGATGCTGCGGCAAGACAGCTACAATCTGATAGACAAGCAGAAGCACAAGCTTATGATCTATCTAGTCGTTATGGATTAATGGCTGGAGAAGCTCAAATGGGTATGGGAGATGCTGTACAAGCTGATGCTTTATCTAGAATACAAGCATTACAAGGTATTGGATCACAACAAAGAGCAATGCGACAAGCTGGATTAGATATTGGTTACGAAGATTTCCAAAGACAAAGACAATACCCACAACAACAATTATCTTTCTATAATGCTATGTTGCAAGGATTACCAATACATCCTTCATCAACTGAAAGTACATATAGTAGACAACCCGGACTTTTCCAAACAATGGCTGGTCTAGGTTTAGGTGGATTAGGTTTGTATAAAGGGATGCAGGGAGGTCCAAAATGAATCTAGTAGAAACTGCAAAAGAATTAGAATATATACCTACTGATCAACTAGCTCAAATGGTAAATGATCCTACTTCTAGGATTCCTTCTTTCTTGGCATTAAGTGAAGTGCAAAGACGAAATCAAATGAAAAAGTCTTACGATGCAGAAGTTGCGGCTCAGAATAAACCAGACACTACTGTAGCAGAAGAAGCTGTTGCAGAGCTTACCGGTCTGGCAGGAATGTCGTCAAACCAACTACTCTCCTCACCTACTACGGGTGAATCACCTGTTGGCGGTGGCGTTCCTGCCTCTATGATGATGGCAGAAGGTGGACTAACAGGCTATCAAGAAGGTGGCAGATCATTTATGGATCAAGCATTAGACTTTCGTGATCCAGATGGGAGTATAAATTGGACTAAAGTAGCTGGTACAGGACTAACTGCGGCATCATTATTCTCTCCAATAGGATGGGGAGCTAGAGGTCTATGGGCAGGAATGAAAGGACTTCCAGCTTTAGCAGGTAGATTTGGTGCTGGTTATGCAAAACATATATCAGCACCAATAGGTACTGCGGCATGGAAAGCCATGACACCAAAAATGCGAGATGCATATATGAAAAGAATGACAGCAGAAGGAGCAAAATTTGCTGGCAAAAAAAGTGTTCCATTAAGCGTATTAGGAAACATAGTTCAAAGAAGAGCGGGTCTTACTGGTGGTTTAGGTACAGTAGCTTATGCAAGTGGTTATGAAGGAGATGGAAAAGGAGAGATAGATGATACTAAGAGAGATGTTGGAAACCAGCTTACTAGTGAGTCTGGGGATTCTGTACCTAGAGCTACTGAAGCTAGTATTGATCCTTATGATATGGCTCGTATGGGGTTTGAACTCATGGGTGCTAGAAGCACTAGCGAGTTAGCTAAAGGTCTTGGTGGTATAGCAAGTGATATACAAACTAGAAAACGTGAAGAAGGTATAAGAGAATCAGAGTTAGAAGAACGAGCCGCTAGAACTGCTCTTTACAGAGCGCAAGCAGAAGGTGGTGAAGAAGAACGCATTATTAACGAAATAAATGCAATAAATAAAGCTGCTGAAAGTGGTGCAATAACTATTGACGATGAGCTAAAACGATATGTTGGTAGCTTATTAGAGCAATTAGAGGCACTTAGAGGTGGTGGAGGAATGGCATCTGCTTATGATCCTATTGCAGATGCTGAAGCAAAAGCACAAGGTTAGTTAATGTCTATATATAAATTACCTGATGGTAAAGAAATAAAAATACCTAGTGATCCTACTGAAAAATTACAGTTAGTTACTGCTGTTAAAAACAAATATGGTATAGACCTAGAAGATACTAATGCTTTAACACAAGCTAAAGAATTTCTAAAAGCAATACCTAGAAGTGCGCTTACAACTGCACTAAGTGTGCCTGAAGGTTTAGTAGCTTTAGCTGACATAGGTAATGATAGTGCAACATTAAAAGGATTACAGGGAATACAAAAATCTTTAAGAGAAGATTCTGTTGTAGCTGGTGATCCTCTATATGCAGATAAATTTAGTACCATGTTAGGCGAAGGTTTTGGTTCTTTCATGCCATTCTTGGGTGCAGGTATGGCAGGTAAAGCTTTATCAGCAGGAAGAAAAGCATCGAAATATACAAAGTTTGGTATGGATTTTGCAAGTCCTGCTTTTTTAGCACCTGCGGCTATGTCATTTCCTGTTGGAGTATCAGAGCAAGTAGATAGAATGGATATGGCTAGACAGCTAGGTGAAGATGTAGGTCCTATTCAAGAAATTCTTGCAGAATTAACTGGTGGTGTTATTGGACTATCAGAGATAATGCCTATAACTAGTTTCTTAAAGAAAGTTCCTAAAGATGCGCTTAGACATCCAGAAACTAAAGACAAAATAATGCAAGCTATTAAATACTTTGGTACTGGTGGAGCGCAAGAAGGACTACAAGAAGTAATGGCTAGTGTGATGCAAGACGTTACTGCAAATGCTTTATATAGTGATGAACTACCAATAGGCGAAAGTATATTTGATGAATTTGCTATTGGTGGAATTGTAGGTGGTACAGCTAACCTTGTATTAAAAAGTATGAGTGGCAGAAAAAGCGGTGGGAACAGAAGTATTACTGATCCACATTTAAAAGATGCTGAAGAACGATACAGAAAAATAGAAGATAAAGATTTTGCAGAAAAAAGAAAATTATTTTTAGATGCAAAAGCTCAAGGCACATTAGATGTAATACAACCAGAAGATGCTACAGCAAGACCAGAACTTAAACTACCAGATGAGATTGGACCATCACCAAATATAGAGATATCTAAAGATGCTGATGGAAAATTTTCTTTAATAGACTTACAAGAAAACAAAAGATTAGATACTTTTGAAAACGAAACACAAGCTATTCTTGGAAGAGATAAGATTATTGGCGAGTACGAAAATGATCTTGAAAATAATATAATAAAAAATGACTTATATAATTTAGGTTTGATTGAGAGTAGTACTGGTTTTGCAATAGGAAAAAGATTAAACAATAAAAAACTTACTGAAGTTTCTTTGCAAACATTAATAAACTACGATATTAATCTTTCTACTGCTAGACAAAAGCAAGCAGAAGAACAAACTAAAATAGAAAAACAAATAGCAGATAATACAAAAGAATTATTAGCTAAAAATAAAACTAGGTCTGTTAAGAAAATACAAGAATCAACTAAAAGACTAAGAAATAAACTTACTAAACTTGATCCATTAACATCTAAGAGAGCTAGTTTAGACAGAGCTTCATCACATTTAAAAAAGAAAGGTTTACCTTTAAAAGAAACTTATACATTAGAAGAAGCTAAAAAAGCTTTAAATCCTCAAGACTTTAATCAATTACTCAAAGGGATGTCATCTATTGCATCTAGAACATCTAAGTCAGCTTTAACTAATCCTAGTATAAGTAATCAATTTATCAAAGAAGTTGCGGCTATGAAAAACATAGAGCTAAACTTTAATGATCCTGCCGTAAAGTATGCCGCCAAAAAATGGACTGGCATAGAAAATATAGCTACTACTAAAGTTGATGGAGCTAGAAGATTATTTCTAGCAAGACTTGATGCGCTACCTCCCTTTACTAAAGCACTCCCATTCCCTGATTTCAGAACTAGAAAACACACAGCACAAGAAACTGATGAGTTTGTCGCTAAAGCTGGCGATCAATTATCTACGTTTGATTTAAAATCATTACAAGCATTAGGCAAAGACCAACGATTTCTTGATGATCTTGTTTATAGTGGAAGAGCTGAACGCATAGAAGGCACTAAAAACTATAGACTGGTAAATAATTTTGATTTTGAGATTGCTCGCAGGTCAGAAGGTTTCAATGAAACACCTACAGAATATAGAGAAAGATTAGAAGGTGAAGGTAAACTCACACCTGAAGTTATAGATGAGCTTGTCCAACAAGAAGAAGTTAAGCAAGCTAACTTGTTGCCACCAACAGAAATGAAAAAACAACAAATTAATTATGCTGAAGCATTAGAAGAAGGTAAGACTAATAAGTTTGCTAAAGAAGCTAGAAAGTTATTAAACAAAACAGGACTCAAAGAAACAGGCATAGTTATTAGTGATG
>Ga0080013_1000437_pt1 | contig 59301 bp, 71 predicted proteins | sample ETNvirenome_6_85_FD_69236 | JGI IMG/M metagenome (GOLD analysis project Ga0080013, IMG submission 69236) | Marine viral communities from the Pacific Ocean - ETNP_6_85 (SPADES assembly) (version 2) | ecosystem: Environmental > Aquatic > Marine > Oceanic | place: Pacific Ocean | collected 2013-06-19 | reverse complement strand
CGCTTTTATCAGAAACGGCGCAATTTAAAAAATGTTTATTCTTAGAGCCTTTACAATACTTCTTTAATATATTTAAGAATTGCGGAACTGGCTCAATAGACAGACCAACAACAGCATCGTCATGTCTATATACTTCCGCTAAAGTCTTAAAACAAGAAGTGCCAATTTCAACATAGTCAAATTTCATTTTAATTCACTCAGCTTTTGTAATTTCTTGTCAACATGATATAAAACTTTAACATTATCAAAACATTTATCCTTAACAATGTAATGTTGCAACGATGTCCAAAATAAAGATACACGAAAAGCTTCTTGCATCTTTAAAAAGATATCTTTTGTTGCTTTTTTAACTATACCATTTTTAATAAACTTAACACATTTTATACTATATCCATGAAAGGCAACACAATAATATCCATACACAGTATGATCAAAATGCTCCCATCGTAAATATTTTGATAATTTTGATATATTTTCAAAATCTATAAAATCTAAAAACTTTGAAGCTATTTTTCTTTCATATACAGGAAGATCATACCAAAAAAAGAAAATAGAGGTATCAATACTCGAAAAATCCTCTTCATTATTTGAATAGTTTTTTAAAAAAGAAATACAAGATTTATTTAGTTTGTATTCTCTAGGACCAGGGTGGTCTTCACTGACTCTTCCACCAAAAAACATTTTTCGATTATGAATAGTATCACAGACGTTTCTAATTCCAGATAAATCTAAAAAATAACTTTCACAGTCTATAGGTATCATATATGCATATTCATTTAATCTGATACATTCACGGATTCCATAAAATTTTTTTGCATTAATAATTCCATGCTCCTTTGTATTATTGTTATTAGTAAAAGAAGTAAGACAAATAAATTTTATAAAAGGATATGCGGAAAAATCTAAATCTGGTTTTTCTAAGAAAGACTTTTTCTCCTCCTCTGTCGTCATCACAACGAAAAGATCACACATTTCATCTTTACGAACAGTTATGAAGCTTTTAAGCAATTGCTCTAAGTGCTTGAAATCATTCTTCCAAACAGGTATAATAAATGCAACTTTATTCATGATAAATGGTACCGATGGAGGGACTTGAACCCACACTTCCTAACGGAAAAGAGATTTTAAGTCTCTCGTGTCTACCAATTCCACCACACCGGCATTAATAAATCAACTACCAAAACCACACCATATAATCTTCTTCAACCTCTTCTGGAAGAATATCATAGTCTTTAGTCTTTTTCTTTTTTCTCATATAGCTTATTGTAACATTCCGTGCAAAGCTGTCCAACTCCTTCGATATAAAAATATCGAAAATCTATATGTTCAAATTCATCATACTGAGTGTCCTTTTTACATGAAACGCATTTATCTTTTTTATTCATGAAGCATTAAACTCCTATCTTTTATCTCCTCTAAACAGTAATCTCTTACATACTGCAAAGCCTCTATATAACAATTTTCTAATACTTGAGGTTCGACTCCCGCAACAGGTGTAATGGTATCAACTTTTTGATGTTTTATTTCCTGTCGAAGTTTCTCGTCAAGATCAGAAACTAAATCATGCCACTGGCATCCGTTAACAGCACTATTAAATTGATACTGTTCTTCTGGTAAATTAAACTTAAGTGTTGCTTTCATATTAATCTATTAAATCTGCTTCATCTTTATCTATAAAATAAAGGAGTCTATATAGCTTTTCAGTACCGTTTTGATTAAACTCCTCAAACGGTGTTAAATTATTTAAGAAACCATGAGGCAGACATATCCAATCTCCAACTTGTTCATCTTCCATAACACAACAGCATTCATTAATAAAATTAACAAATTGAATAATCTGATCCGGTGCTATCTTAAGCTCCATCTCATCATTATAGTTATCTAAAAAGAGAAGGCAAATATTAAGTTAAAATAAATTGAAGAGTATAATCATCATCATCAAATTTAAGATCAACTTCATAATAATCCTCGACTACACAATCTCCAGTTACCTCTACATCTTGATCTAAATATTCCTCTGGAATGTCACGAAGCCTTTCTAACAAGTCTTGATAAGTCATATATTATTGTTATTAATATATTTAGGCTATAAATTCAACTCACCAGTTTTAGTTACTACTTTTTTTGCTTTTTTTTGTTTCCTGAAAATAGTATAAGCAAAAATTGCAATAATTAATGCCTGTATATATATGAGATACAGCATTACAGTTTTAACGACATCTTGTGGTGGTTCGGGATCTGGGCTCGGATTCATAGACATTAATTTCCCAGGTTTATTCGAAACCGAGTTAGTATTTATTTTTCTTATTCTACGCTTAAGAGGGTTACGGTTAAAAGGACTATTCTTCTTAATTTCAACTTGGTTTGTTTTAGCTGTTGGTTTTTTAGTAAATGCCTCTTTAATTTTTTGACCAGTAGTCTTTTTTGAGATTGGATCATCTTGTTTTTCTTTTAATCTAACAAAATACTTATAATCATCAACCTTAACAGGCTTATCATAATTTATCGGTGTCGTAGAACAGCCAATAAAGAATATCACCGCCAGAATTGAAAAAAATTTTAGCCGCATCTACAATGATTTAAGTAGTGGATTTATTTTATCCACCATTTGCTTGTATTGTTTTTTTTGATTTGGCTTAACAATTTTATAATATTTCTCTAAGACCTGCTTAAAAAATAATTTACGTATATATTGTAAGTCTTCATACTTGTAATCTTTTTTAGTTGCATGTTGTATACAAGCTAATACGATTACCTTTTCATCATCGTTCAATGAGTTGAGTAAGTCGGAATGGATCACTAAATAAGTTTATTATGAATATACTATAATGCAACATGACAAAATTAAATTTCATACGCGAGAAAACGTTTAAAGAAGAAATACACCGCGCCGGATGGAATTGGGTCACAAAGAGTCTTATAAATAAATTTCACGATCCAAAAGCTGATATAATTATGGATGAATTTGTTGAGCGGACTTTTGATTGGGACTACACATTTAACAATAATAAAGCTTTAGTATTACCACACCATAAACGAGATTGGATAGGAGTTATTCATAATCCTATGATAATACCTAAACCATTTGATATTAAACAATCTCCAGTTAATATGTGTGCTCGATTACCGTTTTTATTAGCACTTAAAAACTGTAAAGGAATGTATACTCTGTCAAGCGATTTAGAAGAGTCTATGAGACATTTATTTATGCAATATGGATTTGATCATATCCCCATAGAAACTCTTATACATCCTACGCCTCTCAATGTTGAAGAATTTAAAATAGATGAGTATCTAAAAGACCCTCAAATAACTTGCATAGGTTACTGGTTGAGAAATTTTGAACCCTTTTGGCTACTAGATACACATATGACTAAAAATGTATTACTAGGAAGATTACCATACGCACATCAAACATATCAAAAGCAACTAGAGACCTTTAACCTTAAAACTACCTTTACCGGAGAAAAAGTAAAAGGCAATATCATTGTACATAAGCATTTAGAAAATAAAGAGTTTGACAAGTATATGACTAGTACAGTGGGCTTTCTTAACTTAATAGATACAAGTGCTAATAATGGTGTAACAGATTGTCTTTCAAGAAATATACCTTTGTTAGTTAACTGTCACCCGGCAGTTGTAGAATATCTAGGTGATGATTATCCGTTTTATTATAACACTCTAGAATCAGCTAATAAAAAAATTAATGACAAAAAATTAATAAAAGATACTTATGCGTACCTTAAAAATTTGAATAAGTCTAGATTCAGTATCCGTACATTTATCAAAGATTTCGAAGCGAGTAATATTTATAAATCCCTTTAAGGAGTATTCACGATGATTTTGCAAAAAAATTTTAGATGCGTATACTGTCTATTAATACCCGGATAAATCACCATAGTCTTTAATGACCCACCCGTGACTCTTAACTAATAAATCAAATATATAATCATCAGTCATAGGTTTTTGACGTGCTAGTTCATATATTTCAACATTATTATCTAATGAATATTCACAATCAGCTATTGCAATCCCTATAAAATTTTTAATGACTCCTCCTAAAGTAGGATATATAATTAATAATTGATCACCGTCTTTTAAGTGTCCTTTAAACAACGCCACATCTTTATGACGAACCTTTACGAGAGATGTTACAACTAAATTTTGCGGGAAGGTATCATCTGATTCTCTTTGTTGATATTTTTGGAGATTAGCATACCAAAATTCTTCCGGAGTTTCGCTTGTATCAAATATCATTATATCATATTCGTAACTCAACTGTTTTTTCATGACCTAAAATAACATTTGGATGCACGTATATATCAATCTCTTTTTCTTTTAATTTAAGACACAATGTTACATCTTCCATAGAATAATCTTTTGATGTTTTAATTTGTAAGTATGTAGGTTCAAACCACGGATATTGTAATTGTTCAAATATTCCTCGTTTAAATAAAATAAAACCAAAACCGACATACTCTACTTTAAATGGCATATATCTTGTACGTACATTCTCCTTAGCTAAAAATTGAAATGATCCATGTTTTTGAAAATGATCTTCATCCCAATATTCTACCGCAGCAAAATCTTTATCATTCGCCATAATATATAGTCCTGAGATTACATCGACGTCCTCTTTATATAATAAATCAAAATCCGTAGTAGTAAATGCCATATCATTATCAATCCATAAAATATAATCATATTTTCTACCGTTAAATGGTCGTTGATTGGCGCCTTTAATTGGAGAACCTAACATACACTTATTGCGCACTTCATATATATTACGTGAATAAGCACTACAAAAATATACTTTAAATCCTATATTACTTAAATGTTTTATTAACTGAGTTAAACATTTAATAAATTTTCCAGAGAAACAATCACCGGGGCAACATATAATTATAGTCTTATTCATTTATCTTTATAAAATTAAAATTACCTCCTCGTAAATCAATTGTTTTATCTATTAATAAATCTATATTTTGTTTTTTTATACGACGACAAATATCAATATCAACAAACTGTTGTTCAGACTCTGTTGTACTTACATGTGGACGGAACCACGGGTATTCTAATTTCTCAAAGACTCCTTGTTGTATGAAAACAAAATCAAAATCTAAATAATCAGCCTTAATAAAATCATCATCTTCTGTAAGAGCTTTATACCTACCATCTACTTTTCCACATATAAATTTATAACTAGAAGATTTCTTATATAATTTAATAAATTGTGAAGGTGTAAAAACAATTTTATTACTCAAAAAAACTAATGTATCATACTTAATAGTTTGTTGATATGGTATTTGTTTAGGACCAGACAATACATTACCACCTAAACACATTTGCTTTGCATAAAAAGCATTACAACTGACATTGTGAGAAATATGATAGCGTATACCAGTTTGATTTAAATATGTGGTTAATGTTATCCATGATTTTAAAAACTCGGCGCTGTAAATATTATCGAAAAGGTTGAATACTATAGTCATTCTCGCTAAATTATTTACAAAAATAATTTAGGAAACCACTAATAGCTCGGTTGGTCAGGCCAGTTAGGATCTATTTTAATTTTTTTATTATCTGATTGAGCTTTATTCCAATAAGCCCTATCTTGCTTCTTCTTCAGAGTTCTTTTGAACTGATATGGACGTGATTTGGATTTGCTCGTCCATCGTCGGTCTCGCTTAGGAGTTCTTCCTGGTTCTTCATCTTGTTCTTCAACTCCCTCTGTCTTTTTGAACTTACTATCTTTATCAATAGCAAAATTGGCTCTACTAAACTCTAAACGATCTACAAACTTAACAGCATTTCCAGTTGCATCAATAGCGACATATCCTTCTGGATCCGTTACTACCAAATTACCGCTAGGATCAAATAAATAATTTTGCATATTAACTTCGCGCATCATATTATTATACTTTTGTATAAAAATATCTTTACATTGTTTTATTGCTTTTTGAAATTCAAATACAGCATAAATATCCAAATGCGCATCTTGTATTAAAGATAATAATTGTTCTCGGTTTCGGGCCGCTTTTGCTTTACCTGTATCGCTTTTAAGTTTTTCTATTTGTTTGTCTATTCTACCTGTAAACCACTGTACGAACCGCTCAAAAGAAGCTCCAGTATCGCTCAAAAAGTCACCAATTCTTATTTCAGTATTAATATATGTGTTTAAATTAGATAATAATTTTTCAGTGACTTTATTAAAATCTATCTCTGATAAACTTTGTCTGGCGGCCTGTATTAAAAAATTTACACTTTTAGTTTCTCCGTCTGTTAAAGTAATATAACCTGCGTCATTTTCAAAATAAGCATCCTTAACATACACTCTTGGACCAGGATTCAAATTCGTAACATCAACTCCAAATTTTTTAGTCGAAAATCTAACATAACCTTCTCCATCTAACGTAACATCATATTCTGTATGAAATACAACACCGATTTGGGAGCTTAATATTTTTTGACCCTCTTCACTATCGACGGGCACGGCATATACTATAGTATTAGGTTTAAATGTTACATGTTGTACACCGTCGATGTCGCTAACTCCTTTTATCTCATTATCAAATAAAAAATCTCCTTGATATGCAGAATCAAATCTTAAATTCTTAAAATGTCTAAATGTTTGAACCAACTTATCAACTAACCCAGGAGCTTCTGCATGATTTCTTTTAATATCATTAACTGAATAATTAATTTTAGGTATTTTATTAAAGACAGATTTACTACCAACAAAAAATCTACCGTCAGGATCCGCTCCTAGTATTACTGCTGGTGCTCCATCATACTTTACTGTTGCATTAACAGAACGTGGAGTATTACTATCTAATATCTCTGTAAGTGCTTCAAGATAATTAATAGCTCTTACTGCTCCGTCTTTTTGGTCAGTAAGAATGAGCTCCTCTAGATGAGTCAAATGTTTATTTGGGCCGGCTGACTCATATAGTGGAAAATATTTTTTATAAGTTAGCATTTTCCTTGTCTATATATATTTACTCTGATTCCAATGTTGTCCGTTAGCCAGGTATCACAGAAACCTTCTTCGATTAAATAGTGTACAATCTTATTAGGAACCTGTTCTCCTTCAATCATATTATCATCATCAAAGATACCAATAACATAAGGCATAATCTTTACCCGGTAGCCCATTATTGTTGTGTCATATAATCCTAATACAGCCATTATAATAAAGTTTGCTTAAAAATTGATTTAAATGAAAATGATTCAATACCTAGATTCAAGCTATGATTACCTAATGTAAATCTTGTTGCATCTGGTAGAAGATTAAAATTAAAAAATCCTGCTTTCATTAAATTAACAGTTCCCTCTAGACGAAGTCTTTTAATATTTGCCCATCTTACATCATATTGTCTCCATCCTCTTCCAGTATCTTGTTCTGCAGTTCCATAGTTAATTGAAGCAATAACATCATCGTTATGCTCTGTAATATAATCATACAGTACAACAGCTCCTATAACTCTAGTTAATGGTTGCTCACCCATATCACCAACGAACTGGGTCGGTGTCTTAAATCCTTGCCCAGCAGGCTTCGTAACATCAATACCACCTCGGCCATAATCATCAGTCTTTTTGACAGCCTGACCGCTAGCGTCTTTATCTCCAAACTCATCTGGATCAACCGCACCAGTCTCTTCTGTATCACCAGAGAATTTTTGCATCTCTCCTGTCACAAAATTAAGATTCTTAGCGTCTTTTAAAACTTTATATTGCTGTAACATACTTCCAATGTACTTCCATTTTTGCTCAGCCGTCTGATACATGTCACCTCTGTCATAACCAATATTAATATCTCTGTCTGGTCCCCATGGAACAAGACAGGCATCTACAATGTTTCTAGCGAGATTAGGAACTCCTTTATCACCTTTTTTCTTCCGTGTAGCTGTGCCTATAATCTTATTCTGTGTACCAACTTCTAAAGTTAACTCCGTACCAATCTCCAATCGCCCATTAGGTAATTTATGTCCTGCTACATCAACATCACCTTTATCTCCCTTAAAACCATTACCTATAATACCTAATAAAAACTCTCCATCACCAACAGAGGTACCTTCAATCGATGGATTAATCGTAAATACTTCTTCAAAAAACTGCGGAAGTAATTCTTCATTTCGAATAAATTTTCCAAATATAGGTGCAAATTTGTCATACATATTAAAATCACCATGTTCACCGCCAAAATATTCACTACTTTGCAATTGAGTAGCTTGTTCTCTATTCTTTACATGTTCAGCAAATGCATCCCAATCTACATTATATACATGCTCAGTTAGTTCTGCTTTGAATAATTTTTTATAATGTGGATGACTAAAAGCTGACTTAGCTACTAAATCATCAATCAACTTATCTGCATTCTGACCTACTCTACTTATAAGATTAGCTATTTTCTCTTTTCCTGTATCAGTAGTATACCCTAATGTCTCATCGGCCTCGCCAGGCTCCTGCGCAACAATACTAACATCACTTGGTTCTTTATCTCCAGGTTTTTTATCTTCAAAAAATTGTTTAAATGGTTTCATATTCCGGATGGATATCTTTGTGGTTTAGGACTATGTGACGGGTCGGTTGAAAACAATGCATGTACTAAACTTAATAACCACGCTTGTAATCCCTTTTTCTTTTTCTTTTTCTTCTTTTTCTTTTTCTTCTCCATAACAGCTTCTTCACCAAACATAAGGTCATATGATTTAATAATCAAGCCATTTAATTCAGCTATTGTATCATCATTACGTAAATTTTTAAAAGCTAAATTCTCTACAGAATATTCACCTTTACCTGCAAGACCTTCTTTACGCATTCTCATTAACTTATCTTTTAATTTCTTAGCGCGTTTATTAATTAACGCAAGGTCTTCTTTATCATCAACCTCATTTAAAGCTTCCTTCATCAATTCTACTTCTGCACGGAACTGTTCAGCCTTCTTTTCAACGTCGCGTTGATCTATCTCCGGCGGGTCATGAACAGGCTTTTTAATCCATCTATTATCTTGTACACTAAATAGACCGGAAGCCACATGAGGTTCATGAATATCTTGAAAATATAATTCCACTTCATGATTATTAAATTCGATATTGTGTCTTAAGTTCCATATAAATCTTTTACCATCCAACGCTCTCTTTACTATAGTCTCATCCTTATTTATATTAGCAAAATCTAATAATATATGTATATCAAGATCAGAGTGATCGGAATAATTAAAATTAGCTAGTGAACCTGTTAGTTGAATATCTTCAATCATCTCAGGAGTGATATGATCATCGTCTTTTATAAACTCATCTACGATTTCAATTATAGAATTTAATACTTCTTCGTTAAAATTATCATCAGTCCAAAACTTAGGATGAAGAGTATCATTGTAATAGTTCGTTTGTTCAAAAAACTGTTTAAACGATTCTTTTCGTTTAACCCACTTCTTTTTTTTCTTAGTGCTTCCTTTACCTACCTTATAACCAGTGCTCTTAGAACAAATAGCATAAGCAGAAGATTTATCTTGTCCTTGCTTCTGAACCTTTTTAACACACCTGTCAAGCTTTACCGGCATTTAATTATTTATACAGGCATGGCGTAAGGAATTGGATGATATTCCTCTTCTTTATCACATTCTCCATAAAAATAATTATCTAACTGCTCTAATAGTCTAACCTTGGCTACCTGTAAGTCAACTTCATACCATTCATTCTTTATTTGCTTAGCAAAATACGCCATTTGCCTCTTTATATTCTGCTCAGCTTGAATATATGCTGGATGCTTTATAGAATATATAATTTCATAGTCTCTAAAGGGAGAACTCGTTTGATATGTTTGTACGCGAGTTTTTAAATTACGAGTTGTACCTACTTTCAACCAACCGGGCCATGACTTATTAGTAATAATATATAGATACCCTGGCGAGATCAATGGCACATTAATTATTTATGTATCCAGAGATGATTTGCTATTTATTTTTTAGCTTTTTTCTTGTTAGGTGCCGCTTCAGGTTTACTTTCCCAAGCCTTTGTGGATTCATTAAAGTGCCGAGTAACATCTCCCGTAACTGGATCTGTTGCCAATGCAGCTTTTACCTCGTTCTTGTGAGTAGCCTTATTAACAAACGACCATCCAGTTCCAACAATACTTGAAGTACCACCTAATATCATAGTAAAGCTATCTGTAGTTAATGAACCCTTAGCAATTAAAACACCACCTGCAATTGTTGCTGCATGTCGCAATAAGCCACCGATCTCTTTCTGGTAAGTACTAATAACATTAATAATCTTCTTCATGTATAATTATTTATACTATAGAAAGTAATTAAATACTTATAGATGGAGCCAATCGAGATCGAAGCGTCCGAAATTGAACGGACAATTGAAAATCTTATAGGAGATTATGGATGGATGTTTGTTACAGGGCTAGCATTATTAATGTTTCAATCAAGTCTTAAGAAACTAGCTGCTGGTTTATTTGTATTTTGGGGTAATGATTATAAAACTGATGATACAGTCTACGTCGACGGTAAACCTGGGCGTATTATACGTGTAGGTATTACTAAGACAGTCTTCTTTATATACGATGTCATTGATGGTCAAGTCGTTGGCGGTAGTAAGCTTGTTATACAAAACGAATATTTAGGTAAACTAAAGATAGAGAAACCACTATGTCAGTTAGACTTAACTAGATACAACGGCGGCATAAAGAAAAAAGAGTTTCATGAAGTTTCTGACTAAGCCACCTGTTCTTCAACTTCTGGTGCCTTGACTTCTTGTAAATTAGGTATCTCACACGCTCCACCACCACAAGCAATTGTTTCTTGAACTTCAGTTGTGTCTTCTTTTTCTTTAAAATTCTTATAATTCACTGAAACATACTTATCAATAATAGAATTCCACCGTTCTTCATCTTTTGCATCAATTATTGACTCTAAAGGAGCTTGGTCATACAACTTGTCACCAATTTTAGGCAATAACGCCACCGCACCAAAGTATTTCTTATTATCATACAAGAATTTAAACACTCTATCCCATTCATCGTCCTTTACTACCACAGTACAACTAACATTATGTTCAATATTATTAGTATTTGCTTCTGTAGTACCTGGAATGACCCAATTTTGTTGTGTCGACTTAATATACTTTAAATGTTGTAAGGCAGTTATGTCGTCTTTCACTAAAGCCTTGTCAGAAATCTGAATAGGAAACGTAACTACGTCATCTGTCTTATTTGCTGACCAGACACTCTCTTCACACATATGTTTATTGCTTTTCTTAAAGTGCCTATACACTGGATCAAGTTTATTACATTGAATACGTCGAAAGTACTTTCTACTATGATGCGGGTGAATTCCTGAGGCACTTCCTAGTACTAACGACGACGTACCTTCTGGTTTAATACAAGTAATCCGAGCGGCTTGATTAACATTTAACCTCTTTGCCCAAAATTTATTAATTCTAACAGCAAGCTCTGCTCCTTCCTTCTGATAATCAGGGTTTAATAAAATTTTAGGGTTATCCATTATACCAGTAATAGACACACCTAACAGTGCCTCACCTTCTGTTAATTGCTTAGACGCAGGTCTCAAGTAATCAAACTCAGAATACGCTGCTTGTAAGGTACCAACAATTGTGGCAGCTTTTACTGCATCTAAAAATTTAGACTTAGTATCAATCTTAGCACCGTTAATAGATGTTAAATTACAAAATTGAACACCGCAAACACCGTCTTTAGTAACTGGTATAAAGCCTATCTCAAAGCAAGGGTTATATAATTGCCATGGGTGATCACCAAACACGAAACCAGGTTCACCAAACTGTCTTGTTTTATTAAGAATGTCTGTGAACTCTTCAAACGTAGTTTCATCTCTTATAAGTAAAACACTATTATTACTTCTTGCTCGCTGAGGTTCAATGTGCACCCAGCTTATACGTTTCTTCTTTATTACTTCATTATACTCATATTCAATTAACTCAACTTCATATTTCTGTTTATTGACTGTAATCTTACCTACATATAAATTAGTTTCTTCATCGTGATAAAATCTAGTATGACGAGTAACATCAAAGAATGTTTTTGCATTCATCATCTCTTCATCATCTTTATCAAAAATAAGAGATGTAGCCGACCGACGAATGCCACCAGACAATACTGCATCTGCACAATGCATTAAAATATCATATGCGTTAATTGGCTTTAATCTTGTTTGTCTTTGTTGTTCGATAATATAATCAAATAGTTGTTTTACTTTTTGATGACATCTTTTAAGTCCTTGATAACCAGGAGCCTTACCTCCAGCGGTCTCTAAAGGAGCTCCTTTTGGTCTTATCTTACTAAAATCAAAAACAATCTTTCTACCTGAAAAAGCTGTATTACGAAAATAAGAATTCAATAACGCCTCAATAGAATCAGACCATCCTTCTATACTATCTTCTACTACATAAGTTACAACTGTACCAGTCTTATCTTTTGCAGTAACAATATCAGGAAATCGATCAATAAAATGTTTTGATACACCAATGCCTACACCACACCCGCATAACAATAAATAAAATATCTCAGCAAAAGCTCTAATACTATCAACATGTCTTACTGCACAATTGTATATACGAGCATTATGAGCCAATACTGCTTTACCACCGAATTGCATTGATCGCATTGAAGGTACAATATGTTTATCTTTTACTTGCTGGAATGCCCATTTAATAGTATCTATATCTTCTGACGGTAAATGCCTCTTAAATCGATCAACGTGCATCTTAGCGACTCGGTTTATACATTCGTCCCATGTCTCTCTTCTATTTAAATTTTGATTAAATCTTGCGTATTTACTTGTAAAAGTAAAGGTAGAGATTTCGTCCAGATAATTAAGGTCTTGTGGCATTTGTATATTTATTTATGCTTACTTCGTATGATTAATAGGTTAGTGTTAAACAGTCGCTTCGTATATAAATATAACGAGAAAATTTGAAATTCAACTTATCGTCTTACTGTGGCTTGGCCAAAGTAAAAACCAATAATAGCTGTTAGAGCTTGTCTAATTTCAGGTACTAATAAATAACCTTCTATTTCTATAAATACAGGTTCAGTCTTTGAGCCGAGTAATCCCCATAGTATCTTTGTAGTAATGAGCTCCTCTACTACAATAGGGTGATTCATAAATGTAGTAATAAACGGAGCTAATATAACGCCAAACAAAACACTGACGACAATTAAACGGCGAACCCATTTCCCGCCATCTACACTTACACGCTGAACAGCTTTATCAGCTGACTCATCAGCAAACTTTTTCTCTTTCATAAACATCTCAAAGCGCTTTTGTTCATTCTCTGCTCGCTTTGCGACTAATTTAAAAAAGAATCCTACTAATGACCCGCCAGCCATTGTTAATATTTCCGCAGGTATCATTATAAGTATTTAATAAAAGTTTTATTTAATAAAAGGCTCTTCAAATACTAAATAATTATATGACATATACGAGAGCAATTATCCCGACTGATAACGTAGAGTTTGGTAATCATAACGGGTTTTTTGTTACTGAAGCGACTACAGGTACTCTTACATGTACGCTTTGGAACATCGATGAAACCTTAGATGATCGATCAGTCGTAATACCTGCAGGTGTAACTCCTAGTCATGGAATTATACCATTAGCTGTTAAGAAAATCGATGCATCAGTAGCTGGTGACTTAACTGACGTAGTAGTTATTGGAGTTTAATCCCCACTAGTGGTTCTCTCATTACTAAAACATTTTACAATTTCCTTACAATGCCTAGCATGCTCGATAACTTCTATTTGCTTACCGGCTTCTTCTACGACATCAGGGTGTTCTCCTATACCGGCTGAATTATTTAAATAATTAAAAAGTATAGCTTCAGCTTTTTTCTCCTGACTATCAAAAACAGCCTCTAACGCAATTAATATTTTTGCTCCTGTATTATTCATTAGTCTAAAAATCCTTTTCTTTTATCATACAGTAATCGATCATATGTATGAATACCCTTCTCGGCGGATGTATCGACATATAGCTTTTCTATATCCTCTTCAAACTTGATTTGCCTCATACCTTCCTTATGAACCGGGCGAGGGTCATGGTCTTGTGAGTGGAGTTCGAACTCTCTACTCTCGTTCGTATAAATATCTCTTACGATAAATTTATATGCAATCATCACATAAATGATAACGTACCATCTTTTAATTTGCAAGTTATTTTTTTTAGCTTAGACGTGCTCGTTATTAATAACGACGCTATCTCTGTCTCGATATGTTTCTCGAAGTACCGTCTTAAAAAACGAGCACCATATTTTCGGCTATAGCCTTGCTCGGCTATATAGTCTTGAGCTTCAGATGTTAAAGTAAACTCTATATTATTAATTTCCCGTAATTTTTGAGAAAAAATTTGTAATTGAATATGAACTAAATCAGATATATCTTCTTTTGTCAAATGTTCAAATCTAATAATCTCGTCTAGTCTATTTAAAAACTCTGGTTTAAAAAATTTCTGACAAGCATTTTCTAAATCTATAGAACTTATTGCTGTACCGCCGAAACCGATAGAATCTTTATCAAATAATTGAGAGCCAATATTACTAGTAAATACTATAATGCAATTTTTAAAGTTAATCTTACGACCTACACTGTCAGTTAATTCTCCTTTATCTAAAACCTGTAAAAATATATTAACAACATCTGGATGAGCCTTTTCAATTTCATCTAACAAAAGTAAACTATAAGGATTAGTTTTAATAAAATCACAAAGTATCGACCTGTCTCCATAACCAACATACCCTGGAGGAGATCCTATTAACTTACTAGTAGAATGAGGTTCTATAAATTCAGACATATCAATCTTAAGAAAGTTCTGTTTATTGTAAAAAAAGTATTCTGCGATTAATTCACATAAATAAGTTTTACCGACACCGGTAGGACCTATAAAAAGAAATGAACCTAATGGTCTCGACGGGTCTTGTAATCCTGTTTTAACTCTCTTAAAATGACGTAATAATGATGTAATAGCTCTAGTCTGAGAAATATATCTTTTTTGTAGAGATTGTTCTACCTTATATAAATCAGGTAAACTACTCCCTCTAATATTGCTTATAGGTATATTTGTTTTAACACTGAGTATGTCTCTTACAATATCACTTGTAATGACCTTATCAAACTCAACTGCTTGTTGTTTAGTAATTTCTTTTTTTAATTTATTAGATAAAATTGTTTCTTTTCGTCGTAGTTTAATACCTTCTTCAAAATTAAATGCTTCTACAGTTCGAAGTTTTTGTTTTTGTATACCATCTATTTTTTGTTGTAATTGGACAATCTGTTCAGATGTATTAGATATTTGATTCTTTATATGAGAGCCGCATTCATCTAATAAATCTAGAGCAGCGGCTGGCTGGCTCTTATCAAAAATAAACCGAGATGACATCGTAACAATATCTTCTATTATATCTCTATTGTATTTTACACTATGAAATTTTTCATACATAGGAATCATATTATATAAAATACCTTTTGTTTCTTCTAAGTCAGTTTGCTTAACAACTATATTTTCAAAATTAGAACTAATGGTTGTAATGTCATTAATATACTTTTTATAATCATCTGCTGTGCACGTACTTATAAAATTGATATCATCACTGTTAAATAATTCGCTAAAATATTCTTCTATATTTGCAGTCCCGTCAATACGAGTTATAAGAGCAATATCATTAATAAATAGAATTACATCAGTATTATTTTTAAGATAGTCTTGAAGTACGTCCATCCTAGCTTCGAAATCTCCTCTAAACTTTGTACCACCGATAAGGGTTTTAAGTTTTAGTTCTAATATTCTTTTATCATGTAAATGATTAGGAGTAAGCTTTTTAGTTATCCTTCTTGCAAGTTCATATACTACAGACTTTTTACCGACGCCTGGGTCGCCAGTTATAATAAGATTAGTATTATGTTTTTTACCCAATACAAGATAGATTTTATCAAACTCTGCGTCTCTTGAAAATGTACTTTGTAATTTATCTACGGAAGCTTGATATGTTAAATCAATAAAATACGGTTCTAAGCTTTCTGGAATAATTGATTTAAGTATACCTCTCGTACTTGTAATATTACCTAGTTCTTTTTGTATGGCGTTTTTAACATTATCAAAATTTAATCCATATTCCATAAGAATAGAAGTCGCGACACCATCATTCTCATATAATAAAGATAAAAATAAATGAATTACATCTACAGTATTTTTTTCAAGTTTTTGAGCTAAGTTTTTTGCAAAATCTATTATACGTAAAACTCGAGGAGTAAATGCAGGCCCAGGATCAGCTTTAAAGAGCTTATTAGTTTCTTCTATACTTAAAATACTAATAACAACATCTTTTAAATGAGCTGTATCTACCTCCAATCGGTGAAAAGTCTGATCTAAAAAATCATCATGGCTTTCGATCAACCCTAAAAGCAAATGCTCCGTACCAGCATATCTACTTTTAAATTCTTCTGCATATGATTTTGAAGCGGCAAGAGCATCTTGTGCTGTTGAACTGAATTTCATTACTAATACTTATTATAAGTATCAGTAAACACTAGTATTAATAATCACCAGTACCGTGAAACTCACCGGTTCCTGCAGTCACTGGTGTAACGGTTGACGTTATAATATTACCAGCATCACCGCCAACTCTTAATTTATAATTACTCAATACATTATTATAACTAATATCAGTTGCTGTAGTAACCTCTGAGTTGCTGTCCTTAAGTGGTAGAGAAAGAGCTGAATCTAAAGTATAGTAGTTAGCAGATGCTCCATCACCTTTACCAGGCTCGCCTAGGTGGCCTCCAGGGTTTCCAGTCATTGCACGGAAAAAAGTTACATTGGAAGATATGCCAGCTACTTCTGTTGTATCACCAGTCGCGAGTTCTTTCTTTCGTAATTCAATTTTTGGATAATATTTTCCAGATGTGTCCCACGTTCCACCGGCACCTCCTGCTCCGGTTCCAGGTTCGGCAATTGGCCCAGCTGCTCCATCTTGTACAAAAGCCCTACTACGATCCCCATCCGATGCTTGAGTGCTCACTGAATTTACAGCAGCAGACCCACCTGGGCCAACATTGCTTGTATGTATACCAGCGCCACCGCCTCCACCACAACCAAACCATAATGGCCATGCATATACTGGCATTTCGGCTGCGCTTACTCCAGGCAGGCCACCACCACCGCCTCCTGCTCCACCGTATACTTTACCGTTATTAGTAATTAAAATCTTTTGTTTAAAATGATTATCAAATCCACTTAACGCTGGTCCACCTGATGTCCCTGCCCATGTAGTTAAAGTTTCATCGTCCCATGCACCTATATAAACTCTATCATCTTCATTATCAAACCTGGTTCCACCGTCACCGGCTTGTACATTTTCAACAGCTAACCCATTTCCACCTTTACCACCCTTACCTACTATTGAGTTGGTGCTATTTTTAATAACAATATCAATTTGGTTATTGTAATACTTAAATGTAAGATTGTTAGTTGGTTTAAAATATAATGCTGGTAATGTATCGTCTGTTGAAATAACAGAAAGTGCGTCAGCAGCAGTCGCTTGATCGATAGTAAAACAAGCACTAATAGGATAATTAGCCGACACGTCACTAAATGTATTAGAACCAGCATGATCAGACGCATTACTAGCAGATAGGGCTTCCCATATATTAATACAACTTAATAAAGTCTGATTAGTAGCATTATGACTGTCAACTCTATGCATAGCAGAAATACTAGATACAAATAAATTAATTGTTTTATATTGTTCAATTAAAGTAACACTCTTCGTTTGATGCGCTTTAACCTCCTGGTCTCGAGTGTCTACTGTTTCTTTGTCAATTACTGCATTAAAGGTAGGATTCCAAATCTGGACATCAACCCGAGCACCGCTTTCAATATTTTTATCGAAATCAATATTTTCTGCACTAAGATCAAATACTATTGAAGATACACCTGGCTGAAAAAATATTGTACTAGTGTTTGGTAATTGTGCAGCAGATACTTGATAAGCATCTGTACCGCCTAGAACCGATGGAAAATCTGCATTTACATCGCGATGGCCTGTTATCCTATCTACTGAATAAATACTATACCTACCATCTACGTCTGGTATGATTGGTTTATAGTCCATATCAATAGGCCATTTATCATTTATATTAGTTCGAATATTACATGCTGCTGATAAAGTATAATCTTCAGCAGTCCCGTTTTCTATAGTCCTTTGAACACCTATACGAGCTACGTAATTATTACTAGCACTTGCATCAGTACCTGTACCTGTTCGATTAGTAAAAGAATTATCTCCAAACAATGTAATATTATATTTCGTAAAATCAGGCTCTATTTTAACTGCACATTCATCAATTGAATGAATATCAGTTGTATCAATAATACAATTCTCTCCTTCTTTAATTTTGAATGTAAAGGTTTTATTATACTTCCCTGGGTTCTTATCATATGTTTGTTTATCAACCAACCTACCGTAATCATCTTTAGCAAAAAATTTGGCTGTGCCTATTTCAATAGTTAGATTTGTTATTCCTTTTTCAAATCGAGCAATACTAGGAGTTGATGGATCTATATACTCAAAACTATATTCATCCGCCGAGCCTTTAAGAGTATAAAATTGAATTGTACAAGCATTATTATCTACACTAATAAAATTCCGTCGTGAGATTCCTATACTTACTACACCTCCTGAACTAACCGTAATACTGCTTTCATCTAAACTTACAACACTAGTAGCTAATTCACCCTTACTTGGTAATCTTGTACTTACTGCTAATGGAGGATCAGTATTTAACTGACTTTCTTTTATGAAATCAAATAATGTTTCTTGTTGTTTGTATAACAGTTCAATAGGTCTATTAACAACATCAGTTAATAGTGGCTCGTTCATGCCAATATAAAATTCATCATTATTATCAAAAGTACTCAGCTTCTCAAACCCATGATCATTCACAGTACATATAGCCGGAACAACCGAAGTACCTAAATTAGCTTTTATAAAATAAGTATATATTTTTTTATTTAAACTTTCAAGAAAAGAATAATGGTTATATATTAATTTTTTTGTAGTTTTATTAAAAGTAATATTATTAACTATCTCTTGAGGCAATACGTATATATCAGACAGTGTAAAATAATTTGTATAAAAACTTTGATTATATAATTTTGTAGTAATATTTTTATCTTTAAAAAGGTACGTACTAGTCTTATAACCTGACACTGGAGCTCCTGCTGTGTGAGTATCCTCTCTCATTATACTCGAGAGAGTGGTTGTAGTAACCGCCATATAATCATAACCATCATGTAATACAGTATCAAATGATTCAATTGTCTGTGCACTTATATCTCTGAAATCAGTAGTTATATTAATAGGAACATTCCAACTAGTTGTATGAGTTATTGTCGATGTATCAAAATCTAATACCGTAATAGGAGTATCTAAACTTGTTTTATATAGCTTATATATATTTCTATTAGTAGCCACATATAAGATATCTTTTGACGACTTACAATTAACTATTTTTTTAAAATTACTTCCTTCAGGTTGATATAATTTTTGCTGGGCAAGTGTCGGTGGTGTTCTATTTTCCTCAAACACATAAATTTCATATGGTAAATACGTTTCAAATAAGGATACAGGTGTGCCTATAATATTTGTAATAGGATCATATTCAAAAATTCTACCATTCGATGTAAGTATATATCCACGTACAGTTTTATCTGTATTAGATAGTTCATCTATAACAAAAGAAACTGGAATATCACCGCGCTTATCATCATACATCGGTCCATGTCTAATTTCATTAATATAATTAAAGTTTAAATCATATATTTTAATACTACGAGTACCGTTATCTAAAATATACAATTTTTTATCATACACGCTAACACCTATAGGGTCGACTAACCTGTTTTTAACTTGAGTATATTGAGTACCTCCTAATGTTTTTAATAAAAGACGACCAGGATTAGTTTTATCATCAGCTCCGAGTCGCTGAACCGCCGCGTCATTAGTTAAAAGACCGGATATATCAAATTTAAATAATGTAAGATTTCCTCTATCTAAAACAAATAAATACTCGTCTACAATATCTACACTTACAACCTGTTTAAATTTAAATGCATTTGATGGTGTTACACCATCCTTATTGTCAGGACTGAACTCAACAAAGTTTCCTGATAATACTGATTTAATAGTCCCGAATGCAGTAGTACTTTCAACTACAACCGAGTCACCTGAGCTATATGTAAAGTATACAAAATGATTACTATCAATTTTTTTCGTTATATGTGTTTCAATATCAGCGTGCATAGAGGAAAGACTATTTCCAGAAGCTGGATTAAGTGCTGTATCAACAAAAGTCGCAGTAAAATTCTGATCAACATTAATGTAAGTACCAACAGCTTCTGTAGGTGATGATGCTGTTACTATTTCTGCATTAGCAATTAAATACAAATAATTCCGATAAAGTTTACGAATACTATCATTGTATACTTCAGTCACAGCAAAATCATTGTGACTAATTTTAATATCTTCTAAAGAGTATGGTAGATTAAGTTCCGGGCTTTCAAGCTTACCTAACACTCTATTCGCATGATAACCAATACCAGTTACCGCGGTAACCTCATTGTATAGTGTATGACCCATTATTAATTATTTAACATTTTTATCTTAATTTAACAGATTGAAGTTACAAAGACATTTGTAAATATTTATGATGCCTCGAAAAAAAGTAAAAAAAGAAAAACACAAAATAACTCCAGATCTTATTTTAGATTTATACAAACACACAAAAACGTTGCCTGATCTAGAAAAAACAGAAACAGTTGATAAAATTAAAGATCTCGTAAAATACATAGGAGACGAAATTAATATCGACTTAAATGACATCAAAAATTAACTTATCTTGGGAAAGTATTGAGCAAGATATATCCTTATTAGTAAAACAAGTAAAAGAATTCCATCCTACTTGCATTCTTGGGATTGCCAACGGTGGAATGATCCCTGCTGCTCTCTTAGCGAAAAAACTTAAAGTAGATAAACTACTATCATGTAATTTAAAATCTTATCAAAGCGATGCACCACGGAAAGGACCTCATAATATAAATGATATAGTAAAACAAATTTCCTTTCCTACACAAGACGAATTAATGAGAGAGAGAGTTCTAATAGTTGACGATCTTGTTGATACAGGATTAACTTTAAAAAAGGTGTACGGTAATTTTGTTATGTTTAATGATCAATATAATATAACTTGGGATTTTGCTACATTATATTATAAACCCAAGACAACCTTCATGCCTGATTATACAGTAAGAGAGTTTGATGATAATGATTGGATAGTTTTTCCTTGGGAAAACTAATTACATATAACCAATCATAGTTAAAGTATGACCGTTGTCAAATATCGTAGTAGATTTATTCGCCTCAGTAGCTAACCCAAACCGATATTGAAATTTAACACTACCGTCGCTCGCTCCGCTTAACGGACAATAAAATTGCACGGAGCCGCCGGGTGTCTCACCAGCGTCGTCAGTACCCGTTCGTTGATATGCTGCTGAAAGAGGAACAGAAGCATTATTATCAAGTTGACCTTTTTGAACTTCTAAAAGATGATGTTCATTAGCACCAGCTTTTGCAGCATGACCAGGCCATACAAATTGAAATAAACCTGCAGTAGATGTTTTAGGAACACCGGCCGGATTTGTATATGTAAGAAACGCTCCAGAGTTTGCAGTAGCGCTTGCTGCATCTGTATGAGAAATTGTTACAGGTGAACTAAGGAATTTTAAAGTACCGTCAGCAAAAGCTACTGAGTCTGTATTAGCAGATAATTGACCACCAGCTGTAACAACAACATTTCTATTACCAGTACCTTCCATCGATACCACAAACGCACTTCCACTAGACATACTATGAGTTGATATAGTACCACTAAAGGTCACATCTCCTGAAATATCACCACCAGAAATAAAATCACCTTTAATATCATCATTTTGTACATGTATATTACCAAACGGTATACCAGAGTTAACAGATACCCAACTAGTTTTGTCACTTGCGTCAGTCGCAGTTAATAACATAACAGTTGTAGCACTAGCACCAGGAACTGAATCTGTAACACCATCAGCCTTTTTATAAGTAAGCGCAGGAAAGACAGCTAAATCTCCTTGCATAGCAAAACCACCTGTACCATTAGCAGTAGGATATGCAGAAGCTTGTACTAATTTAGTATGAAAATGCCGGCTCAAAGAACCACCACTAACGTGTGTAGTAGTACCTAGAGACCTACCACCAACTACTGCACCATCACCAACTACTACTCTAAAGGCATCTGTAGAATAACCAAGCTCACCTTCACATAATGTAGTGGTTTTTCTATCGGTGTCAGTACCGCGTCTTAAAAACAATCTAGCCTTCTTAACCTCTGCCATATAAAATATTTAATATCTAGATGTCATTAATACAAGTTTTATTAAATAATTAAAATGAACAAAAACGAGACCTATTATGCTTTACCTTATCAGCAGGGTAGCTCTCTTAAACTCGAAATTCGAGAAACAGTAAAAGGTAACGTAGTTAAGACATATAGATACCCAGGTACTTTAGATGGCTCTCCTGTCATCTCTGGAGATACTGTAAGCTTTACAGTAACAATAGGTTCTTATAGGAAAATGATAATCCAGAATATAAAGACTGGAAAAAAAGTTGAACGTCAAATTCGATAGCATAAATACTTATGTTATGAATAACTTATTAAATTACTTAACAAAACCGCAGGTAGCAAGATCATACAGTCCTATGTTTGATCTTTTTAATACACTAGAAGAATCGTTTGCCGGGCCTGGCCCGTCTTTTTCAAACGACAATATTCGTTTTAACGAAAATAAAGAGAGCTCCAATATTGAAATTGATCTCCCTGGTGTAAAGAAGGAAAACCTTAAAGTCACTTACAATGATGATACAGATGTGGCATATGTCGAAGCTAAACGAACCATTACTACGAAAACTGGTTCTAAGGAAGAAACATATAACCGATCATTCAGAATTGATGGGCATGACTTTAATACAGAACAACTGAAAGCAGAAATTACTGATGGAGTTTTGCGCATTAATGTTCCAAGAATGGAACGCAAAGAACAAAAAGTAATTAACGTAGAAGTTGCTTAAACCTTCTCATCTTATATAGTATCAGGTGGCGGAATATTTAAAGGTTTATCCAAACCATATTTCGCCACCTTTCTTTTCATGGACGACAGGATCCGCCTGAGATCTAATATGACTATTTAATTCTTTACCTACCACGCGAACACTATCTTTATCTGCATATAACTTAAGTGGTAAGTTCTTAAACGGATGAGTATGAGGATAAGTCTCTACAAAATTATCATTACTCGGAGCTACTAACGTTAACGTACAACCGGTACACGACAATGGTCGACCCGGTTTAGGATGATTAGCCATCATACCACCCTCGATGTTAACATTAAACGATAACCCTTCTAATAATCTACCAAACACTGATACTGGTTCTGTTTCTTGTATTTCAACAGGCGCTGAAACATGATGAACACTCAACTCTCCTTCAACATGTGCACCTCCTTGAATAACAACATTTTGACTAACACCTAAATTACTATCTACTAATACTTGTTTACTGTGTTTATTACGTAAAGTTAACATTTCAGCAGCAATATCGATCCGTTTAGATGACATATTAATTTCATACTCTGAACTTATATTAACTTGCTGACCAGCAATGTTTGTTATTGTGCCTCCAATATCAACTCCACCTGTAGACTTAATACTAACTCCACCACTACCTACTAAGACATTCCATTTATTACCGATGTTTTGTGTATAATCTCCTCCTGGGAAATCATCCTGATGAACATATTCTAATAAAGCCGATGCTTTCTTTGTAGTGACAACACCTTTATCAAATGCTTGTACTTCGTAATTTTCTATTTTACCAACTTCATCTATACGCACTGACGGAAAATCATTATAAATTAAACCAATATTTTCTATTTTATGCTTTGTAATGTTTACAATCTCACTACCACCTAGGCCTAATTTTTTCTCAATATTAACTATCTTTTGAATCTTTGTTTGGAGATTATCTATTACAGTCTTTTCCTTGTCTGTTTCAACCTGCCACTTACCATCACGACTAGACGGGCTTTTACCTGAACCGTTACACACTGGACACTTAGATTTACCTAAGAACTGTGCAGGGCTACCTGGATCAATTAAATCACTAATAGTATCAGCATATACTGATTGAACACCAGCAAAGAAATCAAATGAAGCCGTAGCACTATCATAAGGAAAATTTTGTTTAACGCCCATAAAACTATATGCATTGTCCCATATTTGATCTTTTAAACTCACCGAACTACAAAGCGGACATGGGGCTGGAGTACCAAGTTTCTTTTGAATACCTGAGGTCTTCTTTATAAAATCGTTAGGATCTGTTATTACTTCAGCTCTTTTAAGCTCAAATAACTGCTTACCATCGGCAATATCATCCATAAGATCTCGCCATTCTTTTTGATAATCTCTATTTAGATTACCAATTTTTTTATAATAATCTCCATTAATAATTTGATCGTAATCTCTACCAACATAATCATTCTTAGTACCATTAACAGTAAAAAACTCATCACCTTGAACTAATTTTTGATTATTCTTTGTTGCAAACTCTATATTAACATCATTATTAAACTCTTTAAAGGAGCCAGAATAATGAGTTAATTTTAACGACTCTTTATTATCAGTACTAACTATCTCTATAGTACCACCCTTTTGATTTATAACATATTTATTTCTATAAATATCTGTGTTATGATTATAGTCAGTACTTATATTTTCATACGAATTAGGATAATCTAAATCAGAATTATATATTGATTTCCACTCAGCCTCACCATACGTAGTTGCAAAGTAAACAGGCGAATTTGGACTTCCTCCTGCGAAAAACATCCATACATGAGCACCTACATTAGGTACACTGAAGCTACCTTTTGCACTATTAGAATAAGAAGTTGGAACATAATTATATGAAAATTTATTTACATTATTAAATCTAACTTCATTTTTATCTGAAAATGCATCAGTAACTTTAAGGTCATGATGCTCATACTTTCGAGCAGGCTTTTCACCTATACCATCGTCATTAAGTTTATATGTATCGCTACTAGTAGGTTTTTCTCCAGCTGCATCGGGCATAGATATTGAACTGGCGATTTTATTCGAATCTGATATTGTCGCGGCTTGACTGTATGCATTATATCTTGCAGGAGCAATGCTACCTACTAACGGAGATGCACACTCGGCCCATGGAACAATAACTTTAAGCTCTTCTATAATATCTGTAATATCACTATCAATATTTTTTCCAATAAACTTAAAGGACTTATCTTTATTATTCTCATCCCAGTTCTTATATACTGTAGGTGATATATGAGGCACCCATATTTTTATCTTACCACTTTTATCAGGATCATTATTTTGTATAACTATACCTAAATGATTACCGAAATATTTCTCGGATTCATTTGAATTTGCATTTACATATATACTCATTTTGTTTATTTTACGTATTTGGATCTTGTAACCCTAAAGCCTCGTAACCATATTTGTCAATATCTTCTTGAGATACACCTCCACTAGGTCTACTAGGGGTGGTGCCTCCAGTATTACTCACCATCATAAAACTAGAACCACTAGTATTAAATTCTTTATTACTAGCCAATTGCGTATTAATTCGGGCGGCTGCATCTTTATTCTGTTTTCTCTCTTCTTCACTCATCCATTTACCGCCTTGATCACCTTGGCCAGTATATACATATGTTACCTTACCTCCTTTAGAACGACTTTTAGACCTCACAATTGAACTAACAGTATTCTTACTTACTGCTTGGCCATCTTTAACACTTTGCTTCACAGTACTCATAATATTATCACTGTTTTCTGTAATTGCCTGCATTTTAGCATCTGGGTTCGTTCGCCAATCTCTTAAATCTTTTTCTGAAGTATAATCCCTTGTTGACGATTCTCCTATAGCCTTAGGTTTGGGTGCTCCCTCATCATCTACTTGATTTTTTTTATCTTTATCTTCATATGCTGCTTCTCTTCTTCTCTTTCCTTCCTCAAAAGCATTCATAAAGTCTCTTATTTCGGCAGAAGAGGCTGGTGTAGCTTCAGGACAAATTGATCTAATTGATCCATGTAAACTTTGTTTAAACAACGTTAATTGATGTATTTTAATTTTCTGATACATTAACCCTCGAAGTTCTGCATCAATTTTTTGTTCTAATTGATTCCGAAATTTTCCTAAAATACCATTTAATCTATCTTCAAGATTTATTAAAAAATCTAAAGTAGGAAATTTATTAAGTAAGTCTCTTACTGCTTTGTTAATACAGCCGACTACTGTTTGCATAAAGGTTTGCTTGAGAGCGCTGATCTGAGTGTTAATAGAATCTAATACTGCACCTCCTAGACTTTGTAATAAATTATCTTGATCTAAATTTACACCGGTAAATTTTTCTAAGGCACTTGTTATACCTTCTTTTGGAGTTAACTTCATTCCTTGTTTATAAGCCTTAACAAGTTCTTTAACTTGTCTAGGCATAACCGATGCAATGATCCCAGTTTTTTTATCTCCTGATATCTGATCTTTTATTTTAGTAGGATCTAAAATATCTTTAACAGCGTCAATTTTTTTCTTAATCGCCTCTTTTATTAGTTTTACCGATATTAGGCTTTTAATATTTGCCGCTAGTTCCATAAATGGCGGTATCATTGGGATCGCAATCATCTTTTTAAGTGCGGCGATCGCGCCAGCCGCAGCAGCTGCAGCACCTCCTAGTGCTTTTTTTGCTGATCCTTTTATATCTGGCATGTATAATTATTTATTACTTGATCTTTGTAGTAGATATGCTATAATAGTGCTTATGATTAAAGTCTCTCATGAGTCGCCCATCACTCTTCTTCCGGAGTCTATATTATATAATGATTATCAATATTGCTTAGTGCACTTAATGGAAGAAGAACCAGAATACAGAGATTGGTTTCTTGGTCGATATAAAGCGAAAAGACCGGATGGTGAAATCTTATTAGATAATTCTATTTTTGAGCTCAAAGAGGCATTTGATTCGGCAAAATATGCAGAGTGGTGTGAAAAGATAAAGCCGAATTATTACATTGTACCTGACGTATTAGAGGACTCAGAAGGTACAATGGATAATTTTAAAGAGTTTACAGATGAATATAAGGGCTTACCCGGTGCTACAATAGGCGCTGTTCAAGGAAAAACGTGGTCGGAAGTCGTTGAGTGTTATAGGTTTATGTCAGCGTATGCTGATTATATTGCTATTAGCTTTGATTTTAGCATGTACGATGTAACTGGTTTTAGTAATTTACTAACCCCTAAAAAATTAATGCGACAAACTACAGGAAGACAACATCTTGTAAAACGACTTATTGATGAAGGTTATTGGAACTGGAATAAACCACATCACTTGTTAGGTGCTTCGCTTGCTAGAGAGTTTAAATGGTATGTAAATAATAACGTCTATAATATTAGAAGTCTTGATACATCTAATCCAGTAGTCGCAGGCCTGTTAGGGTATCAATATAATGGTGATTTTGGTCTCAATCATAAACCTAAGCAGCTATTAGCAGATCTTATCCATGCTGATCCTGATGAAGACGCGAAAGAGATTATTAGATACAACACCAGCCAATTCAAAAAAATTATTAAGCGATGAAGTGGGTAGCATTTTTTAGTCAGACTGGTTCTGAAATAGTTAACATATCTAGAGCTATTGACAAATGGCCTGATCTTGTTGTAACTAATAAACAAGACGATAAAACTACTCATGTTGAACTCGTACAACGAGTCAGATTAGAACATACTAAATTAATTACACTACCAAATTGGCCTAAAGAAATAGATTATACTAGAGCTGCCGATCAACTAAATTATTCTATTTTAAATGAAAACTGGAAGGAAGAAGTATTTGTTACTCTTCATGGTTATCTGAGAATATTACCTCCTCATTTTACTAGATCATCTAATATCTATAATGGTCATCCTGGAGCAATACATATACATCCTGACTTAAAAGGATTTAACCCACAAAAGAAGGCTTGGGAGGCAAACCATATTCGAGTCGGATGTGTTATTCATAAAGTAACCCCTGAACTCGATGACGGACCTGTTGTAGCGAAATGTATTATTAATAATAATTTTGATTCATACGATAAGCTAGAGAGAGCGCTACACGTTGAATCTTCAAAATTATGGATAAATTTTTTAAATGAAAGATTACGATAAACTTAAAGCGGAAGTAGAGCAGGATTATCCTGAGACATGTGCAATGTTAAAGAACTTGCTCGAAGAAGAATATAAATTATTCATTCAGAAACAACACGACTATGGTCCAGGGAATATTTCAGTAGGTCAAGACTTATCAAAACCTGATGGACAACATGTCGCCAAAACGGGCCTAGTGTTCCGTATTCATGATAAGATACAGAGACTAATTAATCTCGTTATTGTGAAACGTAGTGATGCGGCCAATGAGCCAATTATCGATGCTTGGAAAGATTCAAGTTTATATTGCAAAATTGCTCAGCTAGTCGATAATGGTGTCTGGGGTAAATAATGTTAATATCGTTTACAGGAGCTCAGTCTTCAGGAAAAACAACATCACTCAATCATTGGAATGATTGTAGGAATCATTGGAATGTAGTTCCTGAAGTTACTCGTAAACTAAAAAGACAAGGATTTAAAATAAATGATGATGGAGGTGACTACATCGACACTCAAACCGCAATATTAGTTGATCATCTAAATAATATTTTTTCATATACTAATACAGATATGGATACTATTTTAGATAGATGTCTTGTCGATGGTTTTATTTACACTCGATATTTCCGAATGGAAGGTAAAGTGAACGAATTCACGGATAAGATGTTCTCGGCAATGCTAAGAAGATATATTTCGAAATATGATTATATCTTTTATACTAGCCCGTATAATGTAGCTCTGATTAATGATGGCGAAAGATCTATGAGTGAAAGTTTTCGCAATAAGATTATTAAGCTATACGAAGATCTAATTATAGATAAGTATCCAAATGTTTTTGTACTTGAAGGGAGTGTAGAGACACGCTATAATAAGATGATAGAGATAATGTATCATGAGTAAACTTGATAATAAAAACGTAAGCAAGCATCTAGGTCAAACTAGTACATATAAATCCGAATATGATAATAAGCTCTTAGTAAGAGAGCCTAGATCTAGCAATCGTAAGCATCTTAAAATTGAAGATAACGATCTACCGTTCGTTGGTTATGATGTCTGGAACGGATACGAGGTTTCAGGATTAATGGATAATGGATTACCTGTTAACGCTGTCGCTAAAGTAGTGTATCCTTGTGATAGTAAATATATTGTCGAATCTAAATCTATGAAATTATATTGGAATAGTTTCAATATGACGAAATTTGGCGAAACGATAGAAGATGTTGTAAGCAGTATTGAATATCACGCTGCAACTGATCTCAGTAAACTGTTGGAAACAGAAGTAAAGGTTAAATTATTCTCTTGTGATACAGATTTGAGAGGAGTATCTAATCCATTCTTAGAATCATACGATGGTCATCCAAACTCTTTAGCAATTATCCCAACTAAGAAATATGTAAGGTTGGAGCACTTTCTGACAACTGGATGGCGTGCAAAGTCTGAGATTGAGATTACTAAGTATAAAGAAGATCCATCTATATTTGATACGAAATATACCTCAATGGCGGAGCCAAATAATCTAAATGTAATGTCTTCATTGCTTAAAAGTAACTGCCGTGTTACATCACAACCTGATTGGGGAGATGTATTTATTCACATCGAAGGTCAATGGTTACCAGGAGTAAAAGAACTGCTTGAATATATTGTTTCGTTTAGAGACGAAAATCACTTCCATGAGGAGATATGTGAAACCATTTATAAACGCTTGTACAATAGGTTCTCCCCGCGGGAATTAATGGTTGCATGTTTATATGCAAGAAGAGGTGGATGGGACATTAATCCGATTAGAGCTAATAAAATAGACCTAATTGATGAGATGATGTGGGATGAAACTATCCCGTGGATTAAGACCATTAGACAATAAAAAAAGAGCGCCCTTTCGGGCGCTCTTTGATAATAAACAATATATTCGGCTTACTGGAATACTGTAGACTGCGCTGCCGCAGCACCACTGTTAAACTGTAAACCAAGACCAGCCACAAACACAACATGGTAATAGTTGGCTGCACCAAAGAGGTGATCAACAACACCATAACGTGTTAACATACCGACCTTCGGATAGAAGCTATTCGGATCAATCGAACGCTGCACCATAACCGGAATATAAGGACAGTAAATGATACCAGTATCATAATACTCAGGTCCTTTATAACCAAGTAATGCATATTCAACCCTCGTCGTAGACCCTTGATAACCTTGTCCCAGATTATATGTAGCCTCGGTACGTGTATCGCGATAAACGTTAAAACGTCCACCAACGTTACCAACCTTAGCAACACCAACCGGTTGTGTGTTAACGTTACCGTTAACGGTCATCCAAGAGAACTCAGGGAGCATCTCAAGAATAGCGCAAACACTAGGTGTTGCAACAACAAAGTTAGCAGCACCACGGCGATTGCGAACAGCCATCCTGTTAGCCTCGACGATTAACTTCTGATAGAAGTCGCGGTTTCTCTCACCCTGCCAGCGTGCATCAGCAGCCGACACCTTATAGGTGGAATAACCAACACCGTTCCCGCCACCAATAGCAGCTTGAACCATGCGAATAATCATCTCACGGTCGATCTCAGCTTGAATCTCATACGACATAGCATTTGTCAACTCAGCGTCAACATCAATACCATTCATATTCTTAAGATCCTGCTCAAGTTCAACTGACCAGCGAGCGTTCAACCTACGAGTACCAGCCTCAACAGCTGTCTTCTCGAAGCTCAACTCAACTGTAGGAGCTGACGAAGCCTTATCAAGCTCAAAAGCAGATAAAGCAGCGGCAAAACCTTCGTCTTGTGAATCAAGACCAGCAGATAACCAGTGACCAGAGCCAATACCAGCTGTACTCGCCGCTAACGAGGTATCTTTAGTACCCGCTTGAACGGTCGAGCTACTTACACCAGTAAATGATGTACCTAAGTAGTTGTGACCCAACTCACCATCAGGGGCGTTAGCAGAACCTTGTGCGGCCGCGCCAGTATTACCGGTTGTTGCATCAGTTGCATCGCCAATATGTGAAGCAGCAGTAGTATCTGCGGCAGCAGTGTTACCAATGGTATCTGCACTATACTTATAACGAAGAGCAAATGCGAGACCAACCGGTCCACTCATCGGCTGCACACCAACGATCTCGTTAGTGATCAACTCGGGGAATGTACGGCGAATCATCGGAATAAGAATCTTCGGTAAACGTGCATCATTAGATGCATAAGTATCACCAGAACCATAAGTTCCGCCCGCTTGACCAGCACCGACACCGACGCTTGAACCGAACGACCCTTGATTAGCAGCTGCGTTACCAGATGTGTTACCCTCTCTCAAACACCACTCTTCTTGATTCTCAAGGAGAATGGCAGTGTTCATCCGCGTATGCGGATTCTCAATAGGCGAAACTTTGTCAGAGGTATAGTCCAAAACTGGACTCCACTTCTCCAACAATTGCTCCGCTCTATTATTATCTATATAATTAGTATTAGGACGTGTATTAGTTTCGTTCATAATTTAATTAGTTTCCTTTCATTTATAATAATTTTTCCGTTGCATTGGAGAATCAGGTAATATATACCTCAACATTTATAGTCTCATACTCTTTAATTCTTGAGCATAATAATCAACAGGAGTGTTAGGCTTTTCAGTCCCCTCCTCAATTGTCTGAACTTCAGCATCTTGAGTCTTATTGACTTTCAATGCCTCTTCCTTTAAAAAATCAAGAGACTCTTGAGCTTTCTTGTCAAAGATATTGACTGTATACTCAAAATTCTCTTCAATAAACGTAAGATCTTTATCTTTAAAAGTTTTTCTTACAAAATTCGTTTTCTTCTCATCAAGACCAGCCAGCTTCCTCTCTAAATAAAGGTCCTTTTTAAGGTGTTCTAACTCTTCAGAAACTGCGTTATGTGATTCAGTAAGCTCATTAAGTTCTTTCTTTTGACCAGTAATAGTGTCTTTACCATCCTTAACTGCTTCTCTAATAGAATCACTAGCTAATACCATATCAACTGAAAGCATCTTGCGAATATCGCTAAGTAAAGAATATGCCCTCTTATTTGTAGCGGCCTCTTCAATTGTCTGAGTAGGAATAGCCTCTTCTATATATGAATCAAGATAATCAGAAACAGACTCAACAACAGTATTTTTCAACGATGTTGCTTCCTCATTAATAGACTGACGGTAGCGACGAACAACATTCTTTAATTTACGAGTACGGTCATGATCAACAGCCTCAACCACTTTATTGAGTTTTTTCGTATGATCTTTATCTATAGCCTCTAAGAGCTCTTCTAACTTCTTAGAGTGTTCTGCGTCTTGAGTTGTGAGAGCGGCTTCGGTCGCGATCTTTGAACGCTCATCAGCTTTCTTATCAACTGTTTCATTAAACACTGTTTCAATTTGTTTAAGACTATCCTCTGTAAGAACGTCTTTACCTACTTCTTTAAGTAAATCAGATATGTTGCTCATGACTAAAATAAATCCTTTTTGGTTGCTTTCGCTATTTTTTGTTTAATTTTGGCTTCAACTACTGCCTTTAACTCTGTAGTTGCACCAGCATAATTTTTATCAATAATATTACTGATAAATGACTTGATCTGTTTATTCCGATCCATCGTAATTATTTAATTAAATTATACCCTTTTTTTAAAAGTTTTGAATGAGTTCAATGAACTTACCTCTAAAGTATTCATCAATATCTCTACGTGGTAACCTCTTCAAACTCTCTTCAAACCTATCAAAATGCTCTTCAAAATCTCCGCTACGATTTAAAATCCATTGTTTTGATTCTAATATGCCATTAACAAACGCATCTGAATAAGACGGATCGGCAACACAATCAATAGCAACTAACTTCATTTCAGTAACATGACCAACCTCACTATCAGTATCTTGATCAATCTTACCTAATGCTCTTGATGACATACCAACCCTTACACCGTCTGTAACTAATTGCTTTACTATAGTACCGCAGGGAGTTTGTAACACCTTACTCTTACCATAAAAAACGTTACCGTCTTGTTTCATTTCGGTAACTATATGACATGCTCTTTCTAAATCGACTTCAGCTGTAGTAGGATGATTCAACTCACCCATGGCTCGGTCCGTCTTAATCATTTCTTTTTGATATCGAGTGACTTCCTGAACCATGTTATCTAAATCATAAACACGTTTATTCTTATTAATCTCAGAAGCCATCATATACGGCCCTTTGATATATAATCTAGATTCGGATTGATTATTCTGTTCTTCTACTACATACTCGAACTCTAAAGGGTCCGTTTTCTCTACTAGCAATTTAAAGGCCATAGCGCTATAAAATATTTATTGTTTATCTTATCTTTTTCCGTTAAATAATTCCTTTTCAGTAAGAATTAAAAAATTATAACCATGATCATCAGCCCATTGTTTTGCAGCTTTCCACTTAGATTGATTAATATCATACGTAGCTTGCTCATGTAATAATGTGCTTTGTTTCTTTCTTCCTCTCATAACCGGGCGTTGAGTTTGACTATATGGCTTTATCTCTACTAAATATTTTACCTTTTTATCTCTCTCTTGTAATACTAAAGTATTATCAACATAATACTTATGTGTTCGAGAGTCTATAGGACTTATATAAGGAACAACGACACACTCACTCGTCCATTCGAGTACGTTTGGATTATGATCGCACCATTTAAAAAAATGTAATTCCCAAGAACTCTTATATTGAGGATATTTCTTACCGAGAAATTTTTTATTATGAATAGGTCTATATATACCTTGCTTAAAGGCGCCCTTTTTATGCAAAGCCATTACCCTACAAAGAACATAGGAGGTTCTGAATCTCCGAAACCAGCTGTCGCACCAGTATAGAGCCTTTCTTCTAACTCCTTTTTCTCCAATATTCCTTCCTGTAAGATACCAGCATCTAGACCTGTACCGCCAAATAATTGAGCGTTACCGAACTTACCTCGAACACGGCCTAATGTAATTTTAGTTAATGCAGTAGCATATTGATACACCCATGGCTCTTTAATTAAATCCTTAAGAGGTTTTTCGACATAACAACTCACTACACCATAAAACTTTTCCTTCGTCTTAGGCTCAGGTATCATAAGTAACCGCTGCTTAGCATCATCAAATTTAAACCAGCGTTTTGTTGAGAGCATTTTCTCTCGCGTCTCTAACCACTGCTTTAATATATACCAACTAATTAAATCAAACCCATAATTACCCATTGCGTAACTAAAATAAGTTTGTTGCGCTAAAGTTTGCTCAATTGTAAATAGTGTATTTAAACTACTACTTGTTGACTCATCATAACTAAAAACGTCTATTACCTTTCTATTTTGTTTAGTGAGACCATCAAAGTATCCTATATTACAGCTCCTTGCTGTAAGGGCACTTTTAGTAGTACTATCATTCCGTGTATTTTTTCGTGTTGCGGTAACTACTACATTTGAATATTCGTTACCAGTTGTAGTAACACCAATTTGTATGACATTAGACCCAGTAGTCGAAAGCGAACTTACAGCAGAAATTATTGTGGACGCTGTTGTGTATACATCACCGTATTGACTTATATCAACAGTTGCAGGACCGCCACTAGCTGATGTGCATGTAATTAAAGACTTTACTACATGCACACCGGCGTCATCGCCAGATGCTGTTGCTACAAATGTATATTCAGAAGGATAAGTTGGAATGACACCACAATCAAATTTAAATAAAGATGTGAATTTTCCACCGTACGAATCGTAGCCAGTCCCTGAAACAGTCGCGGCTGTTGTCGTGGGTAGTAAAGTAGATTCTCCAGCAGACGTTTTAACGTCAGTTGAATATTTAGCGTCTAATTCATTTGTAAGAAGAAATAATCTACTAAGATCTAATCCTTTACCTTGCTCATATTTAGAACTATCAAGAACTAAGTGCTCTAAAGTATATCCAGCAAACTTAGAAAACATTTCTATCGATTGAGCTATATGAGTAAAGATCTGGTTCCCATGTAGTTCTAAATTAATAGTAGGGTATCCTAATCCATATGTGATCCTGTCAGCTAATTCTTGATAGGTATCAACTGAATTCGCGAGATATGTAGAATATAAATGACTCCCTGCATCTAAATAATCATTTGTCCATGTACTAGTGGCCACATAATTATTTATGTTGGCAACGCTGAAGTTTCGCCACCTGCAGTAGGCTCTGGAGTAGGTACTTCAGTATCAGCACCAACGCCCGGGGGTGCCCCACCGCCAATCTCTGGTGGAGTTTCTTCACCTGGAGGTGAACCTGGAGGTGAACCTGGAGCTGGGATTCCACCGCCACCAGGTGGTGGTGCCGCCCCACCTCCGATAGCCCAATCTGCGCCACCGCCTCTAATTTGCTCTAACTCATACTGTAGTGCAGCATCTTTCCTAAGCCACTCTCTATTAGCTTTAATTTGCTCATCTGTCCATCCAAGATATTCTTTTTGACCGTATCCTTGTGATATAGATTCATTACCGGCAATATTAGTGAAATTATTAAGCTTAAGATCCATTATTTGTTGCTTACGTAATTCAAAATAATTACGTGGAGGTGTAAAGGTTAAATCAAAGACGTTCTCTCTTAAATCAAAATCTTTCCACACATGCTTTAATTTAAGATGAGTAATAAAAGCATCCTTCAAACCAACAGCGAATTGATGTTGCAATCTAACAATAAAATTAGCAAACTTTAATTCCTCTCTTAAGACGGTTGCATCAGCACTATATTGAGAAGTGTCTGACTCAATTCTATTAGTCGGAACTTTAAGAGCCTTATATAACTTTTTAACGAAATAATTTAAATCATCTAACTCACCTAAATTTTGACCACCTGGGAGAGTTTTAACTTCTGTACCTTGACTTCCTTCTCTTTTCGGGAACCAATAAGCGTCTAAAATAGACTGCGGATTAAACGAATCTACTCTTTTATTATCATCTAAACTAAATGTTTTCTTACTCCAATAATTTTGCATCAAGCGACGCATGTATCCTTCTGCTTTAGGAGTACTCATATTACCAACATCAACATTAAATACCAAACGCTCTGGAGCTCGGACTAATCGATATATAATAATTGAATCTTCAATTAAAGATAACTGTCTATAAGCTCTCCGTGCATTCTCAATAAACGGAATTCTAAAAGTTTTATTCTCATTCCATGTACCGGAATTTACATATGTAATCTGATTTTTTTCCATTGGAATAAAATCTTTATCTCCCTGAGCTTGATACTGCTCTTCTGCTTCTTTATGATGTTTAGCTTTTCTGAGTAAATATGCTTTAATGTGCATATTTTGAAAATTATCATATACGGGATCTATAGCTTGAGTAGGAATGTTTATAACACCTAATATTCCTTCTCTAATATGCTTCTCATGAATAATATTTTCAAAATAAAGTTCACCATCAACTAACATCGACCTTACATATTCCCATCCGCGTTCTCTAATATCAAATAAATTAATAAATTTATTAAACTCTTCATTTAATTGTCGCTTAACTAACGGATCAAAATCTACGACACTTCTCAATTTTAAATTAATTATATTACCATGCTCATCTTCATTAAGAAAGTCATCACAAATTTCATCCAATGCATCTGCTACCTCAGCAAACTGGGCCATTGTTCTATAATCTCGCAAACGTCTGTACTTATCTACATCAAGCGTAGCATACATTAGCTCGTTATACATCCTATCAGCTAAGAACGAGCCTATAGGTGCCGAAGATTCAGGTGCCTTAGGAGCAAGAATAGAGTGTTGCGCTAATAATTCTTTACGTAATGATCCCGCTTTATAGAAATCTTTAAACTTAGGATTCTGCTCAGTTACATCATCTATAATTGCTGCAGGAGATCTATAGGGTAAGTTACTTTGAATAAATTTCTGTAACCCTCTTCCGAATGTTCCTTTTTGTCCGTCTGGCATCTTAATTTATTGTTATTGTTGTATTTATATCCTTCGATAATGTTGTAAATCCAGCTTCATTAATTGGTACCACATCTATAATACCAGTTGCAGTTAACTCTGGAAACGCAACAGACATACTATTATAGTTATTTAATGTATAAGTGCCAGCGCTTGTACCTGTAGTTAGGAAATACCCATTCAATGCTGGGTCAATTGTCGTGCCGCCACATAAATATGGAAGTGATGTTGCAGTACTCAAAGGCCCTATTGTGTGTCCAATTTTAAATATATCTATATTACTAACAGTACTTAACATTACTCCTTCCAAGGAGTCAAAATTATAACCTTCAAAAAATCTAGTACCAGAGAACCCACAGGCAAGAGTTGTATATGTATTACCTCCGGTAAACTCTGGTCGCCCAGAGAGCTCTCTATGATCAAATGTACCACTAGTTAAAACACTAGTTAATGTTTCATTATATGTTATAAACTTACTCATATTAAATTACTCACCAAAATTTGAATAATGCTTTCCAAAATCATTAGTAGCTCCTGCTTGCCAATACATTTCATCATCTATCTCTGCTGTTACTGCTGATTGTCGACTATTTACAACCTTAATATCTACATTTTTATATCCTACATCAAGATCTTCCCCCTTATAAGGACCAAGATTAAAATAATGTGCAATATGATCTATTCTACCACACTTAAAAAAAGTGTTTGAACTCTCTCCTGAGTTTAAAACACCAATGACCTTCCATGCAGATAAGGCCACATTACCTTCATTAAATAACGCACACACAAAACTACCGGAATCGCCCGATTGCGCTCCTGCACCAGCTACAGCGCTTTCAAATCTGATCTGATCTACAAAACGCGGATTATTTCGCCGACCGCTTCCAATTGCGGGATCAGTAGCATCTCGTAAAGAGTGCGTCCTGTCACCTTTATAAGAGTCTCCCTGTCGATAACTATCACCATATCCAAAATTAACACTCCCGCTAGAGTTAATCGCTTGAACACTGATCGTACAAGTTGGACCGTATGGTTGACTACCAGGCCACCCAACAGGACCAGAGGTGCGTCCTGCAAAAAAAATAGGCGGGTCAGTTGTCAATAAGTTATTCAGTTCTGAAGTGGATGCCCAATCTAATTTTTGAGTAGAATCTGAAGCACCACCCACACCGCTAGCTCCCATCTGATGCTGCTTAAAGCTTTCAGTCCTACTAAATAAATCAGAAGCATAATCACCCGCAGTGTCTAGTGCAAAAATTGAAACATCTATCTGATTATTATCTCCTGTGAAAGGGTAAGCTCTTTTCACAGTACCTACCTTTAAAGTGTCTAAGACTGATTTTGAATCAGTATACTCATCCTGATTCGATCTTTGATAAACTGGGTATCTTATTTCTCCTTCAGCGAAAATAGTTTCATTAGCAGAGAGTATAGACCAATATGTTAATTCTCTTGAACCAGTAAATGAAGATATATTTTCAGCACCATTAATAGCGTTCGCTAAAACATGATTGTTGGTTACTCCTACTACAGTGTTATCATCTCTGTCAATAGCCAACCCTCCTAAAGTACCACCAGCCATTGACAGGTACCGAGGATGATCATAACCACGTGGCCCAAAGGTACCGAGTGATATACCTCCTTTTAAAGGTCTTTGTTTTTGTCTATGACTTTTTATTGGTTCGGGCCACGCCGAATCATCCGGACCAATAACTGGCAAATCGTAACAAGCTAGAGATCTGAAATTAACAGGACTTACTTGCACATCTGTTATTATTGGATCGTCTACTCCATTTACAGTAATACTTTCCGGAAATACATTATTACTACTAAGGTCATTAGCAGGTAATTTTTCGTCAACAAATAATACAATAGCCAATTCGCCGGTTCGGTTGTTACTTTTTATTTTACGACCTAGAGCTACATCTCCCCAAGTGAGATTTGATGCTTGTAAATCTCTAATTTTGAGTTCTATAAGTTCATGTTGTTGTTTACTGTAATTGCTCATGAATAATACCTTACATATAATTGATTTGGATAAGCATCGGACGCTACTGTAACTACTATTGTTCCAAAACCAGCAGGATTAATTGCTACTATACCCAAATAGCACAGTGCAGTTAATTCTGGAATTGCAATAGTTATACGATTCAAATTATTTATTTTCCACGTACCTGCAGGTAGAGGGACACTAGTACTTTTACTTAACTCATACCCCAATATATTATAACTTGGGTCAGTGCTTATTCGTGAATCACTACCAACACCAACGAGCGGCTCTTTAAAAAAATTCTCACCAGCAACAGTACTCAACATTATTGTTGTTACAGAATCAAAATTATAACCTTCAAATATTCTAGTGCTTGCAAAACCACAAAGAAGAGAGACATTACTCTCAGTAAATCCTGGATTTGCAAGTAATTGTTGATTTTCTTGATCACCATCATGCGCCTCAGGTATTTTTGGATTATCTGGGGGCATAATTAACTATACTCAAATGTATTCACTGGTATGTAATCCTGATCGATAACAAATATATTTTTAACATCTTCAGAATAACCCTTAAACAACCAGCCTTTGATTGTGAAATTTGTATTTGCAATAATTCTTGCTGGTTGAGTACCAGATACTTCAACCGGGTAATCTAAACTTAACTGACCATCCCACAGTACCTCAGTTCTAATCTCAAGATCACTAGCTAAATTTTGAGATGACGGTACTTTCCAGCTTATAATAATATATGGATTATTATATGGTACAAAATTACTTAAAATTTGATCCATGTCAGTCTGAAATTTTGTCATTATAGACATTGATATACCTATATTAATTGGGATAGGAGTCTTTAAAAGATCTGAATCAATAGAGCCACCACTAACTGTAGGAGATTTACTAAAATAAAATCCAGGAATCTTATTAAACACTCGATCGGCATCTCGTGAAATAGAAGTATAATGAACTGCAATCGTAGGAAGCCTTAAGGACTGAGCCTTATTAACTATGTCTTGAAGTGCTCTTTCTTTTGGTCCATAATAAAAGCCGACTTTAAGTTGATCTACAACATCCTTGTTTTTATTATATCTGTTTATAACGATACTATTAAAAGCAGTAATAAACTGCCGTATCATGTCTTTCAGCTCAAAACCATAATATTGGTTTTTCATTATAAATACTTATTAAATAAAACGGTCTAAAAAATAATCTGGTAACAAACTTCTATACTCCGGTAATAACTTTCTTATGCCTCCTGCATCAATAACATATGTAGTACTGTAATCATTTTCATCTCTAGTACACCTTCCACACTGTTGAATAAATGTAGTAAACATTTTATTTGTATACCATTTATAATCGTTTTTTGACATCTCTTTTACTCTTACATCTCCTAAATCTGGCCAAGGGCATTTAATGATAATACAAAACCGGGCGGCATCACCTTTTAAATCAACTCCGAAATTTAATGATGGGCTCGCTAAAACAGTAGGTTTAGAATTACCAGAATGTTCAGTTAATATATCTATATTGTCTTTATCTCCCTTTATACGATATAATACTCTATCACTTTTTAATTGATTTTTTAGCTTCAATGTTAAAGCATTTGACTGAGTATGAATTAATCCTTTTACATCATTGTGTTCTTCTAAAATTTCCTCTACACACTTAACAATTTTAGGAAAATATCTATCAATATTCTTTTTTGAGAGTTGAAATATACCAAATATAATTGGAGACAAGGTTGGGTCAAACGATGAAGGTAAATCTATATATTTAAAATCTTGTTCAGCTACTCCAAGAGTTCTCATGACACGCCTATAGTCAACAAAGGTAGCGGACATAAAGAGAACTTTGTCAGCATATTTAAATAAATGTTGTGCTAACACATCAATCTTTTTAGGTATTAATTGTATATATTTTTTATTATGAATAAAAGCTCTATTAATAATATATTCAGATTGTTGCCAAGTATCAATAACAAGAGACAAATCTCGTTTTAAATCAGCAATAAATTTAAATTCTTTCTTTACTGCATCACTTATTGTATCAGAATGTTTTTCAAGCATTCGAAGCAATTCAACATACCTACTTTCTAATTCGCTGTGTAATGTAATTAAATTATTATGAAATCGTTTTTTGTTAGATGAATACAATAAACTAAAATTATATCTATTTAACTTACCTAATTCAATACTACAACTAAACCGACTAACAATTATATTTTCTAATTCTGAAGCCTCATCACATACAATAAGCTGTCTATATTTTAAATGATCAGGTTTATGAAAAAAGCTCGAATAATTCTCTACACTTATTTTTGCAATAATAGATTTATTTTTAGCTTCATAATAATCACATCTATTACAGTCCCAGCATTCCCTTTTTAATTTAGAACTAAAAATACATGGAGCTGCATCTGCAAAACTCCGATCATCTAAATTACAAATATACGAGCCCTTACCTTTAAGAGGTTTTATATCTTTAAAATCTTTAGTATACTGATCTTGTAATGCTTTTGTTGTTGTTAATATTGATGTACCATAATTTTTATTTGCGAAGTCATCTGCATATTCATAGACTAATTTACCATTATCCCAAGACGTCTCAAATGCTCTATAATCGGAAACTACATTTGATAACCTAGATGGTAATTTTTGTAATCCGTTTGCTATTGTCTTTGCGACAAAGCTCTTTCCACAACCAGTCGGTCCTTGCATAACAACGAACTTTTTTTCCTTGAACGCATCAAGTATATTAGGTATGGCATATTGCTGACTCGAGGACGGAATATATCCTTTCGGGAAATTTTTAAGGCCCATTTGTATATTATAATATTTCTATAGAGAGAAGCAAGTCATGATATTTATTGCGTTTGTTTTTAATTAATCGATTAAGACGCACTTTCCATATAATATCATCCTGATGGATGTGTTGTAAAGTATAATCAAAATAAATGATTTTTTTATCAGTAATGATATTAAAAGGATATAATAGTTCTACTTTTTTATTATTGCTAAATAATAATTTAATATTAAAATCCTTTATCTCATATAACATAATTTGACCAATACCAAGAGTCCGTTTTTTAGATGTAATCTTAACGTTAGTAAGTAATAGCTTTTTTAATGTGTTATTAATATCTTCGTACGTCATGTATTCATAAACCCCATTTTCTCGCCTGCAGACATTGGCGCGATTTTCTCATTTAAATATACCCAAAACGTTTCATCTGCTTCTAATGTACTAATTAAGTCTACTGTATCGCAATTTATAGTCCTATAACCTTGCATTAAGATATCCCAAACTACAATTAAATTTTCTTGATTAGGATTATAATTCGGAGCTTCGCGTGGTGGATCATAATTTAAAATAGTCCGACCTTCCACAGAATTTAAAAGCTGTACATTATTAGTACATAACATTCGTCTAGTAGCGGGTCGACCAGGCTTAGGGTTCCGTCTTACAAACTTTACCTCACACACCTTATCTAATAATATAGCTTTAAGACTTGCTAGGCTGGTTATCATCGTCGTCTAAATCCTGACAAATACCAAAAAAACGTTGTTCATTTAAAAAGAGACAATCTCTAAGAGAATGATCATAACCGACTACTCGAAGATTATCAACCTTAATACCTTTATCATCAGGAAAGCAAACAACATCACCGGGTGAGGTATATGAACATCGAGGGCCTACTAATATAACTTTTGCTAATCGCCATGTACGTTTAACTTGAGATAGTGGAATATGTATACCGTTTCGTATAACAGATCGACCGTCATTCGATAAATCTACATATTGCGCTAGAACAATATCATCCATAACTTTACTCAACTTATATCCTTGAAGACTAAATGTATCAGTATCTTGATATGTATCTAAATTAATTAAACTACGCTTTACATCATGATCAAAAGCATCACGTTCACTGTCACTTAAATCTAACTTATCTAATGCTTGGTTGTAATGTTTTTTTATTGTTTTGTCACTCATACTTTTTAATATTTATCTTAAATGTTTCTGAATACAAATCCACTTCACGTTGTGACAGTTCATATTGCTTACATACCCTTTCATATGTAGTTTTATCTGTTTTTATTTTTTTAGTATAATTAATATATTTTCTTTTTGTTTTTGGAATTAAACAATGTAAAAAATTATAATGATCAACATTTATACTAAAAGCCGGTCCATACATATTAACACTATTGTTTATTAACGGAACAAACCGAGTGTCAGCAAACGTCACATACCTGTTCACTATATATGGAGAATAAATCTGTGCAGATGTAACGTCTATATCAATTTTATCCCGTTCAAATAAAATATTAGTTACAAAATCAAAAAAATTACTCGCTTGCTTCATAATACAGACAGTCTAAGACCCAATAAGTGATTTTTATACGAGTTTTGCAAAAAAAATTTGGACCATAGGTACAAACTAAAAAAACTAAATTCCAAAATCGCCAAAATGGGGGTTCACCCGGGTTTTGCGAAAAAAATCTAGACATAGAACCAAGACTTACACTGTCAACTTCGTTGTCGCAATAAACGCATCGTCCGTCATGGAATAGTACAAATCCACCACAATTTTCATGAATTCTTCCACTTGATTGTCGGTTAAATTGGTGGAAAACGCAAAAGATGGTGCTTTTTGACCAGCTAGTACGTTAATTGCAGTGTGACCAATCGCAACATTGTCTTTCGAATAGGTTATACTAACACTACACTTACCTTTTGGTTGAATTATCCCATGCTGTTCAAATTCTTTATGTACAATTAAGTCATCCCCGTCAACTTCGATCGGAGCTTTGAGATACTTCGTTGATAACAGATTCGCAATTTGCGTATTGAATAATCTTTGAAAGAAGACAGCACCCATAGGGCATAGATTAGGAAGCTCCCAACAAAAATTAACAGCGTCGTCAGAATAAATAAAATCATTGTTAAGAAGGTCTTCATTGTCGATCATTCCCTCCGTTTCTACCTTCATCGGTGACCGGAACGCAATAATATTTCCGATCGGGAGAGTCTTTTTCCGAAAATATTTATAAGCGAACCGATTGTGAATTAAATTACCATCATACAGATCGATATCTTTTAAAATCATATTAAGTATTATAGAATAGCCTTAAAAATAATCAACATGTCAATATGAAGATACATTTGTTTTCAATGTTAAGTTTGGATGAAAATGAATACCCAGATTTAAATCTATATAAACACTTTATAGATTATTATAAACAATTAGGAGTTAATTGTAAAAATTTTACTATTATACCTTGCGGTGTTGCCAATTATAAAAAAAACTTCGAAGAGTTTCGAGAAATAAATGCCGCTCACGGCATACCGAACCTAGATTTAATTTCAAAAAAATATGATATATTGCCAGCAAATATATTTTTATTAAAATGGCAAGAAACGATCAATAAAGAAGATTGGATTCTGTTTCCAGATCCAGATGAATTTATGGAATATGGACACTTTGATAACATACCGCACTGTGCTGAATTTTTAGAAAAAAATAATTATTATGCCTTACGAGGTGAATTTGAAGATAGAGTTGCTAACGACCGTGTGTTACGAAAAGTAGAGTACCCGGAAGATCTATTTGATCAATTTCCAAAAGGAGCTGGTATTACAAGATACTTTGTAGGGGCAGCTTGGACAAAAATTTTATTATCAAAAGCTAAATTAGAATTACGAATTGGACACCACGACATATTCTGGAACACTAAACACGACCGACCGGTGTTTCTTAGTGATAAAATATGTCGCGAGGATCCAGAGTATTGGGAAGACTGTACGACGCATCGTCGATATGATACAACTTTTAAAGTATATCATTTTAAATGGACTGAAGCATTAATACATAGATTAAAAAATCCGAACAAACATACAGACCTATATAGCATGTTTAACGAAGATAGAGACAACACTAATCAAATTATTACTGACAATAAATTTAATATTATAATACATTAGGGTTAAAGTTTCCTATTTTATAGCGCTGCGCTCTTGTCATAAATTTTTTACTAAGTGGTATTTCAGAGTCAATTTGACTTTCAAATAAAGTGCCCTCAGACAAAAACGGATGAAAAACATATGCTTTATAATATTTTCTAGCAAAAACTGTTCTACTTAAAGTACCAATGATACCGTCTGAGATAAGTATAATAGGATAAAATCGAGTTAATAATTGCTTAGCAATATTAGCAGTAAGAGAGTAACAAACTGCACCGCTATATTCTTTAAACCCGGTATAAAAATACTCATTAACTTGACTTCTTTTTTTAGCTAACTCAGGCTCTCTTTTGCTATCAAAAGGTCGCCAAGAATGAAAATGAAGAACATCCCAATCAGGTGGAATATATTCTTTCCACTCTAAAGCATTATTACACAAATCGATATTTAACACAGCATCATCTTCTATAACAAGAAAATTATTTACTTTGTCTTTAACTGCTGTTTTACATGCTTTAAGATGTCCATATGTACAGCATATCTCTGCTAAAGACATCGGGTATGGGGAACCTTTTACATTAGGTTTAAGTACATCTGGAGGGGCTAATGTTTCTACATCCCATAATTTTTTAAATCTAAGTTTTCTTCGTTTACCCTTCCCTTTAATAAATAAATCATCTGGAGTAATACTACGAACAAATTTATAATTTTCAATATTACATGCTCGTAGATGCTCCTGCATATATTCTCTACGAACCGGATCTTTACCCCAGACTACATATATTTTATCAAATAATGTATCTAACATTAAAAAACATTAGCGTAAAAGAGTTTCCTTATACCCTAGCATTTCCCATGTTTCAGCTTCTGACGCCCAATAAACAACAATACCGATTGGAAGCTCTGCAGTATCAACAAAGTCATCATTAACAATACCCTTCTTGATTTTTGATTTCTCTACAAGAAAAACCTTTTCCTTGAAATAAATAGCTTGAGTCTTCCGCTTATATTTTATTTCATATGCTTCCTTATCAGTTACTTTAGTCCAATCCCAGATTAAAGGATTCCAAAAGACTGAAAAATTAGGTTTAACTTTTGCCTGGATTGTTGTAGTGCCCAAAAATGTAATTTCTTGTATATCCTTTTTTGCAGGTTTATATGATTCTCCATTATAAAATATATCTACATTTTCAAACATCTCATCAGCAAGTGGGTCTACCATCTCCATATCCGCCGAGGTGTCGTTCGAGCTAGCTCGAGTAGTGGTCTTCGCCGGAGCCTTCTTAGTTTTAGTTTTAGTTTTAGTTTTAGTTGCAGTCATAATTACTATTGAAATATACGTTCGTTCTTCTAATTAATTATACATGTCAAATGATCTTGCAACTAGGTTTTGTGACCGGCCATGGACTTTTTTAGAAATACAGGAAAAAGGTTTATATAATTGTTGTCCTAGGTGGGTTAAAATGAACAAAATAGGAGAAATCACTCCCGAATTAAATTTCGCTAAAGAATGGAATAGTGAAGCTAGTAGAGCATTCAGGCGAACAATTCTGGATGGTTCTTTTAGTATGTGTAGTAAGGAAGAGTGTCCTATGATTCAAAATAACACCTTACCAAAGCGTGCTGACATATTAAATGGATCACATGGTGAAAAATTAAAGACAATTGTAGAAATGAATCTAGATATATCTGATCTACCTTCTACTATTAATCTATGTTATGATAGGTCTTGTAATTTAGAATGCCCTAGTTGCAGAAAGCAGAAAATATTTTATAACGAGAAAAACTTTCCGCGGCAATACAAACAAGTATTAAAAATTAACGACAAACTATTACAAATGATTCATAGTAAACCTCATGACGTTACTCTTAATATAACAGGTTCAGGCGATCCGTTTGGGTCACCGTCGTTTTTTGAGCTAATGAAAAAAATTAACCCACGGCTCAACCCGAAAATCTCATTAATGCTACAAACAAATGGAGTATTATGGGATGAACAGAGATGGGCAAAATTAAAAAATATACATAAATTAACCATAAAAACTATTATTAGTTTAGATGCTGGTATAAAAGAGCATTATGATAAAGTTAGAGTAGGTGGAGATTGGAATCGATTAATGAAAAATTTACCTTTTATAAAATCTCTTTGTTTACCATGGGTTAGATTGGATATGTGTGTACAAAAAAACAATTATCAGAGCATACCTGAATTTATTAAAATAGCTAAACGATATAATTTTGATTCCTACACATCAAGAATATTTAACTGGGGTACATTTAAAGAGGAACAGTTTAACGAACATAATATTTTTGATAAAAAACATCCTGAACATAAAGATTTATTAAAAATAATAAATAAAGACTGCGAATACCATAAGCACGATTGGGGCAACTTAGCTGGATTTAGAACATGATCGATATTATAACTGCATATTATAACCAAAATGTATATCTAACTGAATATCTCACATATCTAGATAAATTTATATTACCTAAATTTGGAGATAAAGTAAACATTATTTTAATTGATGATGGTAGTAAGGAGTATCCTGCACGAGATTTTTTACCTAAATTAACTCACACTAACTTAGATTTATATGAAATAGAAGAAGATATACATTGGAACCTTTCTGGAGGGAGAAACCTAGGCGTACACGTAGCGAGAACTAATAATGTTTGTTATATAGATATAGATTCAGTACTTACTGAACAACATATTACAGAATTAGTTAATATAAATTTAAATGAAAAAGAAATATATCAATTTCCGCTTTATGATTATAAATTATTTGACTTTAGGACAAATGAATATATTTATAGGTATTTACCCTCACCTTTTTTTATGCGAAAACAAGATTTCTTACAACATCCAATGGATGAAGATTTTTGCGGTCACTGGGGATATGAAAACATACATTGGCTAAAATTATTAAGGGTATATGGATTTACACTTAAAAAGTTACGTACACCAATTACTGTAGCCACAAAAACAAACATCGATTTCGGTAAATTATCTAAAACAGATTATGGTGAAGGTAGAGCATGGAAAAAAAGATCGGGCGGCACTAATTTATCTCGTGATAGAGCAATAAACTTAAAATTGTTTAATGAAAAGCTTTTCGATTTAAAAATACCAGAAGACATACTTAGATTTAATTATAAGTTAGTATATAGTACTAATTAAAAATGAATATTATACTGGCGACAAATATTGATAATAATTATTGGAACACAAAACATCACGGATTTATTGATAGTGTTGTAAAACATGCGGGAGAAAATCGAATTGTATTAATGCTCATGGATGATGGTACTGGGATTGACTCAACTAATTTAACTTCTAAGATAGAAACATTAACAATAGATATTAACTCGATTAATTATAGCAGACATGTAAATTTAAAAAGTAGTTTCCCGGATAGGCCAAATTATATATGTCTAGAATCTGGTGAATTTGTAGACTTTATTAATTTTAATGATAATGATATCTTGATTTTATGTGATTGGGATGTTATAATGCAACGCGGATTCACAGAGAAAGAATTAATAATTATTAATAATTTAGGTGCAACGGAGTTTGGACAGTGTAGGGATCACTATGATGACAAAAGGAGTACAAGGATTTACAGAGAAGGTAATTTATTACATGGGTATTTAGAAATGAACAAAATATTTAATGATATATCGAAAGACTGGATAATATACCAGGCCGGTGTTCAAGTTGCTCGCATAAGTGCTTGGAGGAGATTATACGAATATTGGAAAGAATTGGCACCAAAAATGTACAAATACAATAGAGAACATTTCGCTGGGCAAGGATTATTTAATTATATAATTCAAAAATTTAATATGGTCAAAGAATTACCACCAACATTTCACAATGGTGATTGGTTTCCAGGGACACCGTCGAAAATAATTAATAATTCTCTATATGTTAATAATGAGAAAGTTTTATTTAATCATCATAACTGGAAACATTTACCTGTATTTTAACACAATAAGAATATGAAAATAGCAATATTAATGTTTGGGCAACCTAGATTTTTAAAGCATACTATTAATCTAATAAGAGAAGAATTCGATCTCCCAGGTCACGAAGTACATTATTTCGCTCATTGGTGGGATAAAATCGGGTATATACCTAATGGTGAAGAGGAGGAATATGACAAAAAAGAAATATATGATTTAGTAGAAGAAAAATTACCTAATTCAGTTCTTCCTAACAAACCATCACAGAGAAATATAATTATACAAAACTATGAAAATTTAGATGAAACATGTAATAATATATTAAATTTTATAAGATTACATAAACGAAATCTACCTATAAGTATAAACAGTGCAATCGAAAAATTAAGATACAAATTCGGACAGCATCAAAGTATGAAGTGGGCCTTTAGACGTATTATGTCATACGAACATGAAAACAACTTTAAATATGATATAATTATCAAAGTAAGAACAGATATTGTATATCAACCAAAAGAAACATATGAAAGCGAAAAAGAATATTATGCAGCAAAAGAGGCTTTATATACAGATCTATGCTTTAACGTTCCTCACGTAAAATGTACAGCGCTTAGATATGTAGATCTTACAGAAAGACGTCTAAGTAAAGCAACAGGAGTAAGACCTGTGCCTAAAGATAACAACATAGGTATGTTTAGATTTTATAATAATCATATATCACTTGAGAGACGATCTATTATACACAAAAACAAAGATGGAACGTTTGAAACACACATAAAAACAAAATATGATCCGGAAAACGAATGTCATTGGATTAAGCACACTGAAGATTATAATAAAAGAGTAGCATTTAATGATTGGACATTAATAGCTAATCGCGAAGGAGCTGAAATAATGTATTGTAATTGGTTTGAAAATTACTTCCGTACTCTGTCAAAAGACATGCAGCATAATAATTCCAATAGTTGGTTTATTTCTCAATCTGATCATTGTCTACAAGGTCAGATGTTACTTAATTACAACTTAGCTGCTGAAAGAATATCTCCTAGAAGAGATGCGAGGTTAATTCATCCAAAATGGGTAAAAAAAGACATCAGAACTGGAGGAAAAATTAAAGCTGAATCAGAAGCTCAAATTAGAAAGGATATATTAACACATAGATTTTCGTGAAAAAGGTTTGTCATATTAGATGTAATGATAAGTATTGGGAAGGATTAAACGTATATCCATTATTTTCAAAACCTAAACACCAATATAAGTATTATCTAGAAATAACTAAATTATGGGATGAAAACTTAAAAATAAAATATTTACCTTTTAGAAAACGTATTCGAGATTTAGTTCTCAACCATATTAGAAATATGGGGTGCTTTGATATAATATTAGAAAGTAATCAACACTGCGAAGAATATCTTAACAAAAACTCAAGTAGTAATATTTTATTTTTTCAACAAGATGATGATGATATTTTTTTATCATTACCAAAAACAGATGAATTAACCGAAGGTATTAATATTTTTAATTATAGTTTTCTAGATCCAATCGGTGGCCGACGAAAACCAGGTTATAGAAACCGAGTTTTTGGTTTTACAAACCCAATGAATAAAATACAAAGTAATCATTGTTTAATTTTTAATAAAGATAACAATATTGATCTAAAAAAACATGAAATGTATAAAGCAGATCACTCAAGGTATACCGAGATTCTCGACCCTCTGCGGATTCAGCGCAAGCTAGGTGCGAGCGGTAGACTGTCATCACAGATTCCCTATAATTATAAAATTTTTGAGTATCCAATATCAATCCAATTTTACCATTTACATAGTATTTCGTTATGGAAACATCAATATAAATTTTCTAACACTAATTATACAGATATAAATTATTTTATGAAGTATGTAAGGAAATATATTAAAGAGACTGAACAGTTATATTTACAAAATAAAAATATACCGTTATTTGAAGAAATAAATAACTTATATCAAATATTATTATGATCTATATAGGAGCCTGGCATAAAACCGGAATTAACGCAATTAAAGTACTTTTTAGAATGTACAAAGAGAACGTTCCTGATTTTGAGTTTAAACTCAAAACTAGGTGGAATAGAAATTTTAATCATCATATACTAGAAAACAGTAAAGCTGTACTTTGTATTAGAAACCCATATGAAATAATAATGTCAGGTATGAGATATCATCAAATAACAAAAGAAAACCTGTTTAACTGTCCTCAGAAGAAATATAATGGTAAGAGTTATCAAGAGTGTATATGCGATATTGAATCAATTGAAGAAAAAATACTATTTGAGATGAAAAACAACTCTTATTTAACTATTAATGGTATATATAAATTTTTAAGAGATCATTGTCAATACAAATGCTATTCAAATAAAAATAAAAATCATAATTTAAATGATAATATTGCTTTTATAAGATTAGAACAGTTTTGGACTGAACAGGGTCGACAAGAAGTGGTTAACACTATTACTTCTCATATACCTGACATGGATAAAGATATATTAACAAAATGTATTAAAACTCATGGGCGAAAAAAATTTAATAAAACTCACTCAGGCTTTAATTATACATATCAAGATCACTTTACTGATTCATTATATAAAGAGTTTGACAATTTGTTTCCTGAAGATCTCCTTGAGAGTCTAGGATATTCTCGTAAATAATTTATATGATATTATGATCAGAGGTACTAACAACGCCAATATCTATATAGGAGCCTGGCATAAAACCGGAGTTAACGCAATTAGAGTACTTTTTAGAATGTACAAAGAGAACGTTCCTGATTTTGAGTTTCAATTTAAAAAGAAATTAGGAATAGGGTTTAATCATTATGTACTAGAAAAAAGTAAAGTTATACTTTGTATAAGAAACCCGTATGAAATTATAGTATCAGGTATGAGATACCATCAAACAACAAAAGAGAAATGGTGTACGCAGCCTCACGAGAGATATAATGGTCTAAGTTACAAGGAATATATAAGTGGTCTAGAAACTGATGAAGAAAAAGTACTATTTGAGATGGAACACAACTCTTATTTAACTATTACTAGTATGTATGACTTTTTAAGAGATCATTCTCAATACGAAATATATTCAAAGACAAATAAAAATCATAATTTAAATGATAATATTGTTTTTATAAGGTTAGAACAGTTTTGGACTGAACAGGGTCGACAGGAAATAGTTGATACTATTACTTCTCATATACCTAACATGGATAAAAATATGTTAGCAGAATGTATTGAAACTCATGGTAGAAAAAAATTTAATAAAACTCACTCAGGATTTGGGTATACATATGAACAGTACTTTACTGATTCATTATATGATAAGTTTAATAAGATATTTTCTTCAGATCTGTTTGATGTTTTAGGATATTCGCGTAAATAATTTATTATGATACCATCTACAAACGAGGTTAGAATAGAAACATCTACTGCTTGTAATGCAGGATGTGTTTTTTGTCCTCATCCTACTGAAGATTTTATCCGAAAAAGAGAAGTAATGTCCTTAGATGATTATAAATTTTATTTAGATAAAATATTGAATGAAATAGGAGATCAAATAAAAGAAACTACATTTTCCGGGTTTGGTGAAATTTTTATAGACAAAGGGATTGTCGAAAAGATTGCTTACGCTGGTAAAACCGACCTACTTATACATCTTTTAACAAACGGGTCTATGCTTACCCCGGAACGTCTAGACAAAATATATGAAATTGGAGTTAAGGATATAAGAATAAGTCTTCATACCACAAACCCAGACAGTTATGGTAGAGTCATGAATTATAAATCCTCTGGATTTGATTTTGATTCAGTCATGAAAAATGTCAATTATGCTATTGAAAATAAACCAGAGGAATCTGATATTATAATTACAGCCGATATAGTTGAGGAAAATAAAGAAGATGTAGAACAAATGATTGAACATTTTAAAGACAGATGTTCTCTTGAAGTTTGGTACCCTCATAACTGGATTTATGGTAAGACCTATAGAGATAAAACTGAAGAAAATACTTTAAAATCTTGTGGAAGACCGTTTAATGGACCTATACAAATTCAAATAGACGGGGATATAATTATGTGTTGTTTTGATTTTAATAATGAACTAGTTTTAGGTAATTTTAAACAGCAAACATTAAAAGAGATCTTCGACGGAGAAGTTTTTCGAAAACTTCATGCTCATCACACTAATGGTACCTGCACAGAATCAGATTTTATTTGTAAGGGTTGTGATCAGCTCCAAGATAAGAGCGATATTGTTATATATAACAACAGAGTAGATGATAAACAAAAACGAGCCACCCAGACTAGCACAGTATTAAGAGAACTAAAACCTGAGTTGTGTAATGTCGGATTAAGAGAACTAAAACCTGAGTTGTGTAATGTCGGAGATTGAAAATCATCTATTCGAGGAACGATTCGGCGCCGACGACAAGTCCGTGGACGCCCGCGAAGGTGAGCTCAAATATCAAAAAATTTCTGATTGGTGTATTCTAGCTAATGAAGAGGATGGGGCTATGCTCCATCATGCTCGAGTAGGAATAGAAAATTGTGTGTGGCATGAGAGGTATGTTGATGATATTATAATACCATATTTTTTGACATCAAAGCGACGAAAACAAGGGCGGCGGCGACTTCCATCCACGCGAACTGTAATTGACGTCGGTGCTAGTTATGGTTGGATGGCTGTTTCTTTTGCGAAATATTTCGATGAAGTAAAATGTTTTGAGATTAGAAGAGATATAAGACATGCTCTTAGACAAAATACTAGTAGGTTCTCTAATATTGAAGTTTTTGATCATGGTTTGAGCAGTATAGAAGATAATGTAAAGGTTTGTGCGAGACTGAATACCGGGGCTTCTCGTGTCTCTATCAGACGGGATAAGAATATTGACGAGCCGACGCGATACACAGAGGAAACAATTTCTACAAAGAAAAAAGGGCACGGATGTGAAGTACGTACACTTGATAGTTATAATTTTAATAATGTAGATTGTATAAAACTTGACGTCGAAGAGCACGAATATTACGTGTTGATCGGAGCAATGGAGACTATAAAAAAATGGAAACCAGTATTAATTGTCGAAATAAGTTATGCAGGGAAAAGACATTTAAGTCTTTTTAAACCTAGGCAGCGTATTTTTAAACTATTACACTCTCTCGGTTATGAAATAGTAGACGTGAGAGGGAAAGATTTTATATTTAAACATACGAGTCTAAATCACTGGGATGATTTAACCCTGTAACTTCTATAGTTGTATTTTCCGATCTATCAATCCAAGAGGCTTTACATTTATCTTTTAAATATAAACGAATATATCTTCTTCGCTTTCCAACTAAGTGTATCTTATTATATATCGCTGCATTCCCCCATACAACATCTTGTTTTTTATGAGATTCAAAATCCTTTTCTAACTTATTTACAGTATCAAAAATGAGAGTTTTTAAATATGTTTTAAACCAAGTGTTAAATAAAAAATAAGCAGCTGATCTAGTTGCGGCCATAGTGTTAATATCATATCTAATGTTTTCATATATACTTTCACCTTTGAGTGTTACTCCTGGTATATATTCTTTTAATGGATGATTTTTAAACCCGTTTTTTTCGTGTATATATTTTCGTATTTTTAAATTTGTTACTAATGCGAAATTTGTATTTATTTTATCTTCAGGAATAATATAGTTTTCAATTTTGTCACTATCATTATAAATATAATCAGTTTTTGTCCTTATAACAGTGTCGTATTTAAAATTATTCTCTTGTTCATATTCTTCCATTAACGCATATGCTCTTTTATTACTAAACCATTGACCAAATTCATATCGATATTTATCTTTTATATCCTTTAATGTTATTTTATCACTAACTAAAAAGGTATGCATGTTTTTGAACAAAAAAACTAAGTTATCTAATTCAGAATAATCTTCAATTTTATATTTTTTAGGTTTTAAATAATCTATATACTCTTCTAAATTATCATCAGCTATATAATCTTTAGTTCTTTCACATGTCGGGGAAAACCCTACCACATTCCAAAAATGTATAAAAAAATCAACTTGTACATTAGGAATATCAAATTCTTCTTTTATTCTTTTATATGTTAGATTGAAAAATCTAGGTTGAGCGCATAATAAAACAGCTATTTTCATGATTAAAGTACTTCTAATTTAAATTGATTAGTTTTACCTACAAACCGTGGATGGCTTTGATGAAGAATAGGCCATACTCTATGTACATTAGTATGATATAAAATATAGTTTGCTAATTCAGCATGACTACTACCTTTCCATATCGGGATTTTATTAGTATACATACCCATACCTATAGGTATTTTCGGAAAATTATCAAACATATCATTAAAAACAGTAGCATTACCTAGCAAGTAAACATGATATATCCATGGTTCTTTTCTACCTGGTACGAAAGACATTCTTTCTACAAGTAATGAGTTTCTTTCAGTAATATATCTACAATAAAATTCTAATGTTTTATCTGTAATTGATTCATCGTCAAACAAACAATCAGTTTTTAGAATAATAATTAAATCATATTTGTCCTTATCTTCAATTACTTCAAAGCTTTGAGACATACTATAAAGTTGTGAAAAGGATGGGGTGTTTGAATACTTAATAGCTTGTTTAATGTCTTCGCAAGACATAAATTCATTACTAGGGTTGAATTTATCTACATATTCGTCGAGTACGTTTTTATTTTCTATTTTATAATTTACAGGTTGGATTGTGTTTATTAATTCTTTATGTTCTAAATTAGATTCAATGACACATAAATTATCTAAATTTGCTTTATCTTTAATTAAATCTTTAATATTTCTACATCTACGTGTAATATTATCCCATAAATGAAAATACACATCTATATTAAATTTACTTTGATCTAATTTTTTAAACTTTTCAATATTTTTTGCGGCATTATTTTCCCAATTTCTACCTTCACCATAAAAACTTAAAGCTATATTATACATCTTTCTTAATAATGACTATATTTCTTTTTTTGTTCTTTATAATATGTAGGCATTTGATGTAATTTATATTTTAATGCATTATGTAAATGTGCATGAACTTTTACTTTGGTATGATTTAAAATTAAATTCATAAATACCGTGTGATCATTTGTCACACTTAAATGAGGACCACCCCTGTAATAATATAAATCTGGTATAAGTTTTTGTGGATACTTTTCCCATATATCCTTATTTAATGTTTTTGAATTACCGAAAAACAATGAAAATTCAGGTATTATTAGAGTTTTATGTTTTACACTCCATACTTCCATATTAGGTAAAAATATTTGTTCTTGAAATTGTGGTCTTTCGGCTACTTCTTTAATATGCGCAAAAGTTGGATGGCATTTAAACTCTACATCGGTCCTTGTTTTAATAATTAAATCGTATTTAATATTATTTTTTTCTTCATATTCTATTCTCATTAATTGGTTCTTACATAGACTATGTAGTTGAGAATATCCGGGTGTATTAGAATAATAAATTTGATTTTTTAATATTTCTTTTGTATCATATCTAGGATTCGGTTCATTTAAATTACAAACATATTCCCATATGTAATCTATTTCTTCATCCATTTCGCTTTTATCACCTAAATGACCTACAGTCGAAGGGTATAACTCTTCTATCTCCTCAGCGGTAACATACTCTACAAAAGGGTCTTGAGATTTATGGTTGCGTTGACGTTTAGTTACATGATCCCATATATGATAAAACACATCAACACGTACATCATACCCGCTAACAGCTTTTCTAAATTTTCTAAGGCTCTCGGCACCGACTTCTTTCATTCTCGGTTCACCACATATACATATTGCTATATTCATACTGATTTTAAATATGTGTCAGCAACAGCAAAATCATCGTGCGTATCTAAATCAATACACTCCGCTCTATCGTTTAGTATATAGAAATATGGAGTGGCACCTACACGACATCTAAACCTATCATAAGCACTTTTAGATATACCGTATAACCCGGTTGTCTCTTTTATTACTGGTGTAGCATCTTGTGATCTTGGTAAAATATTAGGCTGATAATTAACAGGCTGATCTTTATGCCAGAACCACCCATACTCCGTTGTAGCTGTAAGTATAGAATCATACTTTGTTGTATGAGTTAGCTTGGCGACACACGTTTGAATAGTCAATGGCTTGAGAAAAGGTGCTGTAGCATACAATTGAAAATAATAATCATAATCATCTATAAAATCAATATCATAATGAAACACATCATTACCGTTTGCAGTATCTAAAGTAAGCTCTGGCTTACGTTCTATACATTTTACCTTATTCTCAAAGCAATAAGCCTTTATATCTTCACTATCTGTATCAACATATATACTGTCAAAACAGTCTGCTTTTATACAATGATCAATAATATACTGATATAAAGGTTTACCTCCTAAGAGTTTAAAATTTTTATCTTTAACTCTAGTAGAATTACTTTTAATTGGAATTGTCGCGCATACTTTCATAATTAGATATAAAATTGTTCAAATCCTCCGGAGTACCGAGTCCCCACATTTTTGGTACATCAAAAACTTTAATATTTTTGCCGGCGGCTATAGCTTCGTTATATACAGGACAAACATAAAACTCATTATTTGTTCTAATATTCTTTTCTATCATTTGTTCGGTGTATTTAACATAATCAGAACCTTTGGCCCAATAGTAGATACCAACTGTAGCAATATTAGATATTGGGTTCTTCTCAGCAACTTCTGTAACGAACCCATTATCTCCTAATTTTGCATAACTCCATTTAGGGTGTGTAGACTTAAAAGCTAAAATACCGCCGTCTACGTCATCTCCCACCATAGAATACATAAACTCATTACTGTCCCATTCTACATATTGATCTGAATTAGCCATAACTAATGGCTTATCATTGTTAATATATTGTTTTGCTAATAAAGTCGTACATGCTGCTCCTTCTGTAATACCTTCTACCTGTACAATTGTACAACCTGGTGCTATATTGTTAAGTACGGTTTGTAAATGATATTCCTCATAATGAGATTTTCGTACAATAAAAATATAATTAGCTTCAATGTTTAAGTTATCAACCACCGTCTGTATCATTGGTTTGCCGAGGACATCAACTAACGGCTTCGGAAAGGTATACCCAGCCTTCTCAAACCTCGTACCAGCTCCCGCCATAGGAATTAACACGTTCATATCACCACCTAGCCATTTTGGTTTTATTTCTTCCATTGCTTTGTCTTTTGTTTTAATAAAATTTGTTATGTAATTAAACGTTACATCTTCTGGTCCTGTAACAGGACATAAATGCGCCCCACTTCTTATAGCTCCTTTTCTCCCTGTGTGAGAATCTTCAACTATTACCGTTTCGTCTGGATTTGTTTTAGTATGGATCATGCATCTCATATACATTTCTGCATTAGGTTTGGGCAGAAAAACATCTTCATTAGTTAATACATAATCACAATACTTTAATACACCTACTCTTTCTAAAGATGTTAATACAGTTTCCCGTATAGCGTTTGAAGCAATTGAAATCTTTAAATTATTATCTTTTAAAGATTTAAATAAACGTTGTAATTCTAAATTCTCTTCAATCGATTGAAGTCTTTGTCTAGTAAAGGTTTGCTTTAATTGCCAGACTTTATCATATTCACTTTCAGGTAATTGTTTATGTTCAGTTAATAGTGAGAGTTTGGTTTTTGTTGACTTACCGTCGTATGAAGAAAGATGTTCATCTCTTGATATAACATATGAATCACTAATAGTACGAAGAGCATCGTTTAATGCATAATAGTGTAAATCTCTACTATCTATTAATACTCCATCTAAATCAAAAACGATGTGTTTTATATAATTGTACATAATCAGAACAAACGCCCGTACAATTATAATTAGGTGGATTTTTTGAATTATCTACAATAATACAATTGTCTGAAGCGTACTTCCCAGGGAATGTCCAAATAAATTGCTTAGAGGTAATAGTATATTGATCTGTTTCATGCCAAAAGCAATGTATCTTATTGTTTTTTAACATTTCCTGTAATGCTTCTAAATTTTTAGCATGACACCAC
>Ga0080013_1000436_pt1 | contig 59324 bp, 92 predicted proteins | sample ETNvirenome_6_85_FD_69236 | JGI IMG/M metagenome (GOLD analysis project Ga0080013, IMG submission 69236) | Marine viral communities from the Pacific Ocean - ETNP_6_85 (SPADES assembly) (version 2) | ecosystem: Environmental > Aquatic > Marine > Oceanic | place: Pacific Ocean | collected 2013-06-19 | reverse complement strand
GCAGTGATCTCGGGCGAGTTAATCGAGGCAGAGCGGAAACATCAATCGGCGTTTAAGTTCATGCCGCGAGTCGCCTGTGTCTTCGCATGTAACGGCCTGCCCGTTGTTACCGACCCGACGCATGGCTGGTGGCGTAAGATCGTAGTGCTGCCCTTCCTGTGGGAAATCCCCGAGAGCGAACAGATCAAGGAGCTTCACGAGAAGCTACTCGACGCCGAGGCGGCAGGTATCGCAAACTGGGCGCTCGCAGGCTATGAGCGGTGCCTACGACAAGGCCAGTACACACAGAGCGACCAAGTAGCGACATCTAAGAATAGCTGGCGCCTCAACAGCGATCAGGTAGCGAGCTGGGCCGACGAGTACGCGGAGCCGCTAGGCGAGGGCGTACCTATCTCGAAGGGGATCAAGGCTGGGGAGGCGTACAGCCTCTATCAGATGTGGTCGATCAAAAACGGCTTCAAACAGCTAAACAGCAACAACTTTTGGGATCGCCTCTCGAACCTCAAAGTCGAGAAAGCTCGGTCCAAAGACGGTTGGCATTACAACTTCACTGTTTCGCGATCTGACGGGGTATTCTAATGTCTTACCCCTACCCACACGCCGTTGTGCAACCTACGAGAATCCCGGCAGAAATCAATAAGTGTATTCTGGATTTCTCCCACCCGCACCTACACGAAAAAAACCGCTGTTCTGTAAGTGTCCGTAATACCTCAGTTCACGTCGAAAAAAGGGTGTACACCCCCCTCTGCGCTATAGGGGGTATACACCCTTTCGACTTTCTTAATGAATCCGCGTACTTACGAGCCGAAAAAAAACGTCCATTTAGGGTCGTTCGGTGTGCTGCTAAGGGTACACCGAGAAACCCCAAGGATTCCAAGCGGTTACCCCCTCAGAATACGGTTTGAGATTTATTCTATGTATATATATATTTCATATTTTATAGAGAATAAAGTAGGTCGGGGGTATACACCCCCTTCCGGCGAACGATTTCCGCAATGTTTTCAACGGTTTAATAGGGTGTACACAGAGCACGCCTGTTCACCATTTTAACTCTATGATATTACTAGCGAATTACGGTGCATACCCTTTGGGCGTTAAAAGTTGGCACGGTATGTGCCGATGTACCGATACGGAACAGTTTTTTTGTGAAGTGAACGATTCTAGGTAGTTACGAAAAACGACGTTTCTGGACAAGAAGCGTACCAAACACAGGAGAGGCGAAAATGTCGAATGTTACTCAAAAAAACGGTCGAATTCGGTGGCCTAGAACGTTGTTGGGGGACCGTTCTGGAAAGTCAACGGGGCTGCGGGCGCGTACAGCGTCTATTTCACAAGGTGCTAAGAACCTTGCGAAAACCAGCGCGGTGAGTGAGCCAAAAAAAACTTTGTCGAAGGACAATTTCTCGAAGGCCGAGCTGATCCTCGCCTGCGAGAGTCTCGGGGTCAAGTTTTTGCGGGGCTGGAACAAAACCGAGTTGTGGGGGGCGATAGCGGGGGCAGAAGGGTTAGAAGAGGCGCTGAAGGCTGCGAGCCTAGCTACTAAATGAGTCGGATGAGAAGTCGTTCTCGTCGTCTTCGTCGTCCAGGTCGATAACTGGCCCCATTTGCGGGGGGCCGAAAGGGCTCGGGCTTGACGACGACGCGCCCCCACCGCCCCCTGCTGGGTTCGGATCACCGAAAGGGCTCGGAGGCGTGTTCGACGCGGGACGCGCTACGGGCGCCGGGGCAGGGGGCGCCCCCGACGGGTAGTTCGCCCCGTTGACAAATGCGGTAGGCCCGATTTGCGGGGCCTGCTGCTGCTGCTGCTGCTGCACCCCTGGTTGTTGTGGTCGTTGCCCAAAGCCCCCGCCTCGAACAGTCTGGACGACTTCACTAATTACAGGCCCGTACTCCTCGATCACGCGCTCTACCGCCGTCTTTTTCGGGTAGCGGTAGTCAAGCTCTCGCATATGGATCTCGTCTCGAATGTCTTGGCTTACGCCGTCGCCGCCGAGCCGGTTCGCCCCTTCTAGCTCGATGATCTCTTGCTTGTGTTTGAGTTCGAGCATTTGTAGCGCGTGCGCCTTCTGTTGATCCATCGCATCGCGCAAGGTCATAAGCCGCTGCTCGTTGGCGTCCTTCTCTCGCGAGATCTGGCGCCTGCAATCGGAGTCGAAGTCTTGGAGTCGACGGTCGCACGACTCCCGAATCTCGCCGGTCTGCCGTTCGTAGTTGGTTCGCATATCTTCGAGCCGCCGATCCGTAACTCGCTGGTCTTCGCGGAGCTTCTCGCGGTAGTCCTCGCGAAGCCGAGCCTCGGACTCTCGATAGCTCGCGAGCGCATCGCCTAGCTGATCCATGCTATCGCGAGTGTTCGAAGAAACGCTCTCCTTCTGCTCGTGACTCAGCTCGCGCATCATAGAAAAGGCCCTCTCCAGAATACCCTCCTCTTTAGAGGCTAGGGCCTCGGTGTGCCTATCCAGCGCAACGATCCGCTCCCTATACTCGGCCCGTAAGGCGTCTGCTTCCTCTCGTCGAAGCTGCTCAGAGTGAGCGAACACGTCTCGCGCAGCCTGAGCTTCGCCCGCCGCGAATTGGAGGGGCGCGGCGGTCTCGGTAGCAGTCTCGTTTTTCTTCGCAGCATTCGCGGCCTCGCTTTCTGAGATTCGGATTGTAAGGACGCCTGTTAGCTGTTTCCCGTTCAAAGTCGAGAACGGGAACCCGGTGTAAACACCCGCACCGTAGGGCGCGAGCAAGGCGTTCAATTCCGCCCTTTCCATCGAAGGGGAAACCTCCGAAACATGGGTCATTTGGTAGTCCGAGAATTTGATCCTGCTAACCAGCCCTTTCGGGTGCTCTGGAAACAGATGGTGGGGAGTCTCGGGAGAATCCTCGACTTTCGCGGTCGTTTTACTGTTTTTCGCAGCCATTTTTAGAGCCTCTTGTTGCTGTTTGCGAGGGTCGCACACCTATGCGCTTTTTATACCTCGAAAAAGAGGGTTCTACCCTCGTCTTCCTCGCCCGAGTGTAGACCCTAAATTGCAGTAGTCAAAGCCCTTGTTTTTGAGGGTTCTATTTACAACGGCGGCTGTGGTAGGATAACGTCGAGCTTAGTTTAGGAAGGATACCTCCTCGATGGACGACTATACCCAAACAATCCAAGCCGTTTCGCTCCAGGTCTCGAACGCGATCCAATCGCTGTGGGGTAACGGTTTAATGACCAACGATCCCGATCTTCTAGCGGCAGCGAAAGCTCCGATCTCGTTCAAGCGGGATAAGTCGCAGATCGGCAAGATGGCGAAAGCGGCGGGCCACTCGGTTCTGCGAATCACCTCGAAACACCCTGCGATGGCGGCGCACTTCGCCGCGCTCCAAGTGACCTACGTTCCGAAAGAGAAGGAACAAGAGTTCGTCGCGGCTGTTTTTCGGTGGCGGCAGGGCTTCATCCAAACGCTCGAAGAGAGCCTACAGCAGTACTCGGACGGGTACGATCCAACAATGGGGGCCGTGTGACACTGAAACAAAAGAAGATCACTGTAGTGGCCGGGGTCGGCCTCGGGGCCGTTCTTGCCTTATGGTGGCGCAACAGTATCCCGAGGCTCGTTAGCGCGGACGCACGAGTAGAACGTCGACGGTTCTTTCTCGCTGACTCGAACAACCGGATTCAGCCCGCGAGCGGGAACGCCTACGCAATCGCCAGCTTCGCCCCGTGGGCAGGGCAGGGGGAGATCAGAGGATGACGCGACAGCCAACAATGGGGTTCGTAGGGGCGCTTATTGGTGGAGTAGCTGCTCTTGCCGCCCCCCTAATCGGTATAGCCAGCGGGGCCAACGCTAAAGCTCGCCGGGACGCGGCGGCGAACCGTAGCGCCTCGTTGGCGATGCAAGCTCGACAGATCGCCGCCCAAGACCGGCTGAACGCCGCACAGATCAAGCTCGCTGGGATCGGCGCCAAGTCGGCACAAGAGAAACAGAAGAACATGCTCAAGCTCGCCCTGATCGGGGGCGGTATGATCGTCTTGATCATTGGGCTAAAGGGGATGCTCAGTGAGTAAAGCCAAGAAAATTACTTCGGGCGTAGTCGTCGCGGGGGCGGTACTCGGGATCGTGCTCGTAGGGCGCCAGGTTTTCGCCTCGGCAGGATGCCCCGAGGGCACTAAACGCTATCGAGGGTTCGACGGTAAATGCGTTACGCTCAAAGCCGTATCGGACAGAGACCGCCGGTTGAGCCAGGAAGAGAACGCTCGGAATCGAGCACTCGAACCTCAGAAGAAAGCCGAAGCTCTCGCCGCCGAAAACACGGCGTGGGGGTATTTGCAGAACCATTACCTCTCAACGGGAGGGGGCATTACGCCTCCTTTATCAACACTCAAAGAGATCTGGACCGCCGTATACGATGAACCTCCCGGCGAGAGGGTCGCAGTCGACGACGAGAACGCTCGTCTTCGCAGACTGCACGCTAACCAGATTTGGGGCGGCAGAGTCGCCCCAAATCCGACGCGAGGGCTTGCTGTTTGGGCGCAAATGCGCGGGGACGCTCGGGCGAGAGCTGATTTTATGACCTCGCTCGTTTTGAACAACAACGAACCGCGCAACGGTTGGAAGCTCGACAGCGCCTCGGGCCAGAAATTGAAAAACCTCACGATCAAGGTGCCGCAATTCTTCGAGACCGAGGTTAAGCTCGCTGACGGTACGACGGCCAAACAGTACAGGATCCAGTACAAAATCCGGCATATCCTACCCTACGACTACCTCGGTGTTTTAGGCGCGTGGAAGCCGAGCGGGCTACCTGTTCCGCAGATAGCTATTGATCTCGTGAACAAGGGGATCCAGAATCGAGTCCTCCAGGGAGGGGGCACGGTCGGGGCTAAAAAGCTCGATGTCGCCAGCTTCGCCCCGTGGGCAGGCGGCGGAATGTCGGGAACGGCCTCGGGCGGCAACGCTCTGCTTGTTGCGGGCGCACTAGCTACCGGCTACCTGCTATTTCGATGACAAGAGACTTCAACGCTACACCGTGGGAACGAGTCAAGATCGGCAACGGCATAGCGCACGACGCCGCGAAAGATGGGCAAATGCGAGCCTACGCGGCGGCGATTTTGAAGGATTGCCCTCGTATCGACCAGCTCGGGGCGCAGTGGATCGCCCGGTGGATTCGGAAGAATTGCACCTACCAGCAGGAAGCCCCCGGCGTCGAGATTCTACAAGGCCCGTATGACTCGCTGAAGTACAGGGTCGTTGATTGTGACGACGCCGCTATCCTCTGGACGACTTTAACTAGAACGGCTGGGATCAGAGGACACATGGCAGGGGTAGGCAAGATCTCGACCCCTGATAGATTTTTTCACGCCGTTGGCTACAACGAAGATGACGGCAAACATTACGAACTGAGCGTCGATAGACGTTATGGGGGTAACGGCTGGAAAGGGTTGTACTTTACCGTCAAGCCTCAATGGGCTACGGTAGTACACGATCCATCCCGAGACACGTTCCTTCGCAATGTCGGCGGGGCCGGTTACCGCAAAGTAGGAGAGTAAAACATGTTCATGGGGAAGACAGCGAAAGAGCTTGCAGCCCAAGGGCAAGCGAACAACAACGGCGCCTCGAACAGCTCGACGCTAGAACAGGTCGGGGAAGGGCTACAAGGTGCCGCAGACGTCATTTTCGGTTTTTGGGACCGAGCCCACGTTGAGCCAGGTAGCGTCGTCGAGGTTGACGAGACGGTATTACCGGGCGTTCCGGTAGAAGCCCCGGCGAGCCCTCTCGGCACAATCGCAATCATCGCGGGCCTCGGGATCGTCGGCCTGCTCGCATACAAGGCTATCAAATGATCAAATTTCTCGCAGGCGTAGCCGCAGGCTGGTTTGGGGGAGCTTGGATCGCGAGGCACGGGTTCGAGCTGACTCCCGAAGACGTTTTCTCGATAGGCGGGAAAGCTCCAGACGCCGCTATTGATATGACCGAGACGACCAAGGGAACCTACGAGCAAGTAAGCACCCGTAACGCCCCCACGGGAGGAATCCCGCCCCTGATCGCGATGAAAATCCGCGAGCTAATGGCGAAGGGAATCCAGGTCGGCACCCAGCGCACGGCTACCGCCGTCGTGACGTGGTTCGAGGACCGTAACGGCTACCGTACGCCTGTTGTAACCAAGAAGAAAGAGGGCGTCTTTATCAATAGGGACGTGCTCGAAGAGGCACTAAGGCGAGGTAGCAGATGAGCAGACCCGACCTATGGCTCGGGATTGTGATCGGCGGGGCAACCTTCATACTAGGTAGTTATATCGCACATTGCTATTTCGGGCTCGGCCCGTGGGCGTGCCAGCGGAGAGAATGTACATGAGCAAGAACACACCGATCCTGATAGGCGGCGGGGTTCTCGCCCTCGGGGCTTTGTACCTGTGGGCCGCGAAAAGCCAGCGCGAGCAAACAGGCACGCGCCAGCCAGGGGCCAAGGAGCGCGGCGTCTCTGTGGGAGCACTTCCCGATTTCGTAGGGCACGGCGGGGGCGGCTTCGCTGACGCCGATTCGGGCGGGCTCTCGCAGATCGCGACAAGCCCCGGCGATAGCTTCGTAGGGCCGAATATCCTGGCGAAGACCGAAACAAAGACGGTCAACACTACCTGGCGCCGGAAACTTCCCGTAGGTATCGGGATCAACGCCTCGAACGCCTCGGGCAAACACGCGCCCAACATCGTGACAAAGAACGCTTCGAGCGGGATCGGGGCACCGAGCGCCGGTCAAGTGCTCTCGCACACAGGCACGCGCAAGATCGGAGCGAGCGCACAGGCCAAGCAGACCGGCGCAACCGCGCCCGTGCTGTTCGTTCCTGGCGACAAGGGCGACGTCGACCTGATCGCCGCGCCGACGCCGTTCCAGCCCGTTATGAAGGTCTACGTCCCTTCCATCGGACCAGCCAAGAAGGCAGCGTCCAAGACCATCACGAAGCATCAGATTTCCGCCAATATGATGGGGATCAGCGGGCGTGTACGGAATTGGCATTGACCTACGAAGAAATCCACTGGGGGCTATCGCCCCAATTCGTAACCGGCATGAAAGCGTTCACCGGGAACGCCGCACCCATTGGCGAGCTGATCGCGATCTCGTATGTGACCGACAAGGCCGACGAGAAAGAGGTCTACCGGCACGCCTTCGATAGCTACTACTGCGACGACGAGGACCGCAAGAGGGGGCCTTACCTTCTCAAAGCCGGTAGGGGGCACCATGCCAAGGCCCCGAAGGATCTTCTCGCTGTAGGCCGCGCTGTGGACTTCGAGCTTCTCGACGGGCGCCGAGTGATCGCGAGCGCGATGTGGGTAGGCGCCGACAAATCAGGAAAACATATCTATCTCGTGTCGGAGCAAGGGGCGCCGTTCGCTATCGAGCAACGCTCCGAGGGTCCGCAGATGGTAGCAGGGGGGATCACCGGATGAAGATGACCAAGACAACGAAGATCGCACTCGGGGCCGGGATTGTGATCGCCTACCTCGGCAGAAACAAGATCCGCCAGCTCGCGACCGGGCAAATGGGCGCGAGCGCCCAACAGATGGTCAACAAGGCCACTAAGAAGTACGTCAAGTTCGCGCCGGGGCAAGAGGTCGGGCCGGGATCGGGGCCGTCGTCTGTACCTGGGACCGCGACCGCCGCCGTCGCAGGGAAGGCCCAAAACAATGGCTGCGTAGACCAGATAGAAGCTAGGATTATGAACGCTCGGTGCGGGGTCCGCTATGTTGGCGACAGGTTCACAACCGACCTGCCGGATCTGACAGCTATCGGCCCTACTGGTATGACGTGCGGCGAGATTATGACCTACTACAACGAGAACGCGCCTCCCGAAAGGGTCGAGCAAATGCTCCGTTGTCACCCCGAGATCCCTCGCATCGCACCCCCGCCGCCCGTCATACTTCCGCCAGCCCCCGAGGTTGTACCGCCGCCCGTGGTCGTAGCTACCGGCGTCGAGCCTCCCCCCGTGGTCGACGAAGTTATCACCGTCGCCGTACCGAAAAAAGTTCCGGTAATGCTTCTCGGCGGAATGGTCCTAGCCTTGCTCCTTCTACGCTGATTTTTAGGTGTCCATTTTTGGACACCCTACATGTCCATTTTTGGGCAGCTCCCACAAAACCCTTGCGTAAAACTGTCCATTTTCGGACAATTCCCCCGTAAGCACGTTGACACGTAATGAAAAAAGCGGATACTTGCACCATGAGTGAGGAATACACTAACACCCGAGTCACCAACCCTGGCGGTAGGTTGACGGAAAAGCAAAAGGCCGCGTGGAAGAAACGACTCGCAGCCCCAACCAGGAGCAAAAACGTGGCTAGACGACGGACCCGAAAAACCCGGCGACCATCCTCTCGTTCAGTGACCCGGCGACGAAGATCTCCGGCTCGTCGACGACGACGCAATACCGGAACAGCCGCGAAGGCGACGATCAAGAAAGACGTGTATCCGAATCTGATCAAAGTGCTCGGCCTCGGGGTCGGCGCGTGGTTCGGTGACAGGATCGCCTCGTGGAGCTACAGCAACCTGATCTCTCGCCTCCCAACCTGGGCGCAGGGTCCAGGGTACTTGCTCACGGGCGCAGGCGTCGTTTACGGCGCACTACGTTTGCAGGGCAAAATGGGCAAACTGCCTATCGTGCCCGTAGGCTACGGCCTCGCCGCCGCCAGCGCGATTTACGGTATCAAGTCGATGATGCCTGCACAGGTCGCCGCCGTCGTCGAGAATGTACCAGAAGAGACTCCAGCCGCCGACACAGCCTCGGGAATGATCTACGGCATGGGCGGAACGATTGACCCCGGTTCACCTATTGGTGCGATGGGCGGAACAATCGTAGGCTACGGAACAGAAAGCCAAATGGCTATGTGCTGATAAGAGGGCGAGCTTTCTTCTAACAAACTGCATTGGTAGAGAAAGAGTCAGAAACGCAACGGAACTAAAGGAGTTTCCAAATGCAACAGGGCGCCCTCCAGACAGCCGAAAACTTTAAGCAATTTCGGCAAGAGACACGAAAGTACGCAAAAGTCTTCTACGGACCTTTGTACAGTTCGAATGACGCAAATGGACTTTCGATTGCTGCTAACGCCGCAACTCGGCAGCTCCCGGCTACCTCGATGGTATTTTTCAGTACCGCAGTGGGCCAAACAGGCCAGGGGTACGTCCGCCCGCTTCGCTTTAGCGAGACAAATTTGGACGGAGGTAACGGCCAGTTACCAGCCGGTTTTGGCTACGCAGCACGCTCTTTAAGCGTTGTTTTGCCGCCCCAGCTCCCGATGGGTCTCAAAGATTTTCTCACCCGTCACTCTAGCATCGCACATGTACGCCATTCGCACCGCTGGGAGGCAGGCGCGACGATTTTCTGGCCCGAAGGCCGCTTCGGGCACCAGTCGAAATCTGTCAGCTCGACGTTCGCAAATACGTTGATCCAGTACGGCGTAAACGGGGCCTGTGAAGGCCGTCGCTTCCCGCAGGGAGGGGAATTGTACTTCCCTCCAAACGAACAGATCCAATTTAATCTCGAAACATACGAGCCGGTCTTCTGTACGACAGACGGAGCCACATGGAACGGTGGGATCTTCGGTGTAGATCCAGGTGGAAATGGCTTGAACGCCGTCGATGGCGCCCCGATTTTCATCGAAATGGAAGGATTTAGGTACGAGCAAGCCACAGCCTAACGGAATCGTTGAGCTTTTCGGCTGTTTACGCCGTCCATTCTTCCCGCCTAGCGGGTACAACGCCGTGCTCGTGCAAATGGGCACGGCGTTTTTTTTAGGAGTTCTATCGTGCAAAATTATGTCGGCATGAATCACCCTATTTCCCAACAGGCGGGAGGTGATCCAGACCTAATCAACGTTTACCAGAACAAATTCAATGTTCTGATCGACCCCAACACCCGCCATGAGTACTACGAAGCCGCCCGCAAGGCTGGTTTGAAGTTTGGCCCCGGTATCGAGCTATCGCCTCTGGTACTCTCGCAGTCGACCGTGATCCGCACGGATACGGCGGCAGACCTCAACGTGCCGATCTCGCTCAACGCCAACGTGCCGCGACAGACCTTGCGGTACTATTTCCAGGATGGTGCCTTCGTGAAGCGAATCACGGCGACGGTAACGGCCTTGCGCCTCCTCGCGGACGGTCAACCCGAGCCTCTCTACTTCGACGGCATGACAAATCCGGCTAACTACGTGTATTGTCAGTGGAAAAGGGCCGGTGCAGGCCAGGTCTTCCAAGACCAGGATCTTCCTTTGAGCGAGGTCTCTGGACCTGGCAGCTCGACCTACTTCTTCGACTTGATCCCGGCTGTGCAACCTGGCGGTACGCTACTACTTGATCTGACACTGATTCCACCGGGGATCCAGAATCAGAACTTGCCGCCCTTCGTTCGCTCGGTGGGAGTGATCACGGTTTCTCTCCATTGTGAACGCCTCAACTCGTTTGCTGGCTGAAAATGGAAGAGGTAGGATTGTTAAAGAAGATCCTGGGAGGGATCAAGAAGCTCTACTTGCCCTCGCCCTCGCAAGGAGTGAAGGACCGTGCTATGCGGCCCTTCACTCCGATGGATCGGGAGGGGCACGCCGTTTTCCTCGGCTCGGTCAACGCTCGGCAGATCTACCAAACCCCCGACCTCGATACGAAGGGGTTCACGCTCCATAACTGTTTTGCGCTGGTCGACATCATTACCGATACAGGCGATCCTGCCCAAGAGCCCTTGGTTATCACCGGGGAGCTACTCGGGTCTCTGAATTCGGCGCCGTGCGTCGAGGCGGCAACGGGGATTGCCTACACGGGGCCGGGGCAGTACGCGGTTCCGTTGTTGGCTACCGAAATCTCGATGGCGACACAGATCCGTTTTCGGCTTCAGATGACCTCTGGCACACCGAGGACGATCACCTACTTTGTCGACGGAATGCTCGTAGCAGGGCCGAGAATCTAATGGACCTCTACCGTCCAACACCTCGTGAGGCCAAGCAAGGCCGCGCTATCCGCGTCTTCCAGGCCGACGTAGGGCTCGCTACCGCGCCCGTGAGCGGGACCGCCTACAGAAGCCCTATGTTGGACGTGAAGGGCTACGAACTGGTCAATGCGTTTGTTTCGATCTTCATTCGGGAAGATCCGGCCTTCGCGCCGGGGGTAGGGCTTCCTTTGATCGCGGGGCTTGTAGTTGCTTCGCAGAGCGGGGGTAGTACGGTAGTGATCACCTCGAACATCGGCCAGGCCGAATACGCAGGGCCGGGGTTTTACACGTTCCCATTGCTGGCTACTTCGCGAGGATTAGGATCTACGGCCCGCTTTCAACTACAGGGCGACGGCGGCAGGCGCCCTGTGGCCTACACACTAGACGGGGTACTTTGTGCAGGTAAGGGAATTTGAAACGATCCTGCCGGTTGCGGCTATCGCGTTGGGCCTACTTTGGGTCACTCGCAAGACGCAGAAGCAGTTCATTGACGAGCTGATCGACCTCGGACTCGCGAACCCCGCGCACGAGCAAATTCCCGAAAAGCTGTTTCGAGAGCTGGTAAAAGCCAAGCAATTCGGCCTCTTGACCCTGTTTATGGGGTCGGGCAATTGGGGCATTCGCTGGTCACGCGGAACACGGGCGCCCGCCGATCCGGCGCGGCAAGGCTGGCAAGGTCGGCCCCCGTGCAACGGAAAACACGTCATGGATCGCCTGTGCGGCGGGCTCGGGATCCCGCACGTCGATTCGAGCTTCCTACAACGCACCTATGACGCATGGGGATCGCCGGGGAGCTTTGTTCGAGGCAAAAACTACGGCGCGGTCAAAGACGATCCTCGGTGGCAGGCATGGGCCGCGAGGCTACTCGCGAGGCGGGATTTCCAGCGTTGGATCGTTACGGAATGGCTCGAACACAAGTGGGATCCCTCGAACGCCTCGAACCCGACCGTAGCAACTAAAATGCTCAACGCCCGTATGCGAAGCTCCGCGACAGGCTGGGCCAACAGCGTGGCAGGAAGGCCGTACTTAGAACAGGAACGCTACTACAACTCGCGACGACCGAGGCAATACCTTCATGTTCGCCGGATCGTGGCTGCAATCGGGGCGATACAATGACAGAGGCAGCAATCAGCTACTATGAGTTCTTGGAATTGCTCGATACCTCGCTATCGAAGAGATCACCATTTTATTGGGACACTTTGATCGTTCCGCTTAGGGGCACGCCTAGCTGGGAAGATAACGGGGAACCGATTAACAAAACCCTGACAAAACAGTGGAACCGTTGGAGAAAGAATAACCAATTGCACGAGAGGGGGGCCGAGATATGGGTAATTCCCCCTTACTACAACGGGGATCTGATGACAGAAGAGGATTGGCAGGACGACGGCAACGTATGGCAATTAGGAGAACCCAAGTGACCCAGCAAATGAACGGCTTTTTTGGCGGTATCGGCAAGGCGGCAGGTAGGATCCTCAAGATCGCGCTCGTGAGCGGGGGAGGGTATGCTGGGTACAAATTCGGCCTATCGGAGAACCGCCCGCGCCGATGGTGGTTCGCGGCAGGGGGCGCGGGCGCGGCAACGCTCCTAGCCTGGCGTCTGTTCAAAGACGTTTCCGACACAGGGGACACCGACAACGAGCTGACCGATTTCGGCCAGGATCACGCCGTTCTCGGCGCACCTGTACGACTCGGGCAAATTATCGGGGATTGGCTTTCGGGCCAGCCCGTAGGGGGAGGCTGGCACAATACGACGGTCGACCGGGCGAGCATTACCGCAGCGAACACCCCCGAGAAGGTTACGGACAGGACAACCAGGGAAGCCTACACCCGATTGCAGCAGGCAGGCGTGGGCGGGCTCGGGGGCAGGGCCGCGAACATGATCTCTATCGGCAGGGCGGGGAAATTCGACCCTTCGACGCGATCTGTTGTTTTGATTCCGAGGCACCAAGCAATCCAATGCCTAAGAGCGGCCCGCGCAAAGTTGGGTTTCGGCGGTAATGCAATGCCGACACCCCCGTCTTGGTGTACTAACTGGCTCGCAGGTATTAACCTCAGTAGCCACCCATTGAAGATCGAATCCGACACGGGAGAGTAAGCAGTATGACAAGCACAGGCAAAAAATGGTTATGGGGCTCCGCTATCGGCGTGGGCCTGATCGCAATCTGGCAGATGGTCACGAAGGACAGGGTACGCCCGCCCGCGCTACCGCCCGAGGGGGGCGAGGCTTCGCGAGATACGCCTCGCAGGGTGACGTTCAGCCCTCCTACTATTCCGGCCAACGCTCACCCGTTCCGTACCCCGATCCTATTCGGTCACGATTCGGTTCGAGTGCATCGTAACTATCACGGGGTGCTCGGTACTCTCGGGGAGATACTCACTGGCACCTACCGGAATCGCAGCGTACTCCTGACGGGGTATGCCTCGCGTTCGGGATCGGATAGCTATAATCAGAGGCTCTCACTGCGACGGGCTCAGGCGATTGCGGAACTCATTGTTACGCAGCACCCAGGCGTTAGGCCCGATCAACTCGTAATCAGAGCTGAAGGAGAGAGCAACCCGAAGGCTACGCCCGCGCAAAGTCGTCGAGTAGAGGTTTCTCCGCGATAGCAGAGGAAGATCGACAAAGATCTTGCAAGACCGAGGAAGATGCGAGAATGTCGACGGTAGGGACGCCTAAGAAGGGAGCTAGACGATGATATACGGCCCAGGATCACTAGAGACGCCAGCAGATAAGGTCACGCCTAGAGAGTGGGTCCAGATCTATCTTGCCCAAGTGCTCGGTCTCTCCATAGACGAGTGGGTAGACGATCCGACCTACGAAGCAATGACCGCAGAAGAGGCGTGCGACGTCGAGAGCGCCTTGCTCAAAATGCTGAATCAAATGCTGAAGCGGCACAAGCTGGCGCACTACGAAGATCAGTTTTGGGCCGACGACGTACCGGATCACTTCGACGCGAAAGAGGAACCCCTACCTCCTGGCGCCATACGGTTTCCCGATGGAAGCATAGGCATTCCCGAGACCGACGACGAAGCAGAGAGCATGTACAAGTACCTCGACGAAGCAGAGCGGGAGTACGAAGGATGAAACAGGCAATACTCGCCGCGCTAATCGCCGTCACAGGCTGGAATTGCGCCGGTATCTCGGGCTCGTTGCAGGCGTGCGTGAAAGGTACGGTCCAGGACGGCGGGCCGAGCCTCTCGACCGACATCGGAGTCGCGATCAAAGGGTGTTTGTTCGAGGGCACGCTCTACGAGGTCTGCATAGATCAGATTTTCGAGGATGACAAGGAGTAAGAGACCATGAGCGTGAAGTACGAAGAGGTAACAATAGAGGCAGGACTTTACGGCCTGATCGCCCCGAAGGTGTTTTTCCGAATCATCAAAGAGGGGAAAGGCTGGGAAGTGGACTACAAGTCCCGAGGCGGGCTCATGGGCCTACCGTGGGCACACATAAACCGTGACCCTCTCAAAACCAAGAAAGCAGCAATCGCTCTCGCGAAGCGGTACTACAATAAGCACTACGTTCGAGGGTAAGTTGTGAAGTACGGAGCCGTTTTCTATGCCCCTAAAGAAGCCCGCTTACTGCAAGGTAGCGACGTTATCGGGGTACTGTTCAGTAGCAGGGCACAGGCGGAAAGCTACCTCGAAAGGGAAGCTCCGCTTGTGGCTCATTTGCCCGTTGCGGGGTATTTGCTCGAATGCGAAAACGGTAAGGTTAGGAAAGCAACCAAGATCGGCGCCGATGGCGGATCAGGTCAGCGAAAAGGAAATCCAGAAATGAGCATGATCAAAGCCATAAAAGAGACGGTAACCTACGGATCTCATAACGATCTGTTGAACCTCGTTCACGACTTGGGAGGCAAGGTAGGGCCGTTACTGGATAAGCCTCGATCAGCGACGAAAAAGGCGCTCGCCAAGATCCTGTTTCCGAATAATTGCCTCGGGAAGTTCAACGCCGATGAACAGGCCGACGCCAAGGTGGTTGCCGACGTGCTCGACGTGTCGCTCAAGATGGCGACGGTACGCAAAGGCAAGGGGCCTATGCCCCTGGACAAGTACGCGCAGAAGGCACTCCGCGAGCGCCCAAAGAAGACCAGTCAAGCCGACGTTGTAGGCGCGATCCTGCAAAAATCGAAGCTCGACCGTCAAGAGGCCCTGAAGGCCGTCAAAGAGGCTTACCCTCCCCCGCCGAAGAAAGTACTCACGGACGCCGAGAAGCGCCAGAAGACCATAAAGGCGCTCTCCAGGCGTGCGAATTCGATGCGGCCCTACATTACCTCGGCAGAATCGGGCAAAGCGTTCGAAGAGAGGATCGTCAACGAGGGCAAAGCGAAAGGGCTCACCGGGGCCGAGATCGCGGGCGTGCTCGGGAGAGCGGACAACCCGTGCGGCGGGCGCAAAAAGAACGAACTATCGCCCGAGACGTTCGACGTGTTCAAAGGGCGCAAAAAGGTCGGTACGGTAGCCTGGAAGCCAGGCGGGGACACGCCGCAAGAGCTGGCAAAGGACAAGTACGGAAAGGGCGTTACGGTTTTCTACCGCACCCCCAATCCCGACAACGGCGAACGCCGCCAAGTCGAGCTGGATTTCGGAAAGAAGACCATCGACCGGGGCGAGACGGAAGACATATCGACACCGGGTGTTGTTCGCGGCGTAGTCGACGCCTCGGGAATGACCCGAAAGGAAGCCAACAAGGAAGTTCGGGCGGTTACGGAACCGTCCGAGCCTAAGCCGCGACCCGAGGGCGAGGCCGACAAACGAGCCGCTACCAGCGCGTTGAAAAACGTCGACGAGCTTCTGAGCGACGAAACCCGAGGCAAGCTCGAAGGCGTTAGTGAGGGCAAGACCGAAACCAAGCCGACCGCGAAGACCAAGCCGACCGCGAAGACCAAGCCGACCGCGAAGACCAAGCCGACCGCGTGCAAGTTCAAAGCCGGGGATCTGATCGAACAGATCGCCCACCCCGAATATGGTACATGGAAAGTCGAAGGGGAGGGCAAAGGCACTCCAGGTATGTGGAATGTCCAAGGGGACCGGGGGGCGAAGGTCGTCTCTGTTCAAGAGCTAAACAAGTCCTGGAAAAAATCGCAGTTCATCGGGGACAAGCCCGCGAAGGCAGGGGGCGAGAATCACCAGATCGCTGAAACTCTGAGGAAACAGATAGAGTTACAGGACGCCCGAGGAGATCTCTCGGGAGTGATCGAGGCATACGGGGAGCACAACGACACGGTACGTCGATTAGTGGCTGAGTACTACGGGCTCACGTCCGCAGAGGTAGAGAAATGGCTCGCAGACAGGCAGAAGAAACACGACAAGCCCAAGCTCAAGATGATCGAGGGCGGCAAAGGCAAGCCCGCGCCCAAGAAGAAAGCCGCGCCCAAGAAGAAAGCCGCCGCGCCCAAGAAGAAAGCCGCCGCGCCCAAGAAGAAAGCCGCCGCGCCCAAAGAGATTAAAGCCCCCTTCTCCGAGGATCCGGCGAAGCTCCAAAAAGAAGGTAAGTGGAAGAGAATCGACCACACCTACTATTGGGAGTGGAACCATTCAACATATGCCGAGGTATTCGACTCGAAGAGGGCCTACGGGAACAATAGCCAGCTTCGATATGACGTGGACGGGGAGCGATATACGAAGCTCCGCGAGGCCAAACTCGTAGCGATCAAAGAGAAAGCCCTTCCGAAACTCCAACAAGACTACTGGCACTCTGCATCCGAGGCCCAACAGAAAAAATGGGTCAAGAGGTGGATCGACGAGTACAATTTCGGAAGGCGCCAGCAGGAAGCCTATAAGCGGTTGAAGTGGGCAGGAGCGAAGGCTTTGCCGGGGATTCGATCCGAGGACGAACACATGGCAGCGATAGCCTGGGCCGCGAGCACTCCCGAGGAGTGGATCGCCTGGGAGGCAGACGCCCATAAATCGAACCGGATGGAGAAGGATCTTCAGCGGGCGAAAAAGAAGAAAGCCGTTAAACCGCTCTCCGAGAAGCAGACCGACGAGTTTTTGAGGCCCGAAGCAAAACCCGAGTCTCTTGGTTGGTCGGAAGAGGAAGGCAAAGCACTTGCCGACGCGATGGAGAAATCGAGAGCCCCCAAAGTCGAGGAGGTAACGCTCGAAGAATCCGGCGCCGCGATTGCGAAGATCATCGACGACGCGATAGGCCGCGCACCGTCAGCCGCGCCCCCGCCCTCTACGGGCACGATGGACGCCGCCGCGATCAAAGAGATCACAGACGCGATTAGGGGCATTGTCGCAGATCTCCCCGAAGACGCGGGCGAGGACGACGCCGAAGACGCGGGCGAGGACGACGCCGACGACCCTCGGACAGAGAACCCGAGCGCGGGACTTGAAATTATTCGGGTCGGCAACGGTAAGTACCACGTCGCAATCGGGCGCAAGCGAATCACCTTCAAGCCTGTGAACTACGACGACGCCGCCGTGCTAATGAAGGCGCACGACACGACTCAGCTCTTGACTCAGAAGGACATTTCCCGTCTCAACAAGATCAAAGAGCGAGCGGCGAAGGCCGTAGATACCCCCTCCCGAGGAAGGGGCGAGCAAACCAGCATGTTCGGGGAGGCGCCCAGGCATAAAAAACCTCCAAAGAATCAGTTCGATCTGCTATAACCTCTGAAAATCGAGGATGAACTGCAAAAACAGAGGGACGCATGGACTTCGACAAGAATAAAAAGCTCGTGTTTCAAACGCTCGCAGATAATCCGGCGTTCGCTACCGTACTCCGAGACCATCGAGAGACGATACAGGCGACGATAGCCAACGCACTATGGAACCGTTTCGGGGGCAAGGCATGGGGCGCCGAGACCGACGTGTACTACATGGACACAACCGGCAAGGGGTTTTCTGGCCTGGGCAAGCTACGCACGCAATACGCACTATGGCCCGACGACGAGGTGATCCAGTCTCACGATCCGGTCACGTTCTCAGCGATTGCCGAGTACCCTCCCGAGCTACAGGAACGGCCCTACGACCGCGACGAGCTGGAACAGCACAAGGTCATACGAAACGCCCAAATGCTCGAACCGATCTTGACGATCAACAGCAACCCCGACGCCGTAAACGGCCCGCCGATTATCACGCAAGACGGGTACGTGCTCGCGGGTAACTCGCGGGTAATGTCGATCAAGCGCAGCCGCACCGAGAAGCCGGGGGCGTATGCGAACTACCTCAGAGAAGCGATTCCGATGCACCCGATTTTCGGGCTGGCGCCTACAGACAACCTCGAAGATCGGATGCTCGTTCGAGTGATCGACCCCGGCCAGGACTTCGACCGAAAGACCATTTCCAGCATTCTAAACGAGTCGTTTACGCAATCGCTCACCGCTTCAGCTCGCGCTGTGTCCCTCGGCAAGAAACTCCCTCCCGAGCTATTCCAGTCAATCGGGGAATGGATGGGCGAGGGCGATTCTCTGAGTGAAATACTCGGGTCCAAGGGCGGCAAGATCATCGAAATGTTGCAGAAGAAAGGCGTGATCAAGTCGACGAATTACGGCGAATTCACCAAGTCACGAGGGGGCAAGACCAGCCGCGTCTTGTCGGTCGACGGTAGACAAACGATCCGCCTCGCGATCATGGGCGCGTTGATCGACGACCGAGACGTGCTCTCGCTGGCGTCCGTTCGACTCGAAAAGTTCTACGCCTCGGTCGCGCCGATCTTGGTCGCGATGGAGTACGATCCCGACGTGGAAAAAGGGGGCTACTCGCTTCTCGAACCGTTCCGCCAGGGCGCCCGCGCCGTCTCGCTCTTGGGAGTGTCTACACTGACCGCGTTCCAGGGCAAATTCAGAACCGGCGAGGCCGATCTCGGGGAGGGTAACACGATGGCTACCCAGTATCGCGCCCTGTTCGAGAACCCTCTCGCGGCGTACATGGCGAAGTGGATCGCCGCCGCGCAGGAAAGCCCGCGCCTCGCATACGACGCAATGAGCCTGTACTTTCGGCTAGTCCCCGGCGCCAAGGGTACGATGATTATGGACGATTTCACGCCCGAGCAAGTACGCATGAAGGCGTTACCGGGCAAAACGAAGGATGGGGCGATGGCGTTCCCATTTGCCGACATTACCCTCGCAGGGATCGAGGAGATCGGGGTCGTTCGTTGGCTACGCGGAGCGACCGACCGAGACCCCCGGCGAGAAAACCCGAGTACTTTTTCGCCCGACGCGGTACGAGGTTGTTTTGGCGCTGTACGGTAAAATCCGAGGAAGATCGACAAAGATCTTGCAAGACCGAGGAAGGTGTGAGAATCTCCGCGTGACCGATAACGTGAGACGAGAGATAGCATGAACACCGAGCAATTAAAACACTTTATCTACGGCGGCGATGCGATCTTTACGGTCATAGGCAAGGGCGACAGACGGCGCACCTACCGCGTGTTTCGGAGCAAGGCCGATAAAGACAATCTCAACGTAAAGAACACCGTGGGCGTTCTGACAGGCCCTAGCAACATGACCGACTACACCTACTTCGCTCAGATCGACAAGGAAGGGCGCTACTACCCTATCGCAGCCGCTACGATGGTCGGCAAGAATCTACGGGTCACCGGCAAGGAGAGAATGAGCTACAACTCGGACTCTGCGATCATCTTCCGCTATCTCTTGCGCCTCGTGCGCGAGAACAAGCCCTTGCCCCCCACAATGGAAATCATGCACGCCGATCTTTGCGGTCGTTGCCGCAAGCCTCTAACCGTGCCTAAGAGCATCGAGAGGGGACTAGGCCCCGATTGCGCCAAAAAGACGGCGGGATTGTTGCGAGGGTCGGGACCGGAGCCCGCGCCCGAGCCTAAGCGGGAACCCGAGCCCGCGAAGCCCGAGCCTGTAACCGTGCGCCAACGATGGAAGGGGGCCTCTACGGTTACGTTCTCCTCTATCGCGTCACAGTACGTTTTCGATGCGATCAAGAAAACAGGCGCCAAGCTCGCGGACGTGAGCGTCGAGGTAGGGCTTTACGATAGGGACGCCTACGAGGGACCAGACTCGGAATGGTCGAAAGTGAAAACCTACTTGATCAAAGAACAAAAAGCGGCCTCTGGCAGTCTCAGAACCAGCCTAACCGCCGCGATCAGCAGGATCCGTGCCGAGCCTGCGAAGCTCGAAGGCGAACACAAGCCCGCGCCTAAGAAGAAAGCCGCACCCGTGGAAACAGGGCCGTTCAAAGGGCAAAAGCGCCAGATCGGGGACGAGGTTCGGTTCGATTGGACAAGCCCGAATGGTTGGGTACGGTTCACGGGCGAGATAGTAGACGTTCGCAAGAAGCCAAACCCCAAGATGAACATGCGGACTACCCCCGTACTCCAATACCAGATCAAGACCCCGAAAAAGCCTCGCGCCGTTTGGGTCGACGATAGCTACGTCGACACAATCAAGCCGAAGCCCGCGCCCGCGAAGCCCGTTGAACCGTCGCTGTACTCTGTAGGACCGGAGATCGACCCCAAGATCAGGTTGACGGACAAGGGGCGGGCGCTCGTAATGAAGACCGAAGCGGGGCTAGACTACGAGGACGGTCTCACTTTGCGCGAACTATCGGCGCTAGGCGGCAAAGCGTCTATCGAAGAGACGTTCGGAAGCAGTATCAGGCGCACCGCGTTCGGAGATAAGCACGGGCGCAACCTATCGGCGCTCACCTACCGAGGATTGGTAGCCCTAGCCTCTAAAGGCGGGGATCGGGTCTACGAGATAACAGCGAAGGGGCGAAAGGCTCTCGACCAGGTACACGAGGAACAAGACCAGCTCGTAGCCAGGATCAAAGCAAACCGGGCCGAATCGTCGTCACCGGCAGGCTTCGACGGTTTCGACGCCTCGGTCTTCGAGGGCGAACCGACCAGGCCGAGGGACACGTCGCGGGACGCGATGTCCGCTGTTTACGGGAAGCTGCAAAAGCTCAAGAAAGGCGATAAGATCAGGGTCGGCAAGGTCAATCTCGAAGTGACAAGAGACGGCGGAAGGCACGGCACCCCCCTGTACAAAAAAGTCGGGTCCAAGGGGCGGAAGTGGTTCACGGGCGTTATAAGCGACGAGGAAGGGCGTGTAAAAATACACTTGTCCGATGCCAGCGGGGGACCGACCGGCGAGCCTATCGCCCACGGGTTCGTAAAGATCAAAGGGGAGAAGGCCAAAGGGGAGAAGAAAGCGATAGCACCGCATATGTATGTGATCTCAAAGGTCTCTCGCGGTCGCTACATGGTATCTCTAGGGGATCCTCGCGAGGGGAGGTCGAAGACTGTCCGCACGGGTAGCGAGGCCGATATTCGGGATTGGCGGGAAGACCATAAAGACAAGATCAGCGACAACCACATCGTCGACACAACCGATCTCGACCTTGTACCCTCTACCCATTCAGAATTCTATAGCTCACTCCCGAAATACACCTCGGTCGCTCGCGGGGGCCAGGTGATAGTCGACACCCCTCACTACCGCTACAAGGGCGAAGGCCCCGAGGCCGACAGCGAGATCGGTAGGTTGCTCGAAAAAGAGGCGCAGGGGGTAGACGACGATCTCGACCTCCCCGCGCAGGTAGCCGCGCACGACGAGCTGGCGCGAGCACTAAACAGGTACGCTAGTAGTATGAGGGAGTACAGTTTCGGCGGGCCGAGAGCCGACCACCATCGAGCGTTGGCCGACCACCTACAGAAGCTCCACTACAAGCACACTAAGGCCCGAGACAAGATCCTCACTGAAAGCCTGGGGGTGGGCCGATGACCTTCGCAGAGATAGAGCAAACATTCTCCGAGCCTGTACGGGATCTCACAACGAAATACGGTTTTGATTGGGGCGAGCCCAAGCGCGACGGGCGCTACATGAAGATACGGGCGCCGTTGCGTAGCGGTCACGATTTTTGGGATTTCTACCATTCGCACCGGAGCGAGCTGAAATCAGAGCTGGGGATCGCAGCAGTTAAATTCGGCAGGGGCGATTGGTACGTCGTTTACAAGACGCTCGCCCCCGGCGAGGAGGCCGTAGAGTCTGCCGAGTTACCGCGCACAAAAGAGGGCCTAGCCGCGTCCTACGATCTCGTTTGGGGCAAAAAACGCATTCTCGGGGGCGGGCGCCAGGTCACAAACTCCCCGCTCACCGACAAGTTCAAAGCCGCGTGGGACGAGCACGAGGGCGAGCTGAGAGATTTCGGTCTGAGCGTGTCGGAGTATCCGAGGGATTCGGGCAAGTGGCAGGTAGCGATCTTCGAGGATATGGACACCACCGAGATCGACAAATCCAAAGCCGAGGAATTGAGCGCGGAAGACCTCGCGAAGTTCGACGTGCCAAGCCCCGAGGGTTGGGAGTATCGCCCGTTCCAGAAAGCAGGCATTGCCTACGCGATGGCTCGCGAGAGCACTATCATAGGCGACGATATGGGCATCGGTAAAACGATCCAAGCCCTCGGCGTCGTAAACGCTACCCCCGAGGCGAAGTCAGTACTCGTGATTTGCCCGACCTCGATCAAGTTCAATTGGAAAAAAGAGGCCGAGCGATGGCTCGTAAAGCCTTGGAAATACTACATTCTCGGACAAAAAACTCGGGTGCTACCAAAAGACGCCAGCTTTGCGATTGTCAACTACGAGATGGCCCGCATTCCCGAGATCTGGAAACAGCTAATGGCGCGTCATTGGGACGTGTTGATCGTCGACGAGGCGCATAGGCTCAAGAGCCCTACGAGGCTACAAACAACCGCAGTACTCGGTTCTGGTTGGGGCAAAAGGCGCAAGGACGGGATAGTCGACAAAAGTAGTCGGAAACTATTTCTGACGGGCACCCCGATCCCCAATAGGCCGATTGAGATCCACCCTTTGCTCTCGGCGGTAGGGGACGGGGCTTTCGGCAGTAAAGAGACGTTCGGAAGACGCTACGCGGACGCCAAGATTCAATATGACAAGTACGGTAACGCCATCATCAACCCGCACACGGGCAAGCCTGCCTTGAACTACCGGGGTTCGAGCAACCTCCCCGAGCTACAAGCCCGTATGCGCGATTGCTGCATGGTGCGGCGTATGAAGACGGACGTTCTCAAAGAGCTACCGCCGAAACACCGATCTATCGTAGTGCTCGAACCCGGTATTCGAATGAAGAAGCTACTCAAACAGGAGAAAGCAGAGTTCGAGGCGGCAGTAGGGCGACTCCATGACGTAGAGGCAGCTTTCAACGAGATCTCCGCGATTCGCGCCCGCGTAGGCAAGGCCAAAATTATACAGGTCACCGAGTACATCGAGGATCTACTCGAAGACGAAGAGAAGGTCGTCGTCTTCGCGCACCATCGGGACGTAAACAAAGGGCTGTTCGAGCGCCTAAAGAAGAAGGGGTACAACCCGGTTATGGTCATCGGCGGCGGCAAGTCGGCAGAGACCGCCGAGAAAGTCGAGGCTTTCCAGACCGACCCCAAGGTTCGAGTTTTCATCGGCTCGATCCAAGCGGCGGGCGTAGGGATCACCCTAACCGCCTCCTCGACGGTTGTTTTTGCCGAATTGGATTGGGTTCCTGGCAATCTCGACCAGGCCGAGGATCGCGCCTACCGTATCGGCCAAACCAAGCCGGTAGCGATCCAGTGGCTTGTCTATGACGACTCGCTCGACAGCAAGCTCGCACAGACGGTCGAGAGGAAGCGTGCAGTGATCCACCAGGCGCTCGACGCCGACCTAGCGCCGGTCGAATCCGAGACCCCTGTACAGCAGAAGAGGCTACTCAAAGCCCTAGCGGCAATGAAGCCCCCGCAGGGGCCTATGGACGTGTTGAGGAAGCTCAAACAAAAATCTTCGCGAATAGAGACCTTTACAGTGCAGCACGAAGCGCAGATCTATAGTATCATCGAAGCAGAAATGGAACCCCCGAAGGCTGCACAGATCCTCACAGACTGGTTTTAGGAGCAAACACCATGCCGAGATTGTACGCAAACCCTTACGACACGAGCAAGACTGGTTTCTACTTTGAAGATGCCGCCGAGTACGACAAGAAGGAGGCGAAGCATTCCGCTGAGGAGTTTGAGATTGACTTCATCGACGGGTCAGATTCCGATCAAGAGATTTTTGAAGCGATGGAGGTCAGCCAGTCTGTTGTAGGCGAGTACTTCGATGTAGCCGACCAGATTGACACTGAAGAGGAGGCCGTCGCCTTCGCTTTTTTGATGGATGTCGGGCTTGACGCGAAGGATGCCGCTGACAGGGTCGATGAGGTCCAGATCACCGAGGGCACCCCCGAGGATTACGCCTACGAGTACGTCGAGAGTGTCGGCATGGAAGGGCTAGGCAAGAGTACGTTGGAGATGTACTTTGACTACGAAGCCTTTGGGCGAGACTTGAGCTTGAATGGCGACATAACGGAATGGGACCGATTCATCATTGGTAACCCACAAGAATTCTAAGAGGAGTCACAAAGATGGCAGCGAAGAAAGCGAGAATGCGAAACGTCGTCGTGGTCGGGCGCAGATGGCGCGACTTCGCAGGCAACACCTATCACAGCGTTCAGATCTTTGTGAACGGTAAGGAAGTAGGCTACGTGGGCGAAACCTACGGGTACGGCAATCAGTACGAATGGACCGCCGCCGAGTGGCTAATGGATAACGGGTACAGGCGAAAAACGAAGAAAGGTACGTCTTTGAGTCGCGTCTTGGGGAAGGTCCCCTACTCGTCCGAGGTCATCGACGTTAAGCGCAAAAAAGACCTGTAAGGAGGCCCTATGAGCGGAACATTTATGAGAGGAGCCCTTCGGGCATTGGCAGGACGCGGTCAGCAGATCGATAGCAAGGTAGCCCCAGGGCTGCATGAATCGAACGTGCTCGATACCGTCCTCGTAGCAATCGCGGACGGGAATATACAACCTCTCCAGTACAACCCGACCGCGCTCGCCGAGAATCAGAGACAGATCCCGATCTTGCTGTTTTTGCAGGATCATCCGATTGAGCTGTCCGTCGAGCTACTCCCAAGAGACCCGGCGTTGTTCACTACTACGGCACCTGCAACTTTCACGATGAACGTGCCCTCGTACAAGCGGGAGATAGCCTACCAGAGCGCGTCAGCGCAGCACGCTAACGTGTTTGCAGCGGACGCAGCGGCCTACCCCTACGGGCAACACGCGACCGGGGACTCGTTCACAAACGGCGTCGAGGTCTCGGGCTATATGGGGCTTATGGACGGGGCGGATCCTGCGCTGACCAACGATCAAGCCGGGGAAATGGCCTACGACCTTAACGTGCAGGCTATCAGCGAGGGGGCTGGAACGCACGGCTTCCCGGCGCGTTTCAACCTTGCGAATTTCGAGCCCGAGGGTCCAGAGACGCCTCAGGTCTCCGTGATTCTCGACGAGAGCGACTACACTCAAGCGATGGCCGACGCGGGCAACGAATTCACAGGCGCGAACGGCATGATCGCCAAGATCGTAGGTTTGTGGGCGATTCAAGACGCCGTGGTGTGAGCCGTGTCGAAGTCCGGCGTCAATCGCACACCTTTCGATGTTTGGACTTTGGTTCATGCTGGATCAGGCATCGCAGCTCAGAAAGTAGGGCTCGGATTCTGGCCGACAGCTATCGGAATGGTCGTGTTCGAGGTTATCGAATGGCCCCTGTTCGAGTCTCGATTCCCCAACAGACAACCCGAGGTACTCTCGAACAAGGTCGTTGATGTGATTGCGGGCTTGGCCGGTTGGCTGGCGGCGAGGTCAGTAGGCGACTAAGGCCCCGCGCACGGCAGAGACCACCTCGGCGGGCGTGCGAGCGTTGACTCGCCTTTGAGAGCTGGACGGATAGGGCCAGAAGATCTTATAGCTCCGCGTGCGACCAAACCAACAGACCGAGACGGCCTTCGACCCCTGGCGCACTACCAAATGCGGCACGCCCCGCATTGACGTGCGGAGCGTGCCTTCGAGACCGGCGCTTTTTAGGGCCTGGACTACGTTCCGATATTTCCCGTACTTGCTTCCGTATTTCATCATCGCCCCCTTCGAGCGTGCGCCCGCGTGAAGTCGTCTACAATCGCCGCCTCGGCGGCTACCTTGGCGTCCCTAGCCAGCTTGAAGCCTCGGAGCGTACAGAGCACCTCTGACCCCTTCTCGGTCCAGATGGTGTACACAGTGACCGACCATTTGGAACGCTCTCGGGTACACTCTGCCGCGACCCTCAGAGGATCGCCTTCGAGGTATCGCCCCAAGAGCTTGTTTTTCTTTGTCCATCGCTGGTCAAAAAAGTATCTCATTCCTCTTTGGTCGCCCATCTTCTTCACCCCTCTATCGGCTCAGTGCTTCGTAGTCCGCCCAAGTGTCACAACGGTCGTGAATCGGGAGCGGGTATTTGCTGATCGAATGTGCAACTTTCAAGTAGTTGCCGCCAAACACCCAAGAGGTGTGACCCTCGGGAGGCGGGTTTACGGGCTCGACGTGGCGGTACTCGTTCGGTTGACCCTTCCATCGAACGACCAGCTCGACGCCGGGACGCTCCTCGGAGGGCTCGTAGGTGGCGTAATTGCCGGTGTGCTCGCGAATCAGAATGAGCGTGTCGTGACCGGCAGAGATCCCGCCTCGGGTGCAATCGCTGATCGCAGCGGAGCGGTAGACATCGCAGACAAAACCTTTCATCCGATTGCCTCCTCGATGTAGGCGATTGCGTCCTCGACGCCCGTGTGAGCCTCGTCCAAATTGCTGGCGTCCTCGTCCATCTTCGCGCCTCGCTCGGCGTCAAGGTCTGCGAGTGAGTCAGAGAGGAGCACTTCGAGACGTTCCAGTCGGTACGCTTCGAGGCGGGTCTCGCGAGCTTCGTCACGAAGGGCTACCTCGGCGGGATGCGTCAAGATCTCGTTGCAGTTCCTACACATGATCGCGCACCAGCCGCTTGTGCTGACCCTCGCGGTGTGACCGCACAGAGGGCATTCGGCGGCTATTGTGTCGTAGTGCTTGTTTTTCAGTATCGCGGTAGTCATCTTCTCACCTCTGCTTGGTATACGGTAGTCTCTATTTCTGCTGACACTTATCGGAGTACGCTATCGAGTGGCAGGCGTTTTCGTAGGCGTTCACGTTGTCGCCGCTATTGAAGTAACGCCATGCGGTGTCGATTGCCGCACTCGCATTCAAGCCCTGTACCATTTCGTTGGCGTACCGTAGAGCGGTGACGGTCATCTGTCGGGAGACCGGGCGCTGTGAAGGATTAAAATCGACAACCGAATCACCGGGGATGCGGGTTTCGCCAGCGAGCGATAGGATATTCCAGATCCCTGTACGGGCATCGTCCAACACCCGATTGACCTCGCTCTCCCACTTGTACGTTGGGCAAGGATCTTCCTTGGGGGCGGTAACTTCCGCCAGAAGGGCGAGGGCTGCTTTCACCTTGGCTCTATCAGCTAACAACATTATCGTTTCTCCCGTATCGTTCCGTTTCGTATCGTCGCCTTATGTCAGCCCCCCGAAAGGGGCTCCCATAAGAGGGCGAATCAGTCGAAGAGGTCTCCCTGGACCGCTTTAGCGGCTCGTTTGTCCTCGAAGTAGGCGAAGGCGTCGGGGTAACACTCGCGCTCGCCCGACATAACCTGGACCTCACAACGGCGCTCGTGAAGAATGTCGCACACGTCCGCGACGTTCGCGATTGCCTGGGCGTTCGTCTTGGCGGTCCCCATATCTTCGAGAATGTCCTTGTCCTCGAAGCACTCTACGACCGTGTCCCAGCCCGCGTTATCGTTGTAATGGGCCAGGGCGTGAGCCTTAACCGCGTCGACCATTGCTTGTTGCTTGGCGTTCATAGTGATTCCCTGGTCAGCGGGGCGAGTCGGATGCCCCTAGCGATGAACATATCGGCGTCAATCGAGACGCTGAAAGTGACTTGGTACGGAAAGGTAGTGCGGTGGTCCCCGTATTTCACCATGTAGGAATCGCCACCCGCTTCTGCTACGAGACGAACAACGTCTTGCGCGGATTCGCGGTAGCGGAAGTTTGCGACGAGCCAGATCCCGCTCTCGCGGACTTTGCCTCGAACTCGGTTTCGGATTTGTTTGATTGCGTCTTGCTTTGTCATCTTTGCGCCTCGTATCGTTCCGTTTCACCATCTTATCGAAGCCCCCTCCTCGTGGAAGGGGCTCCCATAAACAGGGCGAAGCTACTGGTACATTTCGCGGAACATTTCGACGAGCCTGTTTGTGGTCCCGTCCATGCCGCTAGGGCCGTCTTCGAGCTTCTCCGCGAAATACCAGGCCGCGCACTTGATACGGTAGCCGGGGTTGCACGAAGACTGTTCAAGATCGTAGTCGCCTACGAACTCGCGAAGGTCCGCGATCAGGACGCCGAGTTTCGCCGCTTTGTCCAGCTCGACGTGGAGGTCTTCGAGCGACTCTTCGAGGGACGCTTCGAGCGCGTAGTCGGGGTGATTCAGCTCCTCGCCGCAGCCGGGGCACAAAACCGCGTCCCAGCCGTCAAAGGTCAGAGTCTCGAAGCGGCGGCACTTCGGGCAGTCAACGTCGACAACGCAAAGACCGTTATCGTTGGGCTGCTCTCGTTTGTTTGTCAGTATCGCGGTAGTCATCTTCTCACCTCGTGTTAGTGTCGTTTCACCATCTTATCGAAGCCCCCTCCTCGTGGAAGGGGCTCCCATAAACAGGGTGAGCCGGGGTTACTGGCGAGCGTTGATCCTCAACCCGCCGTTTTCGAGGAAGACGGCGACCTCGCCCCGCTTCTCGCACCAGCTATTGCGGGCCATCGTGCAGGCTTTGACCCATGCACGCATAAAGACGCTATCGGAGGGCTCGTCCGCGAGGTAGCGGCCTACCTTCCACCCGTAAGCAGCATAAATCAGGTGGGGAATCTCCTTTTGAAGATCGAACCAGTTCCCGTCCTCGGGAGAGAAGCCCGACGCGGCGATTGCGTCCTTGATCTTGACGAGGCAGTTTCGAGTCTCGTCGACGAGCGCGGCTTCTTTTTCGAGCTTTTCGAGAAGGTGGCAGATCTCGGCGGCTTCGTAATCGGTCCCGGCAGCGGCGGCGGCTTGTAGGTGCGTAATAACGATGGTGTTCATAATCAGTCTCCTTATCGGGGGTCACCGCGACCCCGCAACACAGAACCTAATCTATACGCTTTAGAGAGTCAACCTTTTATCGAAGAAAAAACGAAGATAGGCGAAGAAAGTCTCTCCTGCAATCGAATAGAATCTTTTTGCAGGGGACAAAACCCCCTTCTTTTGCCTGCCACCGGAATTGTTTTTGTTCGCTTTGTAGCCACTTCAAACCAAAAACGAAGGGGAAAGCCCCAACCTATGGAAAAACAATAGGAAAGAACAACCTTAGTCGACCTCGCCCCGACACCGCTCGGGTGTAACGAGGCTGTTTTGTTTGCCCGGTGACAGGCAAGAGAAGGGAGTAGGAACGGTGCAGCAATCACCGCGCCTACTCCCCCGGTTGATCCCCTTCACACAGGGGTCTCTAGCGACCGTTCGCTGCGAGCTGCCTGATCCTCGATGCAATGGTATTGCCTCGTGAGGACGAAGGTACGGACAGACTTCTGAAGGACTCCCCACGAGGCTACTCTTCTAGCTCTATGGCGCCCTTTCGCGCCGTGATCTTATCCCACAAGCGAACCCACCACCATGGGCGCAACAGAAGACCGGCCTGGATCTCGCCCGCCTTAGTCGGATTCTTATTTGGCTTGGCTATGACGTCGAGCGCGGCTACGCCCCCGAAAAACAGCTTCAGCCGCTCGTGCCACGAGAAGCGAAGCTCCAACATCGCGAACACTACGTCATCCCGCCGCCGTCGCGGCCCCTTGATCCTCGCCTTACTCATTCTCTCCCCTTCATTCTATGGGCTTGGACCGCTTTCGGGTCTTCGCCTCGGCGTTGAGCTTGCGAATTTGCTTGCTCATGGTCTCGATGGTCACAATACAGGCCCGCATATCTCGCGGAGCGTCGAGATAAAGGTGGTCTCGATGCTCGAACCGCTCGCGGAGCTTCGCGAACCCCTCCTCGGTCAGCATGTGTTTCGGCACCTTCACGGCTTAGACCCCAGCTCTTTGATACGGGCTTTTGTCCTCTTGATCGAAGCCTTCGCCTCGTTGACCGAGCGTTGCCAGATCTCCCGTTGTCGCAATAGAAAATCTAGTCGGTCGCGTCGAGCTTCGATCTCGGTCGAGCGCAAAAGACAAATATCAGCGAAGGTCTGCAACGCCGCCCAGCCCGAGCCTACCCAGCACGTTGTGTTTTTGTGGGCGTCGGTCACGCAGTAGCACCACTCGTCGTCGTCGACACTGTACGCCGCCTCTAGCTTGCATACGCCAGGGAAAACAGACGAGTACCATAAGGTAAGCACCTCGGCCTTTGGCTCTCCGAGGCCGAGGTCTAGGACGGGGCGTTTCTTCCCTCGAAGGGGGATTATAGGACGCGGGCCGGGAACGCTCATGGCTTGATCCACCCGCCGTCGCCGTTCCAGACGTAATCGCGATACTCCCAAGGGGGCGTACCCTCAAGCTCGTCTTGAGTGTAGACCCTCAAAAGCTCCGATCCGAATGTCGTCTCGCCCGCTACGAGCCCGATCTCGTACTGGAAGTGCCACCACTCGGCGCCCCCTCTCGAACCGTCTTTAAAGAACGCCTTACGGGCCGAAATCCGCTCGAAGCCGTGATCTTGCATGAGCGCGGTGAAATCGAGGTAGTTGTTTTGTAGAATACGATAGCTCTCGTCGCCCTTTCTGTGCTCCCAAGTAGCGGGACTAAACGTCATGTTGCCCTCGTAGTCAGAGGGGATATTGTCCGGTCTGCTACACCTCGCCCAAAGGCGCCAGTTACGGGCGCCCTCGTACTCGACGAGGAAGGGGTCGGAGTCGATGGAGGTCATTCCCGAGTAGACGTAGAGATCAAACGCCCGCCCCAGGTAGTGCATGGACGTCGCCGCCCTGTTGGCCGTTACGTCAGCGTGAAGGCTTCGCCTGCCTCCCGAGCTGGTCAGCACCACGCCGCAGTCATCTAGCACCTTTTTGGCGTCCAAAAAGGACTCGGCGGCGTCTTGGCGAAGTCGGAAGTTGTCATAGCCCCGCTCGTTGTACTGCTCGGTCGGAATCCTCACAAACGGAAATCTGGTCAGCGTACCCCCGCAAGAGAGCCCTCGTAGAACTTCCTCGGTCGCAGGCCCGAGCTTGCCGTCGACCACGAGCCCTTCTTGGACCTGATAGGCGACGGTCGCGATTGTGCCTTCCATTTCGCCAGGGGGTAGAAACAGGAAAGGCCAAGGCATACCGCAAAGGTTTTTATCTAACCACCGTTCGTAGTTGTACGCCTGCGCCTCTTCGAGCTGATCGGGTGTTAGTGTCACGTCTTGTAGTTGCATTCTCTACTCCAACCAAAGGGCCGAGGATTCTCCCGGTCTGCTGTGTAAATAGGCGCTCGTCGTCGCGATTGACGAGTGCCCTAGTGTGTCTTGAATGATATTCACCGCGCAACCTCGGCGCAATGAATGGGAAGCATGGCAGTGTCGGAGCCAATGAGGACTAACGGGCTTGTCAATTCCAGCTCGTAGTGCGGCGGCTCGGACAATTCGGTGGACCTGGCGGGCGGATAGTCGACCCCTTCCTTTTTGGGATCGGAAGACAGGCAGACGCCGACCACTATCGGCCACACTAAGAGATTTAGGAGTAGGAGGGTTGCTAAGTCCCTTTTGGGTAGGCCGTACCACATTGATCTTGCTCCATATGCGGGCGGGTAGCAGAACGAAACGCTCTTTCTCGCCTTTGCCCACGATTGCGACTTGCCCGCGACCCTCCTCTCGCTCCGATAGGTCGGTCCAGTCGAGCCCGACAACCTCTTGCGCCCTCATGCCCCCGTAGTACAGCAAGCAGAGAACAGCCTGGTTGCGGGGGTTGCGTTCGAGCGCGAGCATACGTTGAACTTCATCCTCTGCGAGAATCCGAGTGTCGATCCGGCGGGGAACCCTGGGCGTCGGGATGATCGAGGCGGGGTTGATCGTAATGTAGCCGATCTTCAGCGCGAAGCTGAACAGCGACTTGACGACTCGCACCCGAGCTGCCTGAGTAGTGGCTTTTAAGTCTGAAAAACGCCCGAAATAAGCCACGAGATCTTCTAAGTCCATGCTATCCAGCGGTTTGTCGATAGCCTCGAAAAGCTCGTTGGCGTATCTCCGGTACTGGCGCCGGGTCGATTCGGATCGCCGTGTCGCCAGCCAAACCTCCACAAGCTGTTGCGGCGTGCGTTTGACGAGGGCGTTACTCAAACCCGCACCCCGCACACCTGTTCGTGACAGTAATAGCCTCGACCGGCTCAAAGCACCCCGCGAAGTCTTCCGCCGAGACCAGTGTACGCGATCCACCACTCTCGACGATCCAGTCGCCGGGGCAGACTATGTAGCGTCCGAGCCTACCGTGCTTGTTCCAAGGGAGGGGGCAAGATACCAGAACGCAAGAGTCTCTCCCCGCGCCCACAGGGCTCACCTCGGGATGATCGCCGTGCTCGTTCCACTGAGTAGCCTCGACCTCATCGGCTCGCTTGCGGTACTTCATTTCCTCTTCCTGGTCTTGGCAATCGGCCCCCCGGCGTTCTTCCAGGTGAGCCCGCGTAGAAGCTCGCTGACGGCCTTCGCGGTAACGCCGTACTCAACACAGAGCTTCGCCCGAGACTCGCCCGCCGCCGCCCTCGTGCGTATCTCGACAACCTTCTCGGTCGTGAGCTTGGCCCGAGCTTGTTCGCTCAGTACAAGGTGCGCCGGATTCACGCACATAATGTATCCGCACGTATCGGACACGTACTTACCGGGCGGGATCTCGCCGTAGCGCATGGTAGCCGCCACTCGTCGGCCCGAAACGGCGTTACTGGTCCCGAGGCCGAAGGCAGGGTAGCCCTGCGAGTCTACCGCGCCCGTCCAGAACCAGTCGTCGTTGGGTTTGCCTTGCTTTACTTTGGCCCAAAATCGGGCCTGTGCTTTCCAATCGAGTTTCAAGTTCATCGGTTCCACCTCCCGAGGGGGCATTGCTCGCCAGGCAGGCGCCCCTTGATCTCCAAGAAGCAGTGACAGACCTTGCAATGAGGGCGCCGAAAGAATTTGCCGTACTTAGGGCACCTCTTACACACCGCGAGTCGCTCCGCGTAAAGCAACATTATCTCTTCTCTGCTCACTTGCCGTGCCTCCTTCCCCACTCCGCGATCAGTAGTGCATCGCAGTTCGCCAGGGTGATTTTGAGCCCAGGAAATAGCTCCTGTGCCCGCTGTTTAAGTACTCTTTTGTGCTCGGGCTTGCTCTTGCTGCCCCTCGACGGAATCCCGAGCTGTTTTTGCCACTGGTACGCGCCTACAAGCTCGAACGGGATCTCTAGTGCGACCAGTAGGCCGCGAGCGAACCCGTAGGACGTTCCAAACTTGAACATGGAAGCTACACCTTGTTTCGGCATTGCCCCCACTCGTTCGAGGTACGCCTTCGTCACGTAGGGGCGGGCCTCGACAAACCAGCGCCACAAGTCGAGGTCTGTCGTCCTCGCGAAGTTGATCGTCGACGCCTGCTCTTTGTCGAGCAATGCCGCCGCCCCGTCCTTACCTGGATCAAGCCCGAGGATCACTCAACCTCCACAAGCGCGTCGAATAGCGCGTCCTTATCGTCCAGGGATACAGGGAACGGCCCGAGGTCTTCGACCGGCGTGCAGGTTCCGTAAGGGGCGCCCTCTATCTCGTAATCGAATTCGATCCCTAGATACACGTTGCCAAACTTGTGCCGAATGCCGGTATAGGCCCGATTCCCGTCGAACACCGCGATCTCGAAGTTCCGAGCCTCTACGCGGTACAGGTGGCCGGCTTTGAGATCTGCTACAGGGATTCGCTTGCTCATTCGTCCTCTCCTCAAAGTCGTAGGGCCTCCCTCCTGGCCTTGATCTGGTTCATCACGCCCACCTCTTCTTGCTTCTCGGTGTCAGTAGGAACAACTTCGTTCCTGCCGGATAGTGCCAGCTTGGGAACCAAAGCACAGACCGGCACGCGAGACTATCGCTCTCCACCGCTTTTCGTAGGTTGGCCTCTCCTGCCTCTCCCCCGTAGATATGGCACGCAATCGCCGCCGCACGGTACGGGTAGGACGATCCCGATTTGTAGTAGGAAGGGTGATCGACGTCCGAGGGGGTCGGCGGGTCGGACTTCCTACGGTTTACCGGGCCGTTCTCTTCGAGGGCGCGAAGCGTGAACGGTTTTGCTATGCGAAAGCCGAGCGCGTCCGCGAACCCTTGCTTGCATAGGTCTTTGAGTTCGTAGATTCGGTCAGAGAGAGCTTGCCTCTCGAACCGTGCTCTTAGGGCCTCCCCTTCGCGGCGGCGGTACTCTCCCAAGACTTTTATAGTCTCAGTGATCTCTGCCGCCATATCCCAAAACTCTTGGTAGTCCTCTTTGCTGTACAGGGGGAGTCCTGCGATTGCTTTTCTCATTAGATCAACCTCGTTGCTGGTATGTAGGGCCGATTCTCTGGCCCTTTGATGCACGATTTTACGGGTACGAGAAGCGCGGCGAGCCACTCGTTCGGCCCACAGGTACAGCCTCGAACCGCGAGAGCTTTCCCGAGGCGCCCACCGAAGCTCCCTCCCGGTGATATGGCGTAGCCTCGACCGGCTAGGCGGTCTTGGTCCCGAGCTGAGATAGGAAGCTCCCCGCGCTTCGTCAGTAGCCGGTAGTGGGCTCGAACGTCCCAACGGTGGGAGTACTCGACGGGGGCCGTAGGCGGGTCTGTTCGGGGGGTGTCCTCGCTGGATTCCGTACTGCGAGGTTTGATCACATAGTAAGGGAAAGGTATCCGCTGCCGCCGCAACTTCTTTCGGCTGTCCCTATAGGTGATTGTGCGGCGGTCTACTTTGGGCTTGTACTCTTGCCGCTTCATTTCTTGGAGAAGAAAAAGCAGGATCGGGATACTTTCCCAAAACACGGTGACCGGCTTCACGCGGAGCCCGTCTTTCTCGGCATAGAGCGCGTACACGTTATCCGAGGACGATCCAAGGAACCCCATCAGGAACACTCTATCGGAGTCAAACGAGAGAATGGTCGTAAGGCCGATGTAATACTGAGCGAAAGGCAGGGGTTCTTGGTAGACCATATCGTCTAACACGTCCCTCAATTCCTGGGAGGGGGTGTCGAGAAGAGTGTTCGCTGCGATCTTTGCCGCCTCGATCATATCCGCGCTCGCGATGTACACGCGGGCGTCCTCGAAGATCTTCACGGCTTGTCGTTTGTACGATCCGGTGTAGTCCATAGAAAGGCACCTTCGCAGATCGAGCAACCGGATAAGGGCTTCCTCGGTGGGGGTTCCTTTCGCGCCTTCTACGAAAGTGACTTCTACGCCTGTGTCGATCATGGCTTCACCTCTGAAAAACTAGCTCTGGAGACTTTAAGCACCGAAGATCGAGATTGCAACAAAAAACGGCGGGTAATTACTGTTATCGGTCGTTTTCAACCTATATACGGATCAGGTCTTTTCTGCTGACACTTTGAGCGAATTATCCCAATCGGCCATAATCCCGAGGATCCGGTCAAGTGCGAAAATCTCGGTCGTCATCGTCTAGGTCGGCTACTTTGCAGCCCATAATTAAAGCGATGGCGAGATCGCTCTCTGAGGATATGTCGTAGGGCTCCCCTTCGATGTTTACCCAATGCACGCCATCTTTGCGCCTGATCGCGTCACAAGCCAAGGCCAGCTCGTACTCCGCGTTACGCGCCGTCTCAGCGGTCGAGATCGATCGATCCATCGCTTTAGCCAACCGGCGCTTTCTAGTTGAATAGGTGCTCTTGCTCACGGGGTAATCTCCTTGCTTCGGACCACCATTTCTAGTCCCAGGACGTTCAAGTGCTCGAACAAAACCTCGACTTGCCGCGCTCGGCCCGCCTCGATAGCTCGCGACGTGCTCGGGTTAGCCTTGCCGGTGATCGCGTCGATTCGGATCTTCGCTGCCCGTCGCCGGGTGTTGAGGATCGCCCCGAGCATTTCGGGGTTGCTAATGCTCTCGTTCATGCTTCCTGCTCCCAAAGCCCCTCTTCGCTCTGGGCATCGAATACCAGATCGAGGACCGAAGCGTACTCGACGAATACCTGCACGGGGTCCGCGTAGTCGTCCCTGCTCCCTTCCCTCTCGGCGTTGGTTAGGTAGATCCAATCGAGAGCCCTACGAACCGCCGCGTTTGTCGTCGATAGCTTGCTCGTTCCGAAGTCTAATGCTTGTTGTGCCATCGTTTTGTCCTCCTAGAACTTGCGCCAGAGTTTGCGAAGTACGGTGCGCGTGCGCTCCCCGTCCGGTGACAGGTGGTACTCGACGCGCTCGGCTCGAACGCGCATCCCGTCCTCGTGCCAGGTGTAGACCTCGCGCCGACCGCTCGGCTTGAGCGGGCCTAACGGGTCTACGATGTGCTCGGTAGATCGCCAGGTTGATCCGCTCGCGTCCCGTATCGTGTACCCAGCCTTGAGTGCGTCGGCTCGGTCCTTGGCAAAGATCTCGTCGCAACCGTCAGCGTTATTGCCGATTACGACAGATACAATTCGCTCATTCCCTTTTACGGCGACGAACGGCGCTTTGACTGTGATTACGTCTTTCATCGTCAAGCTCCCAAGTCGAGGGTCTGTTGCCCTCTCGGGGTTGCCAACCAATCGCCATCGGGGGTGTAGCCGGTGGCGATCATGGTCTTGGTGATCTGGCGTTTGGCGTTCGATACCGAAATGAACGTGTTAATCCTACGCTTGCCAATGTAGCCGGAGAAGCGGCTTTCCTGGTGCCCGTCGTCGAGCCAGGTTCGCGTGCTCGTCTGGATTTCGCAGTCGACCGTTCCGAGGTAGCGATTGCTGAAGGATCGAGTGTAGGTTGTTCCGTAATGGTGGTTCGTTTTCTTCATCGTCGTTCCGTCCTGTGTGTTTCTCTTGCTCACCCTCTTAAAATACTCATATTTTCGTTGTTTGCAACAAAAAAACGCATAAAAGAACAGGATAGTGCAAAATAGTTTTCAACAGGGGCGCACGGTCGCATTTAGCTAATAGTAAGTAGGGTCTTGCAAAACGTGTTGGATCGCCTCGAAGGCCCCTCCGTAGTAAGTGAAGGTGACTTTCTTCGGCGGCTCGTAGTGGTCTTCCCAATCGGCCCCGTGCGCGTCCCGTGCTTGCTCTAAACACTCCTTGCGCGTCCTCGCTCGGGCGCTATAGTTGCTGCTGTCGTAGCTGCGAGCGACCCAATAAACGAGCTTGCGTCCTCTACTCATGGCTAGATGCCTCCCATTCCCACATTTCATCGTCTGTGAAGGGCTCCCCGTCTGTACGGACAACCCGCAGATCACTATATCCGCTATGCTCGGCGCACGCACGGTGATCGCGGTCGGCGCACTTCTGCGCTGTCTTGATCGTGCGATGTCGGTGCCCGCACCCTTGTCGAACATAGCCTGCTGTTGTGTAGGTCATATCGGCCTCTCCCATAGGTCGCGAAAATCGAACTTCTCCCCGAGAGCGTCGTGGACCGAGATCATAGGCCCGCTCGTGTGCAAGAGAACGCCGTTGTATACAAAGCGGTGTTTCGACACTCGGATCTCGTCCAGCGCAAACTCTCGGCCTCTCTTTGTCGGGCGCCATACCCCCGAGTGGTTCCTACTCCTGCGCGGGTCTGAGAGGTTGGGTTTTTGCACGATAAGGCCCCAGTGTTTGAGCCTAGCGTATGCCCCGCCTATCCCCCAGTAGTCGCCCGCGTCCCTAACGAACGTCCAGCCATCCTCGGGTGTCACCCGACACAACCAGATCAACCACTTGGCTTGTAGTCCGATGATGGTTCTATCGTAGAGTATGACCGTCTTTCGACAACAAGGGCATTCTCTTCCCTCGGCTAACTCCTCACCCTTACCCTCTGCTAAGTACTCCTCGAACTTGGCGCGGGCGGTTCGCCATTCCTCCGCGTGCGATTTGTGCCCGAATAAGTCTCCTTGCATCGCCCTAGCTCCTCTTCGCCGGGTCTTTGACAACCGGCGCCATTCGCAGATCGCCGTTCTCGTCGCGATAGGTCACCCCTGCCGGAACCATCCCGTCGAAAATGTCTAGGATCTTGCCGAGGTTTGGCGGCGGCACCTTGCCCCGCAAGGGTCGGCTCGGGCGGCGTACTGGCGTGTCGCCGTCGCCCTGGATAACGTCCTCGGGCGGCTCGGGCGGCTCGCAACCGTGAACGTCGCGAAAGCCCTCTTTGACCTTCGCCCGAAAGTGTTCGAACGCTTCCTCGGACGTCTCTTCGACCTCCTCGCCCGCCAGTTCCAGGAGAATGATGTCGGCCATGTTGCCGAGGATCTCTCCCCCGCGCACTAGGTGTGCGGTATGAACGAAGATCGCGTGAATCTCGTCCGCTGCGAGAGGCTCCGCTACTACCTCGTTGATCCCGTCCTGCATTTCGCACTGAGCGATTGTGAACTCGCCCAGCGAACAGTCGAAGATCTGCCAGCTTGTTCGGGGTCCGGTCTCGAAAAATACGCAACCGCATGGGGTCTTCTTGAACATCGAATCACCTCTATCTTGTCGTTTATTGTCGTTTTCGCGGCTATCCTGGCCGTTTGTTTAGCTCTCGGTGTCCACGAGTTCGATTCGCAGGCCAAGCTCTTTGCAGATCGCTTCGAGCGTCTCGAAGGGCTTCCACCTCCCTTTCTCGATATTGATCAGAACCGGCGCCGTCGAGCCCGCCTTCTTGGCGAGGTCTTCCTGGCTAATTTCCTGTACGCGCCTACGCGCCCGAATGATTGCTCCTACTCGCTTTTTCATGGTCGGATTCCTCTCTGTTCTGCCCTCGATCTGTTCCCAGTCGAACGGCGTTGTTGGGGGTTCCCAGGCTGTTACGCCCGCTAATATCGGTGCCCGAGCTGGCTCTCGTGCGAGCTGTGCCCGAATGTATGCGTCGAGTATTTTGTCGCCGTCGTCGATCATAGCTCCCTCGTAACGTGGGCGCAGACCGCCGCGCAACAAGCCCGACAACGACCGTTTGTGCATCGGCCCCTTGTCTTCGGGTAGCTCACGTCGGCACCACAAGCGTTGCAGCGTTTAGCCTTTCGGCAACACTGGCAACTAGTCTCGTGAGGGTGAGCGACCCCTTCTCCGCGTCGTCCTCGTGCGGCGAGGTTGTGCTTCTTTGCTTGATCGCTCATCGTCCGACCTTCTTTCGGTAGCGCTCTTTGCTCCACTCGATCTCTTCGTCCTGGATCCCACAATGCTCGGTCGAGTTGAGCGCTTCGAGGGCTCCTCTAGCCCACGCGAGGGTCTCCGCGTGAGGGTAGTTGCGTTCGCACGCCTCAATCCCTTCCTCCCGCGTAGGGGCGCAATCACACAGCTTCTCGAAGCCGTGAGCCTCCTCGCACAAGGTCTGGATTATCTGCTTCCTGATCTTGCCGTACTCAGTCATGTCAGCACCTTGTAGGTTGCTCGATTCGTTAGTGACCCGGTGAACATCGACCAGCTCAGACCTTTGGGGGCTTCCGCCGCCATCTGAACCGCTACGCACAGAATGTTGACCAGCAGAGCGTCACACTCGGCGAGGTCTTGGGCTGAAACCAGCTCCAGCAATTTGGGGCCTTCGTCCTCGTAGTACCTGAAACAGCCCGCACGGTAGTCGGTGAAAATCTCGCAGAAGAGGAAATCCATCATCGAGCGATAACGATTCATGTCCTTGCGATGACCGATCATCCGTAGCGCGTCCTGAACGCGAGACTTGTTCAGGAGCACTTCTGCCCTCGGGAACACGGTCGCGGAGTGTCCCCCGGTGACCTGGGATAGCCGATGGCGAATTACGAGGCATTGGCCCATCATCGGAGCTTTCCTTTGTTTCCGCCGCCGAGACCGGGGTTGACGTTGAGATTTCGGCCTGCCGTGTAGCCTGCCTGATTGTACTGGTAGCGCGTATTGCGCCCTTTGCCGGTCTTGTGAGCTGCCTCGAAGGCTTCCTTGGTCTGGTGCGAGCGAACGACCATGATCTGGGTTGCGTCCGCCGCTTTGTGTACCTGCTTGCGGATACCTTCGAGCTTGCCATTGAGCCCGCTGATCGCTGACCTCAGAAAACCGTTCCTGGTGCGCTTGTCGCCGGGAATTCGGTTCGTGGAGTAGTCCCGCATGTACTCGTTATCAAAGCGCCATTCGACCATGTAGTCGTCAGCCTCTCGGGTTAGCTGCGAATGGCACGATTCGTAGAGGTACAGCGCGATTTCGATGTCCACTGCCCTCCCGAAAATCAGCATCTTGGCCGTTCCTGGGTAGTAGATCGCTCGGCAGGCACAGTGCAGAGCACAGACGTTGAACAGGCTTCGCCGCCATGTAGTCGCGCCCTTCAGGCTGACCTTGCGGTCCTCGAAGCTCTCAGACTGATTATCGTCGTCGAGCGAGACCTCAACAGCGTGCTCGACCTGGAGCTTCGCTGCCATCTGTGCGGCAAGCTCGCCCTCGGGGAGCCCTTGCTGATTCTCAGCGAGTCGCATCAGCTTCTTGATTTTGTCTACGATTGCTTCCATTACTTCACCTCTTTGTCCTTGTCTTCGCCTAGTATACGAATGTCTTCGTTTGTGCTGACACTTTGCTCGTTCTAGGCTCCCATCGGGGTCTTCAGTACGTCTAGCTCGGTTATCGGGTTGAAATAAGTCTTCTCGGTCTTCCACGAGCTGCCGTCTACCCGCACCCTAACCCGCGTTTTGCCTGTGCTGATGTCCATCTCTACAGAAGACACGAGACCCTTGTTTCCTGTGTGAAAGAACTCGACGAATCCGCCGTAGATCTTCGTCGTCGCAAGCTCCCACCCGAGGCTACAGATAGCCTTGTAAGCCAGGTACGGCTTGAAGGTCTCAAGGCGCTTGCGCCCTTTGTCAGTGAGAAACCAGCCTACCGCCGTTACGTCGCCCTCGGCGTTTCTGCGAAGCTCGAACTGCTGAAGACAGGCATTGTCCAACCTGCTCTTGGTCTTGCGTCGGGTCGATTCCGGCCACTCGCCTGTCAAATGGAGGCCAAGCAACGCGCCAAGCTGCGCGTCCGTAGGCGGCTGCTCGCGCTCGTTGTAGTAGATCGCGTAGTTGTCCGATTTCGTCCATACGCGCCCTTTTCTGTCGTAGATCCTCTTCGTCCAACCGAGCTTCTTAACCTGCCGAGCTACGAAGGCTTTTGCACCGTCAAGGGAGGCGTAAGGGCCGAACTGCTCGCGCTTTTCGTAGCCGTCCCCAGTGTACTGGTCGACGTAAAGAGTCCCTGTAGCGTTGAAGCCCTCAACGCCGATAGAAAATGTCCCTTCAGCCATCCAACGGTACATGATCGCGGTCGTGTAAATGTAACGAGGAGCGTCCTCGGGAGGGTCTTCCTGGTAGTGCGGGCAGTCAGAGGAGCAACCATCTTCGTTGCAGTCGCCGCCGCACTCTTCGCAGATGTCTTCATGGTCGCTCTCGACGGCTGTTTCAAAAAGCGTTTCCTGGTACATCGGCTCACCTCTTTGTGTGTTTCTCGTACTCACAACGAGGAGGTTACTCGGCCTGGATTAGAGAGTCAACCTTCTATCGAAGATAGTGCGAAAATAAGTTGTAAACGGGTGCTTGCGACTAGGGCTCGTAATCCGTAATGTGCTTCGCGAATAGGAGCGTCCTCGGATCGTACCCTGTTTCGGGCGGCTTGACGGCGCGGTACGCCGCGAGATACCTGTTTTCCTAGTATTCGGCCTCGTTGTAGTCGCTCATAGGGTCGCCGCCATGAGAACTTGGCTATCCCACTGGCGAGGGGACATTCGCAACAGTGTTCGAGCACACAAAGGGCAACGCTTCGTTTTGGCTAGGGCTGTTCCTTCCCACGCAACCGCCTGGGGCTCTAAGTGCTTGCCCGTCGAACACCTACGAGGGCACACTCCCAAGCTCAGATAGCCCTTGTGCGTCTTTCGGGCTTCCATGAGGGATTTGTATCTTGTGTATCCGAAAGGTATCGGTCTCTCGGCGTATGCTTGCTCGTGTCCCATTATTCCGCCTCTAGTCGTGGTGTTGCGTAGGCTAACGAGCTTGCTGAAAGGTCGTTGCCCATGAAGTAGCGTCCGTTTCTGAGCGCGTCGACGCCCGTAGCGCCCGAGCCCATGAAGGGATCGAGTACAAGCTCCTCGGGTTCTGACGATTGAGTGATCAGCTCTGCCGCCAGCCCGAGGGGCTTTTCGCACGGGTAGCCCTTGTACACGCGCTTGTGTGTGAGAATATCGGACTTGCCGAGGTCGTTCAGCTTGCGTCTACCCTTCTCGAAAAAGAGAATGTATTCGTAGCGTGAACGGTAGTGGTAGCCCATGCCGATGTTTACTTTATCCCAAATTATCGCCTTCCAAAAAGTGAAGCCTGCGGCCTTCCCAATCGGCTTCGCGACGTCCTTTGTGTCTTCGTCGCAGAAAAAGTAGAAGTGCGTGTTGGGTTTCAGTACGCGGTGAACCTCCCCGAATAACTCCTCGAACCGAGCGTTAGGGAAGATGTCGAACCAGTCGTTAGACGAGCCCTTGGAGTGCTTTAGCCGGGTTGTCGTACCCTTGGCCCGGTGTTTCTCCAAGGACTCGTAGGGTAGATCCGTAATGCACAGATCAACGCACCCGTCGTGCAGGTTTCCGAGGAAGCTAACCGCGTCGTCCTGGTGTAGATCGTACTTCAACGTGCCGCCAACGAAGCGTGTCCCTGCGCGATGAATAGCTCGTGAGCTGCTCGGTCGCCGGGGTCCATACTGTCGCCCCGTAGCAAGAGAGTTTCTTCTGCTTCCGAGACCTTACGTTCGAGAGCTACCTCGTCGGTCGACCGGCGCGTCATGCTCTGGAGCTGACCGATCAGCTTCCGCATATCGCCCATGAGCTTACTCGCGGGTACTTCTGCTTGCTGCCCGTGCGTGTGCCACCTCTGTACGATAGACAACGTGACCTGAATCTCTTCCGCGAGATCGGGCTCTACCGCGCCCCCGCACGCCTGATAGGCCGTTTCCAGGGTTGCAGCGCGTCGAATAACCTTGTCTGTAATGTCCTCGACGGGCTTACCGTTGCGAGGGAGGTCTTCGACGAGAAGCTCGGCTACTGCTTTTGTGGGTCCAGCTTGCTCTCGCCCGAATGATTCGAGGATCACGTCAGAGTCAGCGAGTAGGTTCCGCCCCTCGGCAAGTGTCGCAGAGGGGGATCCAAGGAACAGGTTTACGAAAGCGCCCCAGCTCGCGATCTCTGTCCTTTGCTCGCCGTCCCGAGACGCCGATATGGCTTGAAGCTCTCGAACGCGCCTTTCCAGGAGGCTTTTCAGTTCTACATGCTCCATCGCGGGGTCGGGCATGATAGGGGGCGCGAACGCGGCGGCGGGAAGCGCGATCTCGCCGTTACTGTTGCGCTCGTAGAAGGGTTGCCCTCCCTCGCGGTAGAGGGGGTTTATCTGCGGTAGCGGGGGCTGTGGTGGGGCCGGGGCTACCCTATCCATGTAGAGTTTGCCGTGCTGCTGCTCGGGCGTCGGAGGGGGCTGTACGCGGTAGTTTTCGAGGACGGGCGCGGGGCGCTGCTCGAACGGCTCGAATGCCTCGGCGGGTAGCTCCATATCCTCGCCCATTGTCGCCGGGGGCGGGCCTGCGACGTGCTCGTATGCCTTTTGCATTTCGGGCGCGGGCGTCGGGATGAACAGCACCTTTTCACCGAGGATTTGCTCTATCAGATCGGCGGCGGCTTCGTAACCGCGCCCAACCTGGAGCGTAGCCTCGTACTCGGCTGGCACCATATCTTCCTTGTACATGGTCGCCGTGTGCCTGGTCGCTTCCGCCCGCTTGCGGAACGTGCGAACCGTCTCTTGCTTGTCCTCTTTGGACAGAGCTTTGAACGAGGCCGGGTAGGTGTTATCGGACGTGAGCGATTCTAATCGCTTGGAAAGTCGGTTAAGTGCTTGTTTTATCACAGGTTTTCCTCCGCGTGCGGTACGATTCCCGCCCAACGCAATACGTTTAGCTCTTGGCTATCCATTCCCTCAAAAACTCCCCTCTTAACGAGGTCTTGCGCCCAATGCGCGATCTTTGCTGCTCTCTCTCCTGCCGAGTAGATCTCGGGTGTTATGCCAGCTCGAACTTGCTCGGGTGTCGGCCCGATTGCCCTCTCTTCCCACTGAGGATTTACGCCGATACCTACCATGCGGAACATTCGCACGGCGCCGAGAGCGATCCCTGCACCGAGCGGGTGTCCTCCCATATCGACTAGGGCCAGGTCGCACAGTGGTAGATCCTTCGCGACTACGATCAGGCGCTTCTCGACAAAGGCGCCGATTGCCTCGACATACGAGTCGAACATGTGCTCGATGGTGGTAGGCCAGGACGTGAAAGCGGTCTTTGTATCGCTGCCTTCGAGGCCGTCGCTCAGAGCAAGCCCGAATCCTCCCGCGCGGGGTACAATCACGAGTACTCTCACGGGGTTGTTGTCTTGCGTTCATCTAGGAAAGTGTCGAGATCTTCCCTGCGGATTCGGTACGCGGGGCGTCCTGTTCCGCTGCTCACGTCAGAGGCGGGTAGCTTGCCGTCTTTGATCCAAAGGCGGATCGTCGGCACCGAGAGGTTTAGGAGGTCTGCGACCTCGGAGGCGGTTAGGTACTTGTCCACGAAAAATCTCCTCCTTTAAGCTGAAGACAAAGCAAGAACAGCCTTACCATAGCTCCAAGAAGGAACACAAGGGGTTTTACACCAAGATGCCCTCACTGCTTTGCAGAAGGACGTCGAGCTTCTCTTTCATGGTAGTTGAGCGTCGTCGCCAATCCTGTTTTTCTGCTACAGGCTCTTGCTCTTCCGTGCCGTCTTTAGTCAGTCTTGCCTTCACTGCTTCGCTGTCCTCGATCACTAATACTTTCACAGTGTTCCCCCTGCCCCTGGCCCGTAGGGGTACGATTCGCGCTTAGAGATTTGCGTTAGAACTTCGACCATTCGCTCTTGTACTTCCTCGCCCGCGTCCATGCGTACCTCGATGTCTTCGAGCGTCTGTTGTATCGCGGTGATTGTTTCCGAGACGTAAAGCACTCCCGACTCCGTAGCAAGTACGGCCTGGGCGCCCCGTAGACGTTCGCGCTCGTCGTGTTCGAGCTGGAGCGCGTCTTTGACCGTTTGGGCGATTGCCTTGTCCCCGTTGCCGCCGTTCTTGCGGTTGAGGATCCAAGGTTTCAGCTCTCGTAGCAACAAAATCGTTGCCACAAGCGGGATTCCTACGGTGTTGATTATCTCGGACGTCAAAACCTTACTCTTCCTCGACTACAGCCTCCTCCTCGACTACAGCCTCTTCCTCGACTACAGCCTCCTCCTCGACTACAGCCTCCTCCTCGACTACAGCCTCCTCCTCGACTACAGCCTCCTCCTCGACTACAGCCTCCTCCTCGACCTCGGACGCGATCACGATCTCCAAGAAGTCAAGCTCGCTGTCACTCAGCCCGTCGATAGCCAGAATCCCGAGGATAACGATGATCCAAATGATGCGCTTGTTGGCGAATAGCTGTTTGATTTTGTCTATCAATAGCTACTGCCGATCGGCTTGGTAACCCCAAAGACCGACAATGCGAGTGACGACGCCCATGCCGTCCGTGAAAACATTGCCTGCGTCAGCCATCGCTTGAGTGTAATCGGTCTCGTCGAGAATCACCTGCTGGGCATTCGGGATCGCTCCCGCGCCGAGGTAGACGAGCCCGCGACCGTGGACGATTGCGCCGTCACAACGCGCCGAGACTACGACGGCGGGAGTAGCGGGAACCGCTCCCTGCGCGTCGGTTGTCAGAAAACGATCCGAGAGGGCGAGCGCGACCATGTAGCCTGTGATCTCCACAGCGTTGGTGATCGTGTCGCCGGTAACCTGGCGCAACTCCTCTACAGGTGTTATGTCCGCGACGAGGACTGTACCGTGAATCAGCGTAGCGTCCGCTACCCCGAAAACGTCCTCGTGATATGTTGGGCGGGGGAGTGCTACAGCGGCGGCAGTGAAGACCTCGGCACCATAGAAGCTGATCGCCTCTACGGTCGTCGGGTAGTCCTGCGAAAACAGGACTACCGGAACCGAATCGTTCGCCGGAATAAGCGCTGCTGGCTCGACTGCGCCGTTTTGCTGGTCGATTACAGACAGCGGTGCGCCGATGTCGTTCTGCGCGTGAAGCCCGCCTGCGACCAACTGGTCGACCTGCTGGCCTCGCCCGATAGCTGCGCGAAGTGCGCCTCTCAAGAATGTTGTACTCATCGTCTCCTACTCCTATTTGAAATCGAGGGTAGGGATCGCAACAACGACCCCATCTATGTTGATGTTTCCACCGGCATTATTTGTGACAAAAACTCGCGTACCGTCGAGTAGTGTTGTTGCTGCGGCGTTTTCTCTTGGCCTGAGACCTAGTACGTCCGCAATCGCATTGTTCGCTGTCAGCCGGGATACCCCATAGGCAGACATTGTAGCAGGAACAGGCACGGCGTTGTCAATCACGCCGACCAAAAGCTCCAGGTTTCGGGTGAAAGCCACTTTGAGATCGAAGCTCGGCGCCGGGAAGCAATCTTCGACGGTCGGCATTGAGCCTGTTAGCTCTAAAGCCTGTCCTGCGAGGATCTGTTGGTTCCCGAAAAAGAGCTGATTCTCTCTCGGGGCTGCGAAGTAGTCCCTTGCTACCCTCTCGCGCCCTACGCCCAAGTCTGTGGTCTTAGCCCAATCCAAAGTCGGGATCTCGAAGGCGATGTTCACGTCGATATCAGCGACCGAATCGTTCCTTAGAAAAATGAAGTTCGGAACAGATGTGCCATCGCTTCGAGCTTCGAGCTGTGCCGCCGTGTTCGATTGCGGCGGGATCAGCATTTCGATCCCTCGGAACGTATCAGCGAAAGCGAGGCCCTCGAAAGTGGCCCTGTTCGTGATCTCTGTGATGAAAGTAACGGCGATGTTGTCCGTCAAGCTCGCAGAAAGAACGTCCCCTGCTCCCGCCGTGTCGTGGTAGCTGGCAATAAGCCGGATGAACGGTGCGAGTCCTGCTACCGCGTGAGTCGGTACGAGCGCGGTGATATTGAGCACGTCGTTCGCCGGGACGGTAACTTGCTGCGCCCCTACTCGGCGCCGGGGCGCGACAACGTATTCTTTTGCGAGTTCTGTTCGGTAGCCCATAGTGGATTTTCCTTTAGGCGGTTAATCGACCGATTAGGTAGCCTGGTCCTACGGGACCGAGAAGGGACCAGCCGAGGAAAGGCCAGATCAACCGCTTGTTCGAGCGCATTTTCTGGCCTCGCTTGTAACCAGCGTACAACAACCCGGCGAAAATCACTACAGTTATCACCTGTTGTGCGGGGCTTCTCTGCGGAGTCGGCAGTCCTGCCCGCGTAGCGCGGTAATCCCTGATCGCGTTCAGGATCGGCCCGCGCATGTTCGTTCGCATGACGGGAGGCATCAAAGGCCCGCGCATGTTCGTTCGCATGACTGGCGGCATTAGCTGATTCATTTTCCGGCCCCTTTTCTGTAGATCCTCGGTGGACGTTCCTACACCTATTCTCCCCTGTTCCGTTGCCGCCATCGAGGCGTTGCAGGGTAGGCAGTGCATCAAGCGGCCCCGCCTGCTGCTCGGGCGGCTCCGTATGCCGCCCTAGTTCTCCAAAGGACTAACCCTACTGCTACAGCGGTCCCGGCCCCGATATATCTCATATCGACCCCTTTTCCCGCGATCTTCCCGACCAAGAGGCCGATTCCTGCGCCTAGAAAGGTCATCCCGATTGTCGTACCGAAGTAGTCGCCTACTGCTCCGCGCATGTTCGTTCGCATGACAGGGGGCATCAAAGGGCCGTTCATGTTCGTTCGCATGACGGGCGGCATTAACGGGCTTGGAATAATCATAGTTTAACCTTGTCCTGTCACGGTTTAGCCGTGCGTAATAATGTGCAGCTTGCCTTTGAACCCGAGTGCTCGAATTATGCGCTCGCCCGCGTTCCTTACCGCTCCCATGCCTCGCCCGTGTACGTCGATCCCTTCGACGTTGGCGCTTCTGAGAGCCTCGTCGAACGCCGCGCTGTCCTTGCTGTAGCCGTAGCCCCCCGCCGACCCGTGACCGCTTCGCCAACCTCCTGGGGCTTTGAGCCAAACTGAGCAATACACTACGGAAGCCGACCGACTTCGCCCCGTGTACCAACGGGCATCGATCAGCTCTACGATCTTACCGCCGCTTACGACAAGCACGTCCATCGTCTTGACCGTCTCTTTGTCCCCGCCGAGGTTTTTCGCGTTGGAGACCTTGGGTCCAAATGTGACCTTCATTCGCCTGTTCGCCATTATTGTGTCCTTATCCGAAATACCTATCGAATCGGTAACGGGGTCTTGTGTCCCCGTACACTTCCGCTCTGTCTGCTAAAACGTGAAGGTGCGATAAAACAGCCTGCCGAGGAGTGTATGGGCCACTGTCGAGGAACTCCGCTAGGGATAGAAAATCAAACCAGCCAACCCCATTGATCACTTCCATAATCTTACGGGCTGCGTCTCGCCAATCCTTTTTCGGGGTGATTCGTACTATCCAGGCTTTTGCGGTCTGCTTCAATTCAAGCCCTGCCTCGTCGAATTCGTGATCTGCGACGTGCTCTACTGCGCTTTTCCACTCCTCGAAAAGCTCGTCTATTACCTTGCCTTCTCGCTCGTAGTAGGCGTCCTCCTCCTCGGGAGTGTCCCCCATGCTCCCCGCTCTATCGGAGATATAGTCGCGGTTGGCTTCCTCTAAAACGTCAAACTCAGGAAGCTCGAACATCTCCGCGAGGTCCTCCCGAGTAAATGTAGCCGATAGCCTCTTCGCCATTATGATAGCCTCTGAGTCTGTTGGTAAATCGCCAGAATGTCGCCGGGTGACAGGTTTCGATCCGCGTAAGCCGCTTCGACCTGAGCGAGTAACGGGTCGAGCTGCCGACAAGTTCGCCGTAATTCGCTCGCCATTCGGGCGCCTTCTGATCGGCCTTGGGGCGCGGGCAAGTTCTTAGCCAACGCACCCTTAATATACGGGAGTCGCGTAAGCGCGATTCCGATTCCGATTCCCGAAAGCATGATAAGGACGAATTTCACGTTAAGGTTGTCCTCTCGGCCCTGCCCCCCGTGGTATTCTTTGTTGGAACCCGCTAGGGAGTGAACGTGCAGATATTGAGACCATACCAGACAAAGGCCGTAGCGAAAACCCTTTCTGCTTGGCGATCCTACCGCGCCCCCCTCCTCGTAATGCCTACCGGCTCGGGGAAAACAACCGTAGTTGTCCATATCGTCGCCCAAACAAAGGGCCGTGTGCTGTTTCTGTGTCCCTGGCGCCAGCTCGTTTTTCAAGCGATCACCCGGCTCGAAGAACACGGTATTTCCTGCGGTATTCTCATGGGGCCAAAAAAGCCGAAAGAGTCCGACCGCGTTCACGTCGCGACAATCCAGACCGCCGCAAAACGCGATCTCGGGAATTACGATCTCGTCATCATCGACGAAGCTCACAGAGCGCCGTCGCACCAATGCCGCGAGATCCTCAAGAACTACAAGAAGCTACTCGGGCTCACCGCGACCCCGATCCGAATGGACGGCAAGCGGCTGTCCTCGGTCTTCGATGTCCTGGTCGAGCCCGTTACCGTCAACGAGCTGATCGGTAGGGGCCACCTTGTACCGCCCAAAGTCTACGCGCCCGAGATCCCGATCAATTTCAAAGGGCTTCGCTACGACGCCAAAAAGCGCGACTACGCGAGCGGGGCGGCGGGTAAGGTAATGTCCTCCCCGAGACTCGTAGGCGATGCTATCGAGCATTGGAGTAGGCTAGGGCGCGGTAAAAAGACGTTCACGTTCTGTAGCTCGGTCGCGCACGCCGAAACGATGGTCGAGGCGTTCAAAAAGGCCGGGGTTACCGCCGCGCTCATGTGCGGAGCAACTACAGCCAAACAGCGCAAAGAGCTATTCGAACAGCTCGACAACCGACAATTACAGGTCATCTGTAATGTTGCAGTATTGACCGAGGGAGTCGACTTTCCCGACCTCGGGTGCATTGTCCTACTTAGACCTACACTCTCAAAAGGCTTGCATTACCAGATAGTTGGGAGGGGGATGCGCCCGTATTCGGCCAAGCAATTCTGCCTCGTTTTGGATCACTCGGATAACTTTCGGCGGCACGGCTTTCCCCAGGATCAACAGAAGTGGTCGCTGACGTCCTCTCGGAAACAGCTACCGCCAGGGCGAGGCAAGGGCAAAGCCCCCGATCACGCCGCAAAGGAGTGTCCAGGTTGCGGAGTCATGGTGCCCTCAAACTGTAAAAAGTGTCCTGAGTGTGAATTCGTTTGGCTTCCCGAGACCTCGAAGGGCAGGCTCGCGCTGCTGACCCCGAAAAGGCAGGATCGCCAGTTTATCTAAGGATTTCCCCGGCCTGTACCGCCCGAGATATGTAGAGGCCGACCGCGTATTGATTGTAAAGCCAAGCCAACACACCTACGCCGAGCCCGATCCCGACCGCTCGTAGAGGTTTCTTCGCCCCGATCCCCCCGACCGCTCCTACGAGAAGCCCCGCTGGTATCGGTATCGGTACGAGCTTGGGGCGCGGTACGGTCGAAGCCATACAAGACGTGCAGCCCGTAGCCGTGCCCGACATTGAGTTAAACGCGGCGTTAGCTCCTGCGACGGCGGTTAGAAGTTGGGCGATAGGGATGATCATTCCGACCTCTTGAGAGTGTTCTCTTCGAGAGAGTACGCCGAGGGGGCATCTAAGGTCAATTCAACACTGCCTCGATGTCTCTCACGCGCCTCTGCCGGTGGGGCGTGGGGCGAGAGTCGAAGTAGCCTTCGAGCATTCCCCGCGTGCGCCATCGGTGGCGCCGTCCTAGCTCTCGCGACAACCCAGGACGGTTGATCGAGGCGGTAACAACGAGAACCCGTTCGGATCCTGTCGCCCCCCAGGCTTCCGCTAAAACGCTGTCCGTTTTGTGCCGAAACTCGCGAAGCAAAAAGCCGAAATCGTTCTCTGCTACGTCCCAGTAAAGCGCGGCTTGAACGCGATCCCTCCATGAAGTGTCCAAAAATGGACACCCTTCGGGGACTTCGATAAATCCAAAGATCGGTCGGCCAGCTCGGGGTCGAGAGTGGAGCATTCCGTAGGATCCGCAATCGGTCGCGACAACATCGAACGGCCCCTTGGCTCGGGTCATTCGGCTAATCGCCTTCAGAGAGCTGATTTCGTAGGGCAGGGCGCCCCCCTGCGCGAGTAGTGCCCAAGGGTCGAGACACTCGCCTCGATCTGCCCCGAGGCACTCATAATGAATCTCGGGGCAGATCTCAGCGGCATTTGCGCTATTGGCGTGAAGCAAGAGCCCTAGCCAGAACGCAACCCAAAATAGCCTAAACACTCGACACCCAAACGAGGATCAAGAACCCCCCTACTGCGCCAATCGCGGCTATTCCTGTTGCCCAATCTGCTATTGTTCCTCGCATACTACTACCTCGTCTTCGAGCACAGCTCGCATATCGTCCTGGTGTACTAACAACAGCTTGCCGTATTCTCCGATTTCGATCCGTTTGCCAAGTGCAAAAAGGATTATCTCGTCCTTCTTGACTCCTTTAGCCTTCGCTCCGACCTCGATCACCTTGCCCCTAAAGAGCTTCGCGTTCTCCATTGACATTACGTCAGCGAGGACGATCCCTCCTGGGGATACCCTCTCGACATTGATCTCTTCTACTAGAACGTATTTCCCTAAAGGCTTCACTCTCATCTTGCTTTCTCCTTACGTTGTGGTATTTTGGCCTTCGCAGTTTGTTTTTTGAAGGTCTCTGACCAAAGACGGCGGCTCGGTCTCACCTCCCGAGTCGCCGTCTCTCGTTTCACTTCTTCCACCTCTCTGCATGGATCTGTCCGTCCGTCTTGATCGGGACCGACCAGATCAGCTTACTTGCCTCTGTGATCATAACCTCTTCGAGTCGGGCGAGGGCTTTCTCGGCTTTCTCTGCGGGCGTCTCGCAAACGATCTGATCGTGTACGAAGTTGACGATGAAGCTACCGTATAGGTCGGTCCCTGGTAGGTAACATTCCTTGCTCGTTGCCCAAAGAGCGAGTTTAGCGGCGTCGGCTGCTAATCGCTGAAATGGCGTATTACAGCCATCGCAAAAGCCTACACCGCCTCGGATCCCGCCCGTGCGTAGCGCGATAACGAAATGAGGTTCGCCCTTGGCCGAGACGAATTTGAAGTACTCGACCATTTCGGGGTAAGTCTGCAACCAAACACGCTTGGCGTGCTCGGCTTCCGCCCAGGTGAATACTACGCCGTATTCTTCTAACGCACTAGAAATAAAGCGTTTTATTCCCATACCACCGGGGAATCCAAAATTGATCGGTTTCGCCATCTGGCGGTATTTCTTCGCCCAAGGCTCTTTGAGATCGTAGGCCCGTTTGATCACGTCGTACTCGACGCCCGCGAGCATGGCTCCGGTGTACAGGTGAGGATCGATCCCTTTGCGGATAATATCGCCTAAACGGGAGTAGCCGAGCCATTCCTTGCAGATCTCCGCGAGCGTGCAAAGCTCGAAGATGTGGTAGTCGGCGTCGATGAAAACAAAGCCCTTTCGAGGTACGAGACACTCTCGCACCCCCGGCCTGCGCGGCGGGTTCTGCGTCTGCATTCCCCAATCGCCCTTGCGGCACGAGGTTCGTCCCGAGACAACTACGATATTGAAAACGGGATGGACGACCGGCCTATCGAGCGACGGTAGGAAGCTGTCCAGCTCGTGTCGAGCGGTTCCCTGCGCGAGTAGGTGTTCGAGAGGCGTCTCGGCTGTATCGTCGAGAGTGTTTAGGGCTTTAGCGGTGAGAAAGGGTAGCGTGCTCTTAGAGTCGTACTTGATATTGCCGGGGTGATCGGGGTTCTTTTCGAGCATCTTAGGGGTCGGCTTGTTGCGCGGTACTGCGAAGTCTAGCGCCTCGTAGGCGTCTTTGACGTACTGCTGTATCGTCGCGATGGACTTCGAGAGCTTGCCGTTCTTCTTTGGGTACAGGATCCCGGCGTCGAGAAGTGGTTGCTCGTGCCGCTTGACGATCCCCGTCAAATGGTCTCGTAGCACCTTAACGGCGTCCTGGTCGACTCGCATTCCTCGGCACCCGGCAAGGTGCAAAGCCCAATGGGCGCGAACCTGGAGCTGCTCGTCGGGGGGTACGTCGTCCTCCATCGCGAGCCAAACGCCTTCTGTGTCGGTCGCGTCGTCGAGCGAGTACTGCCTCGGGCCGGTTGGCGAGTCGAATTCGGGCCAATCGGGTATTGGTATGTCGATCAGCTCGGAGTAGCGATAGCGCCAAGCCCCCGCCTTTTTACCTTCGTAGTGGTCGAGACCGAGGAATTTATCGGCCCCTTCTGCGAGGCTGAACTTTGGTTTTCGGCGTAGCTCCTCGTCGAACCTCATTCCATCGAGGCAGATCGCTCGAAGCATCCAGCGGATCATACCGTCGAATACTCTCCCCTCCTCGTAGAGCTTCCAAATTCGTTTCCAGAATTGCGGGAAGTTCGCGGCGAGGATCGCCATATCGAATGCGGTGTTGAAGCCGATTATTTGGTCGGCGGATAGGATACGGTCGACAACCCCGACGATGTTCGGATCTCGAACATGATGGAGCGAAGGCCCCGCCTCTCCCTCGAATTTCGTCGAGATACAAACGAGAGGCGGGGCCATTATGCCGGTACGCATTAGCTCCGTTTCAGTGTCGAAGTAGGCCCGCACGTTAGGCGCTGGCGAAATCGAATAGCAGACCGCCGACCGGATACCAAACAACCTTGGTAAAGTCGGTCTTAGCCTTGGTTTGGACCGTGAAGGCTTCCATTTCGAGCTTGAGACCTACCGCCTCGGCCTTCGAGGGATCGGTCCCGAAATCCGCGATGATGGTCTTCAAAAACTCACCCGAGATCGCCGCCTCGACAAACTGGTCGCCGTACTGCTCTTGCCCGACCGCGAGGCCGTACTGCTTGAGGTTGCTCGGGCCGTTTTCTGTGCTGATCTTCGGGCGCCAGGTGCATTTATCGCCCTCCTCGAACGCTTCCTGTCCCTCTGCCGGAACATGCTTGTTGACCTCGATCTCGACGATCAAGTAGTCGGGGCCGTTAGGCTTTGCCGAGTGCTTCAAAAAGCTCCCAAGCACAGTGAGCTGGTACTTGCCCGCTCGAATGTAGGGGCTTGCGCCGAAAATTTCCGATTTAGCCGCTTGGTCGAATACGCTCATAACTCTTTTTCTCCGTTCCTGTTTCTGTTCTTAGCACCAATCGGCGTAACACAGACGCCGACGAACCCTTGTAGTCTCTTGATATTCTGCGTCTTTTTTGGCCTTTACCATCGCTCTCGCGAACACGTCGCTATGCGCCAGGTAGTAGACCAGAACTTCGTCCTCCTCTTGTCCGAGCCGATGGGTTCGGCCTATGAGCTGCTCCCAAATACCGCCACCCGAGGGCGGTTCGAGCACTAGATTGCGGTTGTACATTTGAAGGTTGAGCCCTTCCAAATGCGACTCTATCGACATCGCGAGAGTGTCCTCGCCTAAGTTGTCCGGTAGTGGATCGCCCGCCGAAACGGTCGGTATACCAAGCTCGATCAAGCGGTCTCGAACTGCTTGGCTGCGATACCATATGATTTTGCGCCCCTTAACGCGGTCGACGGCCTTCTCGACTATCGACTTGTCCAGCCAAACGGGCGTTGTGATATGGCCCGGTCTGTCCCTCACTGCTACCCAATCCTCCCAAACACCGCGAAGATGATGGTGCGGGTTTGCTTCTACCGCGTCGTACACGAGGGCCTTGCTGTCATAGTCCCGCTGGCGTCGACCTCGAAGCTCGTAGAAAGCCGCCTTCGCCCAGGCCCGCCGCGCTCGGGTGTACTCGTCATCGGGCGCCCCCTCCCATTCCCAAATGTGATAAAAACCGAGCGAGAGGTATCGAAGACAAACGCCCTTGTTCGCGGGCGTGTCGAAGGGCTCGCCGCTCGGATCGTGGTCGACGTGCTGAGTGTCGAAATAGGCTTGCGGTAGATCAAGGTCGCTGATCTCGATCATGCGTAGCGAGGCTTTGACTACCTTTTCGCTCGACGTGACAACCCCCCAGGTTTGCGTGAGGCGCTCCGCAAAGGCTTTGCGGGGATCGTCCATGCCTGCCCACTGGCAAACTCCTGTGAGAGCGCCTAGCGCGGTCTCAGACGGATCTTTAGCGTCCGCGTCGAGTACCTCCTGCCATAAATTCAGCAACCCCCGCTCTCGGGGCAATGGCGAGCCCTCTCGAAGCGCCAGCTCGGCAAGGTGGGCGTAATCTCGAAGGCTGTTGCTGGTCATCGTGCCCGAGAGGCCCGCGAACATGGTATCGGGATTGTCCCGAAAGTAGTCCACAACGCGACCCGTGCGAGCCGAATCCCAAGATTTCAACCTATGCGCCTCGTCCGCGATAATCAGATCGGGGCCGTACTCGTAGAGGTAGCTCGCGTATCGCTTCACCTGTAACAGGCTGTAGGGAAGCACCTTCAACGGGGGCAAGATCCAATGAAGTTGGTACTCTGCCCGCATTCTCATGCACTGAGCGAACACCGAGGAGGGGATCAACAGAAGCGCCCGCTCTGCGGACATCGCGGCGGCGAGTAGGAAGGCAATCAGCGTCTTACCGAGGCCGACCCCGATTGCCGCGAGCAAACCCCCTGCCTGCTCGCCCTCGTACAACGCCCTCGATTGCAGAGGGTAGAGGGTCTGTGTCCCTCCCGGCCTGCGGAACCTCTCGGTCATATCAACCGGCGTTGTCGTCTTGACCGTCAAGTCAAGTATGCGTTGGGTTTCGAGCTGCACTAATAGATCTTCTTCGTTTTGTTCCGCGCTGCCGGAAGCAAGACCTCGACGCACGCCTTTGTGACCGGCAACGTACCGAGAGCGACGATCCGCCCCGTCAAGCTCTTGCGGTTCGCCATGAGAAGCGCGGCAACACGGGCGGGGCCGTTATTGTAGGGGACCATCCCGTAGTGAATCAGGTGCCCCTCGGGGGTGAGGTAGGCGGCGGGGATCTCTCGCCGTTCCTTTTCGGTGATCGACTCGCACACGATCTGCATAAGCGGTTCGAGTAGCTGATCGAGATAGGTGATCTCGCCCTCTAGCGGCTGACAGTCGATGTAGAGATCGAACACACCTTGCTCGATTACTCCCTGCGCCTCGGGCGATGGGCGGTATTCGGGCTTGGTCTCGGGCTCGGTCGTTACAGGATCGGCTACGGTCGCGGGTGTTACTGACCCGTCTTGTATCGAGGCGATCCTGGCCCGCAAAGCCGCAACACGGTGTTTTGAGGGCTTTTTCAGCGCGAAGATCGCCGGATCCTCCTTCTCTAGCCAGAGAACACACGCCTCTTTTGTCCAGCTCAGACATTCGGGCTTGGCGGCGTGCTTCTTCTTTACGTCCTCGTGCGCCTGTTCCGAATGGGCCTTCGTTTCGGCGTCCATCGGTGGATTGATCGGGGGCGCGGGCGTAGGATCCGGTTTCGGTGTTGCTGCGGGTGCATCGGCGCCCTTCTTCTTGAATTGTCGAAAGTCTATCATGCCGCTTCCTTGGTCGATTAGGCCGAAGGCCCAACAGGTTGTGCGATGGACGCAACCCCCGTAGTCCTCGCAGGACTCGGGACTTGCTTCGATCTCGCTCACGTCGCTCGCTTGGAGCGCCTTACGAATGCTTGGAATGTCTTCTTTGACGATCTTCGAGAACGCGCTCGCGAGGTCGTTGTAGGTCCATTTGATTTCGATCTCTTTCGAGTAGTGGGTGCGTTTTGTCTTCACTACGACGTGTCGAAAGCCGATCTCTGATCGGCCCGTGTCGCTGATCGCTTTGAACGAGTAGAGGACCGATTGAGCGTCTTCGCGAAGCTCGTCCTCGGTCTTGCAGTACTTGAGATCGCTCGTAGTCTTGAGATCTGTCACTCGCCAGATCTCGTTTAGGTCGATAAATCCTTTGATCAGGGCGTCTTCTGTTTTGCTGAAGTGGGAGAGGTCGATCCAGATCTCTTGCTCGACCTGTTCCTTCGGGATTTTCGGCGGGGGAAAGTGAGAAATTGCTACCGCCGCGCAATCCAGGGCGCGTGTACCGAAAACCGATTCAGTGGGCATGATCCCTTTTACAAGGTACTCGTCGAGGCTTAGACGATGGACTTCCGTACCGAATGCCTGTGCGGGCGTAGATGGTCGGTAAAGACCGAGAACTTGCTCGAAGTAGGTTAGGCGATTGCAACGTCTGTGCGTAGTGATCTTGGACGGCGATTGCCGGGGCATCCTGCCCATGAGGTCTCCTTGTTTCCGTTTTTGCGACCGTTCTTTTTCTTTTTCTTAATTCTTGACCTCGGACAGCCTTTCGACCATCCTGCGTGAGCTTTTATCACCGTCGGTAATAGGCTGTCAAGCAATGGTTAAGGAAATCAAAAAACTGCGAAAATCTAGGGGGTTGAGCCAAATGGAATTGGCAGAGCGCCTAGAGAGATCCCAAGCATTTGTGAGCCGCCTCGAAGCCGACAATATGGTGCCTAGTGACGAGACCCTAAAACGATTGTGTGAGGTGTTACAGTGCAGACCCAAGGACCTGGGATTTCGAGTAGTGAGAGTGGCAGTCGTCCGCAAACTGTGAGTAGCTACGACATACCACTTCCGCCGACGACGCCGAGAAACCCGCTAACGATTTTTCCGCATAAGAACTATCGCGGTGTTGAGAAAATGAACGGGCTCTCGCCCGAGAGGCACGACGGCGAGCCGTTATCGTTTGTCAACGTCGCAAAGGACGGCGGGATCGCGCTCCGCGAGCGATACACGTCCGACGCCTACCTCGTGTGCTACAGCACGAAATCAGAGGCGCAATTCAGGCTTCGTAAAGAGTGCTTGGCCGACCTGATCCAGATCGGTGAGGAGCCTCAACTATACTGGCTCGCGGTCGACCTGGACAACAAAGATCATGCGGAGTGGGAGGGTGATCTCGACGCCCATATGGACGCGCTCGAAGAGAAGCTCTCGCAGGATCCGATCACTCGAAAGGCAGGTATCTACCTTACCAAACGGGGTGCCAGGGCGATGTTTCCTCTAACCTCGCCACTGCCCGCGTCCCGCGCCGAGCCCTATATCAGAGGTCTGATCCGACACTTCAAAGAGCTTGGCCTTCATCCCGATCCGGCCTGCTCAGACTGGACAAGGTTTTACCGCGTCCCTCGCGGTACTCGAAACGGGGTCAAACAGAACTACCCTATCGGGGGGCAATGGGCTTTCCTAAATCCGAATGAGATCAAGCCCGAGAACGTCCCCGCCCCCCGCAAAAAGAAGCAACACGGGCCGTCAAGCCCCCAACACAGAGACACCGAGAGACTGATCGACAAGTGCCTCGCCGTCATTCCTGCCAAGGGAAACGAGGCTTGGGAGCTTGTAGCGAAGGCCCTACACCATTGGGATTCGAGCGAAGCCGGTTGGGAGAAGCTCGACACCTGGTCAAAAGAAGAGGTCAGTGAGTACGATCCCGCTGCGAACCGTAAACGGTGGGATAGTTGGGGATCGGAACACCACCCGAATCCTACGACGGTCGGATCGCTGCTCAAATACGCGCAAGAGCAACACGGGCTCGAACTATTCCCGAGCTGGGAAGATGTTTGGGGCAAGTCGACAACTAGCAGCGCGATTGACTACGGCCCCGGTAATGACTGGTCCGAGGCCGGTCTCGCGCTCCGGTGCGTCGAGATAGTCGAAGAACAAGCGGGCAAAGTGCCCTCGGTCTACGACAGGGGCGCCCTGTGGGTTTATCGAGATATGGAGGGGCTCTACCGCGAGGTTGTCGAAGATGAATCGTGCCCTCTGATCATGGGCTGGCATGGTCAGTGGAACGGGAAGAAAATGCTCAAGATCTCGCGCAACCTTTTGACGAACGTGCAGCATCTAATGGGCAAGCACAGGCTCAAGACCGGCTTTTTCGATGATCGGGCGCCCGGTATCGTGTTCCGTAACGGTAGGTGGTTCGAGGGCGTTTTGTATCCTCATTCGCCCGAGTATCGCTTTCGGCACGCGCTTCCCGTCGAGTACGATCCCGACGCCGAGTGTCCGTGGTGGCAGACTACCCTCGATCAAATACTGCCCGACAAAGGGCTACAGGACATCCTACAAGAAATGTTCGGGAACGTGCTCGCTCGCAACACAACGCGATACGAAAAGGCGTTCATGTTGTTCGGCAAGGGCGCGAACGGCAAGAGCCTCGTGTGCAAGGTGCTGAAGGGCTTACTCGATCCTCGCACGGTGCGATCCATACCTCCCCACGAATTCCAGCGCCGGTTTCGTACTGAGGGACTCGAAGAGGCTTGGCTGAATCTGGTCACCGAGGTTGAGAAGTCCGAGCTGAAGCACACCGAGACGTTCAAGGCAGTGATCTCGGGCGAGTTAATCGAGGCAGAGCGGAAACATCAATCGGCGTTTAAGTTCATGCCGCGAGTCGCCTGTGTCTTCGCATGTAACGGCCTGCCCGTTGTTACCGACCCGACGCAT